>JAABUK010003284.1_pt1 | contig 27605 bp, 34 predicted proteins | sample 5559141 | NCBI WGS metagenome assembly JAABUK01 (sample SAMN10711869, study PRJNA513367) | rock metagenome | isolation source: Antarctica rocks | place: Antarctica: Victoria Land, Pudding Butte nord | collected 2016-01-03
AGAACCGCGCAGAGCGCGCCGACGAGGAGGAGGAGCGCCTGGCCCGCCTCGGACCGGATCGGCGACCGCCTCACCGCGCGAGCTCCAGGGCCGGCGCCAGCGCGGACCGGAGGGAGGCGGGGGCGGCGAGGCCGGTCAGGGCGAGACGGGCGGTGATCGCCGACAGCGGGGACCCGGTGCGGAGGACCGGCGGGCCGAGGGCGGCGAGGCTGTCTTCGGCGACCTCCGCCAGGACCGGATCGGCGTCGCGCGGAAGGGCGAGGACGATCGCGTCCTGGGTGGCGAGCAGGGCGTCGGCCTCGGCCGTCCGGGGGCCGGCGACGAGAAGGACCGCGGGGCCGTCGACCGCCGCCGCGGCGCGGCCGAAGTCGCGCGGACGCGCGGGCGGGTCGAGGGACAGGAGGACGAGACGGCCCGAGGCCGTGGCCGGCAGCTCGCGGGCCGCGAGCGCCGCGGCGGCCCGGTTCGCCGCGCGCCGGCCCGGGGCGCGGGAGGCGGGCGGTACGCCGAGCCCGGCGACGAGGGCGCAGGCCGCGCCGGCGTCCCGGGCCAGCGCGAGCGCGAGCCCGGCGGCCACCGGGGCCGCGGACCCCGCAGGGCCGACCACGGCGAGGGGCGCGGCAGAGGCCAGCAGCCGGCGCGACGCGGCCCGCTCGGAGGCGCGAGGACGAACGGACGATCCCCCCAGCCGCCGCGCGAGGGAACGCTGGGAGGCGCTGGGACGAGCCGCCGACGCGGACGGCGCGAGGAAGACCGACCGCAGACGGGCGACGAGGTCGCTCACTGCTTTCCCTCCCCCGCGTCCGCCCGCGCCTCGGCCTCCAGCAGATCGGCCAACCCGCGGGAGGGCGCCGGCGGCGCAAGATGGATCAGCACGCGGGAGCCTGCGATCTCGACCCGCATCCGGTCGCCGGCCCAGCCCGGGACCGCGCGACGGGCAGCATCGCGCGGGTCCCCGCCCTGCACGAGGGCGACGGCGGCGGCTTCGGCGGCGTGTCCCGCGAGCTCGTGCGCCGCGCCCGCGGCGAGGAACTCGAACGCGGCGGCGCCCCCGAGCAGCATGAGCGGCATGATCGCCACGACCTCGACGGTCGCCTGGCCGGAGGAGGAGCGAAGGTGCCGCGCCCGCGACCCGCGCGACGACGAGGCGCGCGACCGCATCGTCAGCCCCCCTGCGGCGCGAACCGCGCCCGCTCGGTCACGGTGAAGAGCTGCCCCCCGCCCGCGACGAGCGGAACCCGGACGCGGATCTCCGCGCCGCCCTCCCTGTCGGCGACGACGCGCAGCCCGTCCTCGAACCGCCCGGGCAGGACCCGCCGCGCCGCCGCCTCGGCGTCGCCGCCCACGGCCTCCGCCCGCGCCGCCGCCCGCGCGGCGGCGCCGGCCGCCCACGTGGCCTCGCCCCACATCGCGAGCTGCCACAGCCCGAGGGCCAGCACCCCCAGCAGCGGCAACAGGGCGCAGAGCTCGACGGCCGCCTGACCGTCCTCGCGTTGGCCGGGAACCATGTCCGCACCCTCCCAGCGAAGGGCGCGCGGCTCTACGCGTGGATGTGACGACTCTGCGTCAGTACTCGCGCACGGCGCGCACGACCGTCACCAGGCCGAAGACCGCGGCGGCGATGAGCGCAAACCAGGCGAGGACCCCCGCCGAGGTCTCCCACAGCTTGTGCGCCCCCACGATCGCCAGCGTGGTCAGCGCGGCCGACCCGTAGAGGGTACCCCGGACCCCGTCCCCCAGCGAGAACAGCGCGACCCGATGCTCGCGATAGAGCCGGTAGGCCAGGAACGCCAGGCCGGCGAGGAGGACCACCGAGATGAGCTGGAGGATCACCGACGCGGTCGTCCCACCGCCGGGCAGGAACGCCACCGCCGCCGCAAGCCCCAGCACGATCGCCAGATTGCGGAGCCCGGCGGATCTCACGGCAGCGCGACGGGCTCGTCGTCGGCGGCCCAGCGCTCGGCCGGCTCGGCCGGGTCGCCCACCGCCACGCCGTCCCACTCCGCCGTCGCCACGGCGCCCACCGCCGTGGGGTCGAACCGGTAGCCCACCCCGAAGTGCGTGTGGATGTAGTGCCAGCCCGGCGAGGCCTTCTCGAGCTTGAGCCGCAGCTTGCGCACGAAGACGTCCACCGACCGGTCGCCGTGGGCCATCGCCCAACCCCACACCCGCTGGTAGATCTCCTCGCGCGGCAGCACGCGCCCCCCGGCGTCGGCCAGCAGGTGGATGAGCTCGAACTCCCGCTTCGTCAAGTCGAGCGACACCCCGCCCGCGTAGGCCTGGAACTGGTCGGGGCGGATCACGATCTCACCGCTCTCCACGGCGGCAGCCGACGGGGACGCGGCCTTCACGCGGCGGCGTACCACGGCCTCGAGCCGCGCCACGAGCTCCTCGGGGTGGCACGGCTTGGACAGCCAGTCGTCGGCGCCCAGGCGCAGGCCGCGCACGCGCTGAGCGACCGTGGACGGACCGGCGCACACGACCACCGGGAGCTCGGGCAACCGCCGGCAGAGCCCGTCGAGGTACCCCCACCCGTGCGGCCCGAGCACGTTGAGGTCGAGCACGAAGGCCGCGAGGCGCATGGACACGAGGCCCTCGTAGCGCGGGCCGGTGGCGAGCACGCGATGCTCCCAGCCCACGGCCTCGAGCCGCTTGGCCAGCACGGCCACGAAGGCCCGGTCGGTATCCACCACCGCGAGGTGGAGTCCGCCCCGCTCGTCCTGCCGTCCCGTCATGCCGTTGGAAACCATCGTTGACGCAGCATACGTCCGGATCCGGGTGCGGTGACACCCCCACCGCCCCCTGATCACCGGTCGTTCACATGCTACGTGCGGGTTTCCAGGGGCGCGACGCCGACCCGCGAGGCGTCGTCGAACTCCCGGAAGAGCCCGGTGGCGACGAAGGCGGCCTGCTCGCCCACGTCCACCGCGTTGTCGCCGATGCGCTCCAGGGCCCGCGCGACCAGGATCATGTGCATCGCCCACTCGCGGACGTCGGGGTCGTCCCCGATGTCCAGCGCGCGCCGGAACACCGCCTTGTTCGCGCGGTCGACCTCGTCGTCCTGCCGGGTGAGGTCGACCGCCAGGGCCACGTCACGCTCCGCGAACGCGCGCCGCGACTGCCCCACGAGCGACCCGACCTGGCGTCCCATGCGCTCGATCGTCGCGATGATCTCCGGGTCCGAGGGTGCCTCGTAGCCGTCGAGGGGGATGACCTTCGCGATGTTCACGCACTGGTCGCCCATCCGCTCGATGTGATGGATCACGTGGAGCAGGGCAGCGACGACGCGCAGGTCCGAGGCGACCGGCGCCTGGGTGGCCAGCAGGGAGAGGATCGACTGGTGGACCTCGAGGTAGCGGCCGTCGATGCGGTCGTCGTCGGCCACCACGAGCGCCGCGAGCTCCACGTCGCGCTGGATCAGGGCCTCCAGCGTGCGGTCGAGGGTGCTCATCACGAGGTCGAGCCCCCCGAGCGATTGCTCCTCGAGGCGGTTCAGCTCATCGTGGAAGGCCCGCCGGTGGTCGGCCATGTCAGCCGAACTTGCCCGTGACGTACTGCTCGGTGCGCTCGTCGGAGGGCTTCGTGAAGATCGTGTCCGTCGGCGCGTGCTCGACGAGCTCGCCCGAGAGCATGAACGCGGTGGTGTCGGCCACGCGGGCCGCCTGCTGCATGTTGTGGGTGACGATGATGATGGTGTAGCGCGTCTTGAGCTCCTCGATGAGCTCCTCGATCTTCAGCGTGGCGATCGGGTCGAGCGCGGAGCAGGGCTCGTCCATGAGGATCACCTGGGGCTCCACCGCGACCGTGCGCGCTATGCACAGCCGCTGCTGCTGCCCACCCGAGAGCCCCACCCCCGGCGTGTCGAGGCGGTCCTTGACCTCCTCCCACAGGCCCGCGCCGCGCAGGGAGTGCTCCACCCGCTGGCGCAGGTCGTGCCCCCGGCCGCCCGTGAGCCGCATACCCGCGGCGACGTTGTCGAAGATCGACATCGTCGGGAAGGGGTTGGGCTTCTGGAAGACCATCCCGACCGCGCGGCGCACGGCGACGACGTCGACGTCGTCTCCGTAGAGGTCCCTGTCCTCGAGCAGCACCTCGCCCTCGGCGCGGGCGTGCGGGATCTCCTCGTGCATGCGGTTGATGCAGCGCACGAGGGTCGACTTGCCGCACCCCGACGGGCCGATGAGCGCGGTGACCGTATTGGGCTCGAAGGTGAGCTCCACCTCCTTGACCGCCTTGGTCTCCCCGTAGAACGCGTCGAGGCGCTTGAGCGCGACCCGCGGCCCGGTCGTCTCCCGCGTGCCGGGCGCGCCGGCCGCCGGGCTCCCGTCCGGGCGCGGGGTCTCCGCCTGCGGGCTCGGCTGGGTGTCCTCCGGGGTGCGGGTCGTCTTGGGCGCCCCTTCGGAGCGCGAGAAGATGCTCATGCGATGCGGCTCCTCCGCGCCACGAGGCGCGCGATCAGGGTCAGGATGAGGATGAGGGCGATCAGCGTAAGCGCCGTGCCCCAGGCGCGCTGCACGAGGGCGTCGTTCGACGTCGTGACATCGTTGTAGATCAGCGCCGGCAGCGAGCCCATCTGCTGGGAGAGGTCGAAGTTGGTGCCGAACACGATCCGCGCGGTGAACAGCAGCGGAGCGGTCTCCCCCGCCCCGCGGGCAACCGCGAGCAGCGAGCCGGTGACGAGGCCGGGGGCCGCGCTCGGGAGCACCACCGACAGGACGACCCGCCAGCGGGGGGCGCCGAGCGCCAGAGCGGCCTCGCGGAGCGAGTCGGGGACGAGCAGCAGCACCACCTCCGCGGAGCGGACGATCACCGGGAGCATGAGCAGGCCGACGGCGACCGAGCCCTTCCAGCCGGCGAACCCGCCGCCCACCCCGGTCACCACGAGCGCCATGTAGACGAAGAGGCCGAAGACCACGGAGGGCACGCCGGTCAGGACGTCCACGAAGTACCGCACCACGGACGCGAAGCGCGAGCCGCGCCCGTACTCCACGAGGTAGAGCGCGACGCCGATCCCCACCGGTACCGCCACGACTGTGGCCAGCCCGATGATCTCGAAGGTCCCGAAGATGGCGCTCCGGATGCCCCCCTGGTCCCCGATGAACGCCCCCGTGGGGTCCTTCGTGAAGAAGTCCACGCTCAAGGCCCCGAGGCCGCGCTTGAGCACGTAGTAGAGGACGAAGAAGAGCGGGATGAGGGCGATGACCACCCCGGCGCCGAGCAGGCCCCGCATCACCCGGTCGGTCCGTTGACGGCGGGGAGAGACCGGCGCGAGTGTCGGCGCCGCCAGCGTGCTCACGCGGCGGCTCCCACGGTGCCCACGGCGACCGAGCCGCCCGGGGTCCGGGTCGCATGGGAGCGGCGGACGAAGGCCCGCGCCGCCGCGTTGACGATGAGCGTGACCACGAACAGCAGGAGGCCGGCGGCGATGAGCGCGGAGCGGTGGATCGGCGTCGCGAACGCCTCGCCGAACTCGCTGGCGATCACCGCCGCCAGCGTGTAGCCCGGCTCGAAGAGGTGCTTGCCGATCGACGGCGCGTTGCCGATCACCAGCGTCACCGCGATGGTCTCGCCGATCGCCCGACCGAGGCCGAGCATCGCCGCTCCCGTGATCCCCGCCCGCGAGTACGGCAGCACGGCCATGCGGATCATCTCCCATCGGGTGGCGCCGAGCGCGAACGCCGCCTCCTTGTGCTCGCTGGGCACGGTGGACATGACCTCGCGCGAGATCGCGGAGACGATCGGGAGGATCATGATCGCCAGCAGGAGGCCGGCGATGAAGTAGTTGTAGAGACCCACCGTCCCTCCTCCGATGAACGGCACGAAGGAGAAGGTGTCGGAGATCCACCGCTCGATGGGCCCGAGCTTGGGGATGAGGACGAACACGCCCCACAGCCCGTAGACGACCGAGGGAACGGCGGCGAGGAGCTCCACGGCGATCGTGAGCGGAGTGCGCAGCCGGCGCGGGCAGAGCTCGGTGACGTACAGGGCGGTGGCGACCGCGACGGGAACGCCGATCAACAGGGCGAGCGCCGCCGTGATGAGCGAGCCCACCAGAAGCGGTAGGGCCCGGTAGATCTGGTGCTGGGCGTCCCAGTCGTTGCCGAAGGCGAAGCCGAGGATGCCCTGGCTCTGGAAGACCGTGCGCGACTGGTAGGCCAGCAGCACGAAGAAGAACACGATGAGCGCGAGGATCCCCGCGGCGAGGACGGTGAGCACGGCCTTGAAGGCGGGATCCGCGCGCCGCGCCGACGGCGACCGCTCGTCGAGCGAGCGGCCGCCGCCGGGTGCGCTGAGGGTTGCTGCCTCCACGGCGGGCGGGCGGGCCGGCTCTCAGCCGGCCTTGAGCGGCTTCCCGTTGCAGGTGAACTTCGCGAGCTGGGCCTTGGCCTTGGCCAGGACGGGAGCGGGCAGCTTCGCGTACTCGAGCTTGCCCAGGACGCTCTGGCCCTCCCCGAGGGTATAGCTCATGAGCTTCACGACGCCCTGCGCCGCGGCCTTCTTCACGCCCGCCTTGCACATGTCCTGATAGGCGATGAGGAACGTCTGCGAGGTAATCGGGTAGGCGGCGGGCGAGGTCGGGTCCGACACCGTGAAGCGCAGGTCGCTCGGGACGGTCAGGCCCTGGCCCGCGGCCGACGTCGAGGCGAGCGTGGGCGCGACGTACTTGCCGGCCTTGTTCTTCACCTCGGCCGTGGTGAACTTGTTCTGCAGGGCGAAGGCCTGCTCGACGTAGCCCAACCCGCCGTCGGTCTGCTTGACCGCGGCGGCGACCCCGTCGTTGCCCTTGGCACCCGTGCCCGTGGGCCACTTGACCGTCTTGTCGGCACCGACCTGCTTGTCCCACGCGGGCGAGACGGCGGCGAGGAAGGTCGTGAAGCCCTTCGTCGTACCCGACTCGTCGGAGCGGTGGATGATCTTGATGTCCGTGGACGGGAGCTTCACGCCCGGGTTGAGCTTCGTGATCGCCGGGTCGTTCCACTTCTTGATCTTGCCGAGGAACATGTCGGCGATCGTGGGGCCGTCGAGCTTGAGCCCGGCCTTCACGCCGGAGAGGTTGTAGGACATGGTGATCGCGCCGAACGCCACGGGGATGTGGACCGGCGTGCCCTTCTTCTTGGCCGCGGCGATCTCCTCGTCCTTCATCGGCGGATCGGAGCCCGCGAAGTCAACGGTGCCCTGCGTGAGCTCGGCAACGCCGTCGCCCGAGCCGACGCCCTGGTAGTTGACGGTGAGGCCCTGGTCCTTCAGCGTGGCCCCGAACTGCTGGTAGATGGGCGCCGCGAAGGTGGAGCCGGCGCCGTTGACCGTGGCCGCGGCACCGCCGGAACCGGAGCCGCCACCGCCGTTGTCGGTACCGCTGCTCGAGCCGCAGGCCGCGGCCCCCAGCGCAAGGGTGCCGGACGCGGCCAGGGCGAGCATGCGTCGTGTCGTCGTGTTCATGATGAGGAACTTCTCAGGCAGGGGGCCGAAGTCTGTTACCGCGGTGTGTCCGTCTTGTGAAAGAGCCGTGAACGCTCGGGATGGAACCGGTACCCGAAGCCGACGTGGGTGTGGATGCAGTCGAAGGCGGGGAGGGCGTCCGCGAGCTTCACGCGGAGCTTGCGCACGTAGACGTCGACGGACCGGTCGCCCGGGCGCAGCGGGCCGCCCCACACGGCCCGGTAGAGCTCGTCGCGGGTGACCACGCGGTCCTTCGCCGCCGCCAGCACGGTGAGCAGCCGGAACTCCTGGACGGAGAGGGTGAGCGCGCGCCCGCGCGCGAGGGCGAGCAGCTCCTCCGGGCGGACCTCGACGGGGCCCGCGCGCAGGACGGCGGGAGGGGTGGCGGCCTCCATCGTCCCCGGACCCTGTCCCTCGGCGGGTGGAGGCGGGTGAAACGTCTGTGAACTCACCGCGCCCGGAGCAGGAGCTCAGAGGCCACGGCGGCGAGGGCGAGCGGCGCGGGGCGGTTCGGCGGGCCGGCCTCGACGACGAGCGGAGCGCGGTGCGGGGCCAGCAGGCCGCGGATCTCGGCCCAGGGAAGCGTGCCCGCCCCGGGCGGGAGGTGGAGGTCGAGCCGGAGGGGCGGGAGGCCGGGCGGCTCTGCCCCGCCCCGCCGGGCGCCGACGTTGTCGTGGAGGTGGAAGAGGACGACCTCGTCGAGGACGGGCGCGAGGAGGTCCGCGAGGGGGATGTGCGCCGTGTCGGCGGCGAGGTGGGCGTGGGCCACGTCGAGGCAGAGCCGCAGCCGGGCCGAGGCGCGCCGCTGGACGAGGGCATGGACGGCCGCGAGGTCATGGGCGACGCGGGGGCGGCCGGGCCACGCGGGGGCGAGGTTCTCCAGGGCGAGGGTGATCCCGAGCTCCTCCGCGCGGCGTACGGCCACGGCGAGGACCACCTCCTCGGCGGCGAGGAGATCGCGCGGGGAGCCCGCCGGGAGATCGAGCGCGTGGCAGACCACGAGGCCGGCGCCGAGCTCGCTCGCGTAGTCGAGCAACGCGGCGAGCTCACGGACGGCGCCGCGGCCGCTGGGGCGCAGCCCGCGCGGCGCGTGGAGGGCGAGCTCGAGCGGGGTGGTCGCCAGCGTCTGGCGCAGCGCGGTGGCGTGGCAGGCGGCCGCGCGCCAGTCGCACAGGACCTCGACGGGCGGAGCGTGGACCTGCAGCCAGCCGAAGCCGGCCGCCTCCCACGCCTTGACGCCCGAGCGCGTCGGCCACCAGTCCGGCGGCAGGTCGAGCCCGAGCCGGCCGGCGAGGGGGCGCGGCGCGAGGGACGGGAGCGCCGGGACCAGCGCGGGGGTGGTCGCCATGGTGGACGAGCTTCCGCGTCCGGGGTCCTGAGCATGTCACGACCCAGTGAAAGTGCTGCAATGTTCACGAAACGGCAACCCTCGGCGGGCGCTGGGCGTCGACCATGGACCCATGGCGATGCTCGCGCCACGGCGCGTCCGTCCCGAGGGGCTGGTCACGGAGCGTCTGCGGCTCGCCGACGGTTCCGAGACGTCGCTGCACCTTGCCGCGCACTCCCTCGCCGGCGTGTCGGTCCGCGTCGCGCGCCTGCGGCGTCCCGCGCCGCTGGCGGCCTGGTGCGCGGGCCAGGGGATCGGGGACGCGATCGTCGGCGGCTTCTTCACCCGCCCTGCCGCCCTGCCGCTCGGCGAGCTGCGCACCCGGGGGATGGTCCGGCGCTTCGTCCCCTTCCTCACCCCGTGGCACGCCGAGCGTTCCTGCCTCCACGTCGAGCGGGGCCGGGTCTCCCTCGCGCGCCGCGACGAGCTCGCGCCCGAGCCGCGCGGAGACCTCCTGCAGGCCGGCCCGCTGCTCGTCGCCGGCGGCGTGCCCGTGGTGCGCGAGGGCGATGACCCCGAGGGCTTCTCCGCCGGGGCCGCACAGTTCGACTCGGACATCACCGCCGAGCGCCATCCGCGCGCGGCGATCGCGCTGGACGGTGAGGGGCGCGTCATGCTCGTGGCGTGCGACGGGCGGGCGCGGGGGGAGGCCGGTCTGACCCTGGCCGAGCTCGCGAGGGCCCTCGCGGCGCGCGGGGCGGTCTCGGCCCTCAACCTCGACGGGGGCGGCTCGACGTCCCTGGTCTGCGGCGGAGCCCTGGCCAACGCGCCGCGCGAGGGCGACGGGACCCCGATCGTCCCCGGCCGGCCGGTCCCGACGGCGATCGCCCTCGTTCCGCGCTGACGCTCGCGCGGAGCGCGGCGGCGAAGGGGGAGAAGTCGCCGAGCGCGCTGGTGGGGTCGTCGGCGGTGTCGGGGCCCGTGTCGGCGGCGATCCCCGTCAACGTGAAGGCGCCATGGCCGTCGGGCCGGACGTGGGCGACCACGGACTCCTGGGCGACCACGCCCTTCAGCGGGAGGTCGGGGGGAACGGCGACGGGCAGGACCGCGGTGGTCTCGTGCGCGTCGTCGCCCGAGAGGACGAGCGTCCGCTGCCGCGGGTCCAGCGCGAGCACGATGCCGGCCGCGTCGAGAACATCGTTCCGGCCGCCGCCCGCGGGCGCCCGGGCGCGCTCACGCAGCCATGGGGGCGCGCCGGGCTCGGCGCGGGCGACGACGTCGGTGGTGACCGCGAGGCGGTCGCCCACCGCGGGCAGTGGGGGTGGGAGGTCGGCCGGCGGCGGCGTCACGATGGGCGGGAGCGGCAGGACGGGCGGCGGCGTGATCGGCGGGACGGGTATGAGGGGTGGGATGACGGGCGGCGGTGTGATCGGCGGGACGGGTATGAGGGGCGGGATGACGGGCGGCGGGTCCACCGCGGCGGCGCGCCGCGCGGCCCGGGACGCGAGCCGGCGCGCGAAGGGCGAGGCGGGCGCGGGCGCGGGCGGTGGCGCCGTCTCCCCCACCCCGATCGCCACCGAGACGCCGGGCGCCGAGAGGACGTAGAAGGAGTGGGGCACGTCGACGAACGTCACGGTGCCGGTGAGCTCGACGGGAGATGGGTCGTCGGTCGCGCCGGGGAGGGGATCGTCGACGGCGTAGGTGTCGTTGAGCAGGTGCCGCGCCCGGACCTCGAGCCGCTGGCCGGGCTTCGGGTCTCCGGAGAGGTGCAGCGACTTCAGGTCGCCGTCCCGCCCGGTCAGGGCGAGGGCGCCGTTCAGTGGGTTCAGGTGGGCCACGCGGCCGGCGAGAGCGACGGTGACCGGCGGGGCGGGGGGCGTCGTCGGGGTTCTCGGGGGTGCGGGGCGCGGGGGAGACGCGGGAGTGGTGTGCTCGGGCCGGGGCCGCGTGGGGATCGGGTGGGCGGGCGCCGGGGAGGGCGCGGCCGGTCCGGGCGCCGGCGCGGGTGCTCCGCCGCCGCCGCCGCCGCCGCCGAGGTCGGCCTGACCGGAGGGCGGCGCGAGCCCGCCCCCGGCCGGCGGGGCGGAGGCGCGGTCGGGCGCCGCGGGCGTGGCGGGCGCCCCCATCACGAGCACGAGCAGCCGTCGCGCCGCCGAGCTCGCTCCGAGGGCGAGCGGGCCGATCCCCACGCCGATGAGGATGCCCGACGCGAGGACGGTCACGGCGACGACGCCGAGCGACGCCGGGCGCGGCCGGCGACGCCGGCGCCCGAAGCGGCCGAGGCTCACCCCGAGCGCGCGGAAGGAGCCGCGCATCCGCGCGTCGGCGGCCGCGAGGGCCCTCATCGCACCGCACCGCCGGCGCCGTTGGCGCCGGCCAGCGCCACCGTCGCGCGTAGGGGCGTCCCGCACGACCAGCAGAAGACGGCGTCACGTGAGTGGGGGGCCCCGCACGCCGTGCAGGTGCCCGCGGCGCCCGCGTCCCCCAAGCGCAGCAGCCGGTCGAGCTCTCCGAGCTCGGCGTCGACCTCCTGGAGCTCGGCCGCGCGCCGGTTGAGCAGCTCGAGCCGGTAGGAGGCCCGCCGGGCCATCTCGTAGGCGAGCCCGCCGAGGTCCCACTGGAGCTCCGAGAAGCGCGTGGCGAGCTCCCGCCGGCGCTCCAGGAGCTCTGGTGGAGGGCCGCCGGGCAGGTCCTCGCGATCGAGAGGAGGCGCGGCGACGGTGCCGCGGGAGGGGAGCCGGGGAACCCTCATCCGAACGTCTGGGGCTTCGTTCCGGCGCCGGCTGCCTTGTGGTCGGGGGGCGGGGGCTTGCCCGGGAGCGCGATGGTCTTGGGCTTCTTCTTCAGCGTCTTCTCGTAGGCCGCGCCCGACTGGTTCAGGTCCTGCACCTCCTTCTTGGCGGCCGCCCCGCTGACCGCCTTGCTCCCCGGAGGCGCGACGTCCGCGGGCGCCGCGTTGCCGCCGTCCCCGCCGCCGCCGCCGCCGCCGCCGGCGCCGGCGCCGGCGCTCACCTTGACCACCGTGGCGTCCGGGAACTTGCCCTTGAGCTTCTTCAGGGCGGCCGACGCCTTGGCCTTCGAACCGTAGACCCCCGAGTAGACGACGTAGTCGCCGCCGGGCAGGGAGCCGTACTTGTCCGAGTCCAGGACGCCGACGTCCTTGGCGCCCTTGTCCCTGGCGTCCTGCTTGGCCTTGTCGACGGACGCGGCCGTCGCGCCGCTCTTGCTCACGGTGCCGAGCTCGACGGTCCACCCGTCCTTGTCCGGCCACTCGGACTTCACGGTGCCGCCGGTGTTCGACGCCTTCGACGAGGAACCGTCCGACGCGGTCCCGCTCGCGGCCCCGCCGCCCACGGTGACGATCTGCGCCGCGGCGGGCGGCGGGGTGCTGTTGTCGCCCCCGCGGCCGATGAGCACACCGACCACGAGGACGAGGGCCAGCGCCCCGAGCACGCCCAGGGCGAGCAGCGGGGTCGGGTCCCGCTCGGCGGGGGCGGCGGTGGGCGCGTCGGGCGGCGGAGTCGGCGGCGTCGCCCGGGGCGGCGGAACGTTGGGCTCGACGGTGCGGGAGCCGCAGGCCAGGCAGTAGCGCTGGTCGTCGGCGAGCGGGGCGGCGCACGTACCGCAGGCGGCCTGCTGGTCGAGGGCGAAGGTGGACACGGGACTCCTCTTACAGAACGGTCGGGGGGGCGGAGACGGAGAGCTGGGCGCCCTTGAGCGGGCCGATGGGGAAGATGTGGAACGGCCGGTGCTTCTTGGCCGTGAGCAGGGGGATCTCCGCACGGCCGGCGGCGACGATGCGGCCGCCCTTGCGCCCGATGCAGGAGACGATGAGGCTCTTCTGCTCGACGCCCGCCTTGAGCCGCGCGAAGCCGACGACCTCCGTCCCGCTCGACGGGTCCTGCCGGATCCTGACGTCCTCGAGCGCGATCTCGGGCAGCGCGCCGGAGATCCGCTTCGCGGCCTTCGGGGCCCCGACCTCGGCCTTGACGGTCCGCGCCCGGCCCGCGGGCGTCACCTGGTCGTTGACCCACAAGGTCTCCTGCCCGGGCGCGAGGCTGCCCACCGAGGTCAGGGACGGCTCGAGCCCGGGCGAATCGTTCTTGAACAGCGACTTCCTGCGCGCGCTACGCACGTCGATGGTGATGGGCGCCGCGGGCAGCGGCGACCTGCCCGTGTTGCGCAGCACGAGCGCGACGGCCGTGCCGTTCGGATCGGTGATCACGGCGCGGTCGGCGATCGTCACCCCCTGGGCGCGGCGCGAGATGGAGACGCCCTTCGCGTCCTTGAACGCCTTGGCCCCCTGGGCCTTGAGCCGCGCGCTCTTGTCCTGGGTCGACTCGCAGGCCGACAGGCTCAGGACGAGCAGCGCCGCCGCCCCCGCCGCGCGCGCCGAGCTCACCCGAACGCTCCCGCGACGTACTCCTGGGTCCGCCGGGCCTCGGGCTGCTCGAAGACCTGATCGGCCGCGCCGTACTCCACGAGCTCCCCGAGGTACATGAAGGCGACCCGGTCGGCCACGCGGCGCGCCTGCTGGAGGTTGTGGGTGACGATGACCACCGCGATCTCGGAACGCAGGCCGATCACGAGCTCCTCGATGATCGAGGTCGAGCGCGGGTCTAGCGCGGAGCAGGGCTCGTCGAGCAGCAGCACCTCCGGGCGCACGGCGAGCGAGCGCGCGATGCACAACCGCTGCTGCTGACCACCCGAGAGCCGCAGGGCGGGACGGAGGAGGTCGTCGTGCACCTCGTCCCACAGCCCGGCGCGCTCCAGGGCCCCCCGGACCTGGGGCTCCACGTCGCTGCGGTTCACCCTCCGCCCGCCGTCGCGCAGCGGGTAGGCGATGTTGTCCCAGATGCTCATGGGAAACGGGTTGGGCTGCTGGAAGACCATGCCCACCCGCCGCCGCAGCTCGGTGACCTCGAGCTCGTCTACGTCCTGGTCGTCGAGCACGATCCGCCCCGAGCGGGCGGTGCCCGTGGTGAGCTCGGTGAGGCGGTTCAGCGAACGCAGCAGCGTCGTCTTCCCGCAGCCCGAAGGTCCGATGAGCGCGAGCACCTCGCCCTGGCGGATGGGCAGGTCGACCGTGTTGACAGCGACCTTCGTCCCGTAGGCGATGGAGAGCCGCTCCGTGCGCATGCGCTCGCGGACCTCGGCCGCCGGGGGACGCAGGAACGCCCCCTCCCGCGGGATCGGGGTGGGCTCGAGGACCTCCGTCGGGCCCTCGGTGTCGATCCGGCGGACGGGCGGGGGTGGGGCGGTCAGCGGGTCCATCGTGCGGTCTCCTTCCGCCCCGAGATGAGGTCGACGACGAAGTTCAGCCCGATGACGATGAGCAGCAGCACGAACGCGGCCGCGTAGGCCTTGCCCGGGGCGTTGCCCTCGCCGGCGGGGGAGTTGTTGTAGACGTAGGACGTCAGGGTCGAGCCCGTGCCGCGCAGGGTCTTCAGCAGCGGGACCGAGCCCTGCCCCGTGAGCTGGGAGGAGGCGCCGAGGAGGATGACGACGATCGCGGTGTCGCCGGCGATCCGCCCCATTCCGAGGGTCGCGCCGGCGGCGATGCCCGCGCGCGAGCCCGGCAGCAGGACCCGGCGGATCGTCGCCGCCTTCGTCTTGCCCAGCGCGTAGGAGGCCTCCCGGACGTGGCCGGGGATCGACTGCAGGGCCTCCCGGGTCGCGGTAACGACGAGGGGGAGCGCGATGAAGGCCATCATCACCCCGGCGGTCAGAAAGGAGCGACCGAACACCGCGTTGCCCTGGGCGCTGAACGACAGGAAGCCGAAGATCCCCTGCTGGAAGACCACGAGCCCGAAGATCGCCAGGACGATGGACGGGGTGCCCGCCACGACCTCCACCCCGGACTCCACGGCGCGCGCGAGCCCCGCCGGGCGGCCGTACTCCGTCAGCCAGACCGCCGTCCCCACCCCGATCGGCAGGGCGACGAGGACTCCGATCACCGTGAGCAGCAGGGACCCGATGAGCGGGTCGAGGAACCCACCGCTCTTGGCCTGGTTCAGGTCGGCCTGCGGGCGCTCGACGAGCAGGTGGGGCCGCAGGAACTCCAGACCCTTGAGGAGCATGACGACGAGGATCGCGGCGGCCACCACGCAGAGCAGGAGGCCCGCCGCCCAGCACGCGCGCATCGCGATCCGGTCGACGAGCGGCCAGGAGGACGAGCGCTCCTCGGCCCGCACCGGCTGGGGCGCGAGCGCCGGCGGAGCCTGCGGGTAGGTCCGCGTCGCGACGCTCACGGGCGCATCCCGTACTTGCGCAGGGGCTGCTTGGCCACGAAGCCCCCGAGGGAGAGCAGCACGCTCGAGACGAGCAGCACCGCCGCGAGGGCGTAGATCGTGCGGCCGAAGGGAGCGGTGGTGAACCCGGAGACCGCCTCGGCGTTGTCCACGATCGTGGCCGCGAGCGGACGCGCCGGCTCGAGAAAGAACAGGAAGCCGTCGAGGGGGTTGGGAGAGAACGGCTGCGAGCCCGAGACCATCGAGAGCATGATCGCCTCGCCCAGCGCGCGGGCGGTGGCGAGCACCGCAGCGGCGATGATCGCCGGACGCGCCACGCGGACGGAGATCGTCCACGTACGCCGCCACCGGTTCACCCCGAGCGCCGCCGCTCCCTCGACCCAGGAGCTGGGCACCGCGCGCAACGCGTTGACGATGATCGCGACCATGATGGGAGTGATCATGATCGTGAGGATCAGCGAGGCCAGGCCGAGCGAGGCCCCGTCGAGAGAGACCACCTGGGCGACGGAGTCCTGCGCGTGCGGGGTGATGAAGGCCTTGGCCACGAACGGGACGAGCACGAGGATCCCGATCAGCCCGTAGATCACCGAGGGCACCGCCGCGAGGAGGCGCACCACGGGCTCGAGCACCCGGCGCAGGCGCTCGGGGGCGAACTCGGTGATGAAGATCGCCGTGAGCACCGCGAGCACCAGGCCGAAGATCACGGCCACCGCGGTGCTCAGCGCGGTCGCGTAGAGCAGCGGGAAGGCGCGGATCGTGTAGTCGGCGCGGGGGCCGACCGAGGAGTTCGAGAGGTCGGTGAGCTGCTGGTCGACGCCGGGCCCGCCCGAGCCGAACCACGCCAGCCCGTTGTGGGCGAACGACGGCCACGCCTTGTCGAAGACGAAGGCGACCATCAGGACGATGAGGACCAGGACCGTCGCGGACAGCGCGCCGAGCCCGAGCTCGGCGCGCCGTTCCGCGGCGACGGCCCCGCCCCCAGGGAGGGCGGGGAAACGCACTAGGAGAGCGGCACCCAGTCCGTGGCCGTGACGCGCTTGGCCGCGGAGTTGCGGGTGATCCAGCGGATGAAGTCCCGCGTGGCGCCCTGCGGCCGGCCGCGGGTGACCATGTAGAAGGTCCGCAGGCCGCCGTACTGGCCGGACTTGGCGTTGCGCAGGTTGCACGCGACGCCCTTGTACGCGACCGGGTGCGTTCCGGCCGTGAAGGCCAGCGACACGTAGCCGATGGCCCGCTTGTTGCGCTGCACGGACTGCTGGACGAGGCCGTTCGAGGCCCGCGCGGCCGCGGTCGAGGAGATCGTGGCCGGGTTCTGGAAGATCTTCTGGAACGCGTCCTGGGTGCCCGACGCCGCGGTGCGGACGTTGAGCCCCACCGTGCCGGAGACCGTGGCCCCCGGGACCTGGCTCCAATTGCGGACCTTGCCCGAGAACAGCGCCTGGACGCCCGCCTGCGAGAGCGAGGGGAGTCGGTTGGCCGGGTTCGTGATGAGGCAGATCCCGTCCCGTGCGATCGGGTTGAACACGAGGCCGCCGGGATCGGTCGGCTTGGGGTCGCGGGACGAGTTGCCGATCGACACGCGACGGCGCGCGACGTCGGCGACGCCGATGTCCGACCCGCCCTGGAGCAGGGAGAAGCGGACGTTGTGGCCCTGGCGGAGGTAGGTGCGGATGAGCTTGGCCGCCAGCGGCGCGATGGACGTCGAGCCGCTCATGGTGATGGTCGGCTTGGCATCCGCGGCGGCCGGGACGGCCGCCACGGCGGCGATCGTCACGGCGGCGGCGATGGTGCGGGGACTGCGGTTCACGGAAAAGGCTCCTTCTGGGGTCTGGGTTGGATCAGCGACGCTTGGGAGACGGGGCCGGCTTGCACTTGCCCGGGCCGCCCATGCCGAACGGGCCGGAGACGGTCCCGTCGGCAGCGACGGCGACGACGGCGACCTTCGGCTGCCAGCGGCCCTTGGCCGAGCAGGGCGCCACGACGGGCTCGTAGAGGCCGCTCACCGTGTTGCGGTGGGTGACGACGCCCTTGCAGTGGAAGCCGCGCGACGGGGACTCGCCCTCGCACCCGGCCGAGTCGGTCGTGGACGGCGCGGTGGTGTTGCGGACGAAGACGTCGGCGTTGGCCTCGAAGCCGTTGACGGAGTCGGCCGCGACGACCGCGAACGACTTGACGTCGCCGCCGCGGCAGGAGAAGCGGTAGTTCACCTGCGCCGTATCGCCCTTCACCGGCAGGGTCTTGCCCGAGCAGTTGACGCGGATGGGGTCCGGTACCGGGTCGGCGGCGAAGGCGACCGGCGCCAGCGAGGCGGCGAGCGCCACGAGGGCGCCGAGCGGCAGGAGGCGGCGCACGCGGCGGCCGCGGGGGAGCAGGGACAAGGGGGAAACCTCCGGAAGGGGGACGGCCGCCGGACCACTTCCGGGAGCCTTGGTTGACGACGCGCCCATCCTCGACGCGCCGGGACCCGGACTTGTTACGACCCGGGTCCCAGGCTGTGAACGGTTTGGTGTGCGTCGGTATGCGCGAGCGTCAAGACGCCCACGACGCCGGGCTTCGAGCCCGTCGCCGCAGCCGGAGGGCTATGCGGACGAGGTTCTCGACCCCACTGCGCGCCCGAGGTCTTGCTGATGTCGCGGACTTCTGCTTGGGAGCAGCCGGGATAGGAGGCCGGCCGCGAGCACGAAGACGACCGATGCCCAGAGGCATGCCGGGAGCCCCTGCCACTGGTAGAGCAGTCCCGATAGCACGGTGCCGGCGAGACGGCCTCCGGCGTTGGCCATGTAGTAGAAGCCGACGTTCATGGCGACCTTGTCGCCATCGGCGTAGGCCAGGATCAGGTAGGAGTGCACGGCGGAGTTCATGGCGAAGATGACTCCGAAGACGATGAGCCCGCCGACCACGACGATCGTCGGGTTGACGTCCGCGCTCAGTGCGAGGGCGATACCCGCGGGAAACGCGGCGAGGGCGAACGCCAGGCGTGCGGCTGTGCTCCCGTCAGGTTCGGTGTCCTGCTCGTCCGCGCGATGCCGAACGAATCGCGGTGCTAACGCCTGGACGCTTCCGTAGCCGATGACCCAGACGGCGAGGAACGTCCCGACCTGCCAGAAGTCCCAGCCCAGCTCGTCGTAGAGGTACACCGGCAGGCCGACGACGAACCAGACGTCACGCGACGCGAACAGGAAGATCCGGGCGCTGGCGAGGAGGTTCACCGCGCGGCTGTTGGAGAACATCTGGCTGAACTTCGCCTTGCGATCGGGCCGACCGAGCTCGCCACGCATCAACCCCAGCACTACGAGCAGCGCGATCAGCACCAACGCGCCGAGGACGAGCAGCGCGGGCTGGAAGCCGACAAGGGTCAGGAGCAGGCCGCCGAGGAAGAATCCGACCCCCTTGAGAGCGTTCTTCGAGCCGGTGAGGATCGCGACCCACTTGTAGAGCGACCCGGGAGAGTCCGCGGGGACGACGAGCTTCACCGCGCTCTTGGAGCTCATCTTCGTGAGGTCCTTGGCGATCCCCGAGAGCGCCTGCGCGACCATGACGTAGGCGACGACCAGCCAGGAGGCGGGTACGAGCGCGAGCATACCCAGGGCGAGGAGCTGAACGGCGAGGCCCGCGAGCAGTGTCGTACGCAACCCCAGGCGCGCCGCGAGCCAACCCCCGACGAGGTTGGTGACGATTCCGAAGACCTCGTAGAAGAGGAACAGCGAGGCCACCTTGAACGGGCTGTAGCCGCGCTCGTAGAAGTAGAAGAGCACGAGCATCCGGCTGGCCCCGTCGGCGATCGTGTCGGCCCAGTAGGCGCCGGTGACGAGCGCGTAGTTGCGCAGATCTCCCCCCCGGCCGTGGGTCGCCACGGCCGTCACTACACCCCGACCTGACGGGGCAGGCTGGCGGCGACCAGCTGGGCGAGCTCCACGAGCCGGTTCGCGTAGCCCCACTCGTTGTCATACCACGCGAGCACCTTGACCTGGGTTTCGTCGGTCACCATCGTCGACAGGGCGTCGACGATCGAGGACCGTGGGTCGTCCTTGTAGTCGACCGAGACCAGCGGGCGCTCCTCGTAGCCGAGGATTCCTTGCAGTGGACCGGTGGCCGCGGCGGAGAGGAGCTCGTTGACCTCCCCGACGGTGGTTGTCCGGGCCACCTCGAACACGCAATCGGTCAGGGAGGCGTTGAGCAGCGGGACGCGCACTGCCAGCCCGTCGAGCTTGCCTTGCAGCGCGGGGAAGATCAGCCCGATCGCGGTGGCCGACCCCGTGGTGGTCGGAATCAGCGACACGGAAGCCGAGCGCGCCCGGCGCAGATCGTTGTGCGGCGCATCGACGATGGTCTGCGTGTTGGTCATGTCGTGCAGCGTGGTGATCGATCCGCGCGCGATGCCGATCCCCTCGTGGAGGACCTTGACCACCGGCGCGAGGCAGTTCGTGGTGCACGAGGCCGCCGTCAGGACATCGTGGATCCCGGGCTCGTACCGATCGTCGTTCACTCCGACCACGATGTTCAGAGCCCGCGGGTCCTTGACCGGCGCCGCGACGATCACCTTGCGCACCCCCGCCCGGAAGTAGGCGCCAAGGGCGTCAATGGTCCGGAATCGGCCCGAGCACTCGAGCACGACCTCGACGCCGTGCTCGGCCCAGGGCACCGACCCCGGCTCGCCGGCGCGAGAGTAGGTGATGCGGTGCCCGGCGACGTCGAGCGCGTCGCCGCGGCCATGTGCTTCGTGAGGCCAGCGCCCGTGCACGGAGTCGAAGACCAGTAGGTGGGCTGACGTCGCCGCATCACCCTTGAGCTCGTTGACGTGGGCGAAGGTCAGCCCGGGTCGGTTCCAGGCGGCGCGTAGAGCCAGTCGGCCGATGCGGCCGAAGCCGTTGATCCCGATGCGTGGAGCGCTCACTGTCCAATCCCGACGCGCGTGCGGAGCGTCATCAGCCGCCCCGGCGAGATCATCGGCGGAAACCCGCCTGCCGCTCAGCGGGGCTGTCGGCCACCGCCGGAGTCTAAGCATTGACGTCTGTCGTTTCAATCGATAGGTTCTTATCGATGCCTGTCGATCTGGAGCTCGCTCCCAAGTCCAAGCGCCCCACCGGCCAACCGTGCTGCGAGCCCGTCGTCTACCCGGACGTCGAGCGCCGGGAGGCCGAGCGCATGGCCCGCGTGGCCAAGGCTCTCGGTGAACCCGTCCGCCTCGAACTCGTCGACGTCCTGCGCAAGCACGCCGGGAAGGTCTGTGTGTGCGAGCTCGTCCCGCTCTTCGATCTCTCCCAGCCCACCGTCTCTCATCACCTCAAGGTGCTGCGCGATGCCGGCATCGTCAGCTCCGAGCGCCAGGGCCTGTGGGCCTACTACTACGTCATCCCGGGCGCCCTCGAGGAGCTGGCGACATGGCTGACCTAGGGCCGTCGCCGCTACCCAACTGCGCGCGACGGGACCGAGGGGCCCGTCGCGCGCAGGATCCAGCGGCTCCGCCTCAGGGAGCCAGCGGCGCGGGGCACGGCGTGGTCGTGCGCGTGCCGAACACGACGTTCTCGCACGAGAACACGCCCGGATCGCGCGGGTCCACATGGAGCTTGAGCCACTCGTGCGGGGTGTTCGTCGAGCCCTGGACGACGACCCGCGTGACATTGGCGGGCTGGCCGGGGGGCTTCTCGACGAGGAACTTGTGCGAGTCGCCTTCGAGCAGGAGGACGGGCTTGCCGAAGCGCGCGGCCCGGTCGGCGAGGACCGCCTTGATCGGATCGAAGGCGGCGAGCTCGCTCGCGGGCGCCGAGGAGTCCCACATGTCCGCCTGCATCCCGAGCACGACGCCCGGGGCGTCGCGGCGCTCGGCGTCGTCGAACACCGCGTCGATCCACTCGAGGGTCGCGGCCTCGCGCGCCGTGTACTCCCGCGCCTGGAGGCCGCGCTCGGCGGGGGTCTCCGGCACCGGGTTCCCCGCGGCGTCCTTGCGGTCGGTGAACCACGGGTCGCGGTCGTCGTTCGAACCCACCACGTGGACGGCGCCGAACTCCACCCCGGCCTGCTCCCACTTGACGTTCTCGGGGTAGCGGGCGGACTGGAAGTCGACCCGGGCGCGGCGCGCGAGCGTGCGCCCCGGGCGGGGGAAGAACAGGCGACGGAGCGTGTCGAGGCGCTCCGTGGGGACGTAGCCGCCGTTGCTGGCGCGGTGGCAGTCGGTCCACTCGTTGTCGCCCGGGGTGTAGACGAGGGGCTCGTCGAAGCTCTGGAAGTCCGCGAGCCGGGCCCGGAAGTAGGAGGTGTCACAGCGGCTCGAGCCGTTCTTGATGTCGCCGAGGTGGATCACCCGGCGCACGGCGGGATCGGCGTTGATCTCGCGGATGTCCGCGGGAAACTCGGCGATGAGCGCGTCGCCGTAGGGGATGTCGCCGATGACGGCGAGGGTCTGCCCCTTCTGACGGGAGCGGTGATGACCGCCGGCGGCGAGGGCGGGCGGGGTGATGAGGACGGCCAGGAGGCCGAGGCAGAGCAGGAGTCGTCGCATGCTCGCGACGTTATGCGCGGGCCGACCCCGGCATGTGAGCGTGCGGTGAAGGGGGGCGCGGCGCTCAGGCGAACAGGCCCGACCCGACCCAGTCCTGCCCGTCGCGCGCGCCGCGCGGGAGGAAGAAGTAGCCCCCGCCGGTGGGGACGATGTAGTCCACGAGCGGCTCGTCGGCGAGCCGTCGCTGGGTGGCCGCGAACTGGCGCTCGAGGTCACGCTGGAAGGAGCAGAAGATCAGGCCCATGTCGAGCTGCCCCGCCTCGTCGATCCCGCGGGAGTAGGAGAAGGAGCGGCGCAGGATGCGGCTGTCCTCGGTCCCGGGCGTGCGCGGGCGCGCCGCGCCGCACCCGGGCGCCCCCGCCGCAGGGCCTCGGCGCGCGGAAGATCGAGGCAGAGCAGGTCACAGCGATCGTCCGCCACCGTCTCATGCTAACGGTCGTCGAGGCGTAACCGTGACGGTCGCGGTGCCGAGGAGATCAGAGGCGCGGTCGGCGCCGCCGCAGCCCGCGAGCGCACCCACAAGCAGAGCCGACCCCAGGGGCCCGCGCATCCGCGGACGCGTCAGGCGGAGGCGATGCGACGACGCCCGGTGAACACCGCCGGCGTCGCCGCCCGCCAGCCGTCGAACTCTGAGCCGAACCGCGCACGCAGGTCCCGGTCCTCGATCCGGGCCAGACGGCCGACGAAGAGCACGAACACGCCGACCAGGGCGAGCCCGACCAGCGACCGCCCGGCAATGGCCACGGCGAGCAACATCGTCGCCCACCCAGCGTGCTGCGGGTGGCGCATCAGCCCGTAGGGCCCCGTGCGCACGAGCCGCTCGGCCCGGAGACCATCGAACTGCCCGTCGCGCACCAGGGTGCGCGTCGCCCAGCCGAACAACGTGAAGCCACCGACACCCACGACGACGGCGAGACCAAGGGCGAGGCCCCGGGGGACCGGCACACGGGCAACATCGAGGTACGCCGCGTCGAGCACGGTGTCGGCATGGACCAGGCACGCGGCCCACAGCAACAGGCCCGCGCCGACCGAAGCGTCGGGCGACTCATCGCCGGCGAGCATGTTGAGCACGATCACCGCCATCAACGCGAAGACCACCAACCCACCGAGAAGCGCGACCATGGACCCGACGCTAGCGACGAGCGGCGAACGTTCCGCCGGCCGCGGGTAGCCTGGGCGCTCATGCCGGGGACGGATTGGCCCTGGCGACGAGGAGGTTCGAATCAGCCGTCGACGACGAGGCCTTGGAGCGGGCCGAGTAGGCGCATGGAGCGCCGGGAGACGCCGGCGAGCTCCGTGAGGCGATGGGTGGGCGGAAGCGCCGCCTTGTGGCGTTCGAGCTGCGCGTGGGCGATGGGCCACCAGGTGCGGTCCACCACGAGGTACGCGGGTCCTTGCACGTCGTCGGGGTCGAGTTCGAGATGCTCGGCCCAGAGGCGGTGGCGCACCGAGCGGGCCAGCTCGCGGTCCTGGGTGACGATGTTGACCTCTCCGTCGTTGAAGAGCGAGTGGGCGTTGAGGTTCGCCGAGCCGATGGTGAGCCAGCGGTCGTCGATGATGGCGATCTTCGCGTGGACATAGATGGGGGAGCTGACCGACCGCGTCTCGTCGCGCGCGACGAGCGTGCACGCGAGGAAGCGTCCGCGTCCGGCGTCGGCCTCGGCCAGGACGCCGAGCTGGCCGCGGGTGTCGTCGGCGCCGTTGTTCGCCTTGGCCGGAAGCAGCGCGACGACCCGGAACTCCGACGAGGGCGGGTCTCGCAGCTTGGCGACGAGGATCTGCACGAGCTCGGGAGACCAGAGAAACTGGTTCTCCAGGTACACCAGTTCGCGGGCGGAGCGCAGCGCGCGCACGTAGGCCTCGAGGATCCTAAACTCGCCGCGGGGAGCGAACCGGTAGGCGCGGTCGGGAAGCGTGCGGACGACCTGGAGCTCGAGCTCGCCGACGGCCGGCGACGCGACCGGCGCCGGCAACGCCTCACCAGCGACGTCCTGCCAGCGCTGCCGGAAGTGCTCGGCGACATCGGCCACCGCCGGCCCGCGCAGGTGAGTCGTCGCGTCGTGCCATCCCAGGCCGTCCCGGTAGGGATGGGCCGACGAGTCGAAGCGATCGCCGCCGAGCGATGTGAGATCGATCCCTCCGACAAACGCGACGTGGTCATCGACGACGACCAGCTTCTCGTGATGGCAATGAAACGGCCGCTCGTGGTGATCGAGGGCACACGAGATGCGCGTGCCCGCGATGAGCTCGACGCGCGCGCGGCGCACCGCCCGCCGCGTCGGCTTGAACACCGGCAGCGGAGCGCCCGCCCACGCGAGGACCCTGACCGGCACGCGCTCCGCGACCCCGGCCAGCAGCGCCCGCAGCGGCGCCGCGCCCTCCCCGCGATCAAGCCGGAAGCCCGGCTCGACGTGCCACCCCGCGACATGAACGTGGGAACGAGCAGACGCGAGTGCCTCGGCGATCCGCGGAAGCGCCTCGGCGCCATCCACGAGCACCTCCAGATCGTTCCCCGCCCGGGCGCGCGGCTCCCCCGCGCACCACAGGCTCCCGTCGACCGAGGGATCCAGCGCGTCGCGGTGGCCGAGTCGGCGCAAGCGGCGCCGGTGATGGGCCATTGTCACGCGCTCCAGCCCACCGCCGATCGCCGCGTCCATGTGCTCAAGCACGCTCGCAACCTAGAGGCAACCCGCGAACGGCAATCAGAACTTGGCGCCTCCTCCGCGGTACTGGCGCCAGGCTCATCAGCTCGCCCACCAGTGCTTGGCCGCTCGGCGCCCCGGTCGCCCCGCTCGGGACCTGACTTGAGGCGGGGGCCGTGGTGGGGGCCTCCTGCTCGGCCTCTTCGAGCCGCTCGAGCTCACCGCGATCCAGAAAGACTCCCCCGCATTCGCTGCACCGCTCGAGCGTCACGCCGCTGCGCTCGAGGGTGCGCATGGGCGCCTGGCACTTCGGGCACAACAACTCCGCTTCAGCCATCGGCTTCTCCATTCCTGTCGGATGTGGCCCGTCTCACGAGGCTAATCCTCCACGCCGCGCGACGGCGCGCCCGCAGCCACCTTGGTCGGGGCCCGCCTACGGCCCGAGAGTCCGGTCGAGCACGGTCTCCAGGCGGGGCGGCGCGGGATAGGTCGCCGGGGCCCGGTCGATCGCGAGACGGCTGCTGGGGCCATCGAGGGTCAGCGTGGCGACCTGGTTGTCAAACCAGGGACCAGCCGTCAGACGCCAGCGGAACGGTGGCGCTTCGACGCCGGCCGCGCGCGCGAGCGCGCGCGCTCGCGAGCGTCGAGGGGGTTGCGGAAAGGCGAGCACACGGCCTGCAGGATCGGGGTGTGGGCCGGGGCTTGGTCGGGAGTGGAGACCTCGGCGAGGTAGGCGTGGTGCACGTCGCCCGAGAGCAAGACGATCGAGCAGGGCGCTCGCCCTCGCCGCCCGGCGCCGACGTCCTGGACGTTCCCGCCAGCCGGCGGAATGAGCGCTCGAACGCGGCCCAGTGCTCGAGATCGAGCGCCTGGCGCATGCGCTCAGCCCAGCGGGCCGCGCGCGGTCCCCAGGCGCCCCGGCAGACGGCCTCGTTCCACGCCTCGAGATCGTGCATACCACCCCCGAGCAGGAACGGCAGCGAGGTCGCGATGAGCAGGTGATCGACGTCACCGGTCAACTGCTCGTCCAGCCAGCTCCACTCCTGCGCGTCCAGCATGTCCCGGGCCCCAGGCGCCAGGACCCGGCCCGCGCGCGAGTCGATCACCACCAGGCGCGTCGTGCCAAGGTCGCGACGGAAGCTCCACCGGCTGCCCGCCGGGTCGCGATCCGCGTGCAGCGCGAACTCGTGCAGCAGCGGCGCCGCGTCGCCTCCGGCGCTGACTCGCGCGAAGAGCTCGTCCCGGCGCAGGTCGGCCACCGAGAGATTGCCGACGTGCTCGTAGATCCGGTAGCTCATGAACGCGCCCGCGATGCGCTCGCGCCACCACCCCTCGCCGGTCACCTTCGCCCGCCACGCGTCAGACGTGTTCCAGTCATCGTGCACGTCGTGGTCGTCGAAGATCATCGCGCTCGCCACCGTCGAGAGAACCCAGCGCACCGCGGGCTCGGACCAGGACTCCCAGTTACGAGGCAGACCTGGAGTGGGACGAGCTCAACGACGCGCGTCAGATCGCCGGTGTGGCCGGCCAACTCGGCCACGCCGTGGCAAAGATCCACAGCGTCGCCGACGCCCAACCGACCTGACCCTGGTCCCGTTCCCCGCCGAGGAAGCCATCGCGACATGCGTCGACCACGACAGCTTCTCGGAGGAGCTCGCGGACTTCGCGCTGGCCTACGCCGACATCGTGCGCGACGACCACCGCCTGTTCGTAGACGCCTTTCGCAACCACGAAATCGCCGATCTCTAGCGGCTGAGGAACGAGCCGCGCGCTACGACCCGGTGGCGTCATGCGGCGCGCCGACCGGCTTTGACTCGGTCGAGCCCCGTTGGCGCAAGTAGATCGTCGCCACCGCGAAGACGCCCACCGCAAGGAACTCCGATTGCCAGTTCTGAAGGGTCTCGTTCCAGAAGTACGACGAACCAATGAAGGTCAGGAAGCTCACTGGGCCCTGGTGATGTTCCATCTGGCCGCCGTTGTAGGTGTTGTGCTGCGTCGCGGCCATGGCGAACCACGACAGGAAGAACAGGATGCCCATCGAAATCAGCAGCGAGTTCTGATAGATCCGCAAGCGCCAACCGCCCAGGCGCGCCCACTTGGGCGAGTTGGGCTTCAGATAGTCACCGACCATCTCCTCCTTGTCAGACTGGCGCTCGGGATGCTCAGGGTCTTGGGACTCAGCTGATCCTCGTTGGCGAAACCACACCGCGAACATGACATACAGCGCGACCTGCAGAAACTCTGATTGCCAGTTCGACATCACGTTGTCATAGAAATCCGACGAGACGACATACCGACTGTAGGTAACGGTAGCTTGATGATGGCTTTGCTGGTCCTCGTTGTAGGTCTTCCATCCCGCGTAGGACTGACCGCCGACCATGCCCAGGAAGAGGACGGCCAGAACGACGGCCAACGAGTGGTTTCGCAAAAACCGCACGCGATCAGTGGTGCGTCAGGCCTACCACGATGGCCGTAACCAAGAAGAGCGAGACGAGCACGACATAGAGCGCGACCGAGAAACGCATGAGGTCTGCGGTTCTTCGACTTCGACCTTCCCAGTCCTGCATCGCAACGCCGGCAGACCATGCCCTCAGGCCGACCGCCGGGAGCGCGGGGAGCGCGGCGTAGCACTGATCGCCCCGGCCCTCATCACTTCAGGACAGGGCAAAGCGCCTTCACCTGCCCGCGAGCAACGGGATCGGCCACTCGCTTTGCCTCCGCAAGACAACGCTCGCGTGCCACCCGCTTGGCCTCTTGGGAGAGCTGCTTCACGTTGCCGTCGGCCCCCGCCACGCAGGCCTGGTCCACAATGCGACGCGCCTGCCTGTCGCCGATAGCGGTCGCCGCTTGGCGGCAGGCCGCCACCGCAGCGTCCTTGGCTACCCCGGTCACCGCGCTGGTGCCACACCCCGTCGCGATGAACGCCGCGCCCAGGCAAGCGGCGATCAAAGCGAGTCTCAGACGCCCGTTGATTGCCGCGGCCGCGCGGTTCTGGGTCTCGTGATGGGTCACTCAGGCTTCTCCTGTGTCGATACGGCGCTTGTTGCGGTGTCTAGAGGATCAATCCGAAGATGGCGCCGTCACCGAAGGTTCGCGCCACGCTAAGCACGGCGAGCGATCTCCGTCAGCAAGGGCCACTGGACGACGCCCAGGATGAGGGCGTGGAAGGTGCTCACCCCGCGCTCATCCCCCGCCGCCTCCTTCGCCGCCGCTGTTGAGCAGGGTTCGCACGATCGGCTCGATCTCGGGCCAGAAGGCGACGATTGCCGCGACGAGCGCGACGAGCAGAAGGAGGAGGACTACGGCGACGGCACCCAGGCGAGGTTGTCCGGGGTCTCGTAGAACTTTGAACGGCGGTCCTCCCGCCTCGTCCGCTCCGGTTGGGAGCGTGCGGGGCGCTAACCAAGTCCGCGAGGACAGGAGGAACCGCCATGAGGAAGGTACCC
>JAABUK010003285.1_pt1 | contig 27604 bp, 25 predicted proteins | sample 5559141 | NCBI WGS metagenome assembly JAABUK01 (sample SAMN10711869, study PRJNA513367) | rock metagenome | isolation source: Antarctica rocks | place: Antarctica: Victoria Land, Pudding Butte nord | collected 2016-01-03
CGCAAAACCGGCATGGCCGTCCCCAGCAACACGGGCCAATCCTCAAAACCCCATAGAGCCCGACCGGCCCCGCGGGTTCGTTCTTCGGAGACTTTCGTACGCCTAACGGCGTCCGAAACTCTTCACGAAAGCGGACTGTCCGGTCTGGAGCAGGCGTTGTGGACAAGCAGACGCGGAGTGCGGCAGCACAAGCCGCCATTGCGGCCCCTTTCGGTCGGCCCACAGCGGGGAGCAAAAACCACACCTCAGACGATATTAGGTGGCCAGCAGCTAGCCAAGGTCGCGCAAGAAGCGGCCAGAACCGTAGCTGTCGCCCACGCGACGGTTTTAGCCACTCCCCGTCGTCCGCAAACGGGGTTTTGTTGAATGAGGCTGGGCGACTGCACTCGTCCGCAGTCGCCCAGCCCTTGGGTTACGAGGTGAGCCCCTCGTGCTTCATTGCCTTCTGGACGGAAGGGAGCGTCATCATACGCTCGCGAAACGCGACCAGGGGTGCGGGTGGCTCAACACCGAACTTCTTCGCCCACAGCAACATGACGAACAGGTAGAAGTCGGCCACGCTAACGGTGGAGCCGAACAGGTAATCGCCTTTCATTGTGTCGGCCAAATACCCCATACGCTTGCCGATCATCTCGCCGGCCTTTGCCTTGTCGCTGTCGCCTGCTCCCGCGAAGAAGGGTTTGAAGCTTTTGTGAATTTCAGTCGAGATGAACGCCAGCGCCTCCAGCAGGTGCGTGTGGCCCATCGGCCCCGACGGCGCGAGCTTGCTGTCCTGCTGCGCGATCCAGTCCAGGATTGCGATGTTTTCGCTGAGCGTCTCGCCCGAATCGAGCGTCAGCGCCGGTACGTAGCCCTTCGGATTGATCGTTGAAAAGTCGACTCCGCCCTCCGTGCGCTTGGTCTTGAGGTCTACCTTCTCGTGATCAAAGGACAGACCCGCCTCGTGCAGCGCGATGTGGTCGGCCAGGCTGCAAGCGCCCGGTGCATAGTAGAGCCTCATGGTCGTCTCCCGTGGTTGGCAGTGGTCCAACGCGCGGCGGGCGGATCAGTCGCGCAAGCCCGCTGCGAGACGTGATCGCGGCAGGCGGCGCACTCAAGACCGTATAGACGGCGCGCCAAAGCTCGAACGGGCTGTAAGAGGTCAGTCCGGCATGGAACAGGTGACGTGGGTAAGCGGACGCTTGTTCCCTGAGTTTGGCAGTGGTCACGCCACCGGCAGCCGCCAACTCTTGCATCGCTCGCCATCATCGGACCGGGGTTAATCCAGCTGCGGTTGTCATTTCGTCGGATCTGGCGTCGTAGGCAAAGCCTTTTCGTGTCGCCCATGTGTTCACAAGAAAATAGAGCGGCACCAGGCCCACGTCCCGCATCGCGATCTCGGTCGCCTGCGACAGCACGACCCCGCGCTTAGAGGCATCTAAGGTCTGCAGCCCCTCCTCGAGCAGCCTGTCGAACTCGGGGTTTGAATAGCGCCCGCGATTGGACGAGCCAAAGCCCTTCGCCGCGTCGTAGGTGGCGAGCAGGGCAACCATGGGCGAGGTCACCTCGCCGCTCGCGGCAATCCAGTCTAGGACCATGGCGCTGAATTCCAACCTGCTGCCGCGGGTGAACAGCATTGACGCCGGCATGGTGTCCACCCGCGCGGCGATACCGATGCGGGTCAGCATCTGTGCGATCCCCTGCGCGATTTCCACGTCCTTCGGGTAGCGGTCGTTGGTCGCGACCAGCACAAGCCCGAAATCCTTGGGATAGCCGGCCTTGGTCAGCAGGTCCCGGGCACGGGCCGGATCGAATTTTGGCGGCGTCAGATTGCCGCTCGTACCGAAAAAGCCGGGCGGCAGCAGTTGGCCGGCGGGGGTGCCTTGCCCGTTCAGCAGCCGGGCTACCAGGGCGTCGCGGTTGATGGCGGCTGAGATGGCTTCGCGCACCCGGCGGTCCCGCAACGGGTTTGGCGTTAGCGGTACCCCGGCGGGATCAAGCACGCCAGGCGACTGGTCCCGGCTGCTGTCGAGGAGGATAAAGATCAGCCGGTTGGAATCCGTGCTGAACAGGTTGACCCGGCTGTCGGCCTTCAATCCGACGATGGTGTCAGACGGCACGAAGTCGATCAGGTCCACGTCGCCGCTGAGCAGGGCCGCCACGCGGGCGGCACCGTTGCTGATCGGGCGAATCGTCACATGGTCCCAATCTGGCCGCCGGCCCCAGTAACGGTCGTTGCGGGCCAGCAGCAGCCTGCTGCCCCGATCCCAGCTGAGGTAGCGGTAGGGGCCGGTGCCGATCGCCGCGGTTGTGCCATTGAAATCCGCCGTGGTCCTGCCGGATGCCGCATGCCGGGAGACGATGGACAGCGCGCTGAGGTCGTTGGGCAGCAGCGGGGCGGGTCCACCCGTTTCAATCCGGACCGTCAGCGGATCGATTGCCTCCGACCGTCTGATCGACTTTGCATACATCGCGAAGGAGGAGGGGCTGTTCGGGACCTTCGACGCGCGCTCCAGCGAGAACACCACATCATCCGCCGTGAAGGGGGTGCCGTCACTGAACAGCATGCCGGGGCGAAGCTTGATCTCCCATTGGGTAGATGCGATCGGGGTCCAGGACAGCGCCAGCGCGGGTTGCAGCCGTTGCCGCTCGTCCTGGGCGATCAGCGTGTCGAACACGTTGTGCGAGGTGGCGTTATTGGGTCCGACATTATGGAACTGCGGGTCCAGGGAGGTCGTCTCCGTCGCCACCGCGATGCGGGCGTCGGCCGCCTGTACCCGAAGTGGCAGCAACGGCAGCACGCAGGCGAGGCTTACTGCAAGGGTTCTCTGGATCCTGGACGCCATGATTTCCTCCGCTGACCGTTGCATGGACCACAAATTCTATTTGATCGATGGTGGGGCCGCCGTTGCCGCCTATTCGTCATCCAGGGCGGCAAACCGCCTGCGATGCGCCAGGGCGGAGCCGAACTCGTTGGCGACAGCCATCGCCCTGCGCGTGAACAGGCCGATGTCGTGCTCGTCGGCATAGCCGATGGCACCGTGCATCTGCACCGCCTCTCGCCCCACCAGCATCGCGGTATCGGCGGTGCGGGCCTTGGCACGCGATACCACGGCGGCCCGGCGCCTCGGTCCGGCGCCCATATCCAGCTCGATCGCGGCACCCTCCACGCTGGCACGGGCTAGGGTGAGCTGGATCTTGATGTCGGCCGCGCGGTGCTGCAGCGCCTGGAAGGCGGCAAGCGGCTGGCCGAACTGCTTACGCTGCTTCAGGTAGTCGAGCGTGATCTCGAAGGCGCGCTCTGCGACACCCAACAGATATGCCGCCGTTCCCAAGGCCGCCTCGTCCAGGGCACAGTCGATGCCGTCGCCGAGATCGGTCGCGATCACCCGGCCGGCCCCGGCCGGGATGCGCAGCGTCGCGACCGTGCTGCCGTCCTGCCGGGTCACCGGCGTGGCCTCGTCCTCGTCCGCTCCCAGCAGCAGCAGCAGCCGGGTCCGCCCGTCTTCCCGCACCGGGACCAGCACGTGGCCGGCAGCCCCGGCCATGGGCACGTGCACCCGCCTGTCCGCCTTGCCTTCCATGAGGCCGGCGGCGTCCGGGGTCGACTGCCAGGCTAGGACGACCAGAGCATCCCCGGTCAGCACGCTGGCCAGCAAGACACCATCGGACGTGCCCGCCAAAACCGAGGCAGCTAGGCTGCCGGCGATCAGCGGCTCCGGCACCAGGCCGCGGCCCAGTTCCTCGTACAGCGCCACGCTCTCCGACATGCCGATGCCCGCGCCGCCGGACTCCTCCGGCAGTCGCAGGCCGATCCAGCCGAGTTCGGCCATCTGCCGCCACACGTCGCGGTCGAAGCCCGGCTTCGTGTAGCGCAGGCCGCGCACCCGGCCCAGGCCGCCAGCCCGCGGCGCTATGGCCCCGGCGCTGTCCCGCGTCATGCGGACGAAGTCTTGGCGGTCCTCGTCCAGCATGCTCAGCCCCCGGTCTCGGCCGCCACGGCAGCGAGGCCGGCGTCGCCCATCGCCAGCCACTCCTGCAGCACTTCGGCACTGTGCTCGCCCAGGGTCGGCGGAGGGCGGGCGTATTCGGGCGGCGTCTCCGACAGGCGGATGGGATTGGCCACGAACGTCAGGGTGCCGCAGGCCGGGTCCGGCATCTCGCGGAACATCCTGCGGTATACCACCTGGGGATCGGAGATGACTGCGGCGAAGTCGTTCAGGGGACCACAGGCGATGCCGACGGCGTTCAGCTGCTCCGTCCACTCCCGCGCGCCGCGCCGGGCCAGGGCGGATATCAGGATAGGCAGCAGCACCGGCTTGTTGGCGAAACGGAGGCGGTTGGTGACGAAGCGCGGGTCGGACGCCGTGCCCGGGATGTCCAGTGCGGTGCACAGGGTTGCGAACTGCCGGTCGTTGCCCACGGCCAGCATCAGCGGCACATCGGCGGTGGGGAAGGACTGCCAGGGCGTGTTGATCTGCGACGCCGTGCCCGCCCGCACCGGCTCCTGGCCGGACACCAGGTAGTTCATGGCGATATGCGAGTGCGCCGCCAGCTGCGTGTCCAGCAACGCAATGTCGATATGCTGACCTCGGCCGGTGATCGCGTCCCGCGCCCGCAACGCCGTCAGGATGGCGATGGTGGCATAGAACCCGGCATTGATGTCCGAGACGCTGTAGCCGACGATGGCAGGCCCTGCGCCGGGTGCACCCTCCGGCTGACCGGTGACGCTCATCAGCCCGCTCAGCGCCTGGAAGATAGGGTCGTAGCCCGGCAGTGCCGCGTTGGGCCCATCCTGGCCATAGCCGGTGATGGAGCAATAGATCAGCCGCGGATTGGCGGCGGAAAGGCTGGCGTGGTCCAGGCCATATTTTCGCAGCCCATCGGTCTTGAAGTTCTCGACCAGCACGTCTGCCTTGGCCGCCATTGCCTGCAGCGCGGCACGGCCGGCCGGCTTGGACATGTCCAGCGCCACGGAGCGCTTGTTGCGGTTCATCGCAAGGAAGGAGGAGGTCTGCCCGGTCTCGCTGCCGTCGGCCCGCTTCTGGTGCATGCCCATGCGGCGTACGTCGTCGCCGCCAGCCGGGTGCTCCACCTTCACCACGTCGGCACCGAAATCCGCAAGCATCTGCGTGGCCCAGGGGCCGGCGAAGACCCGGGTCAGGTCCAGCACCTTTATGCCTGACAGCGCCATCATCGTGCCGGCATCCCCAGCTCGTTGCGGGCGATGACGTTGCGCAGGATCTCCGACGAGCCGCCGAAGATGGTACCGGACCGCGCCAGCAGGAACTGGCCGGCCGGGTGCAGGCCGCATTCCGGCATGGCGTGAAGCAGGCCGGCCTCCCCGCCCGCGATCGCCAGCATCGTCTCGGTGATGCGCTGGAACAGCTCGGTCTGCACGATCTTCATGACGGATATCTCCGCATTGGGCATCTCGCCCCGCTTCACCGCGGCCACCACACGCTCGTACAGCGCCTTCAGGTCCGCCAGGTCCAAGCGGTGGCGGCGATAGGCGGCGACGAACTCCGGCTCCTCGGACATGCCCATGCGGTCGGCGAGCTGCTTCAGCCGGCTCAGCCCGCTGGAGGACAGCTTCGGGCTGCCGATGCCGATGCGCTCGAAGCCCAGCAGGGCCTTGGCGTAGGTCCATCCGCGATCCACCTCGCCGACGACCCGGTCCTTCGGCACGCGGACATCCTCGAAGAACATCTCCGCGAACTCCTCGCCCAAATCGAGGTTGCGGATGCCGCGCACCGTCAGGCCCGGGCTGTCGGTGGGCAGCAACAGGAAGGAGATGCCTTCCTGCTTCTTGGCGGTCTTGTTGGTGCGGGCCAGCACGAACACCCAGTTCGCGTCGGTGCCCAGGGTGATCCAGGTCTTCTGTCCGTTGAGGACCCAGTGGTCGCCGCGATCCTCGGCATCCAGCCGCAAGGAGGCGAGGTCGGACCCGGCATCGGGTTCGGAATAGGCCTGGGCCCAGACATGCTCGCCCGACAGGATGCGCGGCAGGAAGAACGCCTGCTGCGCTGGGCTGCCGTGCTTGATGAGCAGCGGACCCAGCATGATAAGGCCCTGGTCGTTCACCCGGCCGGCGCCGAAACGCTCCAGCTCCTCGATCATGATGAGCTGCCGGGCGCCGGGCAGGCCCATGCCGCCGTGCTCGCGCGGCCAGCCCGGCGCCAGCCAGCCCTGCGCGGACAGGCGGAGGTACCAATCCCTGTTCTCCCGCCAGAACAGCCGGCGGGAGGGGTGCCGCACCATGTCCGCGGGATAGTTGGCCTCGATCCAATTGCGGATCTCGCTGCGGAACGCCCCGTCGTCCAGGGCATCGAACCGATCGAGCTGCTCCGTCGTCGCAGCCATTCTCAACGCCCCTTGAACACCGGCTTGCGCTTCTCGCGGAAGGCCGCCAGTGCCTCCTGCGTGTCTTGCGTCTCCGCCAGGGCGGCGGTCTGGCTCTGCTCGTAGCGGTAGCCGTCGCGCAGCGGCATCTCCTCCGTCAGGCCGAAGGACCGCTTGGCCGCGACCACCGCCAGCGGCACCTTCTGCGCGATCGTGCGGGCGATCCCGGTCGCCTCCTCCAGCAGCTGCGCGCGGGGCACGCAGACGGAAGCGACGTTCATGCGATAAAGCTCGGGACCGGTGATGCGCCTGGCGGTGTACATCATCAGCCTGGCGTCGGAGGGGCTGAACGAGCGCAGCACATGGCGCACGCCGCCTGCGAGGCCATAATCCACCTCGGTCATCGACAGGAAGGCTTCCTCCGCGACAAGCAGGATATCGCACAGCAGCGCCAGCACGCACCCAGCGCCGATCGCCGCACCTCCCACGGCCGCGATCACGGGCTTGGGGCACTCGATCACGCAGTCGAACGCCGCCCGGACCAGGCGGTTGTGCCGGGCATAGCCACCGGGCTCGGCCAGGATCCCGGGGCGTTCCGACAGGTCGGCCCCGGCGGAGAACGCCCGTCCCTCCGCCGCCAGCACGATGGCGCGCACCTCGGTCTCGGCACCCAGCACGTCGAAGATGCGGATGCATTCCTCGCGGAAGCGGCGGTCCTGGGCGTTCACCGGCGGGGCTGCGATCGTCACGGTGGCCACGTGGTCCGCGAGTTCGACGCGGAAGCGCTGCAGGTCGTCGAGGCCGTTCATGCCAGCTGCGTCCCTTCGGCGTGCCGCTGCACCGGTGGATCGGCGCCCCACAGGACGCCGGGCGCCAGTTTGACGAGGCCGGGTTCCGGCGGCAGGCCGGTGGCCCCGTCCGGCAGAGGGAGCTGATGCATGTTCAGCGTCATCGAGACCATGGTGTAGTAGCCGATCACCGCCCCCAATTCGACCACGCCCCGCGTGCCCCAACGGTCCTTGACCGCGGCATAGGCGGCTGCGGGGACCTGGCCGGTATGCTGCAGCAGCCTGGTGAACTCGTAGACTTCGAGGTCTGCCGGGTCGGTGAAGCGGGGCGCCCGGAGTTCGCCGATCGCGTCCACGGCTGCCTGCGGCACGCCTGCGGCGACGCAGGCGCGGGCATGCACCCACCACTCCACTTGGCTGGTCCAGCGCCGCCCGGTGACGACGATCGCCAGCTCGTTTAGCCGCTTCGGCAGGCAGGTGCGGAAGCGCAGGAACTCGCCGAACTGCGACCACAGCGCCGCGAGTTCCGGGCTGTGGATGGCGGCGCGGAGCGGGCCGATCATCTCTCCACGTGGCCCGGCAACCACCGTGTCGTACAGCTTGCGCTGGTCCGGCGTCATCTGCTCGGCCGCCAGGAGCGGGATACGCGCGGCCCCGCTCATACCGAGCCTCCTGCACGCAGTCCCAGCTCCCGCAGTACTTCCTCGGTATGCTGGCCCAACAGCGGCGGCGCGCGGTCGAACCGCAGCGGCGCGTCCTGGTAGCGGATTGGGCTGACGACCTGCGGCACCGTGCCCCCAAGCGGGTGCGGCAGGTGCCGCAGCATGCCGCGGTGCTGCAGCTGTGGCTCCGCGAAGATCTGGTCGATGGTGTTGATCGGCGCTGCCGGCACTCCGGCGGCGTCCAGCGCACCGACGATGGCCTCGCGCGTCCACTCCGCGAAGGCCTTGGTGAGCAGGGAGGTAAGCTCGGCGCTGTTGCCAACGCGGGCGGAGTTCACGCTGAAACGGCTATCGTTCGCCCAGTCCGGCTGGCCCAGCACCTGGCATAGTTTGGCGAACTGCCCGTCATTGCCGACCGCGAGCACGAAGTGCCCGTCGGCGCAGGCGAATACGTCCTGCGGCTGGATGTTGGGGTGCTGGTTGCCGCTGCGCCCTGGGACGCGGCCGGAGACCAGGTGGTTCGTCGCCTGGTTGGCCAGGAAGGCGGCGGCGACGTCCAGCATGGCCAAGTCGATCGTCTCGCCAGCACCAGCCTCAGCCCGCCGGGTCAGCGCCGCCAGGATCGCCACGGCGGCGTACATGCCGGTCATCAGATCGACGATCGGCACGCCAACCTTCTGCGGTCCGCCGCCGGGCTTGTCATCGCGCTCGCCGGTGACGCTCATCAGGCCGCCCATCGCCTGGATGGCGAAGTCGTAGGCGGCCTGGTCGGCGCGCGGGCCGTCCTGGCCGAAGCCGGTGACGGAGCAGTAGATCAGCGACGGCTTCTTTTCCCGCAGGGTCGCGGCGTCCAGACCGTACTTGGCCAGTGCCCCGGCCTTGAAGTTCTCGACCACCACGTCGGAGGTGGCAGCCAGGGCGCGGATCACCGCCTGCCCCTCGGGACTGGCGATGTCGATGATGACGGAGCGCTTGCCGCGGTTGACCGCGAGGAAATAGCCGGCCTCCCTCGTGCGCTCGCCGGCTTGGTCCTTCAGGAAGGGCGGTCCCCAGCTTCGCGTGTCGTCGCCGGCACCGGGCCGCTCGATCTTGATGACGTCGGCGCCGAGGTCGGCCAGGATCTGCGTCGCCCAGGGGGCCGCCATGATGCGGCCGAGATCCAGCACGCGGATATGCGACAGCGGCCCCATACGGCCAGTGGACCCGGTGGAAGGCTGGGCCTCAGGCATCGGCGATCTCCGTCGCCAGGACCGAGGGCCGTGTGGCGAAGCCGGCATGCCAGTCCGCAAGGGCCGGCCGGCCGGTGCGCCAGCCTAAGTCGGCGAAGCGGAAATCCGCGTAGGACAAGGCACAGCCAACGGCCACATGGCCGATGTCGAAGGACCTGGCCGCCATCGCCGGCGCCATCTGCTCGAAGCGGTCTAGCGTGGCGCCGGCCTTCACGGCAAATGCGTCCAGCCACGCCGCCGTCTGCCGCGCTTCCGGCTTGTCGCGTTCGTTCCGCCATAGGATGAGCAGGTCCAGCAGCCCGTTGGCCAGCGCCTGGCGGCTTAGCGCCTCCCACCTTGCGGCCCCAGCGGGCAGCAAGGTGCCGCTTGCCAGGTTGTCCAGGTATTCGACGATCACGCTTGAATCGATCAGCACCTGGCCGTCGTCCAGCACCAGCGCCGGGATCTTGCTCAGCGGGTTGTCCTGCATGATGGCCGGGTTGGGCGTGCCGATCGCCGCGAGGCTGCGCACGCAGTCCAGCCGGTCAACGAGGCCGAGTTCATGCGCCGCGATCATCACCTTGCGCACGTAGGGCGAGCGGGGCGACCAGTGGAGCTTCATCGTGCTGTCCTCACGCGAGATGGCCATTCCGGCTTTCCCTGGCTGCTAACAGCCTAAAGTCCATATGTCTAGTGAATTGCCAGCAGTTGCAATGTACGGCTGTTTGCGGTGTGTGGCGGGCATGAAGCTTCCCTACGCCAACCGGGCCGATCTGAGCCGCAGCGTCGTCTCGCGCTACATTCAGCTTGCAACTCTCTTCCGGCGTCGGATCGAGTCGGGCCAGTGGCCGGTCGGCAGCCAGATCCCGACCATCGAGGAGCTGGCGCTGGAATGCGGCGTGGCGCGCGCCACCATCCGGCAGGCGCTGGGTTTGCTGGAGGCCGACCGCCTGGTGTCCCGGTTCCGGGCCAAGGGCACCTTCGTGAACCAACACCGGTCCGACCAGCTGCTGCTCGACGTGTTTACCAACTGGAACGGCCTGCTCAACTCACGCGACGGCGCGGTGATCGAGATACTGGAGGAAAGCGAGGTCACGGCCTTGCCGGAACGCCTGCACGATGTCGGCGTGCCCGCCGCCCGCTACCATCGCCTGCGCCGCCGCCACTCGCGCGGCAGTCAGGCCTTCCTGGTGGCCGAGGTGTTCATCGAGGTCGGCTGCATGGAGCTGATCCCGCGTGAGGCGCTGACCACCACCACCGCGATGCGCCTGGCCTCCTACCTGCCGGGTGCGGTGTCCAAGGCCCAGCAGACGGTGACGGTCGGCATGGCGGACCTGGACACGGCCGGGATCCTGGACATCGCGCTCAATGCCCCGGTCTGCCTGGTCGATCGTTCCGTCGCCAACGAGACGAACACGCTGGTCCTGCTCTCGAAGGGCATCTACCGCGGCGACTTGGTGCGGATGGACATGCGGCTGAAGTAGCCGCCCGTCCGCGCGGCGCCCGCACCCCGCTCTGGCTGCCCACCATCATCCGCCAGGCACGCCTCACCAACGCCTGGATCACCGGCGGGATTACCGCATCGACCGGGCGCCTGTCCCATGGCTTGATGCGCTATGGCATCGTTGTGGCGTTCGGCGCCATCCTGCTGCTGATCGGCATGAGGGCACAGCGCGAGGTGCCGCACCGCAGATCGGGTAGTCCCTTCAGCGCACCCGCCATATAGGATGCCGTCGATCTGCAAGCTTGGGTGGGCATGAAACAGGATTCAGACCGTGGGCGGGGGATCGCGGCGGACACGCCATCCATTCGGGACCTTGTGTCGTACCGGCTGTCGCGTGCCGCGAGCCTGATCTCGCGCGGGGCCGCGCTGCGCTATCGGCGCGAGTTCGACGTCAGCCTCGGGGAGTGGCGGGCCCTGGCGTTGCTGGCGACGGGAACACCGCCCTCGCTGATGCAGCTGGCGCGGGCCGCCGGATTGGACAAGGCGCAGATGAGCCGGGTTGTATCCTCGCTGGTCGGGCGGGACCTGGTGGCGCGGGAGGGGAGCGGGCGTTCCGCGTGCCTGACCCTGACCCCTGCAGGCCGCTCGCTCTACGGCTCCTTAATCGCCGCTGCCGGGGAGCGGGATCGCGCCCTCCGGGCGACGCTGTCCGCCGAGGAGCTGGCGGTGCTGGAAACCGTGCTGGCGAAGCTGGTGGTGCAGGCCCGGCAATTCATCGAGGCCGAGGCGCAGACCGGGGAGACCTGATGCGTCACGCTTCCTGCGGAAGGCGGCCGACCGCGTCCAGGTACTCGCGGGCGATGCGCCGCACCAGGTCGGCGGCGGGCACCAGATCGCCCACCAACCCCGCGGCCTGCCCAGCCTCCACCTTGCCCTCGGCCACATCGCCGTCCAGGGCCGCCATCTTCAGTGTCGCGGCGGCGAAAACGGCTTTGCGGTCGTCCATGCCGGCGCCTTTCGCCTCCAGCGCTCCCATCCGCTCGGTGAAGGCATTGGCAAGCGCACGGATCATGCCGAGACCATGCCCCACCGTCCGGGTATCGCCGATGGCCGCGCCGATCACCGCCTGCTTGTAGGCGGGATGGACGCTCGCCTCGGGCGTCGCGATGAAGCGCGTACCGAAGTTCGCGGCCCCTGCCCCCAAGGCCAGCGCCGCCGCCAGCCCGGCGCCGTCCGCGAAGCCGCCCGATGCAATCACCGGGACGCGGCCCGCCAGCGCCAGCACCACCGCCCGCAGAACGACCAGGGTGGAAACCAGGTCGCCGGGGGGATGGCCGCCTGCTTCGCCCCCCACGACGACCAGCCCATCCACCCCGGCATCGGCCGCCTTGGTGGCATGCTCGATTCCGGCGACGACGTGGATGCAGACGGTGCCGATGGCGCGGAAGCGGTCGAGGTAGCGCTTCGGGCCGCCCTGGGAAGCGATCAGGATGGGAATGCGGCGCTGCTCCAGCAGGTCCAGCACCTCGTCGGCGCCCGGCCGGTACAGCGGCATGTTCACGGCGAAGGGCCGATCCGTGTCACCGCGCACCTCATCGATGGCGCGGGCGAGGTCGGCGTTCCGCATGGGGCCAGCGGCGATCACGCCGAGACCCCCTGCCCCGGCAACCGCCAGCGGCAGGGCGGCGCAGGACGATGCCCAGGACATCCCCGCCTGGGCGATCGGCAGGTCGATCCCCAGCAGGCGCGTGACGTCGGTCTCGATCCTCACGAAGCCACGCCAAGCAGGCGGCGGGCATGGGCGGCAAGTGGCTTCTTCTGCACCTTGGAGCTGGCGGTCATGCCGATCGCCTCGAAATCCTCGACGATCCAGACGTGGCGCGGCACCTTGAACCCGGCCAGCCGCTCCCGGCACCAGGCCATGACTGCCTCGGGCTCGCAAGCGGCGCCATCGTTGGGGATGACGAAGGCCGCGACCACCTCCATCAGGCGGGGATCGGGCACGCCAACCACGGCGGCCTGGCGGATGGCGGGATGGCGATGCAGCACGTCCTCGATCTCCGCTGGCGACACGCTCTCTCCGCCCACGCGCAGAATGTCGCCGAGCCGGCCGAGGAACTGCAGCCGCCCCTCCGCATCCAGGCGGCCCTGGTCGCCGGTCAACAGCCAGCCATCGGCATCGAGCGCCTTTGCGGTCTCCGCCGGCTTGTCGAAATAGCCGCGCATCACGGTCCAGCCGCGCACGACGATCTCGCCGGGTTCGCCCACGGCGCAGTCAGCGCCATCGTCGCCGCGGATACGCACTTCGATGCCGGGCTGCGGCCGCATGCGGGAGGTGACGCGGATCTCCGCAGGCTCCCACCAGCAGGACTGGGCGATGTTGGGCGAGGCCTCGGACTGGCCATAGCCGGCGACGCATTCCCGCGCGCCCATCTCGACCATCACCCGGCGCATCACCGGTTCGGACGCCGCGATCCAGGCGCCGCGCAGCACCAGGTTCCGCCGGGCCAGGCTGGGATGGTTGAGCAGCATGAGCGCCATGGTGTCGTTGCCGGAGAAATGGGTGCAGCGCTCGGTTTCCATCAGCTGCAATGCCTCCTCCGGCTCGAACCGGTCCATGGTGACCAGGGTGACGACATGCTGCACGGCGGAAAGCACGGAGAGCGTGCTGCCGGCGACGTGGAAGAACGGCCGGGCGGAGTGGTAGCGGTCGGCCACGCGGAATCCGATGCGGCTGCCCGAGACCCAGGCGTTGCCCAGCATGTTGCGGTGGGTGAGCATGACGCCCTTGGGGAACGACGTGGTGCCCGAGGTGTACTGGATCAGCAGCACGTCATCGGCCGTGCAGGCCGGCGCCTCGGGCGCGCCCATTCCCGATATGATGGTTCCCGATATACTGGTCCCCGATATACCGGCCTCCGACATGGCGGTCTTGGCCAGGAAGGCGTCGAACCCCGTTGCACCGCCCGGCACGTCGCTGCCCAGGACGACCACGAGGCGCAGGTCGGGAAGTGCCGGGCCAGGAAGCGTGCCGTCGATCTCCGGCAGCAGGCTGCGCAGCATGGCGATGAAATCGACCTTGAGGAACCGGTCGGCGACGAACAGCGTGGTGACCCGGGACTGGCGCAGCGCATAGGCCATCTCCTCGGTGCGGAATCGGGTGTTGACCGGCACCGTGACGGCGCCGATCGAGCCCAGCGCCAGGAAGATCGTGACCCAGCGCGTGCCATTGCCCAGGCACAGCCCGACATGGTCGCCGCGCCCGATCCCAGCCGCCACCAGTGCGGCCCGCACCCTGGCAACCTCGGCGGCCAGCTGCACATATGTCAGGCGGCCATCGGCGGCGACCACGGCGTCGATCTGCGGCGCCACCGCCACGGCCCGGGCCAGGCTGGCCGCGACGGTGACGGGGCACATGGCATCGATGTTCATCTCAGCTCTCCTGCCCAGGCTCATGGCGGCTGGCGGCGGCGAAGCTCTCGATCCCCTTGCGCCAGCCACCATCGGCCAGCAGGCGCTCGATCTGCGCCATCTCGATGCGGATGCCTGTCGCCAGCGCCACCTCCTCGCCGAGCTCGACGGCCTGCTTGGTCAGGATCATCGCCAGCGCCGGCGCCTTGGCGATTGCGGCGGCGACCAGTTCGGCCTCGGCCGCCACGTCGTCAACCAGCCGCGCCACCAGTCCAAGCCCATGCGCCTCCTCCGCCGGCATGGTGCGGCCGGTGAACAGCAGCTCCTTGGCACGGCGCTTGCCAATCACCCGTTGCAGCCGCTGCGTGGCCCCCACCGTGCCCCATTGCGGCTCCGGAAAGCGGAAGCTGGCGGCGCGGGACCCGACGATGAAGTCGCAGGCCATGGCGATCTCGCCGCCCGACCCGACCACGGGACCATCTACCACGGCGACCACCGGACGGGAGCAGCGCTCGATCGCCTCATAGGCGGCGAAGGCGGCCAGGCGACGGGCGCGCACCCAGGCCTCGTCCCGGCCCTGCCGTTCCTTTAGGTCCGCGCCGGCGCAGAAGACGGGGCCATTGGCGTCCAGCAGCACGACGCGCACCTCGGGGTCCGCATCCAGCGCCGCGAAGGTCTCGCGCAGGGCCACGCACATGGGCAGGTTCAATGCGTTGCGCGCTGCCGGCCGGTCCAGCGTCACGCGAACGATCCCACCGTCCCGCCAAAGCAGGACGTGGTCGGGGGACACGCTCACAGCACGCGCTCCGCCCGGAGTTCGGCGATCTCCGCCGCCGCCAGCCCCAGCTCGGCGGCCAGTATCGCGTCGGTGTCGGCCCCCAGCAGCGGCGGCGTGCCGGTTGCGGGATCGTCGAAGCCTTTGAAGCGGAGCGGGTTGCGCAGGGCGGGGAAGCGCCCCTCGGTCGGGTGGTCGAAGCCTGCGACCATGCCGCGGGCCTTGACGTGGGGATCCCCGAGGATCTCACGGACGGAGTTCACCTCCCCGGCGGGAACGCCGAGGGCACGCAAGGCCTCGGCCAGCGGCGTTCGGTCCCTGGCCGCGATGGCGGTGCGCATTGCGGCCATCACCTCGTCGCGCCGCGCCACCCGCGCGGCATTGGCGGCCAGGCCGGGATCCGCGCCCAGCCCGCCGAGGTCCAGGACCCGGCAGACCGAGGCCCAATGCTGGTCGCTGCCGCTGATGTGCAGCCAGCCGCCGTCACGGCACAGGAAGGCCGCGGAGGGCACCCGGCCGGCATGTTCGGTGCCCGCGCGCTGAGGGTCCTCGTCCAGGGCGAACAGCCGGGCGGCAGCGATGGTGAGCAGGCTGGTCTGGACGTCCATCATGGCAAGGTCAACATGGCAGCCGCGGCCGGTGGCGGCGCGGCCGACCAGGCCTGTGAGGATCGAGATGGCGATCCACAGGCCGGAGGTTAGGTCCGCGAAGGGCAGCCCGACCTTGGCGGGCGGCGCATCGGGGTAGCCGGTCAGGGCCATGACGCCGGACAGCGCCTGGAATACCGTGTCGTAGCCGTTGCGGTCGCGGTAGGGGCCGGTCTGACCGAAACCGGTGTTGGACACATAGATCAGCCGCGGGTTGATCGCACTCAGCGCCGCGTAGTCCAGACCGTGCTTCGCCATCTCGCCGGGCAGGAAGTTCTCCACGACCACGTCGGCCTTCGCGGCCAGGCGCCGGGCGATATCCTGTCCGCGGGGGGCCTTGAGGTTCAACGTGATGGAGCGCTTGGCCCGGTTCAGCGCGAAGAAGTACGCACTCTCGCCGTGCGGAAGCTGCGGCTCGAAGCTGCGGGACTCATCGCCGGTGCGCGGGCGCTCGACCTTGGTCACCTCGGCGCCGAGTTCGGCGAGGATTTGCGTCGCGAAGGGACCAGCGAGCACGCGGGAGAAGTCGAGGATACGGACGCCGGCCAGCGGCATCACTTGCCGCCCTCCCGGAAGCCGCGCATCAACGCGTTGACGTCCCGCCCGGCGGCCATCGCGGCGTCGTACGGCAGGTCCGCCACCCGGTAGAACAGGCCCTTCGCCGCCGCCATCGCACGGGGATGCGCGCCCGACCAGGCCGTCGCGATCTCCATGGCCGTGTCCATCACCCGGTCCACCGGAACGGCGCGGTTGGCCAGGCCCAGTGCCAGCACCTCATCCGCACCCAGCAGCCGACCCAGGCTTATCAGCTCGAACGCGATCTTGCGGCCGAGCTGCCGCTGCATCCCGGTCATCACCAAGGCGGGCACGATGGAGTGCTTCAGCTCCGGGTAGCCGAACTTCAGGTCGGCGCCTGCCACCATCATGTCGCAGCCGATCGCCAGCCCGGCGCCGCCGCCGACCGCCGCCCCCTGCACCGCGGAGACCACGGGCTTGGACAGCTTCTGCAGGATGGACTGCGTGCGGCAGGTCAGGTCCGCCCGCTGCATCACCAGGTGCTGCCGGCCGGGGGTCAGGTCCTTGAACTCCGCGAGGTCCGCCCCGGCACAGAAACCGCGCCCGGCGCCGGCCAGCACGATCGCACGCACACCCTCCTCCGCATCGGCCGTGGCCAGCGCGTCCAGCAGCGCCTGGGTCAGCGCGGTGTTCAGCGCGTTTATCTTATCCGGGCGGTTCATCGTAAGGATGCGGACGGCGCCGCGATCCTCGACCAGCATCAGGGGTTCAGGCATTCGAGGCGCTCCGTTCGGGCAGCAGGCCGAAGCCGGTCCGTGCCACCATGCTGTCCAGGGTGCGGCCGAGGATCCGCTCGGCCAGGCGAGAGGCGGCCAGCACGGCGTCGCGGTCCAGGCCGGTGTCGAACCCCTCGGCCTCCAGCAGGTTGACCAGGTCCTCGGTAGCGACGTTGCCGGTGTAGCCGCCGCCATATTGGATCTGCGCGGGATGGCCGCCGACGCCGCCGAAGGCGCTGTCGAAATGGGTGCAGCCCGCCTCCAGCGCCGCCATGCAGTTGGCGAGGCCGGTCCCGCGGCTATCGTGGAAATGGGCGACCGGAACAAGGCCCGGCACCTCCGCCAGCAGCCGGCGGAACAGGCGGCGCACCGTGGCGGGGGTGCCAAGACCCGTGGTGTCGCCGATCGCCACCAGTTCCACGCCCAGCCCGGCGAAGCGGGCCGCATCCGCCAGCACCACACCCGGGTCCACCGCGCCCTCGAAGGGACATCCCAGCGCCACCGAGATGACGCCGACCAGACGGAAACGGCCCGCAGCCAGCGCCACCATCTCCGCCACATTGGCCCACTGCCGATCCCGCGTCGTGCGCAGGTTGCGCTCGGTGTGGCTGGCGGTGGCGGAGACCAGCAGGCTGACCTCGTTGGCGCCGTGCCCAGCCTCCAGGTCAGCCAGGGCACGGGACACGGCGCGCGGATTGGGGCAGGTCGCCTTGTAGTGAACGCCCGGTGCGGGGCCGATGCCGGCCAGGACCGCGGAGGCGTCCCGGAACACCGGAACCTGGTCCGGATGGCTGTAGCTGGTCGCTTCGATGCGCGGGAAGCCGGCGGCGGTGAAGGCGTCGATCGCGGCAATCTTGTCGGCGGTGGAGGGCGCGGCAGCCTCGTGCTGCAGCCCGTCGCGGGCGAAGCATTCGCAAATGGTCACCCGGCCTGGCATCGCTCCGCCCCATTGGATTTGTCGATCCTTGGCGGTGTGATAGGCGCTAGATGTTGACTGTGTCAACGCATCGGGTCATGGATGCCTATGGATTGGGTCCGACGCTGGACATCGACGGCCCAAAGGACATATAACTAGTTAATTAGATAAATCCGCAGCAGCGGGACGGGGGAGAGACCGATGACCAAGCCGAGCCTCTGCGCGTGGTTGGCGCCTGCTGCCACATTCCTGCTGTTAGCTGCACCCGTCCGGGCAGCGGACCAGGCGATGATCGAAGCCGCCAGGAAGGAAGGCACGGTCGTCTGGTATTCCGGCATGATCGTGAACCAGATCGTACGCCCGATCGTCGATGGGTTCGAGAAGAAGTATCCCGGGATCAAGGTGCAGGCGTCGCGCCTCAGCAGTTCCGATGCGGCGCTGAAGATCATCAACGAGGCCCGTGCCGGCCGGCCGCAGGCGGACATCTTCGACGGCTCCGCCCTGGTGTATCGCCTGCAGGCGGCCAACACCGTGGAGGATTACAAGTCTCCCAGCGCCGCGTCCTTCCCGCCGGGCAGCCGCGACGCCAACGGCGCCTGGACCGCGCTCAACACATACATCATGACCTCGGCCGCCAACACCGACTTGGTCCCGGAGAAGGAGGCGCCGCGTAGCCTGACGGATCTGCTGGACCCGAAATGGGCAGGGAAGATCGCCTGGACCAACGACCTGACCAGCGCCGGGCCACCCGGCTTCATCGGCGCCGTGCTGAGCGCGATGGGCGAGCAGGCGGGGATGGACTACCTGCGCAAGCTGGCGAAGCAGCGTATCGTCAACGTCCCGGCCTCGCAGCGCGTGGTGCTCGACCAGGTGATCTCCGGCCAGTACTCCATCGCGCTGATGACCTTCAACAACCACTCGGTCATCAGCGCGGCCGAGGGGGCGCCGGTGCGGTGGCTTCCGTTGTCGCCCGCCGTCGAGCTGCCCAATCCCGGCGGCCTCGTGAGGAACGCGCCGCATCCCAACGCGGGCAAGCTGCTGCTGGACTACATCCTGTCGGCCGAGGGGCAGGCCGTGTTCCGCAACACCACCTACATGCCAGCCAACCCGGCCGTGCCGCCGAAGGACCCCACGCTGCTGCCGTCCGGCGGCACCTTCACCAGCGTGGTGATCAGCCCGGATGAAACCGCTGCCAAGCTCGAGCAGTGGACCAAGATCTACAACGACCTGTTCAAGTGAGCGACGCCAGCCTGCACCTGGTCGCTCCGGACGCCAGCCGGGCGCGGCGCATGCTGCGCTGGGGCGGGCCGACCAGGTGGCTGGCGCTGGGGACCATCGTCGTGCTGGCCGTGCTGGTGCTGCCGCCGCTGGCCATGCTGCTGCAGGTGAGCCTGACGGAGACCAACCCAGACGGCTCGGCCGGGGCGCTGACACTGCGGCACTACGCGCAGCTGTTCGCCGATCCGCATCTGTATGCCAGCACCGCGAACTCCCTGATCTTTGCCGGGGGCGCCACGGTGGTCTCGCTGTTGTTCGGCGGGGTGCTGGCCTGGATCGTGGAGCGCACCAACGCGCCGCTGAAGGCGCTGGCGTACCTGACCACCATCGTGTCGCTCGGCACGCCCTACATCCTCTACGTCACCGCCTGGTTGTTCCTGCTGGGCCGGGCCGGGCCGTTCAACGACGCCTGGCGCAACCTGGGCGGCACCGGCGTGCTGTTCGACGTGTACTCGCTATGGGGCATGGTGCTGATCGAGGGGTTCCTCTGGTCGCCGCTGGTGTTCCTGCTGTTGTCGGCCAGCTTCCGCGCTGCGAACGCGGAGATGGAGGAGGCAGCGCGGATGAGCGGCGCGTCCATTCTGGATACCGTCTGGCGCATCTCGCTGCGGCTGGCCTGGCCGGCCATCCTGGCGATGGCGCTGTTCGTGTTCATCCGCAACCTGGAGGCCTTCGACGTACCCGTACTGGTAGGTACGCCGGGCCGGGTGACGCTGCTGACGACCGACATCTACGTCGCGACGCAGCAAGTGCCGCCGCTGCTGGGCCATGCCAGCGCCTTCTCCATGGTCATGGTCATCGTGGTCGGCGTGCTGCTGATGCTGTACGGGCGCGTGTCGCGCAGTGCGGAACGCTATGCCAGCGTGACGGGCAAGGGGTTCCGCCCGCGTCCCTTCGACCTGGGACGGGCGCGCTGGGCGGCGGGCGCGCTGGTGCTGCTGAATTTCGTGCTGGTGCTGGGGCTGCCGCTGGCAGCACTGCTCTGGGTCTCGTTCAGCCCCTTCCTGCGGCCGATGCGCTGGGCCGGGCTGCAGACGCTGACGTTGAAGAACTACGTGGCCGTGTTCAACGTGCCTGACTACCTGTGGCTGGCGCTGCACACCCTGCTGGTAACGGCAGGGGCCGCCACGGCCGCCATCGTCATCACCACGGTCGCGGCCTGGATCGCAGCACGGCGGCGGGATGGGGCGATGGCGGTCGATCAGCTCGCCACGCTGCCGCTGGTGTTCCCCGGCATCGTGCTGGGCGTCGCGATGATGGAGATCGCCCTGCGCGCGCCGTTCCCGCTATACGGCACGCTCACGCTGCTCGCGCTGGGATTCACCATTCGCTACATGCCCTATGGCATGCGCTACGCCTATTCCGGCGTGCTGCAGATCCATCGGGAGCTGGAGGAGGCGGCGGGCGTGGCAGGCGCCGGGCCGCTGGGCGTGCTGCGCCGCATCGTGGTGCCGCTGCTGTCGCCGGCGCTGCTGTCGGGTTGGCTGTTCATCTTCCTGATCGGCGCCAAGGAGCTGTCGATGGCGGTGCTGCTGGCAGGGCCGGGTTCGCAGACCATGGCGGTCGCGATGTATGACCTCTGGGTCAACGGGCAGGGCGGCGAGCTTTCCGCCCTCGGCCTGCTCTGGGCGCTGCTGATGACGGTGTTCGCCAGCGCCTTCTACATCCTGGCCCGCCGCGGCTCCGCCGCAGCCTATGGACGGTGATCGCCCAATGAACGCTGACCGCATCACGGGCACCACTCGTAGTGAGACCATCGTCGTCCAGAACCTTGGCAAGCTGTTCCGCAACGCCGAAGGCCCGGCCGGCGGCGTGCACGACACCAGCTTCGTGCTCGAGCCCGGCACCTTCTTTACCCTGCTGGGACCCAGCGGATGTGGCAAGACCACGACCTTGCGCAGCGTCGCAGGGCTGGAGACGCCGGATCGCGGGCGCATCACCCTGGGGGAGCGCGTGTTCTTCGACGCCGCCGCCGGGATCAACGTGCCGATGAACCGGCGCAACATCGGCATGGTGTTCCAATCCTATGCGATCTGGCCGCATATGACGGTGTTCGAGAACGTTGCCTTCCCGCTCCGCGTCGCGAAGTCCGAGCGCTACGACCGCGCCGCCATCAAGCGCATGGTGGACGTGGCACTGGACACCGTCAGCCTCGGCGGCTTTCAGGACCGTTCCGCCACACGCCTTTCGGGTGGACAGCAGCAGCGTGTGGCACTGGCTCGGGCCATCGTGCGCCAGCCGCGCCTGCTGCTGCTGGACGAACCGCTCAGCAACCTCGATGCCGCGCTGCGCGAGGACATGCGGGTGGAGCTGAAGCGGCTGCAGCAGCAGATCGGCGTGACAACGATCTACGTCACCCACGACCAGTCCGAGGCGCTGGACATGTCGGACCGCATCGCGGTGATCAACGCCGGCCGCGTGGTGCAGGTGGGAACGCCGCGCGACATCTACTTCCGCCCAGCCAACGCCTTCGTCGCCGGCTTCGTCGGCGCCACCAACCTGGTGCGTGGCACCGTCGCCGCCGCCGCCAGCGCCGGCAGCGTGGCGGCCGTGGACCTGCCGGACGGCCAGGTGCTGCACTGCCTATTCCCAACCGCCGCGGCACGGTCGGACCGGATCGCCGTGTCGATCCGGCCCGAATGCCTGGCGCTGACACCGGCCGACGCGCCCGCCGCACCGGGCAGCAACCGGCTGGACGGCGTGGTCGCCACCACGGGCTTCCTGGGCAACATGAATCGCTATGGCATCCGGGTCGGCAACGCGGTGATGCATGCCAATACCGGGCCGGAGACGCAGTTCGCCGCCGGGGCGCCGGTGGGGCTGCACGTCACCCACGCCAACACCATCGCCATCCCGGACGGGGCCCCATGATGCGCCAGGCCTCGCTGCTCGCTTTCGCCATGCTGCTGCCGTGCATCGGCACCACCCGCGCGGCGGACGTGCCGGCCCCGGCCCGGCACGTCGAGATGGTGAACGGCCCGAACGGCGTCGTGATTGAGACCTTCGTGCAGGGCAGCGGCCCCGCCATCGTCATGCTGCCAAGCACGGGACGGGACGGGGCGGAGGACTTCGACGACGTGGCCGCCCGGCTCGCCGCGGACGGCTTCACCGTGCTGCGGCCGCAGCCCCGCGGGGCCGAGAACTCGGTGGGACCGATGGCCGGGGTGAGCCTGCACGACCTGGCGGCTGACGTGACGCTGGTGATCGACAGGCTGGGCAACGGCCGCGCCGTGATCCTGGGCCACGCCTTCGGGCACTTCGTCGCCCGCATGGCGGCGGTGGACAGCCCGGCCAAGGTGCGCGGCGTGGTGCTGGCCGCCGCTGCCGCCGCGAGCTACGCACCAGACATCGCGGCCACGCCCGGCATCGCCGGCGACCTGGCCCGGCCCGAAGCCGAACGCTTGGCCGCACTCCGCCTGGGCTTCTTCGCGCCGGGACACGACCCCACGCCGTGGCTGAAGGGCTGGTGGCCGGCGGCGCAGCGCGTGCAGGTGAACAGCCGGGAGAAGGCGGGGGTGAAGCAGTCAGACTGGTGGAGCGCCGGAACCGCGCCGCTGCTGGAACTGATCCCGGCCAGCGATCCGTTCAAGCCGCGGGACAAGTGGGACGAGCTGAAGCAGTCCTACGGCGACCGCGTCACCACCGTGATGATCCCGGACGCGAGCCACGCCCTGTTCCCCGAACAGCCGAAACTGGTGGCCGACGCGGTGGCGGCCTGGGTCAGAACCCTGCCGCCGTGAACAGCCGGTCCTCCGGCGGTAGGCTACCCCGCAAAGCACTCCGCCATCGCCGCCAGTAGCGTCGCCGTCACCTCGTCGCGCGATTCCAACGTGACCGCCGCCGAATGCGGGGTCAGCACCGCCGTCTCCAGCGGGAGGAAGCGGGGATCCACCCCCGGCTCCTCCGCGAAAACGTCCAGCCCGGCTCCCGCGATCGCCCCGGTTTCCAGCGCATCGAGCAGCGCCGCCTCGTCCACCACGGAGCCACGTGCCACGTTGGTCAGGTAGCCCGCCGGACCCAGGCGCCGCAGCACCTCTGCCGACACCAGGCCGCGGGTCGCCTCGCCGCCTGGGCAGCACAGCACCAGCACGTCGCACCACGCGGCCAGCGCACCCAGATCCAACTCGAACCGCCACGCCACCGGCTTTTGCCGCGGCCCGTGGTAAGCCACTTCCAGCCCCAGGCCCGTCAGCCGCTGCGCCACCATCGCCCCGATCACGCCGAGACCGACCACGCCCGCGCGCATGCCGGTGACCCGGCGGGAAGGCGTCATTCTGCCCCTCGCCCAATGCCCGCCACGCACGAAGCGATCCGCCTCCACCACCCGGCGCACCGTGGCATAGAGCAAGGCCACCGCGGTGTCCGCAGTATCCGTCCGCACCGCGTCGGGCGTGTGCCGCACGGCGATGCCCCGCCGCGCCGCCTCGTCCACGTCGATGCGGTCGAGGCCGACGCCCATGCAGCCCAGCACACGCAGCGCCGGCAGCTTCGCCATGGCGGCCGCGTCGGCGCCCACCACGCTGGTGGTGATGGCCGCCACGATCCGGGCGGGGTCCGCCGCCTCGGTCAGCACGCTGTAGCGGGCCGCCAGGGCGTCCCGCAGGCCCGGCGGGACGGGCGCCAGCAACAGGACCTCGTTCATGCGGCATTTCCCCTGTCGGCTCCGGATGATTGCGAGGCCGGGTTCCCACGACTATGTTGCCCTATAACGCAAAAGGCCAGACTATGCGCCTTTAGGAGGAAGCCGTGGGGGTCACCTACGACCAGGTCCGCCAAGTCTCGGCAGAGCTGTATGGCGCCGCGCTGAAGAAGGTGCCGGACAACACGCTGGACGCATTGCGCCGGGCCATCGGAACCGAGACGCACGACCTGGCCCGGCAGACGCTGCAGATCATGCTGCGCAGCGCGGAGAAGGCCGAGCGGGAGGACAAGCTGGTCTGCTCCGACTCCGGCGTGCCCGTTTACGTCGTGGAGATCGGCACGTCGGTGCGCATGGAGGGCGACATCAAGCGCGCCATCGCGGACGGCTTCGCCGACCTGGTCGAGACCATCAGGCCCCCCATCCTGAAGCACGTCACCAATCCGCTGACCAACGAGCGCGGGTATGCCGGCAAGGACATGCCGATCGTCACCTGGGACGTGGTAGACGGCGCCGACTGGATCGACATCACCTGCTCGCCCAAGGCGCTGGGTTCCGGGCGCTGGGCGGCGCTGGAGATCTTCACCTATCCCAGCCTGGAGGTGATCGAGGGCTACGTGATGGATTGCGTGATGAAGGCGGGTTCCCAGCACTGCCCGCCGGTGGTGATCGGCGTGGGCATCGGCGGCACCTTCGACCACTGCGCCAAGATCGCCAAGAAAGCGGTGCTGCGCCCCTTCGGCCAGACCAACCCGGAGCCGATCCTGGCGGCGATGGAGGAGCGGCTGCTGCGTGCGGTGAACAAGACGGGGTTTGGCCCCATGGGCACCGGCGGCGACACCACGGCGCTGGGCGTGCACGTGGAGTTCGCGGCCGGACACGGCTTCACCCCGGTGGCGGTGTGCTTCAACTGCTGGATCAACCGTCGCACCAGCGCCCGCCTGCACGGGAATGGGCGGGTGGAGCGGCTGGAGTGATCACCCACCGAATGCGCCTGCCGCTGTCGGAAGTGGATGTGCGCACCCTTCGCGCCGGCGACCTGGTCATCCTGGATGGCGAGATGACCATCACCGCAGGCTTGCCAACGCACCAGCGCATCCAGGAGCACCTCGACGCCGGTCAGCCCTTGCCGGTGGACCTGGCTGGCGGCGCCTTGTTCCACCTCGGCAGCTACAGCCAGGACGGCGCGGACGGGTTCGAGGTGCTCTACATGAACCCCACCACCAGCACCCGGTTCAACGGCTACATGCCCGGCTTCATCCGCAAGCTCGGCCTGCGTGCCGTGGGCGGCAAGGGAGGACTGGACCGCGCCTGCGCCACCGCGATGCAGGAGGCCGGCTGCGTGTACTTGTCCTTCCTCGGTGGCGGCTGCCCGCTGCTGTCGGAGGCGATCACCGGGGTGGTATCCGTGCACTGGACCGACCTGATCGCGCATTTCCGCCTGGTGACGCTGCGGGTGGCCGGGCTCGGCCCGCTTACCGTCGGGATCGATGCCCACGGCAATAGCTTGTACGACACGCTGCACGACGATGCGGCGGCGCGGATGCCGGAGATCATGGCCGGGCTTCGCGCGGCACGGGAGGGCACGGCATGACGAGGATCACACGGGACGGGCTGCAGTTCAACATCCGTCTGGACGGACCCGAGGGCGCGCCTTGGCTGGTGTTCAGCAACTCCCTGCTAACCAATCTCAGCCTGTGGGACCACCAGGTGGCGGCGCTGTCCGGCCGGTTCCGCATCCTGCGCTACGACCAGCGCGGCCATGGCGGCACGCAGGTTCCGCCGGGTCCGGCCACCATCACGCAGCTGGCCGGCGACATCGACGGGATCATGGACCAGCTCGGCATCGCCTCGGCGCATTTCGTCGGCGTGTCCATGGGGGCGGCAACCGGCATCGCCCTGGCGCAAAGCAACCCAGCCCGGGTTGCCCGGCTACTGTGTTCCGATGGCAACGCCGCTACCGCGCCCGGCGGCGCCCAAGGCTGGGAGGAGCGGATCACCGCCGCCCGACGCGATGGTATGGAGGCGCTGGCCGACGTCACCCTATCCCGCTGGTTCGCCAGCCCGGCCAGCCCGGCCATCCCGGCAGTGCGCGCCATGATCGAGGACACGAAGCTGGAGGGGTTCATCGCCTGCGCCCGTGCGCTGCAGGATTACGAGTTCCGGCCGGGCCTGGCGGACATGCGGATGCCGGTGCTGTTCGTCGCCGGTTCCGCCGATGGCGCCATGCCGAAGACGATGCCCTTGCTGGCCAAGGCGGTGCCAGCCGCGCGCTACCAGGAAATCACGGACGCCGGCCACCTCCCCTGCATCGAGCAGGCCGACGCGTTCACGGCGGCGCTTTCGGCGTTCCTATCCTAAGCCGTCAAAGTCCAGCACCGGGCGCGCTTTTGACGCCCTTGTGGGTGACTGGGTTCTGACAGTGCCGCAGGTCACGACAGCGCCTTTTCCGGCAAGATCGGCGTACCGCGTGACGGCCCGTGACCATTCCCAGCCTCCCGGGCCATGTCGCGGCATCACTCAAGAGACGCGAAGCCGTCGCCCAGCTACGTCCGCTTCGGAGAACTTCGGCGAGTGTGTCGAACGTCCGAGATGGGCGCCAACTGGCCGATACCGGACTATCGGGTCTGGAGCAGGCAAGGGGAAAATGCGGACAACATCTGCTTTATGATTTGCCCGCTGAACCCGACCCTAAACGGTTCTTGGCAGCGGGCGTCGACAAGGCAATGAATGCCAAATGAACAGAAAACGCACTGTCGGAATCCTTCTTTCGATAATCGCCGTCGTGTTGTCACCGGGCACGCCCGCATGGCCAGCACACGCCGATGACGGGCCGCGCTTCGAACCAACCTCGCGCGGCGGCTTGCCCGACATCGCCGATGTCCTGCCTCGCCTGCGCTGCGGCATCGTGCGAGTGCCGCGCGACCACGCCCACCCGGACGGCCCGACCGTCGCTCTCGCGGTCGTCGTCTTCAGGAGCACACGGCAGCCATTTGTATAGCGCGTTGATCCGTTCACCATCGTGGATAACAACGGTGAGATCGTGCCCGTCTGGCAACCCCGGCCGGAAGTCTCCGGGCGTTCTCGCTGCGGCATGACCTTGGGTCCGCTAGTAAGCCGGCTGTTCCAAAGCGGCCGGTCCGCTCCAAGCCAGATTGGTCACTCGCACGACATGACGATTGTGGCATCGGCTCGGGCTGGACGGAGTTTACCGCCCGATGCAGCGCTTCCCACGATCGATCTGGCCGGCCAGCCCGACAGGTGAGTCGATCGGACCAGTCAGCGCGGGCTGCAGACACTCCGAAGCCTCGGTGCCGCTTAAGCCTAGACCGTCGCGACCGGCGTCGCCGGAGAGCCCACCGCACCAGGCAGCCGCAGAGGCGGCGCCGTCAGTAGGAACCGGTTGCGGCCCGCTGCCCGCAGCCAATTAGCCAGCTCAGTTAAGTGCCACATCTCGCCCAGATACACGCCCAGTCGGAAAAGGCAGTGCGCGTGCAACGGCAGGGTCGAGCAGAAATCGGCCGTAGAGGGCTTGGCCGGCGCCGCCTCGACCGCGAAGTTGTCCGCGATTACCGCCACTAGCTGCGAATCCGTGATCCACTGCAGCAGGCGCTCGTCCCGCCCGTCCAGCGTGCAGTTCGTCCGGCGCAGCAGCTCTGCGTCCGGTTGCTTGTTCATGCCCAGCAGCATTTCCGCGAAGCCAGTCCGCAGGCACACCAAGTCGCCGGGCTCGATGACAACCTTGTCCTTCTCCAGCACGTCCATGAGCTGCTCGTACCCGACAATCTCCCCTGACCGGCCGAAATGCACCTCAAGGTCAATCATCACGCCGCGGCCCTGGATGCAAGACTTTGCCATGTTCTCCACGCCCAAGCGCTGCGCACCCTGCCTCGCCGTATTCGGTAGCTCCTGGCCGTTGCGGTACAGCACCGGTCCCGCCACGTCCGACCCCGCGCGGAAGCCATTGTAGAACACGTCTTCAGGTTTGCCGTCGCCATCGACGTCGAACATCTGCCCGACATGCGCCAGCGTGTCCCACTGCGTGGAATACTGCAGCGTGAGCAGCACCTGGTCGTCGCACATGATGTCCAGAGCTGTCGGATCGTAGCAGCGCAGCGGCAGCGCCATGTTGGCCCGTCCGTCCCGAACCGTCGGCCGCAACTCCGGCGGATGGCGCCGCGGGTTGATCGCGGTCCCCCCGGGGTAGTCGAGTGGCAGCGACA
>JAABUK010003288.1_pt1 | contig 27591 bp, 27 predicted proteins | sample 5559141 | NCBI WGS metagenome assembly JAABUK01 (sample SAMN10711869, study PRJNA513367) | rock metagenome | isolation source: Antarctica rocks | place: Antarctica: Victoria Land, Pudding Butte nord | collected 2016-01-03
GGGCTCTCCGACCAGCGCAGGAGATCGCGCAGGACGATGTTCATACAGCCTCGCGCGCCACGACAGCCAGGTATGTGCTCATCGGCCTCCTACCTCGATCGTGATAGCCATCAACGAGGACTAGGCCAGGCGTTTATCGAGAAGACCTGAACCGGGCGGATACCAGCGCCCTACCGAGAGCGCCAGGGCGAGCGTCCTATCGCGCTGACCGCGCCTGACAACGGCTGCCGACCCGGCAACATGAACCGGCGTAGGGACTGGAGGGCCACGCGCCACGGGCAGCGGGCCGAACAGCGCCGCTGGCCCGCGCCGCTCACTCCGCGAGCGCCTTCTCCTGGTCGCTCGGCTCGCCATCGGCCTGCGGCGGCAGATAGCGCAGCGACTTCTTATCGACGACCCGGTCGGTGAAGAGGATGCCATCGAGATGATCGATCTCGTGTTGCAACACCCGCGCGACCATCCCCTCGGCACGGATACGGACCTCGCGGAAATCGAGGTCGCGCGCCTTGACGACCACGCGCGCCGCGCGCGGCACATCGCCCACCCAATGGGGGATGCTGAGGCACCCTTCGGAGGGCTCCGATTGCTTCCCGGTCATCTTGATGATCTCCGGATTGAGCAGGATCAGCGACGCCCCTGGCTCGCCCTCCTCGATATAATCATCTGGGACGTCGACGGTGATCAGCCGCAGCAGCACCCCGACCTGTGGGGCGGCGAGGCCGACGCCGGGGGCCGCGAGCATCGTCTCGTACATGTCCTCCGCGAGACGTCGGATCGTCGCATCGACGCGCTTGATCTTGACCGCTTTCTGCCGCAAGCGCGGATCGCCTTCGGTGATAATCTCCAAGAGTCCCATCGCTATTCTTCCGCTTCCCACTCTCGCGCCGTTGTGCCAATTGCTCTACGCGGCACAACGCGCGACCGCCCGCGCGCACGGGTAGACCCCGCCGCACGCTCTTTTCCCCCGCCAACAGCGAGCAGTATAGCACATCGCCCGAATGGACGGTGTGCACAAGGGCGAAACATGGGGTGGTGTTGTGCGAATTGCCTGATCGGCGGTCAGGCAAGGAGGGCGGGGGCCGCCGCGAGGTGTCGCCCGATCAGCGGGCCGAGGGTCACGCCGCTGTGCGTCACGCCGACGTAGGCGTTGGCAAAACCGGGGACGCGCCCGATGACCGAGACGCCGTCGCGCGGGATCGACCGGACGCCGATCCGCGCGGCGACGATCCCCGCCGCCACGACGGATGGATACGCCCGCGCCGCCCGATCCAGCGCCTCGGCGCAGGCGGCGGGCACCGGATCGAGCGGCGTATCGGCGGCGACTGTGCGGTCGAGATCCTCCGCGTGGGCCAGGACGAGGCCGCCGCCCGGATCGGGGCGGAAGGTGACGTTGTCGGCATGGCAGACGAGGCGGGACGGCGAGGTCAGCGGGCCGGTCACCGCGAGCAGGCCCGGCAGGCGCTCCAGCGGCAAGTCCCAGCCAAGCAGCGCCGCGACCGTGTCGGCGCGCGGCCCGGCGCAGTTGATCAGCGCCGTCGCGTGCAGACGCTCGCCATCCGCCAGCGTCACGCCGGTCACCTGTCCGTCGGCGTGATCGACCGCCGCGACCGCCGCCCCCGAGCGAACGAGCAGGCCGCGCGCCTCGGCGCGGGCCAGCACCCCGCGGATCAACGCCGGGACATCGACCCACCCCTCGGACGGGGTGTACCAGACCTCCGGCACGATCGCCGGATCGAGGCGCAGGCCGGGCTCCAACTCGCGCATCGCCCGTTCCGGCGTGATCGCCTCCGAGCGGTAGGCCCAGGAAGCCTGGCGCGCGGCGTCGCGCCGCCGCTCCTCCTGCCCGGCGGCGGTCAGCGCCCAACTCAGCCCACCGACCGGGTGATACCAGGCGGCGGCGGCGAACTCCGCCGCGAGCGCCGCGTGCTCGGCCATCCCCGCGACGTTCAGGTCGTGATACGCGCGCGGGTGCTTGTGGGCCGAATTGAGCCACGCGAAGCTGGAGGCGCTGGTGCCGCGTCCCGGTTCCCCCGCGTCGAGCAGGACGGTGGGCACGCCCGCCTCGGTCAGCCGGTATGCGGTCGCTGCGCCGACGATCCCGCCACCGATGACGATCACACGCGCTGTTGCTGTCATCGGTGCCCCCCCTATCCCACCGATAACCAGTGGGGAACGCCAGCCCGCTGGGACTTTTAGGCTATAGACCGATCGTACGTCATATGGAGAAATAGACCACAAGATACCCCGCTCGCGCGGTGCCTCATCGCCTCCATTGTAACGAACCGAGCGGATCGCACAAGCCAGTAGCAGCCCCGCAACAGCCGAGACGCTTGTGTACAGGCGCGCGACAGCGCCAGGGAGGAGCGGGGTATGGCTCGTGGCGCACGTATCGCCCTCACGTTCGTGATCATCGTCGGCGGATTTCTGGCGCTCTTTCCACTCGTCTCGCCGGGCGCTGCCGCGCTCGAGACCGCGCTCGCCGGGCCGACCGCGCTCGCCTTCACCCCGGATGGGCGGATGCTCGCCACCACGCAATTGGGCCAGCTCCGCGTCTACACGGGCGGCGCGCTCCTCACCGCGCCCGCGCTCGATCTCGCCGCGCGCGGCAACTTCTGCTCGAACTCCGAGCGTGGCCTGCTCGGAGTTGCCGTCGATCCGAACTTCGCCACCAACGGTTTCATCTATCTCTACTACACCGTGCAGCGTGGCAGTTCGTGTGGCGGCACGCCGGTCCCGGCTAACCGCGTCACCCGCTGGATGCTGGGCGATGACAACCGCGCGAGCGGCGAGGTCGTCCTGATCGACAACATCCCCTCCCCCGCCGGCAATCACAACGGCGGCGACCTCAACTTCGGCAAGGATGGCATGCTCTACATCAGCGTCGGCGATGGCGGCAGCACGCCGCTGACCGCGCGCCAGCTCTCCGCGCTCACCGGTAAGATCCTGCGGATCGCGCCGAATGGCGACATCCCGGCCAGCAATCCTTACCGGGGCGCGGATAGCGTCCGCTGCAACGGGGGCGGGGGGAACGCCGACACCACGAAGAAATGCCAGGAGATCTACGCTTCCGGCCTCCGCAACCCCTTCCGCATGGCGTTCGACCCGAACGCGCTCGGCACGCGCTTCTTCATCGATGATGTGGGTCAGGACACCTGGGAGGAAGTCGACCAGGGGCAGGCCGGGGCGGACTACGGCTGGAATGTGCGCGAGGGGCATTGCGCCAGCGGCTCGACGACCAATTGCGGCGCGCCGCCGGTGGGGATGACCAACCCCATCCATGATTATGGGCGCGACACCGGCTGCAAATCGATCACCGGGGGCGCGTTCGTCCCCAACGGCCTCTGGCCCGCCGCCTACGACAACACCTATCTCTTCGCCGATTACGTCTGCGGCAAGATCTTCACCCTGCGCGAGACGGCCCCCGGCACCTGGATGCGCGGCGACTTCACGAGCGGCCTGGGCGGCAGCAGCGCCGTCCACCTCCGTTTCGGGCCGTGGGCCGGGCCGGGCGGCGCGACACAGGCGCTCTACTACACGAGCTACGCCGATGGCGGCCAGATCCGGCGCATCGGCTATAGCGGCGCGGTCGATCGCGCGCCGACCGCCAGGGTCACCGCCGCACCGCGCGCCGGACGGCTCCCCCTGCGCGTCGCCTTCGATGGCCGCGCAAGCGCCGATCCCGATCTCGGCGATACGCCGACCTGGGAGTGGGACTTCGGCGATGGCGCGACCGCGACGACGACGGTGCCGCAGATCAGCCACACCTACACGGTCGCCGCGACGCGCACGGCCACGCTGCGCGTGCGCGACAATCGCGGTGTTCTCTCCGAACCGGCCACGGTGCCGATCGGGGCCGGGAACGACGCGCCGACACCGACCATCGTCGCCCCGACGGCGGGGACGGCCTACGTGCCGGGGCAGTCCTACACGCTGATCGGCGGCGCGACCGATCCGCAGGATGGCACGCTCGCGGACGCGCGCCTCTCCTGGCAGATCCTGCTGCACCACAACGAGCACACCCACCCGGTCCTCGGGCCGGTCGGCGGCAACACCATCGCGTTCACCGCGCCGAGCCACGACACCGGGCAGAACTGGCTAGAAATTCGCCTGACCGCGACCGACGCGCAGGGGATCGGCACCACGACCGTCAGGGCGCTCGCGCTCGGCGGGGCGCGCTTCGGCGACCTCGCGCCGTCCGATCCGGGCTACGCGGCGATCAGCGATCTGGCCGCGCAAGGGATCGTGCGCGGCTATGGGGATGGACGCTTCGGGGCGGGCGACATCAGCCTGCGCGCGCAGCTGGCCGCGTTGATCGTCCGCGCGCTCGGCTGGCAGAACGAGGCGGCGGACAACCCCTTCCCCGATCGCGGCGCGGTCGATGACGAGCTATGGGCGGCGGTGGCGACGCTGAACGCGCGCGGCATCGCGCGCGGCTACGAGGACGACACCTACGACCCGACCGGCCCGGTGCTGCACATCCAGGTCGTCTCGTTCATCAGCCGCGCGATGGTCGCGGCAGGGCGCTGGGCGGCGGCGACCGAGGACGATCCCGCGCTCTACCCCAACGTGCGGATCGCCGCGAGCGACCGCCTCGACCTCGTCACCTACGTCCACAACGTCGGGGCGCTGCCGGACCGCCCGACAAACGCGAACTGGGACGACTGGAACACCCCGGCGAGTCGTGGCTGGTTCGCGCGCGTCCTCGCTCAGGCGCTCGACGGGCGCTGAGCAAGCAACGGAGGAAACGAGCCTGTAGGCGTGCTCGGACACCTGCGGGCTCCTGCATTCAGCGTAGCGGGATTGAGAGTGGATTACTTCCAAACGTCGGGTCGTAGGAGAACGTCATGGGCACCGCGCCCTCCGCTACCTCAAACGTGAACCACCCACGAATTGTCTGATTGATCTGCATTGTCCCGTAGTTGAAATCGGGTTTCTTACCGCCGATCGGCTGATCCCACTCGCGGTTGTCAGTTGTCTGAAGCTTCCCATAGAGGGCGTTATACGACAGATTCTTTCCACTCACGTTCTGTACTGAAACGTCGAGTGCTACCCATCGATACCCGGCCTTTGGCTTGAATATATTGTCGCCAGGAACGTTGTCCTGAATCGCATGGATAGTAATTCCTACTACTGCACTACGCCCTGTGCGTTCGCCGTTGGCAGGCGGTGTACTTGGTGCAGGAGTGGGGGCGGGCGAGGCACCAGGACCATTCAGGTATCTTGCCTTCAATCTCTCGTCTCCAAGTAAACTCAGCAGTACATCATAAGGTCGTTGATTCTCTGGGTGTAACTCGAAAACAGCGCGCTCGAAATATTGAACGGCGTAAGTGTTGCCATTCACCTCACTTTGCTCTTGAAACGCATCGGTGATTGGCAGACCCTGCTGTGCCAGTCCTCCATTCGACTGCCAGTATTCGAGGAAGCGCCCGCAGACTTGTTTGCCAGTTTGACTAAAGGTTTGGCAATCAGCGGCGGCATAAGCTCTTTGCGGTGTCAGCAATCCCGCCGAGCCGGCGGTATACCCCGCCCCACTCAGCATCAATACCACGGCCAACCCAAATGCACGCCGAAGCCAACTCCTGCTCATACTCACAGCCCTCTCTCTCAGCATAATTCTTGACATCCAAGACGCGCGAATACTCATGTATAACGTTGACTCATACAACACAAGGAGTTTTCGTTACGGTAGGCGTAATAGAATTGATCACTCGGCTACAGGGGATAAACGTCGCTGTAGTCAAATATGCTCACCGCTATATACTTAATCGAAGCGATTTACGCTGATTTGTTCATCGGCGGCGGCGCTATCGGATCGCCGCTACGCGACCCGGTAGCGCGCCAGAACCTCCTCGTCCAACTCGACGCCAAGGCCCGGACCCTGCGGCACCGCGACCTGCCCATCGATGACCGGGAAGGTCTGACGGGTGAGCGTCTGGCGGAGGGCCGAACCCTCGACGCAGTATTCGAGCCACCCGGCATTCGGCAGGGCGGCGAGGAAGTGGAGCGAGGCGGCGATGCTGATCCCGGTCTTGTACGAGTGGTTGACGCAGAGGCGCTGCTGCTCCGCCGCCAAGCGCCCGACCTGCATCGCCACGCTCGGCCCGCCGACCCGCGCCACATCGGGCTGCACGACGTCGATCCCGGTGGCGAGGAGGGCCACGAAGCCGCGCAGGGTCGTCTCCTGTTCCCCCGCCGCGATGCGGATCGGCGAGCGGGCGGCGAGGCGCGCGTAGCCATCGAGATCGTCGGGGTGCAGCGGCTCCTCGAGCCAGAACGGGCGGAACTCCGCGAACTGTTCGGCGCGACGGAGGGCGGTGCGAACGTCGTAGGCGAGTCCGGCGTCGATCATCAATTCCGGGCCGTCGCCGAGGCCGCGCCGGGCCTCGCGGACAAGGGCCAGATCGGTCGCCTCGTCCTTGCCGAGCGGCCCCCAGCCGAACTTCGCGGCGGTGAAGCCCTGTGCGACGAGGCGACGGGCGATCTCGGAGGTCTGCGCGGGGGTATCGCCGAAGAGGATCGAGGCGTAGGCGCGGAGGTGGGTGCGGAAGCCGCCGCCGAGCAGGCGATAGACCGGCTGCCCGGTTATCTTGCCGAGGAGATCCCAGAGGGCCATATCGACGCCGCTGATCGCCTGCTGCGCCGCGCCGCCCCGCCCGTAGAAGATCGAGCCCTGGTACATCCGCTCCCAGAGGCGGGCGATGTCGCGCGGATCCTCGCCGAGGACGCAGAGGCGCAGGCCACGGGCGATCGCGTGGGAGAGCGGGGCCTCGATGATCGCCTTCGCCACCGCCGGGGACGAATCGACCTCGCCGAGCCCGCTCACGCCCTCGTCGGTATGGACGCGGACGACCAACCCTGTCCGACGATGTGCCCAATCTCTCCCGACTGTGCGCTACCAGACACAAAGCAGCGCGCCCCGCCGGGGTGGCGGGGCGCGGCTTGGTGCCTGGCAGGGCGGACAGATCGTGCAGCAATCCCGGCTGGGCGCGCAATACAAGAGCGCGCGCCGTGATCAGCGGCAACGCGCTCTTGTCGGTCGATGGCGTGGGCGTTGGCTGCGCCGTGCAGGGGTTGAGGCCCTGCACGCTTGGGATGCGATCCCCCGCCACTCCACCGTGGGGCAGTGGCGAAACTGGCAAACGCACCGGACCTGGAATCCGGCATCCGGGAGGATTTGCGGGTTCGCGTCCCGTCTGCCCCACAACATGGTAGCACAGGCCATTGCACAGGGCCACAACGCGAGCGCCCCGCCGGGGTGGCGGGGCGCGGCTTGGAGCATGGCAGGGCGGGCAACCCCTGCATCAATCCCCGTGGGGTGCGCTGGTGCCTTTCCACGTCTGCCGCTCGCGGGCGTAGCGGTCGATCTCGGCACGGGTCAGATACCAGTCGCGCCCGTGCCGTGTGGCCGCCAGCGCGCCGCGCCGGATCGATTGACGCACGGTCGCGGCGCTGATACCGAGGAGGCGCGCGGCCTCCTCGGTCGTGAGCGTGGTGGTCATGCGCGGTCCCCGGCCACGGTCTGCGCCAACTCCGCGCCTTCGAGGAGTCGGAACGCGCCCAGCGGGAACTCCGACGCGTCCTGCTCGGCGAACCACTCGTTATCCTCGTCGGTCATGTTGACGCCGAAGTCGCTCGGGTCGTTGGTCAGGTCTGCGGCTGCGACCGGGCCGACGCTGGCGATCACGTTCTGCGCCTGGTCCAGTTGCACCGCGAAAACGTCGCCGCTGGTCATGTGCTGGAGGAACTCGTAGCGGGTCGTGGTGCTCATCGTCCTGTCTCCTTTGGTGGTGCGCGCGTGGCACTGGTCAGGCGACCAGCCCCTCCTCGACATACTCGGCGAACAGTTCGTCGCTGATCTGGCTCGGGAAGGACACCGCCAGATCGTAGGCCCGCTGTTGCGCGTCGGCGTAGGCGTAGGCGTCGTTGTCCTCATCCTCTGCGGTGTAGCCCCACGTTGCGAGGAGGATCGCGATCCGCTCGTCCACCACTTCCTGATCGAAATCTTCGGCGGTGTACTCGCTGTTCATCGTCCTGTCTCCTCGTGTCCGGGGACTCGTGTCCCTCCATGCATCTATAATACTACGCAGCGGAGTATTTGTCAAGCATTTTTCGGGGCATTATGCGCGCGGGCGCACGAAGCCCCGGCGCTGCGGATCAGCGCCGGGGCATGGAACGGGATGAGGGCAGGAGCACTACCGCCCGCCGCGTGTGGCTCCGAGGGCGGGCTATGTGGTGGTTGCCCCCAGCGGCACCGGCTGCACGGCACTCGCCGCGACGGGCACCGGCTCGGCGCTCGCCACGGTCTCCACGGGCGCGGGGGCGGGCTGCGGTGCCGCCACCGTCCAGACCCCCGCGAGCGCCGTGGTGATCGCCGCGATGATCTGCTCGGGCGACGGGCCGCTCGGCACCGGGGGCGCGGCATTGACCGTCGGGCTGTCCCCGGTCAGGACCACGCCGGGCATGGGTGCGGCGGCGCTGGCCTGTTTGAGCTGCGTGACCGCGCCCTCGATGAGCGTCCGCAACTGCTGGTCGCCGAGCGCGATCCCGTGGTCGGCGAGGAATGACGCGGCGCGCGTGGCCGCCTCGCGGTACTTCGCGTCGGGGTCGAGGCCGTGGGTGCGCCCGATCTGCTCGGCGGCGCGCACGGCCTCGCCGGTGATGGCGATCGCCTGCGTCGTGTGCTCCGCCCCGATCCGTGCCTCGACCAGGCGGCGGAAGTAGACAAACACGGCTCCGAGCAGGCCCGACGAGAGCAGCGCCGACAACGCCATGATGATCAGCGCACTCGCGCCGGTGGTGGTGGTCGTGGTTGGCATGGGGTCCTCCCTTAAAAGAGTGGCGGTGCCACCTGATAGTCGGTACTCAGGACGATCTCGCGGCTGGAGTCGCTGCCCTCGGTGAAGCCGAAGAAGGCCAGGACCATGTGCGGCGTGCCGAAGCTGCTGGTCTGATCGTCCACGCTCTGGATGATCAGGCCCTTCCCCATCAGGTCGCGCGTCTCGTAGAGCGTGCGCCCCTCGGTATCGGTGAAGCGGATCAAGTTGCCGTCGTGGATCTCCACGTAGCGGATATACGGGCCGTCTTTGAAAGAGCAACCTCGGCGCACCTTGCCGTCATAGGTAACGTCTCTAACGATTGTTCCCATCACGCCACCTGCTTGAACGCGGTGAACCCGCCATCGTTCGACCAATCGGCCTCGTAATAATGTCCGTCGTCCGGCTGGTAGAAGCGTACCTTGCGGTAGACGACGACCCCCGCCGCACTCGGCCACGCGCAGCTATCGGGCTGGCCCGGTTCTAGGTAGCCGTCCGGGTGGGCGGGCGCACCCACGGCCTGCGCGATCTTCTGCGACTGATCCACGAGCCCCCCCTTGACGAGCGCGGCGATCTGCCCCACCCATGACGCCCACTCTGCCTCGCTGAAACCTGGGCAATACGGTCTGTTCACGGAATCCACGTAGGCGTGCGGGAAGATATGGTCGCGGTCTGCGGGGATCCCGAACCGCTGACACAACCACGCGCAGAGGGTGATCAGCGACCGCACCTGCGCGGCGCTCAGGCTGCCGCCCTTGCCCCCGCTCGTCTGTCCAGCATTCTCGATGCTGATCGTGGCGGTGTTCATGTTCCGCCCCGCATTCAGCGTCGCGGCCACGATCGGGTTTGCCATATTCGGCTTGTTGACTGCGCCGTTCGCCCACGCCGATTCGGTCGGTGGCACGAGTTCGTAGACGGTGCCATCCTCCATGTTGACGTAGTTTGCGCTGGCCTGACTCGCCGGACTGGTCAGCCATGACAGGGCGCTGGCCCCGCTCCCCGCCGTGATGTGGAGGCAGATTGCCTTGGGGTCGTGCGGCGACCCGTAGCCGTTCCGATTGGGACTCTGGTGGCTGCTGTTTACGGTCGGCTTGCTGCGTGTCACGGTTCCCCCTTGCTGCGCGGTCGTCCAAAGTGCGATGCTCGCCAGGACGCCCGCGCTGTACGCCGCGCTGTCGTTGCCGTCGCTGTTCGGTGCCCACAATGGGATTATTTCTTGCACCGTCGTCTTGCCCGCGTAGGGCGCGTAGTCGAGCCAGCGCGCCACCGTGGCGATCCCGCCGTCTGTCCAATCGCGGAAGACCGGGAACGTCCCCGAGCGCGCCTCGGTCGCGTTGGTCATGCGTACCGGCGTCACCCCGCCATGCACCGGCAACCGCGTGTTGCCATAGCTATGCGTGATGAAGGCGGTCCCGGTCTTGCCGAATTGCGACTCACGCTGCATCATCGCCAGTAGGAAGGCCATGCTTACTCGCCTTTTGAGGCAATAGGCATAGACCGCGTGGGCGGAACTCAGCGCCGGGCTATTCGCCGCCTTCAGGATGGCGATGAATTGCGCCTCGGTGAGATCGGGCGCGATCCCGATCACGGTGTAGTCGGACAGCGTCATACCGGCCCTCCTGTCTGCGGCACCGGCACCGGGAGCGGCTTCACCCCCTGCCCATTCCAGGGTGCCGCCTGCCCCGCCGCGATCAGCGCCGCGCCGAGTTCCTGCCCATCGCTCACGCGATAGATCAGCGCGTCCCATCTGCCTCCGTATTTGTCGGGACCAATCGGGCGATCCGTCTTGTAGCTGGCGATCACCAGCGGCCAGTCGCCCGAGGCAGCGCCCATCAGCCAGGCGAGCGCGGCCTGTTGCGCGACTTTCCCCGCCGGCGTGGCAAGTTCGGGCGCATTGATCCCAAGTACACGCACATCTACCCGCACGCCCACCTCGAAGCCGAGATCGATTTGGAGAAAAATTGTGTCGCCGTCATGTACCAAGGCGAGTCGCGCCCGGTAGACGTAATTATGCTGCGGCATGGTCGGCGTCGTGCTCGTCATGTGCGATTCCTCTCTCGCTCGTCGCGGCGTTCGTCCCTGGTGTCCTGGCGTTCCTGCGCGATGGTGTCCCGCTCGTCCTGGCGATCCTGATCGCGGTCGCTGCGCGCGTCCGCACGGTCCTCCGCATCGTTCTCGCGCTGGTGACGCACCTCCTCCTGCCCTTCCATGTACTCTTTGAGGTTGCGCGCGGCCTCCGTCGCGGCCTCGTTGTTCGCCAAGACCTGCCGGTGGACGGCCAGGATTTTCTCGTTGATGGAGTCTGTTTCTTTGTAGGCGTGCTGCGCCCCGTCCCGCGCCTCGGTGGACACCTCGGTGTTGTGGATCAGTTCGACCATCGTCTCGGCGTGGCGCCGACTGACCGTCTCCCGAATCTCGCTTTCCAGATAGTCGAGGAGTTGCGAGCGGCGCACCCGCGTGAAGAACGCCACCAGGGTCAGGAGGGCCTCGATCATAACGATACCGGCCGTCACGACGACGAGCAGTGGCGTCACCGGCGCGGCGGGGTTGTCCGGCGGGGTGAGCATCGAGATCACCCCGATCGCCACCACGATCACCTGTGCCGCGGTGAGTCCCACCTGGACGCCGATGGCCGTCCTGACCGCGATCTTCTTCGCCCCGTTTTGCCCACGCCGTTCGAGCGCGTGGGCATCGAGCAAGGCGTCGCGCAGGAGCCAGAGATTGATCCCGAGTGCGAGAAGCCCGGTTAGCGTCCACAGCACTTCGGGCGGGCTGGCCGTCGCGCGCAAGTCAACGTACACGGTCGTATTCCTCCTGCGCCTTGCGGCGCTGCTGTGCCCCGATGGTCGCGTCCAGCGCCGCCAGTCGCCGCCCTAGTTCGCGCTCCCGCTCGTCGTTGATCGCCAGTCGCCGCGAGGGGTCGCGGGCGATCCCCAGGCGGTCGAAGAGCCAGACGAACCAATTCATCATGGCGTACCGTCCTTCGCGGTATTCCGTTCGAGAAGTCCCACTGCCTTGAACGCGAAATCTTCGTAGCGGGCGAGCTTCGCTTCGAGCGCGCGGAAAATGTAACCGGGCACCCACCAGCCCTTCAGCACGCCCATCAGGGCGGCGAGCAGGAAGGTGATCAGGCCTGCCGTGCCCCCGCCGACAATCGTTGCGAATACGTCCTGTCCCATCGATCACTGTGCCTTTTCCCGTGCGTTCGCCCCCCAGGGGGTACAAGCGGCCAGCGTGTCCTCCTCCCCGAGCGGGGCCAGCAGGAACGCCAGCCAGCAGAGGTGGATCAGGTCGATGATCCCGTCCGCGATCTGGTAGCGCATCGCCCCTCCCCATCCCCCACGCGCACACAAAAAACCGCGCCCCCGGTCGCCCGCCCACGAAGGGTCAGGAACCAGGGGCGCGGTCAGAGCCTACCGTCGCGCCCGCGCTGTATTGTCGCTAGTGTAGGCCCGCAACAATAATGCTGTCAAGTAAGCAGGGCTCAACGGCGCGCGGACACGAGGAGGCCCCGCCGCATGGGGGCGCGGCGGGGCCGAAGAGAGGAGGATAGGGGGTGGACCGACTGGCTGCCAACCACGGATAGCGTAGCGGGCGGCGCTGGCGGGGTCCAGGGCCAAACGTCCGGTACGATGGTCCGGGGTGGTGGCGCGGCTGGGACGAGTCGCACGCCCATCGCGGGGGGGAAAGGGGTAAACCCCAAAGCCCCGCTGTGCCGCTCGCCACCGCGCCACCACAGGCGAGGCAAGGGGCGTGCCGCCGCGTAGTTAGGTGGTCCGGTGTGGACAACCTGGGGATGCCGTGTTGACACCCTGGCAGGGCGTGGGGATAACTATGCCGCGCGCTGCTCGATCAGCACATCCCGCGCCGTCTGACGACACACGCCACAAGCACAGCGCCCCCGGCACCAGAGCGATGCCGGGGGCGCTGTGCTGTGATTACCGCTCGCTACGCCGGGAGGAGATGCCAACTCGTATGCTGACGCTCCCAACGCGGCGAGTTCTTCTGCAAGCGGAAGTGGTCGGGGTTCATGCACGCCTTGTTGCCACACGACTGCACGACGTGCATCCCGTCCGGCACCGGCCCATGCTTGAAATCGTAGGCGAGGTGCGTGGCGAGTACCCAAGTGCCGTCATCCAGGCGGAAGATCGGCTCGCCCGCCGCGTTGAACGCCGCGTCGTCGTCCTGTTGCGCTTGCATCATCCCCCCCGTGGGCGCGGCGTGTGTCGGCCCGCCAGATTCGATCGCCACATCCACGGTCGCCACGTGGGCGCGCGGCTCGGGGAGCGGTTCGCCGTACTCCTGCGTCACCTCCAGGTGCGCTTGGAGCGCCTCGTGCATGTTGGCGATCGTCTCCTCGACCGTCGCGCCCGTGGTCACGCAGCCGGGCACGTCGGGGACATACGCCGCATAGTTCGTCTCGGCCCATTCGATGACGATGGCGTAGGTGCGCCGGGTGGCTACCGCCAGCCCGCCTGCTTCTGGATGCTGTTCCATGTCCCCTCCGTGAGTTGCTCGCTGGGCTTGCCGGGCACCGTGACGCTCCCTGGCTTGGTCGGATGGCGAAAGACGCGATGGCTGCCGACGGTACGGGCGAGGAACCAGCCCTCGGCGCTGAGTCGCCGCAGCGCCTCGCCGACCTTTACCGTCGCCACCGCCCCTCCATCGCCGCGTGTGTCAGTGTCGTGATGACCAAGTATCGGGCGGAACGCCCCGGACGGCAAGGGGCGCTCGCCGGTCGGAGCGCCCCGCGTCGTGTGTCGGTCAGAACCGGGTGGTGATCAAGAATGGGAACATTGGCACGATGATAAAGTACAGTTTTAGCTCCCAATCCCAGCACACCCCGTTCAGGTTACGGTGTCGCCCGTGCTGGTTGAGTTTCCGGCGCTTATCCCAATAGAGTCCAATCCACAGGTCACGCGGCTCGAAGAGTAGCTTTGCGCTGATGTGCATCCGTAGTCCTCGCTTGTCCCGCTGCCGGTGGAGGCGCGACCACATGCCGCGCCCCGCGTCGCGCCTACGCCGCCACCGGCAGCGCGTCCCGCTCGATCAGCCCGAGGCGGAGTCGACGCCGGTACTCACTGCGGGCTGCCAGCAACGCGATCCGGTCGCTGGCGAGGCTGCGTCCGATGCGGCGCTCGTAGGTGGCGATCAGCGCCGCCGCCTTGCGACCCGACCGGACGAGCTGTACATCGGTCAGCCACACCACGCCGATCGTCGCCAGTTCGGCGGCCCACGCCTCGACCGCCGCCGCTTCGTGCCAACACGACTTGTGGCACTCACCCGCCTTGCAATCGCAGTAGGTCGCGCCGTTCGTCGTGTCCAGGCTGATGATGTTCGTGCGGCTGGCGTCGTGCCGACTCGCCACGGCGTAGGCGACGATGCCGGTCGTGGTGTCGGCGGAGAGGAACCGGAGGGCGGGGCGGGCGGTGGTCGTGCTGCTCATGGTAGACTCCTGTGTGGCTTCGCGGTCACATGAGGGGCGAGACTTGCTGTCCAGGCGACTCGCCCCTCTTCGTTGAATATATATTATCACAAACAATAGCAATTTGTCAAGGGTTGCTTGTGCGTCCGATAATAACTGTGCTATAGTCTGGGTATGGAAGAGCAGCGCGATTGGCTCACAACCGCAGAAGTAGCCGCCGAATTAGGCATAACACCGATGCGTGTGCGGCAATGGCTCACGTCCGGCGACCTCCAATCCCAGAAGGTCGGGGGAACGCACTTGATCCCGCGCGCCGCCATCGAGCCATTACGGCATCGTAAGACGCAGCCGGGGCCGGAAAAGGGCAGCAAGCGCACCACGCCCGCCCCCGACCGCCCCTAACCCCTACAGCGGCACCTTCCCCTCGACCACCTTCAGCCGCGCCGCGAGGTCCGCGACGGTCGTCTCCAGCGCCGTGAGCCGCGCCTGCGCCTGGCCGAGCCTCGTCGCCTGGCCCTGGATGGTCGTGGCCTGCGCGGCGATCGTCGCGGTCGCGCCCTTCGCCGCCTCCACCAGCCCCGCCGCGATCGTCGTCAGCAGCCCGTAGACATCCAGCGCGGGCGTCGGTTGCGGCAGCAGATCGGGCGCGACCGGCCCCGCGTAGGGCGCGGCGGGGAGCGTCGTCACCAACTCGGGCATGATCGCCCGCACCTCCTCCGCGACGAAGCCGTAGCGCGTCACGGTCGGGTCGGCTTTGAGTTGGTAGGCGCGCGGGCGCAGTTGCGCGAGCTTGGCCCACATGCCTGATGGATCGGCGATGTTCTGTTTGTCCTGCGCGGTCGAATTGACGGCGAACGCCGACGCCGCGATCGGGCCGTATGCTTGCGCCCCGTTGCCGACGATGACCTGCTGCCCGCCGTTGGCGAACCAGCCGAGGTAGAGCGCGCCGTTCGACCAGTCCTGATGGGCGTTGCCGCCTCCCCCGGTGTGCATGATTTTCCACGCCGCGCCATCGGCACTGACCACACGGAATGGCGCGGGGCGTAGGTCCACATTCCCGCCCGTATAGATCAACGACACGCCAGATGCCTGACCCGCCGTACTGAAAACATACTGCGGCGCGACGGTATAGGCGGTCGTGGTGAGGATCCCGCCCTCCATCGAGACGTATTCGCCCGGTTGATTCGCGGCGGCGAGCGGGTCGAGCGAGTAGCCGAACGTGAAGCGGGGCGGGCGGTAATTGCCCCCGTTCGTCCGTTGCAGTCCGATGAGGCCCATCCCCTGGGAACTGCCATTGCTGCCCTTGATCCGGGCCAGGAAAATCTCCTGGTTGAAGATGTTCCCGGCGCTGTCGGGGTTGTCGTAATTCCAGCGCATGTACTGATTCGCCGCGAGGTCGAGGTTGGTGTAATGCCCATGGATCAGGAAACCGCCCGCGCTCTGCATATAGCCGATGCCGCCCGTCGCGCCGAACGTGATCGCGGGCGAGCCGTTGTCGTTGTAGTAGGTCAGCGCATCGCCGGACAATCGGGCGCGTACGGTGCTAGCCCCGCTCACCATGAGGATACTATTCGAGTTTACATCCCCGAAAATTTGTCCGTGGATTTCCACGCGCGAGCCTGCATTAGCCGTCCGAAACAGGGTGGCGAGTACGAGGTCGGAGCTGAGTTTACTTGCCGTGATCGCGCCCGCCTGGATGTTGTTGGCCGCGATGGCGTCGGCGGCGATCTGCGCCGCAGTGACGGACTGCAAGCGCAAGTTGCGCGCGTCCACCGCGCCCGCGAAACCCTGCTTATACGCCGAATAGGGGCCGCTGCCGAGCGCGTTGATCGCGCGCACCTGATACCAGTAGCTCGGCAGGACGACCGTCTCGTTGACCAGCGTATCGAGGTACATCCGCGCGTCGAGCGAGGCGAAGTCCGTGAACGTCCCCGGTGCCCCATTCACGTCGGGCGCGCGCTGTACCTCATAGGCCAGCGCATAGGGGACCACATTCCAGTCCAGTTTGATCGCCAGGGCGAAGGTGCTGACCCGCAATGTCGGGGCGATCTGCGGTGCCCCGCTCGGTTGCAGCGCGGCGGTCGCGGCGGGCGACGGATTGGCGCTGAGATTCCCCGCCTTGTCCAGCCCGCGCAAGGTCACGCTGACCGTGCCGAACTGGACAAAGAGTGTCGCGCTCCCGACGCCGGGCGGGATGCGCTGCGTCGGTGCCTGGGTATTCGCGTTCGTGACCACATAGACCAGCGTCTCGGCGTAGTCGGCGGGGTAGGGATACGTGGGGAGGGTGATGGTGAGTTGCGCCTGCTCGCCGTTGTTGTTGGTCACGACCCGCTGCATCGCCAAGGTGGGCGCGATGGTCCAGTCGGGCGGCGGCGTGGTGTCGAGCGGCTGCGTCGGGTTATTCAAGAACGTCGGCCCGAAATAGCCGGTACCGGGGTAGCGCCCGCCGACGATCCCGCTCTTGCTGATCGGGCTCACGGCGACGTAGTAATTCCCGCTCGCGCCGGTGAAAAAATACGGCGACTGTCCGTCGCGCACCGTCAGCCCGTTCCCGTTCGGCGCGGTGGCGATCTCGTAGCGCCAGTGGTCGAAGTGCGCGTTATCGAGCGCCCCTTCGGCGAAGATATTGAGTCCCCCTGGTGTGTTCGTCTCGACGATCAGCGCGGTCGCATTGCCGGGGGTGATATTGTCCACCGCGACCTGCACGGTGCGGACAGCGGTCGGCACGGACTCCTCGCTGGCCCAACTGTAGGTTGCGCTGAGTTGTACATCGACATACGTGCCGGGGGGGAAGGTCGCGGCGAGTCGGATGCTGTCCGTCCCGATCGCGCCGTCCTGATGGAGCCATGCCGTCGCGCCGGAGACGCGGTAGTAGATGCGGTTGCCGCTCGGCTGGTACTTCGCCCCAACGTCGATGAGGTTGACGACGAGCCACGACACGATGCTCCCCGCCGACGAGTCCATCCCGGTCAGGAACGGAACGGTGCCGAATTGCGGTGCGGGGAGGTTGGCGTCCACGACGAGCAACCCCGCCGCCACGTTGTCGCTGTAGACGTGGCGGACATACACCAACTCACCGCCCGAGGGGTCGTTCGCGGGGTAGGAACCGAGCAGGTGGTCGCCCACGGACGCGGCGAAGCCGCGCAGCGGCATGTAGAACTCCACATCGACGCTCTCGCCTTGCAGCGTCCCGTAGGCCGCGATGACCGCGCCCGCGCTGTCCGTCTCCGTGCGCGTCACGACCATCGTCGCCTGCGCCTGCGCGCCCTGGTAGCGTTGGTCGTTCCCGCGTGCCTGCGCCGCGAAAAACTCGTCGTAGCCGCTCATGTCGTTTCCTTCGCGCGCGCGCGCCCTAAAGGGGCAATTCTGAAAGCGTCAGCGTAGTCCGCCACGTAACCCCTCCCGAATCGATGCCGATCGCGATCGAGAAAGAGTCAACCGTGAAATTGATACCGATGTCGTTCCCGCCCGTATCGAGTTCCGCGAGGACGAGGAGGAGGCGTTGGCCCGGTTGCAGCCACGGCACCGCGCCCATGATGACCGTCGCCTTCCTGCGCGCGTTGCCCTTGCGATACGCCGCCTCCGCGACGCGGTACACGTCGCCGCTTGTCCGCACGATCACGCCTTTGAGGTCGATCACCGCGCCGAGCCACGCCGGCCTGCCCGGATAGGAGGCCGCATAGGTGCGCAGACTGGACGGCTCTTTCGCCGTCACCTTGACCTGCGCGACCGCGTGCGCGCTGACCCACGTCACCGTCACGTCCCCGAGCATGGTGTCCTTTGTCAGCGTCCAGTCGGGGGTGAGCGCCGCGTATTCGGGATTCTCCGGCAGCGCCGCGATCGTCGCGCTGTTCGTCTCGTCGAGCCGCACCGTCAGTTGCCCCGACGCGGCGATCGTCTGGATCGCCTGCGCCGCCGTGGTGGGTGCGATCGGCGTGTCCCCGATCAGCGCGGTCGTGATCGGCGTGTAGCCGTCCGGCCCGGTTGCCAGCGCGATCTTGTTCGGCGGCATCCCCGCGTAGGTGTGCAGGAGGACACCCACCGCGCCGCCGATGTCCGAGACGGCGAGTCCCTGCCACAGGCCCGCCTGCGACCCGCCGATCGTCGCCTCGCGCACCACGATCTCATTCACCTTGGCGCGTTGCGGCTGGCCGTTGAAGCGCGCCATCTGGTCGATCACGAGCGCGACGTGCCGCGCCTCCCTGATCCCTTCCGGCAGCGCCATCGTGATCACATCGGGGTTCCCCTGGCGCGACGTGAACCTTTGGACGAGACGCCAGTCGGGATTGTTCTCCCACTTCCCGCCGCTCGTCGAGGGGTCGGACGGCCCGAGGAGGTTCGAGGTGATGACCGCGCCCTGGAGGATCTGCGGCGTCCCCGGCTTGCGCCTGATCTCGATCGTGTCGATGTTCCACCCGGTCTGTTTGGTGCCGTTATTCTGGAGGTTGCCGCCCCACCCGTCCGGCACCACCGCCGCGCCCGCCGCGTGGATCGCCGCCGTCGTCCCGAACATACCGCGCCCGCCCGTATTGATGACGAGCGCGTCGGCGGTCTTGGCGATCCACCACACGCGCTCGCCGCCGTCGATCGTGGCGAAGCCCTGCGCGGTATAGGCGTCGATGTTGTCCACGCCGATCACGAGGTCCGCCGCGCCGATCGGCATCGTCGTCTTGGGCGCGGCATACGCGCCGAGGTCCAGCCACCAGTACGCCGCGCCGTATGCGCCGGGAAGGAGGCCGAGGTGCGGGAACGACTCCGCCGTCATCGTGCTGGTCCCGACCGGGGGCGTGTTGCGACTGAGCGCCTGCGTCGGCAGCCACGGCACCCCGCCGTTCGCCACCGCGAAGTCGATCTCCTCGACGAGTTGCAGTTGCGGGTCGTCGTAGTTCGTCAGGCTCGGATTATTCGCGTAGGCCAGCTTCAGCCGCCCGATACCGGGGGCGAAGAACCACGCGGCGTTGTCTTTCTTCATCTCGAACAGGGTGCTGCCGTTCCCGTTGAACTTGGCCTTGAAGGTGTTCACGTCGTCGCAGAAGATCACCGAGCCGAGCGGCGGGATCGTCCATTGCTCGCCGTTGATGAGGCCGAACGCGATGCGCTGATTGCGCTGCACGCCCGCGCCGTTATCCCAGCAAAGGAACAGCTTCTCGTAGTCGTTGTCGGTCGCGTGCTGCAAGTCGTCGTATCCCGACCAGACGTGCAGATCGCTGATCTCGAAATACAGATCCTGCGAGAACACTTCGCCGCGCCCCGACTGGAAGCGCACGACGATCAGGGTGTTCTTGCTCGTGCTGCCGATGTCGATCTCGATCGGTTGCACGGTGTCGGTCAGGATGATGGCCGCGAGGACCGGGGGGGTGACCGTGCCGCCCTGCGAGCCGATCTGGTAACTGACCATCGCGGAGCGCCCGACGCTCGCCGTGCTGCCCGCCTTGATCCCGAACTTCAATTTGAGCGGGACGTTCTGGTTGCTCATCTGGAGGTTCCACTGGATGCCGCTTGTCGTCGTCGAGCCGGGTTGCGCGAGCGCGCGCACGATATACCGTTTCCCCGCCGTGTCGATCGTGCTGCTGACCTGGTTGTCGTTGCGGACGTTGCTGCTCCCCCCGCCATCCCCGACATACGGCACCGCGCCCGCGTTCGCGAACGTCCCCCAGGGCGTCTCGTCATGCCCGAACCACACCTCCGCGAAGCGCGGCTCCCCGCCGACCGCGATCCCGCGCTGCTGCGGACCGTAAACGCGCAGGAAGCGCGGGTAGGTCGTGTCACCGATCGCGGGTTGTGCCGGATCCGCGATCACGTCCGCGATCGCCACCGTGTCGAGGTTCCCGTCGAGCAGCTTCTGCGCCGCGCAATTGTCCTGCGAGACGTACTCCACCGGCACCTCGCTGGCGGGCGCCGCCAGCGCCGGGCTCGACGCGCTGATAGTGGCGGTCGTCGCGAGATTGCGCCGCCCCAGGCGGAGCGCGGGGACGCGCGCGCGCATCCAATAGCCCGCATAGGTGGCGGTGCGCTGCGAGGTCTGGTTGAGCGTCAGGCCGAGCTTCTGGGTGTCGCTCCCGTCGAGATAGCCCCCACAGACGAGGTGCCACGCGCCCCACGCGAGCGTCGTCGGGAACCAGTGCCGCGCGATGATCGCCACCGCGAGGTCGTCCGCGAACTGCGTGCGCGACTCGTCCGCCACGGTGAATGTCGCGCTGTAGGCGGTGCCGTCATGCGCGACCGCGATCCCCGCCGACAAGACGACCTGCCCGGTCACGTCGGCCCACCCCGCACCCGGCGTCCAGTTGCCGACGATCAGCGACTCGTCCAGCGTGCCACGCGCCGATCCCAGATAGAGCGCGATCTGATGGCCGTCTGTGGTCGCCTGCGCGAGTTCGATCGCGGCGGAGAGGGCGGCGGCGTTAAGTGGCATCCCCGCGCTCCTTACTTGATCGCGTTCGCGTAGCGCAGGAGGACCGCGCACTCGGGGTCGCCCGTCGTGATACACCAGTCGCGCGGCGAGCGCGTCGCGTTCTCGTAGTCCCAGAACGCGACGCCGCTCACGCCCGCGCCGAACGACTCCGCGAGGAACCGATCGTAGACGCGCGCGCGCTCTTGCTGGTCGCGGACGATCGGCACAGTGTCGTAGTTCGTCCCGATTTCCGCCCCGATCTCCTCCACGACGAGCGGTTTGTTCGCCGCCTTCGCCTGCATGATCTTCCCTTCCAGCCCGCTCCCCGGCACCGTCGCGGCTTGCGCGCAGTTGGCGTAGACCCAGACGCAGAACTCGGAGCCGTCTGCGGCGGCGATCGGCAGGACCATGTTATTGTCGAAGTTGGCGGTCGCCGTCAGTTTCAGGCTGCGCGTGCGTCCTGGCAGGGCGATCGTCGCGCTGTTGGAGAGCGTGCCGGAGCCGTCCTGCAACGCCCCCTTGATCGTGCCGTCCTCGAACGTGATCGTCTGCGTCGGCGCGTCGTGCGGCCCGACCGTGATCTGTCCGATATAGATGTCCCCGACCGACGCGGGATCGGGGTGCAGATAGAGGCCGACCGCGCCGGAGCCGGCCACAAGCGTGCCGCGCAGCTCGACCCACTTGTACGCGGGTAACGGGAACTTCTCGTAGTTGTTGTAATTCCCGTAGTTGATCGAGCCGGACGCGCCCGCCACGCTCAGGCCGCGCCCGTACCACCCGCTGACCGGCAACTCCCCGGTCAGCGGGTAGCGGTTCGAGCGGTAGTGGTGCGTCGTCCCGATCCCGATATTCGGAAGGGCGAGGAGCGCGCCCCAGTCCGGCCCGACGTTCCCCGGCTCGTCCTTCCCTTGGTTCCCGATCCCGATCAGATGGTTCGGGTCCGCCGCTTTGATCCGTCCCGCGATGTCGGAGACGAACGCGCTCATCGTCGCGGTCGGTGCCTCCGGCTCGTTCATGATGCACCAGTACGCGATCGTCGGATCGCCCGCGTAGCGCGTCGCGATGTCGGTCACGTATTGCTGGAACGATGTCGGATAGGCGGGCGAGCCATACGCCGTCTTGTAGCCGCTCGAATACCACGTATAGTCTTGCGCGCCGCCGACGCGATCCTTCTGCCCGCCGCGCGTCAGGTCTTGGAAGTGATTTTCGAGCGTCGGGACCAGTTTGATCCCTGCGGCACGCGCGCGCGCGAACACGAGATCGAGCGCGGTCCAGTCGCGCAGGTTGTCGCTCGTGCGCGTGGCGTAGCTCTGGAAGGCCCAGAAGCGCACGACCGTCGCGCCCGTATCCGCTTTGATCGCCGCAAAGAGCGCGTCCAGGCCAGACGACGGGCTACCGAACGTGTTGCGCCCGGTATTGGGCTGATAGACCGCGCCATTGTTGGCAAGATCGAAGCAATTGACGCCGACGTAGCGCCAGGGTCGCCCGCTGAGGACAAGTTGCGTCCCGCTCGCCTGGACGAACTGGGACGGCACGATGCCGCCGCCATTGGCCGGGATGTAGGTCATCGTCACCCCTCCGATCGTGCGCGCCAGGAACGCGCGCCGCGTCAACATCAGATCACCCGCCAGTTGTTGCCACTTACGATATCCGCCTCGAACGTATACGACGCCTGCAAGGACGGCGGATTGAGCGACGCCGCACCGTCGATCGTCCCGCTCGCCCCGGCAACTGCGATCGTCAGGGCGTTCCCGCCGCCGATCCACTTGACCGTGTGGCGCGTCCCCGCCGCGACGGATGTAGCGGCGGGGAGAGTCGCGGTAATCGCCCCGCTCGTCGTGTTCGCGTAGGTGCTGCCGTTGTGCATCGCCGCCAGCGTGGCCGACGCGGCGATCGTGACGGGCGCGGTCGGCGCGGTCGCCCCGCCACCGCCGCCGCTCGGGGCGGCGGTGAGCGTGTTGGACGCGGCGATCTTGATGTCCGCGCCATCGACCACGAGGACGGATTGCGTCGTCGCGGGACTCGGCAGCGCGACCAAGCCCGCAGGATCGGCGTAGGCCAACGGAAAAGGCTTATTCGCCATTACTGATACCCTCCCGCAACGTCCCGCGTCGTCAGGTAGCTGGTCGCGCCGCCATACGTGCCGGAATAGTTCGGCCCGTTGGCGTACAGATCGTAGTACGAGTGCGCCTCAACGAGCGTATTCGCGGTGACGGTGAAGAACGGCGTCGCGGCGGGATGGTTGCCAGGGAAGCCGGACAGGCTGCTGTACTCCGCGAGCGGGACCAGCACCTTGCGGTTCGGGTCGAACCCGGCGATTGCCGAAGCCCAGGACGCGAACACCGTCTCGTGGATCGAGCCGCCGCCCGTGACCGCGCCCTGCGCGAGGTCGTCCACGTCCACGGCGGCGGCCCCGACCGTCGCATTGCCGTTGTCCAATTGGAGCGCGAACGCATTGGGGTTGGTGATCGGGTTGCCGGTGAAGTCGCACGTCACCAGCACCTCGACGCCGCTCAATAGCTCGCTCAGCGCCGCCCCGGTGTCGGTGCGCGCATAGGTGATGCTCGAAGGGTCTTGGAAGGAGTAGCTCGGGAGGGACTGCCACGTTGCCTTGATGTGCCAGCCGGTCAGTCCGCTCGTCATGGTGCCTGCGGGATTGAGCGTCGCCTTGAAGCGGAGGACGTTCCCGGTGAGGGCACCCCCACGCTTGACCCCCGCGTCGTCCTTGCGGATCAGGTTGAATCCCGCCGCCGTAACCGTACCGCCCAGGCGACCCTTGCTTGCCACGTTGGTGAACGTGCCGCCGTCCCCGGTCCAGCCCTGCACCGTGCCGTCGTTCCAGTCGTAACGGATCGTCCCGGTGAAGGCCCCGGTCGTGCTGCCGAGGTTGTATGGCTCGTTGTGGGAATAGCCCCATACGGCGGCGTTGCGCGCGGCGGGACCGCCCGCAAGCCAAGTGCTGATCGCTTGCCACATCGCGTTGTGCTGCGCTGCTGTCCAGCCCGCGCCGAGGACGTTGATCGTGACCGCCGTCGCCGCGTCCGGCGCGGTGCGGAAGCGCCCGTAATTGTGCATGTCGAGGATCACCTGTATCCCGTTCGTCGCGCAGGCGTCTAACACGGCGGCGATAGCCGCCTGCTCCCCTGTACGGAACGTTGCGCCGGTGATATCGGTGAACAGCCGTTCCGCGATGAAAGGGAGGCGTACGAACTTGACGCCGCGCCCCGCGAGGTAGGCGATGTCGGTCGCGGCGGGGTAGGCGTAGTCCGTGCCGCGCACGCCGGGATTGAAGGTACTCATACTGTTGGCGGCGACGCTATTCCGGTCGAAGCCTCCGTCCGCGCCCGAGAGGTTGACGCCGCGTCGCCGTGCGGTCGTGTCGGGATGCGCCTCCACGACCGTCGCCAGCGTCGTCGCCGTGTCGGTCTTGAAGCCCGCCGTACCGGCCTTGTAGATCGCGAGCGGGTTGCCCTGGTCGAGGAACGACGCCCACGCGGTCACGTGGTCGGCATGGTCATCGAATTGCCCGTAGGTTTTGTCGAATAGGGTGTTCCACGTCCCGTCGTTGGCGACGCCGTGCTCGCCGATCAGCAGCTTCACCCCCCACTGGTCGGCCTTGCGCTGCGCGGCGTGGACGTTGATCGCATGGTAGAGGATCGCCGCATCGACGACCACGCTCGCGTACTGCTTGTCGAGCGCGATGGCGTCCTGCAGGTTGGCGAGGAGCTGGCTATTGCTCGGCCCGGTGTACTGGTCGGTGAAGGCCATGAGCGTGATATACGGGCGGTGGCGGCGAAACCGCTCGTAATTCCGCACGATGATCTGCTGCGACGCGCCCCCGGTCGTCTCCGCGTAGAACTTCGTCACCCCGCCCGCCGCGAACAGCGCGCAGAGCGTCGAGTAGGGATCGCGCTCGGCGTCGTAGGCGGCGAGTTGATTGCTGTAGAGGCAGTCGGACCACGACGAGCCGCCGACGATCAGCGCCTTGCTGACGCCCGCGCCGGGATTGGCGCAGAACGCAGGGATGCTGCGCTCGAACACGCAGCCCGCGCGTATCTCACCGGTCTGCTTCCCCGGCACGAGCAGCCCCGTCTTGGCGTCGGCGTATTGCGTGCCGCGCGTCCCGAATGACGGGTTGAGCATGGTCATCAGCACGCCGGGGAAACTGGCCTGCACCGTCTCGCACGACCAGCGCATCGTATCCACCAGCGCGTCGATGTACCAGTCCGCGAACTGCCCCGCCTGCGCGGCGGTCCCGGTCCCCGGCTTCCACCCCGGCACCGGGCAGAACGGGATACGGCTCGCCGGGACGCGCCCCGCGACGGCGGTCGTCGCCTGCGCGAGCGCGTCGTAGGCCCAGTAGTCGTTCCCGTCCTTCTCGTGCGGGTAGGACCATTCGTTGTAGACGAGCGCGGGCGGGCGGATCGCCTGCCAGCCGGTCGTCCCGAGCGCGGACGCCGCCGCCGCGATCCACAACGCCTGACGGTCGCGTATGCCCTGATTCCAGACCACATTGGCCGAGGCGTCGTTGTCGGTCGAGAGCGTGCCGTTCTGGTTCTTGTACTGCGCGCCCGTCGCCGTCTGACTGTCGCTCGTGACCCAGTCCGGGTAATACTGCGAGTGCAGGCCGAGGATCACGTCCAGGCCCGCCGCACGCAGCGCGTCGCGTTTCGTGACGACGGCTGAGAAATTATATGAACCCTTGGTCGGCTCGGTGAGCGCCCATTGGACCGAGAGCGGGTAGCTCTTCGCTCCCGCCGCGACCAGCGCCGCGTAATAGGCGCTGTCGTCCGCGCCCTCGTGCGGCAGCGTACCATAGTACGTCGTCGCCGCGACAACGCCGCCGCCGCCCGCGCTCGCCCCGGTGATCGTCGTCAACGAGCGCAGGAACCAGCTCGTGCCGTCGCTAACGAACATCAGCACCGTGGTCAGGTTCGGCGTGGTGGCGAGCGTGGGCACGCCGAGATAGACGGGATCGAACGTGAGCGCGCGCCCGCCCGTCGCGTCCTGCGTCAGGATCAGCGTCAGTGTCGCGCGCCCCGCCGCATACCCGGTCGGTGCGGCCACGGCCAGCGGGCCAGTCAGCGCGCCGACCTTCACGATGTCGCCGGATGCCAGCGCCGGGGTGATCGTCGCGGCATACGCGACCGCCTGCGGGGTATTGACGCCCGCGAGTCCCACCCCGCCGCCAGGAGGGCCAGCCGGTCCAGCCGGTCCCGTCGCGATCGGCAGCGCCGAGAACGGGATGCGCTTGGTGGAATTGGTCGCGGTATCGAGGATCGGCAAGTAATCGCCCGCCGTGGGGACCGCCTTGATCGTCAGTTCGCTGAACTTTTTATTTGCCACGTCAGCCCTCCGTCGTCAGTACATCGCCCGCTTCGGTCGTCAGGATGTCGCCGGATTCCAGCAACAGCACCAGCGGCCCCAGACTCGGCAACCAGGGCGGATCGGCGGGCACGATCGGGGGCGCAAACCCGATCGTCAGATTCGCCCGCCCGCGTCGTGTCCCCGTCGCCGAGTAGACCTCGATCATGTGCGTCATCGGCACATGCAGATCCACGCGCATGACGACGAACGAGAGCGCGCCCGCGCCGAGATAGGTCGTCGTGCGATGCTGCCCGTCCAGCCGCACCGTGTCGTCGGACGCGGCACCCCCGACGCTCACCAGCACCGTCTGCCCGTCGCTCCGCGCGAGGATGGCGTTCGGCGTCAGCGCGATCGACCCCTGATCGACGATCGCCGCGTCCGTTGCGCGCGCCGTATCGGCAACGGTGAGCGCCTGCCCGATCACCGCCGCGTCGGCCCCGCTGGCCGCGTCCGTGACGACGAGCGGCACCGCCACTTGCGCCGCGTCGGTTCCCGTTCCTGTGTCCGCGCCGGTCGCGCCGTAGATGACGCGCGCCGTGTCGGCGACGATCCCGGCATCGGCGGTGGGCATGGACGCGACGGCGGCGCTCGTATCGGTGCCGCTCGCCGCGTCGCTCGCGCTTGCGGGGACGGTCACGCTCGCCGCGTCTGCGCCGGACGCGGCATCGCTCGTCGCGGTCGCAGACGCCACCACCCCGGCGTCCGCGCCGCTCGCGGCGTCGCTCTGCGCGCTCGCGCTCGCGATCGTGCCGCCGTCGCCCCCGGTTGCGCTATCGGCAACGGGCGCCGACGCGGAGGAGGTGATCGCCTCCGTCGCGGTCGCCGTGTCCGCGACGGCGAAGGGCGCTCCCAACGACGCGGTATCCGTTCCGGTCGCGCTATCGGCGGCGGGGAGCGCGACAACGATCGTCCCCGCATCGATCCCGGTCGCGGCGTCGTTCTGCGCGCTGGCGCCCGCCAGTGTCGCCGCGTCGGTCCCGCTCCCGCTGTCTGCCACGGCGACGGGGACGATCGCGAGGACCGTCGCCGCGTCCGTGGCGGTCGCGCTGTCGGCGAGCGCCGACGCGCTGGCGAGCGAGGCCGTGTCCACGGCCGCGCCGCTGTCGGCAAGCGCGATCGCGACCGCAACGGCGCTGCCGTCCGTCCCCGCGCCGCTCTCCGCGACCGGGATCGTCGTGCCGGTCGCCGAGGCGTCGGTCGCCGTCGCCGCGTCGGCGGGCGTCAGCGCGACCGAAAGGAGCGCGGTATCCGTGCCCGCGCCCGTGTCGCCCTGCGTGGCGCTCGCGGCCAGCGACGCGGCGTCGGAACCCGCCGCAGCGTCCGCGACCGAGGATGACGCGGCGACCGTCGTGCCGTCTGCCCCAATGGCGGCGTCGGACGCGGCGATAGCCGAGCCACTGGTCGCCACGCTCGCCGCGTCGGTACCGGTCCCGGCGTCATTCTGCGTGCGCGCGCTCGTCAGCGTCGCCGCGTCGATGCCCGCACCGGTATCGGCCTGCGTGCGCGCGCTCGCCAGGGTCGCGGCGTTTGTCCCGGTAGCGGTATCGTTTTGCGCGCGCGCGCTTGTCAGCGTCGCGGCGTCGGTCCCGGCT
>JAABUK010003289.1_pt1 | contig 27574 bp, 19 predicted proteins | sample 5559141 | NCBI WGS metagenome assembly JAABUK01 (sample SAMN10711869, study PRJNA513367) | rock metagenome | isolation source: Antarctica rocks | place: Antarctica: Victoria Land, Pudding Butte nord | collected 2016-01-03
AGGGGGAGGATGGCACGACGGCACCTGCTTTTCAGGTTGCGCCTCCACCCGCGGTTGCCGCTCCGGTTCCGCCTGCACGTGTGAATCAGAAGGAAACCCGGGCGGTGGCACAAGAAGTGGCTGCTGACGAGGGCTACGACGACGGCTACACGGGCGACACCCCGCCAAGCAGCAATCTGAATTTTGCGGCGGCGCAGCAGACATCGTTCCGGTCTCAGGATCCAGAGCCGGGTGCTTTGGCCAATGGGGACGATGAGGATCGGTATCCAGACAATGATCACCGTGCCTTTGGGAGGAGGAACAGTGAACCGCAGCAAGCTGACAAACACTTCGCCGGGGCTGCCGCGCTCTCTGACAATGACGACGATGACGACCGATTCAGTAGCGATAGCCATTGCGCGAGCGCGGGGAGTGGTCAGAACAACGGGAAAGGAGCGGTGTCTTATTCGGCGGATTATGGTGACGAAGCTGATGATTTCCATGAATCGGGGCCGGAAAAGCACCGGGGTGGAACGTCTGAACCGGCCTACCAGAGTCTCTCGTCACCGGCGCCTGCACCGGCGACGCAAGCAGTGCCCTTGACGATTGAAGCGAAACGAGACTTGTTAGGGAAGCTGGGGGAATATAGCGCGATCGACGCGGACGGTGCGTATAACGGGGTTTTGGGACCCGAGCATCCGGCGTACCGTCATTATCATATTGGCCTGTCCTTCGGGATTGGACCGTTCAACCAGGAGCGAGGGGACCTGGGCCGCCTGCTGGAAGCTATGAAACAGCGGGATGGGGCGAAGTTTGCGGAAGTATTCGGCCACGATGCAGATGCTTTGCTGCACACGGCGAATGCAGACGGGCCACCGGCCGCCGGTTCCGCGGAGGGGCGCTCGGCTCGGCTGCAAAAGGTAGGTGGGGCCGACTTATGGGAGGAGCCTTGGCTGGGCAGATTCCGCGAAGCAGCGGCACACAAGCCGTTCCAATCGGCGCAGAATCAGATGGCGGCGGTGCTTTTTCTTGACCCGATGCTGCCGTTTGCGCGGTGGATGGGCCTGAATACAGAGCGTGCGCTGGCGTTGCTGGTGGATCGGGCGGCTGACCTGGGTGTCGCGCCGGCGCAGGAGTGGATTGCGAACTCCGCCGGGCCGCTGCAATCAGCACCGCAACGGCATCAGACGCTAGCGGCGCTGGGATTCGAAAGTATCCGGGCATTTCAGAACGCGCATCCGGGAACGGAAACGAACGGGCAATGGGGGCCTTTGACGCATGCGGCGGCGGTTGCGGAGCTACGTAAAAAGGGCACTTCTCCTCTCCCGCTTCCCACGACAGAACAGATGCTGGATGCGCTGGTGCGTCGCGCGTCACACACACCAGGGTTCCATCGGGTTCGTGCGTTGCGGAATGATGGACGGCTGGCAGATGCGCCCTTCCAGCTTGGGCAGGAGAAGGAATGACAGACGCGCGGCCGGTTTACTACGATAATCCGTCCAGCAATCTTGCCGTGGAAGTGGAGCGGATGCTGGAAGGGGCTCCGGCATACCGCCGGATGGATCGGGCGGCGCGGCAGGAGTTACACCGCGATCTTTCGAAGGTGGCGTCCTACATGGCGGGCGCTCCTACGTCAGCGCTGGATGCGCCCTATGCATCGCAACTCGCTCCGGATTTAAAGAGCCTGTTAGCTCCCAAGCAGTCCGGGCAGCAATCAGGTGCTACCACGCGACCGGCTGTAACGCGGACTCCAGCGACCACCAGTGCCCCAGCTTCGCAAGGCGGGGCAACGTCGCGCGCGGGTGACGTGGCGCGTGCCACGTTGAATGCGATTGATTTCCCTCAGTTTGTTTCTTCCTTGATTCAGGGGACGTTCCAGGCGATTGTCGAATCGCACATTCAGCAGATGGAGGCGTTCGCCACGCTGCTGAAGAATGTGGCGCAGACGGTGGACCGCTTTATGACCGACAACATCTCAAATGGGATGGCGCGGGATCATCTGGCGGATCAGTACGACGGCTTTATCTCTCGCGATACGTCATCGGGAAGGCCTCAGCTTCGGGTGAACAAGGATGCTGTCCCGTCGGGCGAGATGCCGAGTTTTTTCCAGGACCTGGGAATCAATTCGCCGGATGACTTAGATGACGAGGCTTTGGAACAGACCGTAGTGCCGGCGGCACGCCGATACCTGGCGCAACAGCGGCAGCAGACGCTGGCGACGATGGTGATGCTGGGCATCAACCGCGTCTTGGTGGAAGACGGCGAGATTTCGGCCAAGCTTCAGTTCCATATCGACGCGACGGAAACGACCAAGATCAAATTCGACGAGAACAAGACTACGACCGGCACCATGTCCGGGCGCGCGGGACGAAACCCGTTCAGTGCGAATGCTGTGATGGTAAACACTAGCAGCTTAAATGCTCAAAGTGATTTGAACGTTCGGGCTGATCTGACCGGCAACGTACGAGTGAAGTTCAAGAGCGATGCTTTTCCGCTGGAACGCTTTGCGGATTCCGCGGCGATTCAGTTGATCAACCAGAACGCGAAGGTGCCGGTTCCGCAGCCCGCGTCGCCTGTCGCGGGACAGCCTGCCGCAGGGCAGCCAGCAGCGGGGGCGCCAGCGGTTATAGCGGTGGCTGCTCCAGCGGCTTCGACATCGCCAAATATCGCCAGTGCGCCACCAGCGGTGAAGGTACCGCCACCGGCGGCTCAATCGCTGGCGGACTATGACCCGTGGAGCCCCCGGTACTAGCTTATGTATTACGAATTTGCCGAGACTCTGATTGCACTGGTGACTGCTATTGAGCCACCTGCCGGTACCGGCATGTACATTACGGAAGCATCGCTAGAAGTGCCGCTCGAAGTGTCAGGAGCTATCGAGGGCGGCACCTTGTTGTTTTACGCATCGCCTCCTCATACGCGGTGGATTTCGGGTATTCTGCCGGCCGTGCATCGCACAACAATGCAGATTGTGCTTGAAGGAGCCTTGTGAGTGCGACGGGATCCTTCCTTGTGGAGGAGTTCATTAATTCGATCACGGTTCAATTGGACCGGGTGCAGGACGCGTTGCGCCTGAAGTCGATTAATCGACCGCTGACTTACGCGCTGAAAGATTTGTCGTTGGATTTACAGGTGTTTGTCGAACTGGATACGCAAGGAAATGTGCGCTTCCGGAATAGCGCGCCGAACGAGGCGGGGGCGAGCACTGTGCGACTGGGTTTCACGACGATCACGAAGCCGATGATTGAAGAGAACACGATCTCGATGGCGGTGACCCGGAGCCCGTCTCTTGGGCAAATCGGTCTGGAACCGGATGAGCGCAAGCGGCTGGAATCACTGGGCGTTCACAACGCGGCGCAGCTGCAGAATCTTTATTCGACCACCGGTGGCAGTGCTACTTCGCGCTTATCGGATGTTCCGATCGATCGCTTGCGGCAGGCTTTGCAGTTAGGAAAGCCGAAGATACGGGAGATTACTCCAGCGCCGCCTGTTGCGTCGACGCCGCCTGCTATGCAAACAACTCCGCCGTCGGTAATACGGGTTACGCCGTCGACGCCGAATATAACTTTGAGGGGTTCAGGATTAATTGGCGCAGGAGTGCGGCTGAACCGTGAGGCGCTGAGCATTGCGCATGCGGACGATGACCGGATGGTCGTGGACTTACCGGAATCGGTACAGAGTGGTGCTTTGGAAGTGACTTTGCCGGACGGCGACACGATGCACTACCGGCTGGAAGTTCAACCGCACAACCACATACCGAATCACCAAGCCGGGCAGGACCGTTGGGAACCGGCCGGGGAGCGAATGTAATATGCAGTGGCCAGGACACCTGACATTTACTTTGCGCCTTGGCGAGGGGTACCGCCATGTTCCCAATCATCTGGACTATGTGCTGGGAGCAACCCGGCCGGCGTCCTCGCTAGATGGGGGCCCGGTGGATGGTGCAGTCCGTAAGTGGGGAGGGGCGGGCGAACCCTGGGAGTGTTCCCTTCCAGGCGCGGACTGGGCCGGGCGGGCGAGCACGGTGCTGGCTTCAATGAAACGGAGGAACAGCTAGGCTTATCGCGTACGTACCGGCTGCAGATTGCCGACCCGAACCGGACGCGCGAAGTTCGCGATGCGCTACGGGAATTGGCGGTGATTGAAAGTGCGTCTATTTTGACTCTGGCTACAGCGCCGCTTTCGTTACAGGGAGTGGCTCGTGAGGGAAAAGTGGAACCGGCGGCACTTGAGCCCTACCGGCGCATCCGCATTCCTGAAGCACATGCGATGGAACCAGGAGATGAGGACGTAACCGTTGCCGTTGTGGATACGGGAGTGTCTTTGGGACATCCGGAACTACAGCGAAAGTGCCTGGCGGGGTACAACACGGTGGATCTCGGACTGGGGCAGTTGAATAGCAGTCTGCAATTGGTGGGAGATAGCTGGGGTCTTGGATTTCACCCGCAGGATCAGGTGGGGCACGGCTCCATGGTGGCGGGGATTGTGGGCGCGCAGGGCTGGCATGTTCACCGGGGCGTGGCGGCGAAATCGCTGGTATTGCCGGTGCGCGTTCTGGCGGCGGCTCAATCGCAACCAAACGGGCCGCGGGTGGGAGTGGGTTCGCTCGCGGATATCGATGCGGGGATGAAGGTGGCGGTGGATTTAGGCGCGGATGTGATCAACGCGAGTTTTGGCACGCCTGCCTCGGCGATTCCGGAAGGAGATGTCTTGCCGCATTCGCGGGTGGTGGCGTATGCGCATCAATATGGGTGCACGATTGTGGCGGCGGCAGGTAACAAGGGTGATCAGGACCGCTACTATCCGGCGGCGTTGCCCGGGGTGATTGCTGTCGGTTCCGTAGATGGTTCCGATCGCCGTTCGCAATTCAGTTCTTATGGAGACCACGTATGCGTATGTGCTCCGGGGGAGCAGATCTACGGGTTAGCGCGCCGAGGATATCGCATAAGTTCGGGCACTTCATTTTCGGCGCCTTTTGTAACAGGGGTGGTCGCGCTGATAATAAGCCGCGCGCGGAGGGCGGGTTTGGAACTGGCTTCGGAAGCCTTGCGCCAGATTTTGGCCGAGACCGCCAAGCCGCTGGGCGGAGCGGGATTCCATCCCGAAACCGGTTATGGCTTGGTGGACGCGATGGCGGCACTGCAGCGCATTGACGCGATGGCCGCACAGAAAGGCACGAAGAGGAGATCCGCATGAACAATATTGATCAGATCCTTACGAAGATTTTGGTGTCGACGTATTTGCCAGACACGTCAGACAATCTGAGAGATCAGACGCTTTCGTCGCTGGCAGATTTGCTGGAAAAAAGATTAGAGGCTGAGCCGCCCTCGCACCGCGGCCAACTTCGAAAGCAAATCCGGGCCATCCGTGATGACCTGACGCCGCGGGCACCACCTGAGGTGAATACATGGCTCGCGGCCGCCGTTTTGAGTCCTGCGCTTTTGAGCTGGGCAAAATCGGTGTTGCAGCCGGATGCCGGCGAGCTAAGTTCCGGAGATTTTGAGCAACGCGTTACAGGGTGGTTTGAAGGATTGCCCGCTGCCGAACAATCGAGCGTGTTAGGGGCCGCCATACGCCACGAGATCGGGCAGGCAATCAATTCTGACGAACAACTGCGCACCGTGTTAAGCGGTGCGCTAAGGGCTACAAAGGAGAGTTCAATGGCTGTTTTCAATTTCGCATTCGATACGCGGGGTCTTCCGGATTCACTCAGAACCCCTGCATTACAGGCCGCCTGGGAGAGCGCAGTTAACGATCAGATTGCGAATCTCGGTCTGCCGGCTGACAACACTAACGCGGTAACTGACGCGACGTATGGCGTGATCAAGGGCATGCTGCTGCTTGATGAGCAATTCGACACGGGCAACGCGGAGTTTCCGGCGGCGGTGCAGCGGGTTTGGATTGAGACTCTGGGGACTACCAGAGACTCGCAAGGCAAAATCGTCCGCAATCGTGACCTGTATGCGGTAATTGCCCGCAGCATGGCTTCGAGTTCGCCGTTGTTGACCGCTGCGGGGACTTCTGCGCCACCAAAGCTGATTTTGCAGCAGTTTGCCTCCGTGAGCCGATACGTCGTGTCTAACGCGGTGGACGTGCCGTCAGACAGTCCGCTTTTCAACTCGCAGATTCGGCTTGGCATGGACCGGTATGTGGGAGGTCCGCCACCGGCGGAAACTCTCGATATTCCTCCCCTGACAGGCCCTTCTGGACCGGAAGGTGAGCTGGAACCCGCCAACATGTTCTGCTTCTCCACTATGTACGCGGTGAAACAGCTGGATGACATGATGCTGTGGGATACAGTCGACAGCCTCACCGAAGACTGGCTTAATGGGCTGTTTGCGACGGGCTTCGATTCGGCTGGCAAGCTACTGGACACCTGGTTCTGGGGCCGGCGCGACCGAATGACCGCACCGGAGCGCCGGATGATCTATAGCCGCATGTTGGGCGTGGGCGGTGGCGACATTCCGAAAGACGTTCAACCGAACACGGACTTTAACGATCGCTTTATGGGATTCCTGGGCTCGATTGCGGAGTTCGACCGGCAGAACCGGATCAGCGATTTATTCAACACCAGCCTGGCAGGCAACCGCGGCCGAAGCTTAGCGATGACCATGGAGAACGTGCGACAGAAAGGTCATGATCTAGCAGCCAACATGTCGCTGTACGGATACGGATACTCGCACTTTGCGGCACGCCGGCTGAATGCGGATCTCACGGCCGCGTTTAACCTGCTGAAGAATCCTGAAGTTCAGCGGCTGCTGGGAGTAACAAACCCGTACCAGGTGATTGAACGGACGGCTACCGCAAGGCAGGGGAAGGCGCCGGACATTGTGCGGCTGCGGACGATGGCCGATGCAGGCAAACGCATTCTGGATATTGTCGCCCGGAATGCCGGTGCCTGGACCAGTGCCAGCGGACTCCCGTTGTTTCCGGATTTGACGGGCAGCAACTCGGTTTCTAACGATGCCGCGATTTCAATGGCAGACACTCTGGAACTGATCAGACAGACACAATTCTGGCTTGCTGTGAACGGAATCCAGGATCAACAAGTGGACAACTACTCTAAACCCGTAGTGGCTCCTTATGCGCCCAGCATTCCGTCCATGAATGGCATGAATGGATCCATGCCGGCCATGAATGGCGGCGGGGCGGGTTCGGCAATGGACAAGATCAAGCAAATGGTTGCTTCAGGACAGGCGCCTACGCTGGATCAACTGAAGTCGGTGCTGCCGACCGGACTTCCGAACTGAGAGGTGGATTATGCGAGAACCTTCGGCCTCTCAAACAGCGAAGCAGCTGCTGCAAACCGCTGCACTTCAACTGGGCACGGTGAATCCGTCGCGGGTACGTGAACTAAGCCGCGTGCTGGACGATTCCCTGCCCTATCCGGTGGGGGATCCCGCCTATCACAACACGCGCATGCTGGAAACGAACTTCAACGAAACCTCTTCGGATGCGTTGGGATTCGTTATGAATGCTGGCGGGCCACATGGTAGCCCCCGGGAGCGGGTGGAATTAGCCACCCGAGCGATGGCCGATATTGTGGACCATCACCTGGGCCATAACGCGCGCGAGTGGTTTGAGAGCCGGGCCGACCCGCAGGTGAACGGCAATTACCGCTATGACTGGGGTGCTTCGCTGGGCACGGCGCTGGACCGTGACGGCGTGCGTGAATCCTATGTGACGTATGAGTGGCGGCCGGACTTGATGGACGCGCTGCCCTCTGCGCTACAAAGGGTTGCGCGTACGGCACTAGCCACGTTGCCTGGGCTTCGCCCTGTGTTCAGCACAATCCGATGTGGCCGTAGCGCGGGGACCCAGCAGCTTACGTTTGAGCTGCAACGCGCCACGACTTTGAATGCTTTGCAGCCGATGATGGAGGAACTCGGGCTGGGAGCCCAGCACCCGAGCTTGATGACCGCGGCGGCATTTCTGATGGGGGCGCGATTCGTATTGCCGCCGGATACGGCAACTATCACGCTACGCCCTTCGCGGAATGGTGTGGAGATGCGGCTCGACATCAATCTGGATGCTCTGCCTGATGCGCCGGAACGATTGCTGCCTCTGCTGCGTTTGCAGATGACGGAGCGGCCGGCCAGTTCGCGCGCGCTGGACCGATGGTTGATGGCTTTCACGCCGGACGGCTTCCCCGGGCCAGGAACAGTCTCGGTGTTGTCGGTCTGGGTCCGTCCGAATATGGCTGCGCGGGTGGCTCTGTTCCTCAGGCCATTCATTTTGGAGTCGGATAGCAACCGAGCGGCTGAAAGTGTTGCTGACCCGTATTCGGATCGCCCGCCGAGGCCGGTGGAATCAGCAGCCTGGATTTGAATTGCTTTTAGTTCGGGAGTGCACGGATGAGACGCGCTCCCCACGCAGGTGTAGGCCTAGGTCAACGACGAGGAAAGTTCAATGCCGACAAATGTAATGCAGAGCTCTGAGATTCTGCCGAATATTCGGGCGGAAGTGCGTGACCGACTGTCAAAGAATCCGAAGTTCGCCGAACTGCCTGAAGAAGATCGGCGAGCCCTGGCCCAAAACACGGTCACTGCGCTGGCATATATTTTGGGCGGAGAAGACGGCAAGTCTCAACCAGGGGCAGTCAGTCTGGCCGGCCCTCCCGACCTGCCAAAGCAGGTAGCCGCTCATACTAAGAACGATTTCAAGGAGCTAACTAACCAGGATATTGGGGAAACGGCGGGAGAGCGCTTCAAGAAAGCCGGGGCTGTTGCAGCCGATACCGGGACAAACGATTTGGGGAACCTGGTCTCGAAGGTCGACTTCCCGAAGTTTGTAGGAGGCTTAATCGATGGGGTCTTCGGTGCTATCAACAAGAGCACGATGGCTCAGTTGAAAGCATATTCCGAACTGGTGAAGAACGTCGCCAAATCCGTTGAAGAGTTCATGAAGGACAACGTGACTGAGGGTGCGGCGAAGGACCAGTTGCTGCAGCAGTTCCCTGGGCATTTGGATGTTGACATGAGTTCGCGGGAGCCGAAGCTGATTCCCAAAGAAGGAGCGAATGAAGACACATTGCCAGACATGTTTAAGGGCCTGGGCTTGCCGGCCGATTCATCGCTCGATCAGGACACGATTGATGAGAAGTTGGTGCCTGCTGTGCGGCGCCGAATGGCGCTTGACCGGCAGCAGCTTCTGGCAACGATGGTGATGATGGGCGTGAACCGCCTAGTAGTAACGAACGGATCGATTGAAGCCAGTGTACTTTTTGAATTGAAGACAAAAGACGAGGTGAAGCGCAACAACCGGCAGGGCGGCACTTATGGCGGGCAGCAATCGTCATCGAACTATGACAACCGCTCCGACGTGAACGATACCAGTAGCGGCGGGAGTGGGCTGTTTGGATGGGGCGACCCGGAGAACACAGGGCACAACGAGTGGTACCGGGGCCACTACGATTCCGATTCTGCGCAGTTTAACGTGTCTACTACCCGCAGCGAAGATTCCAGCAGCAAGGTAGACCTGCACGCCAAACTGACCGGCAAGGTGAACGTCAACTTCAAGAGCGATTACTTTCCTATGGACAAGATGACCGATGTTCTTCAGATGAATGTCATCAAAGAGAAGGCGATGGGCGATCAGGCCGTGGAACTGGCAAAGGCCAAAGCTGCGCAACACGCTATAGGGCCTGCAGTAGCGGCTCCACCCATACCCGCTCCCGTACCAGCCCACGCTTAGAGAGATTCTGGCGTTGTTATGAATGGGAGGATTCATCTTGCAGACTCGCTAGCTTTGGTGCAGGCGGCTCTGCGTCCCTATGCGGTCGTAGTGCAACCGGATCCGCTTCGACTGCAGTTGCCCCCGGCTGGATACGGAGGCGGCGTCACGTTGCCCGACGCCGGCGCCTTACGCGTGTTAGGAGCTTTATACCTATATGCCGAGTTGGAACAGGCGGGCATTATTCCGGTAGCGGAGGTGCTAGCGGAGAATCGCGACACACTCACCGTGAACAGCGACGAAGTGGCAGGTAAACTGAACGCCTTCGCGCATAAAGGTCCTGTATGGTACGACCGCCCTCATCGAAGCATGTTGTTTGCGCGGTTGTTTGGAACAGGGGCGGGCGCTTCTAACGACGCCGGGACGCTAGTTAACAGAGATTTCGAACGCTGCCTTGGGGCATTCTGCCTCGCTGTTATTTCGTCGACAGCGAGTGCAAGTCTGCCGGGATACTCGCTTTACCGAACCAATTCGCAACTGCAGGACGCGCATCTGATGCAGAGTGCGATGGACCTGCTCACAAACCTGGGAGCCCGCCAGTTTGGAAACACCCTTCTGGCGGCGCGCGCAGTGCACGAGCAGTTTACGCTTGCGGTGGAAATTCTGAACCATCCCGCCCTGCAGGCCACTTTCCAGGCGCATGGACTCTGGGATGTGCTGCTGAAGATCATCGGCGATCCGTCGCCGGATTTTGCACGATTGCTGCATCGGGGTCAGGACGGCCAGCGAATCATCGAATGGCTGGCATTGGCGTTGCCGCTAGCGGGACGCGTTTCTGCTCGCATGCCCGACATCTCACCCCAGTCGCCCATTGCTATCTGGGGGGCTGGATGGCTGGATGCGAATAATATGCTGCCTGTAACCTCTTCCGCTTCGGCCGGAGTGTTACGGTGACCGGTCTCGCGCAAGTTACGGCAGCCCCTGTTCCTCCACCCCTTAGTGCTCCGTTCGCGATGCCTCCGGAGCCAGGGGGCATGCAGCCGACCAGCGCGACGGTGGGGCTGGTGCGCAGTCAGGTTCAGGCCTTACTTGATTCCACGGCAGCATTCCACGCCCTCCCTGATGCCGACCGGCAGCGCTTGAAGGACCAGTTAACCCATGTCGCTTCCTATGCCGCCGAATGCGCGCGCGACGTGTGGGGTCAATCTGAAAAACTTGGCCAGAGACCCGTTATTCGTGAGCGAGAAGTGCGGCAGGGGCCGCTGGCGCAAGCAAGTGCAGTTCCTCGGGGCCGCCCCGGCAGGCCGGAAGAACGGCCCGGCTCAGTGAACCAGGTGGCACGGGTGACGCAGGAGACTCTGCGGGCGGTGGCATTCCCTGTTTTTGTGGCGGACCTGATTAAGGGTACGTTCAACGCGATTATTCAGTCGAACATTCAGCAGTTGGAGTCTTTTGGCAAGCTGCTTGAAAACGTCACCAAGACGGTAGACGAGTTCATGGGTGACAACATCTCTGACGATCAGGCGCGCGACTGGCTTCAGCAACGCTATCCGGACCACATCCGTGTAGCTGAGGGCAAAGCCGGGCCAGCGCCGGGAGCGGATGAACATCCCGCGCCTAATCTTCAGCGCGATCTTAATCTTTCCGGTTCAGCAAACCTTGATGGGGACTCCATCGAGGAGCAGCTTGTTCCGGCAGCGCGCCGCCGCATCGCTGAGTCGAGACTGCAGATACTTTCGACTATGGTGTTGATGGGCATCAATCGCATTGTTGTGACCGGAGGAAAAATCCGGGCCACCATGGGGTTCCATATTGATGCGACCGACCGTTCTCATCAGGAGCATGCCACGGATACAGATTTCGCGCCGCGGCGGCGGGAAGTTTCGGATTTGGACCCTGGTCCGTTTCAGCATCTACATCGTTTTCTTATGTCAGTTCAAGCCGCCAGAACAGCGATTCCGAGATTCATGTAGATACAGATCTGACGGGTGAGGTGGAGATCCATTTTAAAAGCGACTACTTTCCGGTAGAGCGATTCGCAAATGCCGGAACCATTGGCCGCATCCAACAGAACACGCCAGTACCGGAATCGAATCCGCTGGGCGATGCTCCATCGGCGGGCGGGAGTGTCGGGGCCTATCAATCGCCGCGAGCGCGGCCACGGCCAGCAAACAATCCCGTTCTGCCTGCCGCGGGTTCACCGCTTGCGGAACCACGAGCGCCGGTACAGCCAACGCGACCCGTGGTGGAGCGGCATGTGGATGCTGATACGCCCAGACCGGCCAATACCAGTCCGACAACGCCAACTACCCCGCCGGCAACACAACCTGCGACTCAACCGGCGAACCAGCCTGGAACTCAACCGCCGGCACAACCGGCGAACCAACCAGCTGGGACAACGCCATCCACAGTGGGGTCAGGACAGCCTAACGGAGCAGATTCGGGGGGCCTGGAATTTTCCCCAACATACAGGCAAGGAGCTTTCGTATGAAGCCAAACGGAGAATCTCCCTTGACCTATTCAGACCAGAACAGAAGAGCATCTGAACCACTGTCAGGCCCGTTCGTGAAAGTGCCTTCTCCCGAAGGCATCCACCCCAGCCCGGCGGTGCTTGGCCTTGTCGATAGCCAAGTCAAGGCGTTGCTGCAATCGAGCCCGTCTTATTACCAGTTAGGTGCGGAGCGCCGCGAGGAGATAGAACGGGACCTGAGTAAGATCGCTGCATATAGCGCAGCGCTGGTGCAGGAAGACTGGGCTCTTTCGAAGCAGCTGGGCCAGAAGCCGGTCCTGTTGCAGCGCACCGCCGTGCCCGTTACAGCGGCGGCATCCTCCCCGGCTGCCGCGGTACGCAGCAGGGAACCTCTGGCCCGTGCGGCCGCCGCTAAGCCGGAGAAGGAAAAGCCGGCTGAGGAGTTCGCGCCGCGCGCCGCGAATAACGTAGCGCGCGTGACGCGGGACACGCTCAACGCCATCGCGTTCCCCACGTTTGTCGCGGATCTGATCAAGGGAACCTACTTCGCAATCGTGCAAGCCACAATCCAGCAGATGGAGGCATTCGGGAAATTGCTTGCGAATGTGGCACAGACGGTGGACGAGTTCATGACGGCGAACATCACGGAAAACCAGGGACGTGATTATCTGGTCAGCAGTTATCCGAGTCACTTTCAAATTGAGGCTGGCCAGGACGGGCCGCGCGTGAAAGTACGCTCCGGCGCACCTGATTCCAAGCCGGATTTCAAAGCTGCTTTCGGATTGGAAGAAGACGTAGATGTGGATGACGGCGCGGCGGAAGAAAAGCTTGTCCCCGCAGCGCGCCGAAAGCTGGCGCAGAACCGGCACCAGATGCTGGCCGCCATGGTGATGATGGGCATTCAACGGATTGTGGTAACCAGTGGCCATATCAACGCGAAGATGGGTTTTCGCATCAACGCGCAGGATAAAGGCAGCGCTTCCACGGCGAGCCAGTTCGACGAGGAGAGTCAAATTCACGCCGCGTATGGAGGCGGCCTGATCGGGTCCATCTTTGGCGGCCCGGAAGGCAGCATCGACAACACCCTGACTTACGTCAGCTCCACAAAGAAAGACAGCTCGGATGAACTGAACGTGAGCGCTGATCTAACCGGTGAAGTGGACCTGAAGTTCAAGAGCGATTACCTGCCGCTGGAGCGCTTTGCGCAACCAAATCTGATCGGCCTGATCCAGGGCAATACGCCCAACCCGCCCGCGAACACACCTGCGAAGGGCGGCGGCATGAATACCGCAGATAACAGATCGGCAGCGCCCGCAGCAGCCGGGGCGCAATAAACAAATCAATAGGAGCAAAAACTATGCCAGACCGAATGAAAATCGTTATCGATCCCGGACACGGCGGCAGCGCTGAAATCGGTGGGTCTTCACCGAATAATGCCTGTAGCCCCGCGCCGCATCAACTCATTGAGAAAACACTCACGTTGCGACTGGCATCCGCTCTGGAACAGAGGCTTCGCAACGCTTTCGACGTAACCCTCACGCGGAGAAACGATACAAATCTGTCGCTTGCAGATCGCGCTGCCGTCGCTCGCACGCGGCACGCGGACCTGTTTCTCAGCATTCACTTCAACGGTTTCCATGATGCCGCCGTGGACGGAACCGAAGTGTGGGTAGCGCAGCAAGCGTCAAAGCGCAGCCGGAGCTTTGCGCAAACCATACTGGACCGCCTTACTCTGGTGACGGGAGTACCAAATCGGGGTGTACGCGAGCGGAATTTAGGCGTCCTGCTGCCAACTCGACACGATGCCAACACGGCAGCATGCCTGGTGGAGATAGCGTTTTTAACCAACGCCCGACAGGCAGAACGGTTAGAAAGTGAGCTCTACTTCGGTCAACTGGCTGATGCGCTCGCAGATGCCGTGCACGCGCAAGTGGCTGTTGCTGCCACCCATGCGGTGGGCGCAGGTGGGGGGTATGGGTACGGCGGTGGATTCTCCTTTTCGGCGCCTTCGCAATTGGAGCCCGATCCCGTGGACGACGAACGCTATTCCGCAGGCATGTCCACTGAAGAATTGGAGCGCCTCTATGCGCTTCCGTTAGAAGCGGTGGTGAAGACCGTAGTGGATGCCGATGCGCGAATTCGGGGAGGTGCGCCGAACTTCGCCACGCAGGGGCAGCAACGAATCCCACGATGGACCAAAGTTCGCGTAGAAGAGGTGAGCGGAGAGTACTCACGCGTAACCGGACTAAACGGCAACGCGTTTGGCTGGACCTCATCATCGAACCTCGGCACGTTTTTCAAAGACAACGCCGCGCTGAGCTCTGCGACTCTTACCCCCACGACTGCGATTACAATTGACGCCGCATGGCCGGAAGTTCGCAAGGCTATCGCTCGGACCTTCAATCGGCTGGGCGGCTTGATGCAAATTGTGGCGGGCCAGACCAGAACGGCTATCGGGGACGTTCTGGCGGCTTGGTATGTGGAAAGTGCGGGACGCGCCCATACCGTGAATCGAGCAACCATCCGTTGTGAAAACCACCTTCTCTTCGGGCAGTGGGGCTCCCAGCATGCAGCGGAGTTCGATTTGCATTTTCAGTATGGAACGCGCGCACCGCAGACGGGCACGGACTGCAACGAAGCGTGGAAATGTCATCGTTTTCGGCAGGGTGAAACAGGCCCGTTTGAAGACGTGCATACCAGCCAGGATAGTGAGTACCGGGCGCTAGCGTGTGCGGAAGCGCTGGCCGGTGAAGAGATTGCGATTCAGTGCATCAGCATAGGAGGCTCGCAAATACTCGGCAAAAATTATCGAATCATAGGCTACGATACACCGCGCCAGATGCACGACTCGTTTCAGGCTAGTGAGCGCGCGCACGTCTTGGGATTTTTCGACTACTGTCAGTTCGTTCAGGCGAACGGTGCGCTGCTGAATGCGCTTCGAACGCATACGTGGCGAGACTTCGCTTCCGGCTACAACGGGTCGAGCCGCGTGGACCGGTATTCGACGGATTTGCAAAATGCCGCACAGGCAGCAGTGGCCGTTCTGAGTACGCGTCCGGCTGACGCGCAATCGTTGGAAATCAGTCTGGCAAGCGAGTCGGTGGACGTGCATTATGCCGTACACCTGATTCCTCAGCCGGATAAAAGAAGCTGCTGGGCCGCGTCGATGGCAATGCTGGTCGGCTCTTATCGCCAGATCAGCATCTCACCGGAGGCGCTGGCTCAGGAAGTAGGCGGTTCGTTGCGCACATCCTACGACTGGGAGATGCTGCGGCGCTTCCGCCAGCATTACATGTTCCGTGAAGTATCCCTGCCTTCTAATCTTTCGTTTGTGCCGCCAGCTTCAGACTGGCATCAATGGCTTAGTCAGTTTGGTCCTTTATGGGTTACCGTGTCGGGCGATCCATCGCATGCGGTGGTTGTTTCTGGCATTAGCGGTGACCTCACTCCCTCCGGCACGTACGTACATGTCTTAAATCCTTGGGACACACGGGTACGCTTCGATAACGATCCTATAGATTTCCATCCCGCAAACAACGGGCGCGAAGATACGTACAGCTTTAACGATTTTTCCTCGATGTTCGGCACCATGTCGCTAGCCGACTGCCACTGGCGCGTGCTCTACCTTGGGCTGCGGCCTACACAGGCGCAGGAACTCGACATTCGGTCTTTCACGCCGGATGAATTGGCAAACGAGGAGCCGCCGCATGCGCAGGCCTCTGAACTGGACAGCATCAGCCTTGGACGCCCAGCCCTGACAGCGGCAGAGGCCCGGTGGGCTGATGACGCGAAATCAATTGATTACCGTCATATTGGTGCTGCCGGCGTCTCTCAGGCGTTTGCGTTTACGCCCAAGCAGTTGGAGCGGCTCTGTTCACTCAACCGCTTCGATGTAGCTGCGGGCCAGGATCAAGTTTTGTTCGCCCTGCGGGGATGTCAGATTGTGTCCGGCGCAGCAACGGGGTTTGTGGCAACCGCGCAACTATGCGAAACAATTCCTGATCACGTATCGCCGAGGTGCGTTCTGGGCGTGTGGAAACGCTCCACGCAGCAATTCAGCCTGTTCCCCGGTTCCACACTACCGAACTGGGCGTTGATGGAACGTGCCCGCCAGAGTGCGGGCCAGGATAACGCCAACCTTCTGCCCGCCGGGAGATATCTGTACACCATCGGAACGCATCATGGAAAAAGTGCGACGGTTCGTGGCGCGTTCCGGCAGGGTGGGGCCGCCGTGGTGCTGCGCACCGATGACAACCTGGTCTACGAAATTGGGGACCGGTGGGATAACGGTGACTTCGGCGACAATATTCATCCAGCGTTTCTGGACGCCGCTTCCAGTGGTCCGCGGTTCTCATCGGCAGGGTGCCAGACAATTCCAGGCAATGTTCGGGGGGGCTCGGCAACTGGAACATGGGCCGACTACCGAACGGCAGCCGGACTCAGTTCCAGCATTCCCTCCAGTGAGGATGGCCGGCGATTTGTTTATGTTCTGCTTACAGGGCGGGAGGCCCGTCTAGCCGTGGAAGGAGTACCGGATAGCCGGCTGATGCGGCTACGGTTCGGATCGAGCGGGACGGATGTGACGGGCATTCAACTACAACTTGCCGCTGCCGGACATCTTACGAGCGGCACTACAGGAATGTTCGACCCTGCTACTAAAATCGCCTACATCGCCTGGCAGAACGCGCGGAACGCATCCACAGCTGATGGGGTAGTTACGCCGAGTGACGGCGCTTCGCTCGGGATTGATATGATCCACGGCCGATCTGTCGCAATAACGCACTCGCTGGAACAAACCCGATCTTATGAATTGTCCGGGCAACGCGCGCCGACTAACGATGAAATTATCCAGCAATTAGATACGCAACAGGGTACGCACTACAGCAACTACGCCGGCTATCGCGCCACGCTAGTAAACGGAACCCTTTTTGGACAGGGCATCAGCCAAGTCACGCCAGGTTTTCTACGGAAGCTGCAACATGCCGAAACACAAGCTGCGCGCGTAATCGGTGGGACAAACCCGGATTTCCGCGTTGTGTCCGCCCACGGCTTTCGGGCCAGTGAAGGCATGCATAACTGGGGGCTTGCCGTAGACCTGAACTACGATGGCTCGCCGTACATTATGCACTCAGCGGGGGAAGCTGCTTTGGATGCGGAACTAGGACCGGTATACGAGCGTATCGCTCGGTTGTGTCTGCAGCGGGCATCTGTTATTCCTCGCGATATCACCCAGGGCGCGCCAACCGCCACGCGTACCAGCAACTTATATGACCATTTGCTGGAAGAGAGCAACGCCATGATTGACTACTTCCGCTTAATGCAGGATGTGGCCAGATTGGGGGCGGCATTGCAGGCGATGCCAGCCAATACATCTTGGGGCGCAATTTCAGGGGGGACAGCCGCCCCTTCCGCCGATGCAATGCAGACGCAAATGACGGCAGATTACGTCACATTGGCAGGACGCAGCGGCCCTGCGATCGCGGGGAAGACATATCCAGCGGCTCGCAATATCAATCGCTCTACCAAGGGCCGCGCAGACCGGCCATTTGAAACCAGTAATCCGGGTGTTCGTGGTCCGGAACTTGGCTTCCTGAACCTACGCAAGGAAGTTGTTGTAGCGTTGTCGGCGGAGGGCCTGCGATGGGGTGCAATCGACTTCGGCGGCGAGAGCGGCGACGTGATGCATTTTGACGATCGGCCTGGAGAAGGAGCGCGGTTCACGCGAGCGAAAGCGTCGGCTGTAGCGGCTATAGCGGCATCGAGCCAGGGGCTTCAGACAAACGGGGCAGCGTGCGCGGCCGATGTCGCCGTGGATGAGCAGACAGCGTTGATCTTCAGTAATGAAGCGCCGTTGGCGGCTCGTCCCGACTGCGATTACAAAGCCGTTTGGGCGTTTGTTCCGTCGGCTCCGCCGCAGCCGCTGAGCGTGCTGTTCTACTTTCACGGCAATGATGGCTGTGTCACGGTGGATGCTCAACACCCCGGAGGCAGGTTGCCGGGGTGGAACACGGTTTCCACTCCGAACATGCACCGGCTTACTCCGAATGGACCGTTCACGCCGGGTTTGAAATACGACATTGCTGGCGCAGCGCAAGCTTCGGCTCAACATCCGCTGGTATTGATTCCGGAAGTAGGAGTACCGGGAAGCTGGGCAACTACTAATGCTGGAGTAATTGGACCAGACCGCGCAGCGCTCTCGCGATTGCTGGATGATACGTGGGGTCATCTGGCGAACTTGAAGCGGCCTTTGGGCACGCCGTACCTTGCCGGTGGTCCGCGTTGTCCTGATCTGCGCCGGGCTTTTCTGGCTGCTCACTCAGGAGGCGGCAAAGTGTTGGGCCCGGCTGCTGCTTCGTCTGTCGCGACAGGCGTGCCAACCGATCTTTGGCTCCTGGACTGCACTTATTCGTTCGGCGTCGACCAACACTACCTTGACTTCTGCCGTCAATGGAAAAAGCGCGGTAAGTTAGGCAGCGATGGCCAATCGAGCCGCATGGTGGTAATTGCGCTGACCGGGTCAGAAGCGACAACGAACGGGGCGGGGAGCATTCTGCAGCGGCTCCGCGCGGCATGGACTGATTCTGACGGGTCGCACCCAGGATTCAATGCTGTTCGCTTCAGTCAACACAAGTTTTGTTCGATGAGCGGCTCCTGTCCGGCCTCGGGGGTAACACCGGCGGCAGGGACTGAGATTGTCGAGGTGATGGAAGACGCGAACTGGACCGAGATCGACGATTGCTTACGCCGATTTCCGGTGGTATTTATCCATACTGGGATAACTCACGATGAAATTCCACTACGCTATATGCCTCACCTGCTAAATACCGCGGCTGCGGTGTAGATCACAGATACAGCGCAATCCGGCGTGTCTGGTTGCGAGAACCCGCGCCACGAATACAATGGTGAACTTCCGCAGCCGGCCCCCTGAAGATCGGTCGTCACCGACGTTGGGGCGTCCAGTGCGCTGCGCCCAAAAATTCTTTCGTACGTAAGGGGCGGGACGGTGGCGTGAGCTGCTGAGCGGAGAGAAAGATTACCAAGCTGGCCGGGCGGCAAAACAGAACATCAGTAAGGCGGGACTGCACCCGAAAAGTCCTATAGGGGGTTGATCGGAACCGACGAGGCGGAGCAGTTCTCGGGTTAGCACATAAGCAGAACTCCGCATCTTGATCTAAGCCCACGTCATCTACTCGGAAATCGCTTTACGAAGGACTCAGGGGCGATAGCCGGCGCGAACTGTTCCATCTTTGACGCCGTTGACGGTACCCTTCTTCAAAAATTCAAGAGAGGCTTGGAAGAGCAGTAGATGATTATTCTCCCAAAGAGCGTTGTGCGAACTGCAAGCGAGGTCGAGCAAAATTTTGTTTTGCGCCCCATAGTCTAGAAACAAATCGCTCACAGCCTTCGGCGGCACTTGCTTGTCCTCAGCCGGAGATACAAACATCGCAGGTATCGTCATCTTACCGGCCACAGCCGAGTCCCACCCGTGAAAGCTTACGTTTGGAGCACGACGAACACCGCTGCCCCAGCTTCTGCCAAGTGAGTCCGAAGCCAACATGTCAGTCCATACCGCATCGCGGGCAGCTTGGTCGAACTGATCGGGGCAACCGATTTGCCGGTCCCAATTCGCGTCGAACTCCGCCTTTGACTGTGTGTTCATTGGCGACTCAAGAGTAAGCTGTTGGGCTGAGGTCAGCCGCCGGTAGGCTGGGGAGAGAAAAATCAAGCGTGATACCTTTTCCGGATGTTGGGCCGCGTATCCACCCGCTCTCGGTCCACCGAGTGACCACCCGATCAGGCTCACCTGCTTGACATTGCGCAATTTGAGCAGACTGTCCACTACCGATCCAATGTCATTCCAATCGGAATCTATCGTGGTGGCGCTGTCTTTATAAACTGCCGCACAGGGTTTCGGTATCAAGGTCGGCACGAACTGCGCTTGTTGTTGCGGTGTGAGATTGCAGGGGTCGTTCATGGGTTCAGGGCGGGTGGAACGGCCATAACCGGTCATGTCCATTGAGAAAACGTCGTATCCGCCGTAAGCGAGAAAAACCATCCAACTGTAGTCTTTATAGGGAACGTCGAAGGCGACCTCTGCCGGAGTACCCGCGCCATGGATAAAAAGAACGATATTTGCTGAACCATTTTGCGCGCTTTCTGCCTGAGCCACTTCACGCACATAGATTTTTGCCGTCTTGCTTCTTAAGGAAGGCGCTGTCGAGCTTACTGTCACGAAATGGTCTGTTCGCCTCAGTTGACCCAGGGGCTGAGCCATTAACGCGGAGATGCTGCTGACACCGACGACCCACCACGTTGTAATTGCAAAAGAAGTTTTGCTTCCGGAGTTCATCGACGCATTATACAGACTGGGCGAATGCCAGTCACACTGCGCGCGCACCACTCCCCTGCCGGTTATTTTCGGCAACTGTTTCGTCTGACTTGGTTCGGTGGTGACCAGGACGGAGGCACTAGGCGCGCGTCCGCATTCAGCGGCGTAGGCGTTGGTAATGACGCGCTTTCCTGGAGGGTATTGACCGAGGGGCGGGCCATTTCGGTGGTGAGTTCCTGAACGTTTTCAGAGATGGAGTTGTTATCCACTCCATCTAGAACAAAGTTGTTTTGGAGTGAGTGGACACCGTGGATGTTGAAGCCGCCGGTGCGGCCGGCGCTGGTAGCACCGCTTTGGTCTGTATACCGATTGGCCTGGACGCCTGCGACCAGGCGGATGAGATCGTCCCACTGGCGGAGATAGAGGGGCGTGGACTTTACTTCGTTGCTGCTGATAGTGGTGCCGATGGTAGCGTCATCAGGCAAGAGATACGTGCCGGTGGCGGTCACTTCTACTGTCTGATTGGAAGTGGGGCAAAAACCGACCCGAGAAAACCTAGGGCGGTTCTTATCGGCCCGAATCGTAATACCTGTCGATCATTGCCCTCAATCCGACCGGCTTTCGCAACACAGCCTTTCCGCTCAGTCTAAACGTCGAGGGCGGCTCTCACTCGGCTCGACAGAAGCCCGCGTCGATAAGCAGCCGGCGGTATTCCAACGGTCTCTCGAAAAACCGAACTCATATGCTGGACCGACTTGAACCCGGTCACTGCCGCAATCTCCTTCGGCGAGAGATTAGTCTCACCCACCAGCGATTTTGCGCGGTCTACCTTCTCGTCCACAATTGCTTGATGCAAAGTCTTCCCTAGCTGCGCCTTAAATCGTGCCTCCAATCCCGACCGCGACGTCTTCACCGCAGCCACTACTTGCAGCACTTTAATGCCATCGCATGCGTGCTGCCGGATGTAACAGACCGCTGTTGTCACCTGCGAGTCCACTATGGCTGACACATCAGTGGAGTTTCGGGCCAGTACGCCCACGGGATCCACTAAATACTGCTTCTTGCCGCACGGCTTACCTTTCATGATCTGGTCGAGCAAACTCGCCGCTTCATATCCGATCCGTTGCGCACCCTGCTCAATGCTGCTCAAAAGTGGGCTGCTCAAGTGGCAAACCACCTCGTCGTTGTCAACCCCGATCACAGCAACCTGCTCCGGCACGTGCAGACCGCACACTTGGCAGGCTTCCAGCACTTGCCGCGCGCGGTTATCGTTCCCTGCCATGATTCCCACCGGCTTGGGAAGCGATAGTAGCCACGCACACAGGCCATCTTGAATGCTGGCCCATTGCGGCTTGTTTGAATCTCCGCCATGGTAAATCTGGCACGCGAAACCACGAGCTTTCGTCCGTTTAGTAAATTCCCGCTCCCGCTCTTCGCTCCAGCCGTTCGTCGCATTCCGCTCATATCCGCAGTATGCGAAATTCCGGAATCCCCGAACCAGCAAGTGATCAGCGGCCAGGCGTGCAATCGCGTCATTATTTGTAAAGAAATAAGGGATCCGCGATTCCGGCGCATACCACCCATAACCGCTGCCAAAACCAACGGCCGGGAGCTTCGAATTTATCACCGCCGCCGCTACGTTCGGATCGTCAAAATTGGCCACAATTCCATCGATTTCCCACGAACTCAAATCCGCAACAGGCTGTTCTTTGAGGATATTTCCCGCTATATAAACATTCCAGCCCGGCGTGCGTTGAAGGTATGCCGCTATACCCCGGATTACGCAAACATCATAGGCAACTGTGGAGTCGTAAATCAGCGCCACGCGGCGCATCCGGCAGATCGTGCTGGGACTCTGCATCGCGACTGTCCTTTGGTGAATTTTGTAAGTTCTCCCGCAATTTCTATAAAGAAATTACATTGCCTGCTTGCTTGCTACTCGATAGCATATCGCTACTATCGCCTGCCGCCAAAATTGGCGGCCACAGGTAAAGGAGTCTTATGCATTGGGGAATAATCAGCCGGTCCGTGTCGCGACAGGCGCTTGCACTCGTGACGTTTTCTCTGGCCTCCGGTTTTCTGCACGCACAAACCAATAAGGGCAGCATCGCCGGTGTGGTAACCGATCCTTCTGGTGCGTCGATTCAGGAAGCACAGATCACGGCCTTAAATACGGAAACGAATGCCTCCGTGAAGGCGGTCAGTAATGAAAATGGCGGTTACACCATCTCCTCTCTTGATCCAGGCTTATACCGCGTCACCGCGGAGAAGGCAGGCTTCAAGAATAGCGTCACGGAGAATGTCCGTCTTTCTTTCAGCAGTATCGCGAATGTCGATATTACTCTCACTGTCGGCAATGCCGCTGAAACCGTTGAAGTAGGCGCGTCCGCCGTGGAACTGAATAGTGCCGTGGTGGAAGTTGCAACGTCCATCGAGGCCAAAGTCGTTAAAGATCTGCCCTTGCAAGTAAGCGGCGGCCGCCGTCAGATTGATAGCTTCGTTTTTCTCGTTCCCGGTGTGCAGGGCGATACTTTCTCCAGCCGCATCAATGGAGGCGTTGATTTTAATAGCGAGGTCTTGTTTGATGGTATACCCATGGCCTCATTTGAAACTAACGGATTCCAGACCGGTATCAACCCTCCCTATGAGTCAGTCGATGAATTCAAGGTTCTGACCTCCGTCTTCTCCGCGCAATACGGAAGGGGCCAGGGCGTCAAGAACTACCACTTGGCTCAAGGGACCAACGCCTATCATGGCAACGCTTTCGATTTTGTCCGCAACACCGCCTTCGATGCGCGGGGTTTCTTTGCGCGCACAGCCTCCATCAATAAACAGAATGAATACGGTTTCACCGTAGGTGGTCCGCTCAGCCTCCCCCGGATCTACAACGGGAAAAACCGCACTTTTTTTTAACGTCGCGTTCGACTGGTACAAATTCCGCGGCGCGGGCCTGAATAACCGCTTCACAGTTCCCACCGCCGAGTTTCGCAATGGTGATTTTTCACAATTGCGCGATTCCAGCGGCTTAATCATACCTATCTATGACCCTGTTACCCGCCAGCCCTTCCCAGGCAACATCATTCCTTCCTCCCGTTTCAGCCCCACCTCGCTGAAAGTCCTTCCTCTGATCCCTACACCTACTGGCCCCGGGTTGGTGAACAACATCGGTCCTGGCATTCCCAGTATCCCGAACAACAATCTCACCTGGTCGTACAACCTCGCACACAACATCACTTCGGCGCAGCGAATCAACTTCACGAACTGGAAAACATCATCGCCCAATCAGTGCCTGCTCGGCAGTAATATCAGCGGGTCCCTGAGCGGGCTTTCTAACTGCCCTGGCGAAACCACGGCCTATCTCGCAAACTATTCATGGTCCGTGCGGCCCAATGTTATTATTAGCGCCGGGACGCTTTGGTTTCGCATTCTCAATAACCAGGAAGTCGGCGGACCCCCAAACACCACGGTCGATTTTCCTGGCCTGCCAAAAGGCTCCAAAATCGCCTTTCCCGGCATGAACTTCAGTGGCCCCGTCGCTGCGCCCGTGCAATTGGGAACCGGCTTCCAGGGCGATCTGAACTTTCAGCCGGGCACCAGTACCGTTGCCAATGTCCTCTGGGTCAAGAGCAAGCACAACTTGAACATGGGTTTCGAATACCGCCAGTCACGTAACACAACATCAATCTGTGAAGGTTGCCCCGCGCGGTTCGGATTCAGCAATCGCAGTACTTCGCTTCCTGGTTCCGCTAACTTCTCCAGTTATGGGCACCCGTTCGCCAGTTTCCTGCTCGGCATCGCCGATACCGCGACAGCTTCCACCGGCCTTGCCGATCGCATTTTCCGCAATTCCTCGGTTTCCGGCTACGTACAGGACGATTACAAACTCACGCGCAAACTAACCCTCAATCTAGGCCTGCGCTACGACGTCTTCGTGCCCGATTCCGAAGATACCAACCGTATCGCGTTTTTCGACCCCACCATTTCCAATCCGCAAGCGGGCGGTCGTCTGGGAGCCCTCAGCAAACCGGGTAAGTGCCAGTTTTGCTCAGGCACCGATACCATCGCGGACATTCATTGGAAGAATTTCGCACCGCGTTTTGGCCTCGCTTACGCGATTAATAATAAGACTGTAGTACGTGGTGGTTATGGCATTGTGTATGGTCTTGGTGGAGCCAACGATCTTGGGCAAACTCGCATTAAGACCAACTTCCTCAATGGTTCGTCCGGCAACTTCGCCGCGATTTCACTGGATGCCGGCGTCACCCCCGGTTACGGATCTTGGGATCGCCCCTTCCCGCTTCCCGCGATCAAGGCTTTCCGCCCTGGAATCGGGAACAATCAGTCCGTTAACTATGCCGGCCGCTGGCAGGCTGCGGCACCGTACATCCAAAATTACACCATCGGCATCGAGCGCGAAATTCCCGGTTCCATTGTCATCAGTGCCAGCTATGTCGGAAACAAGGGTACTCGCCTGCCCTCGAATCTCGAAAACCTGAATCAGGTGGACCCGAAGTACCTCTCTCTCGGCAAGACCCTCCAAGCGGACATCAACAGCCCCGAAGCGCGAGCTGCCAGAATCGGATTACCATACGCGGATTTCACTGGCAGTGTCGCCCAGGCACTCCGGCCCTACCCGCAATACAAGTCCATCACTAGTAACTTCCAGGAAACGGGAGCCACCCGCTATGACGCATTCCAGATGACCGTACAGCGCCGCTTCAGTGAGGGAATCGAAGCGTTAGTAAGTTACACCGCAGCGCGCCAGCTAAGTAACACCAACTCCGGCTTCGGTACTTTTAACGGTGCCGCTGTTAACACCTTCAACCGCAAGGCGGAGTACGGATTAGCGCCCAGCGATATTCCGCATACGCTCGCCATCAGCGGCCTTTACGAACTGCCTATTGGCACTGGCAAGCGCTTCCTCAACAAGCCTGGCGTTACGGGCCGATTGATCGGTGGCTGGCAATTCGGATGGGTCACTCGATACCAGCGAGGAACTCCCATTGGGGTCGGTGCCAGCAATGTGCTCCCCATCTTCGGCGGCGGAAACCGCCCGAACCTTGTTCCCGGCGTGGATCCCCAACTCCCCCGCAGTAACTTTGATCCTGCGAAGAATCGGCTCATCAACATCGCCGCGTTTTCCCAACCCGACGACTTTACCTTCGGCAACGCGCCTCGCGTTTTAGGCAACCTGCGGAATTTCAACTACTACAACGAGAACGTAAATCTCTCAAAGTACTTCCGCATCACCGAAAGCGTCAACCTCCAATTCCGTGCCGAGTTCTTCAACGTCTTCAACCGCGTCGTGTTCGGAGGCGCCGATTCGGGTTACTCGCCCACCAATAGCGGATTTGGCAGTGTCGGGGGCCAGGGAAACACACCCCGGCAAGGTCAGCTCGCCTTGAAACTAAACTTCTGAGTGTATGCTAGTGCAGGTAGAAACGGAGTTCCATTCAATTGCTCGGCAACTGCCTGCGTCCGCTCGTAATTATATTGGCGATATCTTCTGGAGCTTCCGCTAGCGATCTCACAGTCGGCATATCTCTCTTGCGGCAGGGCTCTACCTTTGCATCGGTACGGGCCCTTCGCCGCGCGCTCGTAAACGGCGAACAGGCTGCCCACCTGAGCCTCGCCGAAGCCTACTTCGTGTTAAACCAGCATCGCTTCTTTGCAGAGGAAATTGCACAAGCCAAAGCCGCTAATCCGTTAGACCCAGAACCTTACTACGTGAACGGGCGGTATCTCTTTCAGACTGCCAGCAACTTCGATGCTGCCTCCCAAGAATTCGAGCAAGCCCTCTCCCGCAATCCTAACCACGTTAAAGCCCGCTGCTATTTGGGCATCGCCTTACGAAACATGCAGCGCACCGCCGAGGCCGAGCCTCACTTACTCAAAGCTAGCAATTCCACTTTCTATCTCCCCTATCAAACCCTGGCTTCCTTATACCTCCAACAGGACCGCGCCGACGCCGCCGCCACCGTCATCGAACGCGCCGTAGCAATGGCGCCCAATATCCCGCTCAATCAGTTCCTGCTAGGCAAAGCAAAATGGGCGCAAAAGAAAGCACCCGAAGCCATCGCCGCTCTGAACAAAGCCATCGCCCTCGACGAAGCCTTTCTCGAAGCGCATTACCTGCTAGCCCGCGTTCTCGAAGCCCAAGGCGACACGGCTGGCGCCCAACTCCGCCTCGCGAAATTTAAATCTCTGAGAGAAACCTATGGCGTGGGCCGTCGCCCGTAGTCTCGCCATCTCTGCACTCCTGTGTACTGCGGCCTCCGCTCAGGTCGGCCCGCACGCACCCCAAGCCAAAACACGCGACGAACTCGACTCCTTCGGTCTCATCTTCGAGACTGCGGGGCCCGCAGCCGCCGAATCATTCCTGCGCCTCTTCCCAGGTTCGGAGTTCATGGAACAAGCCCAACTCGCCGCTATGCATAACCGATACGATCTTGGAGACATCCCGCGCTCTCGCCAACTTGCACTCGCCGTACTTACAATCAACCCCGAAAGCCCGGATGCTCTTTTGCACTCGGCCCGCCTCATCGTTACCCCCGGCTTTGAATCCCCCGGCCAGTTCGCGGAAGCCCGCCGTCTGGCCGAAGCCGGAATTGCCCGCGTCAAAACCATGAAGATCCCCACGGCCGCCGATAGCCGCGTCTGGCTGCGCACCCGTAACTCGTTCCTCGCTGTCGGCACAAGTGTTCTCGGCTGGCTGGCGTTCCGTGAAGGCAAGCCGGATGTCGCTGTCGGCTTGCTCCAACAGGCCGCCGCATACGATCCACAAGGCGAATATTTCTATCGCCTATCACTCCTTCCTGCGTCGAACCGCAGCGATCTGTCCGGCTGGGCCTCCCGCGCCATCCAAGCGGGTCCAGAATGGATTACAGTGTTGGCCAGGCATCGCCTAGAACAACTCAATCAGAATGAAGCGCGCTAAATCATCGTTAGTCTTCCTGTTCTGCGCCGCAGCGCTCGCTCAAACCTCTGCGCCCAGCGCAGCGGTCGAACAACTTTACGCGGACGCAATCGACGCCAAGCGCGCAGGCGATCTGAATACCGCAATTCAAAAATACCAAGCAATCCTGAAGCTCGACCCGAAACTCGCCGCCGCCTACAACAACCTC
>JAABUK010003290.1_pt1 | contig 27572 bp, 20 predicted proteins | sample 5559141 | NCBI WGS metagenome assembly JAABUK01 (sample SAMN10711869, study PRJNA513367) | rock metagenome | isolation source: Antarctica rocks | place: Antarctica: Victoria Land, Pudding Butte nord | collected 2016-01-03
GCGGAGGCGGCGGCGGAGGAGGAGGAGGAGGAGGATGGAGGACCTGAAGGGGAGAGGGACTCAAGGATATATATAGCCCCTTAAGCGCCGTCGCTGAGGATGGGGCCGTTTGGGCCCTGCTGGCCCTGAGCCTGAAAGAGGTCCATGGCGCCGGTGGAGATGGAGACAAAAGGAAACGGGCGAGTCAGACTGGTCGGGCCGGGGCGAAGTAGGTGAGGACGGTGGGGGGTGGTGAGGGAAGGAAGGGTGACGGCGGGGTGAGCGAGGGTGAGCGTGGGTGAGGGGCGTCACCCGGGGTGGGTGTTGGCACACCCAGATCGCACGACTTCTGGGGTGAGGGTGGCGACGTTTTTCATGTTGCCCAAAGATGCACATGACCCGATTTACCCTAAAAGAGGGGGGGGGGGAATCGAGAGGATTTATTCATTCCAAGAAAGACTGGCTTCTTCTCTGGTCTCACCAATAGATAAAAGAAGATGATTTGGATTCCCGAGCTGACGACCCTAATACTGGCGCTGGAATCCAGCCTGCGTTTTGATAGTCTTCAACATCTGATCAAAGATCTAGCCGGCCGGGGTGGAGACATCTTCGATTGGGGTATTGGGTTTGAGGGTCAGGACTGCGATCTCGGTTGCTGGGTTCGGGTCGGCCATTTTGGATGAATCGCGAAGCTGAGGTCTCGCTGTAGACTATGTCGGGGACTGAGGGCGTTCGTGAGGAGAAAGTCAGAGTAAAGAAGGTGTGAGGTCGACTACTAGCTTTTCGTCACGCAATTGTGACGTGTGAGGGGTGCGGAGCGGAGCGGAGCGGAGTGTAAAGAAAGAAGCTGAGGGGGTGCTGATGAGTGGTGTTTGGTGTGGATTCGGATTGCAGCAAAGGGTGGAAAGGCTCGTGAGGATTAGAATGGCAGGGAAAATATAATGAAGTGGCAGATAAAGAAAAGCCCAGGAGGTTGCAACATATCTTGTTTTTGGATTATCAAGTCTTGATATCTAGACCGCATCAACTTTTTGATGTGCTTGCTACCTTCTACTCTTTCGAAGCCACCCACCATCCATCACCTTGGTCTCCTTGCTTCTCCCTCAGCATGCCCCTTTTTCAAGCCGCAACGTCGTACAAAAGACAAGCAAGCATCCGCAATCACTTGAGCGGGTTGCAATGAACGCGAAGTGAGAGACCTGATTTGCAAAACGATTTCCTGGGTGCTAAGACCCGGATTGTGAGGCTCGGCTTGGTGCTTGGTTGAGCTCATGGTTTCCAAACGCCGAATTGATGCCCCGAACCAACGCCACGCTGATGGTTTGAAAGCCCGAAGATAGTGCGAGAGACCATCACCCGAAGGCATGAATCTCTGCCATGCAATTTAGTGGGGGCCGAGAAATTACAAGTCTTGAAAGGAAGGGAAAGAAAAACACGACGCCGGTGTCGAGTCCATAGTAGTGGCAGAAGATCAACTGAATGGATCCACCAGTAACTATGACTTGACATGCAGAATACTTGTCTCAGCATTGAGCGGGGCTGGACCCGTTGATGGTACAAGATGATGAAGGATTGAGTGTTCAGCTTAATCTTCTTTCGGCGAGCTAAAATGGATGTCAGCAAGATTGAAGCACGTATGACACCACATTCGACTTACTTGGGAGAGTACTCTGGGCTCTTTGGGCTGTTTGGCGAGTATTGTGGACTCGTTGCAGCGCCCGGACTTCTCGGAGATGGATTGAAAGCTGGACTCGTTGGCGAATAAGCCGGAGACGTCGGACTGAGAGCTGGTGACGTAGGACTAAACGCTGGAGAGGTTGGAGAGTATTGTGGTGAAGTAGGCGAGGTCTGTTTGCGAGCAGCACCTGCATAAGCGGGCGACGTGGGACTCCAGCTTGGAGATGTCGGGCTGTAGGCGGGGGATGTTGGAGACGTTGGCGAGGTAGGACTGAATGCCGGTGACGTTGGGGAGTATTGTGGCGACGTCGGTGTATACCCTGGCGAAGTTGGAGAGAAGCTGGGAGAAGTTGGTGAATACTGTGGCGATGTTGGAGAGGGACCGGCTTGACCAAAGCTTGGAGACGTTGGGCTATACGCAGGAGACGTAGGGGTGAAAGCTGGACTAGCTGGCGACATTCCGGGCGATGTGTTGTACAACGGACTCGCCATACCCAGATTTGGAGAAGTTGGCGAGTAAGACGAAGTCGGCGAATAAGCAGGAGAGCTGGGGCTGGAATTCCCAAATGGACTTCGAGGAGACCAGCCACCAGGACTGCGTGGATCGAATGGGCTTGTAGGGCCGAAGCCTGAAGCGGGCTGATAGTCTGTGAAACCGCCATGATCGTCGCCGCCAGCGGTTGCAATTGGAGAGAATTGAGCGCCGTAGTCAGGAGAGCCCAGGCCATTGGCATCTGCAAGCGGTGAGCCCACGTCGTATGGTGTGGCAGATCCTTCATAGAGTTCGTGCTGTGATTTGATTCCCATAAGACCTCCAAGCTCATCCCTATTAGGCTCAACGGTTGATAACATGTTCTCGTCCAAGAAAATGTCCATAGTGCCAGTTCCGACTGGGGCCACTTGACCGAGAATCAAGTTCTCTGATACTCCTCGGCAGTCATCTAGCTCACCAGCAGCAGCAGCCTCCAGAAGAATCTCGACAGTCTGTTCAAAGGAGCATCGCATGAGTGCACCAGTGTCGGACTTGTTAATGCCGTGTCGTGTGACGGCCATAACGTAACCTCTCGAGGTCATGATGTCGCAAAGCAGCGCGAGATGGCGATGGTTGACATAGGATCCATCGAATGAAAGCACTTGTGTAAGTTCGCGAAGAATCGCAGAACGAGTAGCCTCAATACCGAAGACTTCGAAGACCTCTGTGAATCGATTGGAATAAGTACGAGTTGTGTCAATGCCTGGGATTGCGAGGACTTTGGCCAAGGAACTTCCACTGGTTTCCAAAACATAATCATGGCATCGGGGATCATCCTTGCTCATGAAGATGGATCCGTCTTCATCGATCTGGGGCCGGACCTTTGTGTCGATGAATGCTCGAGACACTCCCGGCACGCCACGGAATGTGAGATTATCCAACATCTCATTTAAGAATCTTCTCAGACTCTCATCGTCCTCTTTTCGATCTTCTTCCTCATCCTTGGAGTACGATTGATCATTCAATCGAATTCGCACCACCTGCTCGTCAGCGTTCACATCACTGTAGACCACTGCGAGGTCTCGACCGTACACGGATTTGATCTTGTTGCCAACATCGTTAATATTCAAGTCCTTGTCAAGTAGTTTGGCACGGTTCAAAGTGATTCGAAGAAGCCACTTGGATTGACGAGCAAGGTCGCCCTCACTAACTTCTGGAACAATGAAGTAGGATTCAACCATATCGAGATCCTCTGGAATGATCGTGCTTTGGACGTCAGGATCATACCAGAGCTCGCAGGTCTCGGTGACAGAACGCAAGTTGGTGTGCTGGACCATGCTTCGTAGAACCTTAGCCGATTCTCGGTCACGTGCTTTCGAGGGTTCTTGATAGACGGTCATGGAAGGAGTCTTGATGTTTTGCGACACGTTCAAGATTTCCTTGAGACGAGGAACACCTAGAGTAACGTTCTTTGCCGACACACCTGCAAAGTGGAATGTGTTCAAAGTCATCTGCGTGGCAGGTTCGCCGATAGATTGAGCAGCAAGAACGCCGACCATTTCTCCTGGTGATGCAGTTGCTTTGGTGAAACGGGTTTCGATTGCGCCAACAACGTGATCAAAGGCAAGGCGATTGAGAGAGTATTCCATGACCAGCCTCTTGAAAGCCAGACGAGATCGCAACTGCGCTTTGATGAGCAGAGTAGCGTTTTCCTGAGCTTCTAGGGAGATCCTATCTTCTCCTCGAACAATGATCAAGCGGTCAAGTAGTTGCTTGACCTTAGGGATCACGTATGATGGATGCAAATCGCTGGGCGCCCCGGATTGAATTTTGAAGGTTGTTCGAGCTTGGTTGAGGATTCGCACGACGTTCATGGGCAGTGGCATCATTTCATCAGCCGAAGTGGCAGCTTTCTTGATGGTTCGCAAGAACTGGCGATCCTCCACAAGCTGTTCATACTCCTCATCAAACAATTTCTGCACGTCAACGTCACCATGGATTTCTGAGGCTTGCTCTAGACGATTTTGCCAGACCAACTTCTTCGGCTCCATCAAGTCGACACGGAATTGCTTCTCGAAAGCGTCGTCAGACATGGCGATAACATCAACACGCTGGCTTTCGATGTGCGCACCATCGAGACCATCTTCACCGTAGATGAATTGGACGATGTTGCCACGAGAGTCTCGCACTGTGCTGTCATATTTAACCGTGACTTCTTCCAACGCCTTAACCAATCGGCGCTGGATGTAGCCTGTTTCTGCAGTTTTCACAGCGGTATCGATCAAACCTTCGCGACCGGCCATGGCGTGGAAGAAAAATTCAGTCGGAGTAAGACCCCGCAGATACGAATTCTCGACGAAGCCTTTGGAAGCAGCAGAGTAGTCGTCTTTGGCGAAATGCGGCAAAGTCCGATACTTAAAGCCAAAAGGAATTCTCTTGCCCTCCACAGACTGTTGTCCAACAATCGCAGTCATTTGGGAAATGTTGATGGTAGAGCCTTTGGAGCCAGCTCGAGCCATCTGGATGGCATTATTAATGTCCTTCAAGCTGTTTTCAGTAGCACTTCCCGCTTCGTCTCGAGCACCGTTCAGAGCAGCAGAGACTTTGCTTTCAAAGGTTTCACGAACATTCATGCCGGGAAGAGCTTCAAGGTCTTCAGCCACAGCGCTTTGAGTGATCCGCTCAACCTCAGTCTTCTTCTTGTCAACTTCGAACTTGATCTTCTCCACAGTACCAACATCAGGAACAGTATCACCAATTCCAATGCTAAAGCCATTGTGAAGGAGCCAGTAGTTGATCACAGTCTGCGCGCCATTGAAGAAGGCCATCGCGGTTTCGTGACCGAATTCATTGAAGATGGTGTGAATGATACCGTTAGAGCCAGTGCCAACACTCTTCTTGTTGAATAAGCCAAACATGAGCTGGCCGTCAGCAACAAAAAGACCACTGTCTCCAGCTGGCGCAAACCTCTCACCCGGGGGCTGGCTAGATTTACCGTCAATGCGTACAAGGTTCAGAGCTGGCGGGAGCACCATGCTGATTATCTGTTTACCAGTCCAACGAGGTCTTGGCTTGAAGATAGCTGGTTGAGGAATCACCCCATCCCACTCTGGAACCCATAGCATGATGTTCATAACCTCTTCACGAGACAAGAATACATCACGACGGCAGATCTTGTAGATACCGCAAAGAGTATCCTGAACGATACCCATCAGAGGACCGTTTCGTTGTGGCGAGACGATGTTTAGTGGCACCATGCATAGCTGAGCAAGCTCTGCTCGAGATTCTTCACTCTGAGGGACGTGAAGATTCATCTCATCTCCGTCAAAGTCAGCATTGTAGGGAGTGGTGACGGACAGGTTAAGTCGAAAGGTTGAGTAAGGCATGACCCGCACGCGATGACCCATCATAGACTCCTTGTGTAGTGATGGTTGTCGGTTGAAGAGGATGACGTCTCCATCCATGATGTGTCGCTCAACTTTCCATCCAATTTTGAGTACAATGTCCCTGGTATTCTTGTGGTACCGGAGATCGATACGCTCGTTATTCTCCCGAATGATATACCTGGCACCAGGATGCATTTGAGGTCCATTTGTGACAAACTGTTTCAGCCTTTCAAGGTTGAATCGAGTCACGGTCTCGGGATAAGTCAAAGTACGGGCTATACTCCGGGGAACGCCCACTTCATCGAGTGAAAGATTTGGATCGCCAGTGATGACCGTCCGTGCTGAGAAATCAACTCGTTTTCCCATCAAGTTCTGGCGGAGACGACCTTCCTTGCCCTTCAGCCGAGCACGTATCGACTTGATTGGTCTGCCACTCTTGTGCTGCGCTTTGTCGAGATTAGCAATATCGTTGTCCATATATGTAGCGACATGGTATTGCAGCAAGGCTTGAAGTTCTTTCGCAATGTGGTCAGGTGCGCCTTCCGAGTTGATGCGGATCAGGTTCTGGTTGGCACGGATAATGTCTCCTAATTTGAATGTCAAGTCGTCCTCGCCTCGCTGACCCTGACCGCTGCCATCGACGCTAATGCTAGGTCGGACAGGAGGAGGCGGCACAGGCAGACTCTGCAGAATCATCCATTCTGGCCGAGCAAAATCAAGACTCAGGCCCAATGTCTCAAGCGTGTCGTCTGTGAGATGCTGGAATACCTGCAGTGCTTGCACAGGCCAGATCTGAGATTTCTCGGGAACAGTCTCTTCCTCATCGTCGCCCTTTCGAGCTTTGTATTGTGCCCAAAGTTCAAGACCAGTCTTGCGAATTTGTGGCTGCGCATTGCCACATCCACCATGGCTTGCCTTGCCACTTTTTTCCTTTGCAATCGGATCGTCTCCGTCTTCGGGAGCGTCAGCTTGACAAACGTTCTGCTTTTGGCTGAGACGCCAGATGAGTTCGAAGCGCTTCTTGCGGTCGCGAACAGTGTGGGCATATCGCAGCTCCTCAGACTAACAGCCCGCGTGTTAGTACTATGCGACCAAATTCTGTATTGGTGCTTCCAGACTTACGTCGACTGCTTTAATCTTTCCACAATTATGGCAGACTGTCTCCAAGAGCTTCTTGACCTTTCCGAGGAAACCTGTATGCGTGTGAATGCAAATTTGCAGAGAAGGCTGGCAAAGCCTTACCATAATGATACACAGGTACTGCCAGTTTGATGGTTCCAAAATGACCAGGACACTCGGTCATGTTCTCCTCGCAGGTTGCACATTTGAAGTTGCGATCGATCGTACCCAGATGAGGGTCATTGAGACCTTTTTCTCGAGGTCGAAGACGCGCTTCATCCTGCAGTTTTACAGTGTGAGAAATATGCTACAAGTCACGTCATTTGCAGAGCACATGGAACAGCACTGACCATGGTCTCAGGATATTCAACGGTGATAATTCCCATTCGATCAATCTCCTCTTTCGAGAAGAGACCAAATTGGATCTCTTTGATGGTGCGCAATTTCGCGCTCGAATGCGCGAAGTTGAGATTCGCCATGATTGAGATTTGTCGTGGTGATTATCTGAGACTCTGGTACGGGTCGTGAGATAGGACTCAGGTCAGAGTGAAATCTGACTGACACGGCAGCTTTATGAAATCGCAACTGGGTTAGAAACAATCTTCTACGTGTTTGAGAGCCCTTCAAGGTGCCTCTTCGCTTCAAAATCCCCGCGCCAACCGGCCAGCGAGGCCACGGGGCGACCCTGCCACCCAAGAAAGCCCAGATGTTGTGGTTCTTGAATTATCGAAAAATCCTGTCCTAGAACTCCTGAAAAGGCTATCGATGACCTCGCGGCGACGTCTCGAAAGGCTATGGAGATTCGAAACGCGGTTTCTCGGTTGTTCGTGGATGAAGGGTGGAGGTTGAAAGAAGGATGAAGAGATTTTTGCTGCCTGCGACCGGACTCCTTATTTTGAAGCGGCGCGGCTCAAAATGCACTAACCAGATTAAGCACAAATCTTGGCACGCGACTATGGTGGGCTGCAGGATGCCGAACTGACTCACCAGCGGGGCAAAACATGACACGATAGTTGTATGTAGTTAGTATCCATCGTGACTCGAGCAGTGCTTGTCACTTACTTTCAAGCCATGTTTCGCCAGCAATTGGAGTGTTTCCATTCAAACACTTGTAACGGGCAATATTCATGGTGCTTGGAGTGGCACTTCATGCTCGACCAGCTAACCCCAAAGGACACTAAGTGGCACAATATCCTTGACCTTGCTCGAAGCACCTAAAGCAAAGCACAGTGACTCTACTCAGAAGCGTCTCGAATGTTCACAGCAGACTTACTCTCGCTGCTACCATCCGCTTGTACTACGTCCCACCTTCGTGCCACATTGTACCTCCAAGCATCTCTGCATTGTCCCTTCACAGGTGGGTTTGCCTGGATGTGATTGCGACCTCAGTCCACAGAGACCTACTTACAGGCTGTGTGCTACTTTGCTCTCCCTGCAGCGACATCTGAACAGTCAACCTTGACATGCTGTATTGATCGATCTGGAAAGCATTAGTTACTGCTTCGTACTCTGTGCCAGGTCACTACCAGTACGTGCCAACAGGTTGAGATCGGCCAAGTCCAAAGTGAGCCGCCGTGATTAGTTAGGCCAGATTTAGCGCTGCGGAAGTGAGGAGTGAGGCTAACTATTAGCGCATCTAGCGCCCAAGCGCAACCGCTTGGCGGCGCTATGGCCCAACTAAGATCGAATTCCTTCCTGAAGAAAATCCTCGGTGGTCAGTACTAAGTAGAGTGGTTACTCCGTACCACAACGGCCATGTCGATGCCCATTGACCAGAATGAATCTTGCTCTGATTGATCCCTTCCAACTAGCCCAGGATCATCCCGATACGTTGACGCATATACTTCGTACAAGCACTTCGCCCGTCCACGCATCACAATTGCTGACCAGAGCTCAGGAAGCGGCCATGCAGTTGCTCTTCGATTCAGTCGCAAAGGCGACTATCTCGCCTCGGGCAGGGTAGTACCATCCCTCCGTTCGATGTCCCAGGGTGTCTGACGATGTCACAGGTCGATGGTAAGCTTGTCATCTGGGACATGCAAACAATGAGTGTTGCTCTGAAAATGCATGGCCATTTCAAGCAAGTACAATCAATAAGGTAAGCTTCTGCGACACCCGTCATATGTTTGACTCTCTGAAAGCGCCTTAAGCTGGTCACGATGCGGCCGTTATATCCTCAGTGCAGCTCAGGATTGGAGAGCCATTCTCTGGGATCTCGCAGATGCAAGCAGGGTTCGAATTGTGAAATTCCAGGCACCCTGCTACATGGCCGAGCTCCATCCCTACAACCAGTGGGTCTACTGCTCTCAACCGATGCGGTTCTTTCCTAATCCAATCATTCCAGTAATCTGTTCATCTGTGCCCTCTTCGAGGACACGCCTTTTCTCGTCGATATCACAGATCCCAAACCGGTCAAGCGTGTTCTGCCCTCGAATCCGCTGATGGATAACTCACTCTCGTCCAGAGATGGGAATCATACCACATGCGCAGCGATCTTTTCACTCCATGGCAACCACATCTTGACAGGCACTAACAAAGGCTACATCAACATCATCGAGACCGAAACCAGGACAATCATCCACAGCACCAAGATCAGTTCCGGCTTGATCACGCTTCTTCGCCTGAGTTCCAATGGTCGTGCCCTTCTTGTCAATAGCACCGATCGAATTATTCGAGTCATACAGCTACCTGATCTCACGCAGATCCGGCCGTCAAATGCCGTGCCTACGCATGACGAAGACATCGATCCAGGCACACTAGCAGAAAACATCACGTTGTCAGTCGAGCACAAGTTCCAGGACCTCGTCAATCGACTACGTTGGAATCACACCACCTTCTCACACTCAGAATCTAATTCATCGTCTGATTATGTCACAGCTTCGACGGTATCTCACTCCCTTGAAATTCGCTTGTGTCTATGCCCAATTTGACTGACATACTTCCCTAGTACATGAAAAAGGACATCTACATCTGGGAATTAAGTACCAACTCGCTTCTCCGCATCCTCGAAAACAGAGAAGAACCAGCAATGATCGAATGGCATCCGTCCCGGCCCTTTATCGCAACCATTGGCATTGAGAGCGGCGGCATCCAGTTCTGGGGGGTAGAGCCCCAACAGAAATGGTCTGCCCTTGCCCCCGATTTCGCCGAGGTGGAAGAGAACGTTGAGTACATTGAACGAGAAGATGAGTTCGATGAGTATCCTGAGGAGGAGCGGACGAAGCGACGACTTGACCGTGAGGATGAGGAGGTGGACATCTTTACTATTGAGCCAACCAAGGCAGATGAAGAAGAGGCATTCGTTCTGCCTATCAGTATTGGCGTAGACCAGGAGTCAGATGATGACGATGAGCTTGTGCCGACAGGAGTGGGAACGATGAGGAAGAAGGAGGCTAATGAAGGAAGGGAGTGGGAGGAGAATACTGAGCCTGTGGTGGTTGCAAGGAGGCGGGCACGATGAGATTGAGGATCAGACCTTGGTATTTCCGCGGGTGGCTGACGTTCACTTTCTCTGGCAGGTGCGCCTGGTCCTGGGGAGCCAATGCAGAGCTCTGGATTGCCTGGCCAGAGGCCTTCTCTGAGGCGTTCTACGAGTACAAGGTACTATCGACGACTATCGAACGTCACGAACCCCCTGCCCTGCTGAGGCGAGATAGCATGCGGAATGAGGAAGGGTCCTATGCTCATTGACGAGGCATGGTGCCGTAAACACTAAGCGATAACTTGGGGCGACATCTGCATCTCTCGTGTTCTTGAAGCATGCACTTGCTCCTACACTAGGCAGTCACGTGAATGGTCACAGCTCAGCGCGATGAGAATGATCCGTTGGTCATATGTAGTGACTGTACGGAGCATGATGAATGTAAGAGCTGCCAGCCCATGTGCTTGTAGACCCCTCGACCCTGCAGATGAGGGTAAAGCTCGGCGAACCCCCCCCCCCAACCTGTAGAGGGGAGCTCACCCGCCGGCGGTTGAGTTCGCCAATTTACACACCCGCTACTCTACAACCAAGATGACGATCCCCTTACTTGTCTCTGTTGATCCAGAGAGCATACAAGCAGGAAAGGTGGTTGGTCTAAACCTCCAGCAAGTTTCATATCTGGGCGCCTGCTTGATTAGGACAACTCCAGAGACGATTGAATCTTCTACGGACTTTCTGAGACAGAACTTCTCCAGACTAGCCGTCTACGTTGACGTGCGAAGCCTGAAAGCATGGAAAGACGTGGTCGATATCCTCAATAATGGCGCGGCAAAGACTTTTGTTACTTTCGAGCAATTGAAGGTTCTTGCTCAGGAGCCCACCATTACTTCCGACCGACTCGTCCTTACAATCTCTCCCAAGAATCCGAAGACAGACATCACAAAGCTGAAAGCTTTCCTCGGCAGCGATTTAAGGTGGAAGACAGCAGAATGGGCATTTGATGGAGACAAGGGCAAGGACTACATCGATGACGTCCTCAAAGAGCTGGGGAATTACCCGCCCAGTCCAGACCAGACGATCTATGTCACAGTCACAAGCGAAGATGATGGGCTGGAGCTTCTACACAAGTACCCCGGCGACTCGCTAATAATATCCTCCAACCGTTTGACGTTTGATCCTGTGAAAGACGAGCAATTGATTCCCGCAACACAATTGCTCCTGGCTGGGGCGAGCGCTGATAGGAAAACGGGACTGTATGCCACGACAGTTGTCGACGAATGCAGCATCGCTCTGGGATTGGTTTGGAGCAGCAAGGAGAGCGTGTCAGAAGCGCTCAAGACTGGGAGCGGGGTTTATCAGAGTCGAAAGCGTGGCCTTTGGTACAAAGGAGCGTCAAGTGGAGACACCCAGCAGCTGATAAGTTTGAGCCTCGACTGCGATAAAGACTGCATTTTATTCAAAGTGCGGCAAAAGGGTCGTGGATTCTGTCACCTTGGGAAGGCTTCATGCTGGGGACAGTTAGGGGGTCTATCCAGGCTCGAGAAAACCCTCAAAGAGCGCAAACGGAGTGCTCCAGAAGGATCTTATACTGCTCAATTATTCAACGACCCAGCCTTGGTTCGAGCTAAGATAAAAGAAGAAGCGGATGAGCTTTGTGAAGCTACCTCCAAAGGCGACGTTGCTGCGGAGGCGGCTGATTTATTGTACTTCGCCTTGACCAGATGTATTGCTGCTGACGTCAGTCTTGAAGATGTCGAGAAAAGCCTGGATCTTAAAAGTCTCAAAGTGAAACGGAGGAAGGGAGCTGCAAAGCCACAGTACGTGGATGAAAAGCCAGAAACAAATGGTGTGAACCATGAGATCGACATTGTGGCAGAACAGGAAGTGGTCAATGAAGCGGACTCACTGCCAAAATCCCCAAAGGACCCCGCTGGGTTTAACCACAAGCAAAGAATACAAATGAAGCGCTACTCAACCTCTGAAGCCTTTTCAGACGACGTACTCAAAGAAGCTCTACGAAGACCTTCGCAGAGATCCAACGATGCCATCATGGGTCTGGTCAACCCAATCATAGCCGATGTTCGCGCGAAAGGTGACTCGGCTGTTCTCAAATATACACACAAGTTCGAACAGGCCTCATCGCTCAAGACACCTGTGTTACGTGCGCCCTTTTCAAAATTTCTCATGACTCTCTCCGAAGACACAAAATCCGCAATCGACACCTCCTTCAACAATATCCTCCGCTTCCACTCCGCGCAGAAAGAAGAATCGAGCTTAGTTGTGGAGACAATGCCGGGAGTGAAGTGCTCCCGCTTCTCCCGACCCGTCGAAAGGGTGGGCCTCTACATCCCTGGAGGCACAGCTGTCCTTCCATCTACGGCAATGATGCTCGGCGTGCCTGCGATGGCAGCCGGATGCAAGAAGATTGTTATGGCCAGCCCGCCACGATCAGACGGCAGCATCACCCCAGAAATTGTTTACATCGCCCATCGAGTCGGCGCAGAGAGCATCGTCCTTGCTGGAGGCGCGCAAGCGGTAGCAGCTATGGCCTACGGCACCGAGTCCATAAGCAAGGTTGACAAAATCCTCGGCCCTGGCAACCAATTCGTCACCGCGGCCAAAATGATTGTCTCCAACGATACCACAGCTAGCGTCAGCATCGACATGCCAGCCGGTCCTTCCGAAGTCCTCGTCATCGCCGACAAGACAGCCAACCCCGCCTTCGTCGCCAGCGACCTCCTCAGCCAGGCCGAACACGGTGTAGATTCCCAGGTCATCCTCATAGCCGTGGATCTCTCCGAGAGAGAGCTCTCAGCCATCGAAGAGGAAGTCCACACCCAAGCCAACGCCCTCCCTCGCGTCGACATCGTCCGCGGCGCAATCGCCCACTCCATCACCATCACCGTCCCCTCCATCTCCGACGCCCTCAAATGGTCCAACCACTACGCGCCCGAGCACTTGATCCTCCAAATCGCCTCCCCCCACTCCATCATCCCATCCATCCAAAACGCCGGCTCGGTGTTCATTGGGCCCTGGACGCCGGAATCCGTGGGCGATTATTCAGCGGGTGTGAATCACAGTCTGCCGACGTATGGGTATGCGAGACAATATAGTGGGGTCAATCTGGGCAGTTTTATGAAACATGTTACCAGTAGTGAGTTGACCGAGGAGGGCTTGCGAGGGTTGGGGGGCGCGGTGATGCAGTTGGCGAGGGTGGAGGGATTGGAGGCGCACAGGAGGGCGGTGGAGATTAGGCTGGAGAGTCTGAGGGGTGGGGATGCTTGAGTAGGATCAGTGGACTGGAGTGATGATGGATGCGAAATATCGGTACGAGAGAGGTGACTATTTCCGCCAGCACGAGGGTCCCCGGTACTATTTCTTCTTCTATCGTTTTCCCTTGCACCATTACCCGTTATAGAACAATAGACTGGAAAGCCAACTACGAAACCTTCAAACAGCAGTGGAGCCAGATAGGATGCCAATGTTGGCATCTCTTTGAACTAATTACTCAGGGCTACTTCCTCCGCCGCTCCATCCTCATCTCCCACGCCCGCTTTATCCATACTAATCCACTTTCCAAGCTTCAATTGCCGAGTGGATGCGAAAGTCCACGAGACACCGCCGAGCATCCATTGTGACAATGCCGGTGATCCAGGCGATCAGTACACAGGTACCATAATTACATGGGACGTAGTCCGTGATGCTGGAGATGCCGACCTTGAGTATTGCCGAGTAGAGAAATGGAAGGGGGGGGAAGGGAAGGGAAGGGAAGGGAAGGCAAGGAATGAAAGGGAAGGGCTTTTAGGAGAGAATTAATGAGCCAGTGCGAGGAAGAGTTCGCACGACTGTATGAAAAGCCATCTGCGTTGTTAAACTTGTGGGATCAAGACCGTATTCCTGGTGCCTGGAAGGTGTTGAATTGGATGTTGGACTTGGGACGATTGGAGTTCCTCCAGAGGTCCGCAAGGGACATATAAACAAGTCGCGCTTTTCCGATCACGAAAAAAAGGATCCTGATGAGACGGAAAGCACCTCTTCATGGGTGTTTGGATTAGGGTAACCAAGTGTGACATTCAGTCGAGGGCTCGATATCGAGATTTTTGATGGATCTCGAAAAGGTGTGCTAGAGTTGAGGTTTTGGTGAAATTGCTGATGGGAAGGGCTGGAGCGCTCTTGATGCTGCTGCTGCAGTATTTTATGGGCTGGTTAACGTGACTCACGGTCTGAGTGCTTGGGTTGAGATCTCGGACGAATCGTGCAACGTATGCAAAGAGTGAGATTGGGTAGAGGTATGTCATGTGGTAAGAGGACGGGAGCCGCCTCATCATGTGCTGAGAAGGGGCTCATGGATGCATTTATTAAAATGCTAGACACTGACTCCAAGTGAAGATGGCATATTACCATCTTTCTCCTTCCGCTTTCCCAAGATGTCTACGGCGGCCTTTTTGAGGATTGGTAGAAGTATTCCGACACCGTACTCAAAGAGAATTTTCTGAACAACCGTTGAGATTTCCTTTTTGGTGTAATCACCTGTCTTTTCGAGGACGACATCGTAATGGAAATCCAGGGGGTAGTCCCGTTGGATGCGGCCTGGTCCTTGATCCAGTTCTACCGCTCTGTGAACGCGCACCTCAAAGCCTCTGGTCGAAACAACCGCGGAATAGAACCTGACGTTCTCGAAGATGCTTTCGTCACCACTAGTCCCCATCCAGAAGTACATATTGTGCAGACCTTGGGTGGCTGTGTGAAGGTTGCAAAGGATCGGATTTTGATAGGCGTGTCTAGTGAACGGTTCGACTGCGAAAAAGGGAAAAGCCCGCCAATATCCTTCTGGACACATTATATCCCTCATCTCTCCAAGATCCGCCATTTGGAAGTGAGACAGCATTGGTTGGGACTTGAATGCTACAATAAGATCTGGCCTCGGAAGGAACATCTGAGAGTGAGAAGCTATATCCGTCGGAGGCATACGGTCGCATCGCCATCGAGATTCGCAGGCATAATCGAGTGAGTCTCCAAGTTTGTGACGGTCGATGATCTGCATCATGATGCTTCTGCGGAAGGTTATGTCGTCTGAAGGATCGCACTTCGACATGTCAGCTTCCCAGGCGGTTTTCTCTTCAGCAGTCGCATCCACTGGAGGATTAGAGAGGGAACAGCCCCAAAACACCTTTCCCACATCATCTGCAACCATTCCGAAGTGGGCGTTAAGTTCAGATAGCTCCCAATCTACTAAAGATGGCCAGGCTAGTTGCCAGGGTGTGATTGTTCTCTTCCATGGAGCAGCTCTTGTGGAAAATGCTTTCTGGGAAACCACTGAAGGTTGCCCCGATGAAGATCCTCCCTGGACAGTCGTGGGAGGGGAGAGAGGTAGTGCTAGTACCAGTGTCGCAGGGTGTTCAGCAGAGGAAGCTGAATTACCCAGCACAGGTTTCAAGGCGTCGGAAGGCCATAATGAGACAACGTCGTCAATTCCCGTATTCGCATGGTCACCAGCATGCGTATTACAAGCAGGCACAGGTAGTGGCGGCTGGATCGACATAGGTGGTAATAAGAGGTTCTCAGATTTAACAAATCCCACAAATGAGAATGCTGGGTGGTCGGGTGAGAGATCCCAGACTGCAATAGGCATGGACACCAGCAAAGTAGAGCCATGGTGGAAGACAGCCTGTATGCGGACAGATTCGACCTCTCCGGGAATTTCGCATATCCACTTAGACAAAGCCTCCGTACCCTCGTTGTAGTCCTCTCCAAGAGTCACAGAAATGCGAACTTGGGGACGTTTGGATTAGCAGGGGGCATCATTTTGGCCATTTTTGCGGGCGGCTCAATGCAATCGTTGGGACCTTTCCCAGAAATGTAAGGGGCCGAGCTTGGCGAAAGAGGTCTCAGCACGATACTCGAATTGCCGACTTGACTGTTCATCAAAAAGTGAACTGGTGCGCTTCGCCGCTCGATATGCCGTCCCTTTTCATCTCGGCGCTCGAGATCCTCCGCATGGTAATAAGGGTTCCAGGAGTGCTGCAGCCTTGCGTAGATTCTGTCATGTGGATGTGCAGCTGTGAACGAAGGGCCATAGGACAAAGACTGTAGTTCTTCAACCAGGCTATCTGTGAATGAGTGCTTTCCTGGAGCTGGAGATCCTGTTTCGCACCCACATGCCGCAATCAGCTCCTTGGTTCCTCTTTGGGCGTGGCCGCGGGACCCTCCAGAAGAACAGCAGTCCAGAAGAACAGCAGTCCAGAAGAACAGCAGTCCAGAAGAATCAAGACATCTGAATCTGTGTCTCCAAGATCCCCCACTAGATGCGCATACCAGCGGACTGTGGGAGAAGACTTCGTCCAATTGCTACCACGCATTCGATTAGATTTCATCGTCTTATCATGAACTCGCGTGGGTTTGCTCACCAGTGCCATATACATTGACGGTCCCTGTCCAGAGATCCATGACCAGCGTCGTAGACTATGAGGAGCACGTCCCGGTGTTCGTGAGCTCGCACAGAAGCATTCAATTTGTCGCCACAGAGCCTATGAGAGCGAGGGTCCGACGGCATTCTCCATTCTTCAACGTCGAAACGGTGTCCTTTCTGAAAGACTTCTTCGAGTCTCTGTATTTCCCCCGCACACGGGGGATCAAGATCATCTTCTTCCCAACTCAGTAACAAAACATGGACTGATCTATAACGGAAGCCGTCCTTTTTCGGAAAGGAAGCCTTGATTGCCTGATTCAGAGTATCTTGCCAGCTTTTGAGATCAAGGTGGTAGTCGTCTCGTCTGTCACAGGTCTGCAATTGAGGTGAGGCAGCGAGGCCGCCGTGATTCTGGTTTGTTATGTTTTCGTCTGCTATTGAAGAGTCGATGCGGTCCATCTTGGCATGAATCAACGACGAGGATCAAATCAATGCCTCGAGGCTAGGTAGGGGCGAGTCCGTGTTCAAGTTTCCAATGCTATGACTCAGAAGATGACGGTGCCCAATGCCATACTGATGATTGGGGCGCAATTGACCCGCGTTCAGGCTGCCGGCAGAGAGGGCTTCGCGCCCACCGTTGGCTCAAGGCTGGCGTCCCGATCCATGTCCTCCTCCTCGATGACGACGGCCCGGATCGCAAGTCAACGTCCTCCGCTTTGTCGAGGTTCTGCTTCGTGGTGCTGTAAAGCAGGGGGCTCAGCGACCGCGCGGTGGTTGAGGCTGCTTTGGCACGCGTGGGCTACAATGCTTCGGAGTCTAGAGATAGCTCGCGGGGGCGTCTCCGGGCCTATATGCCAACGAGTAGTTCATACAATTGCATGCGTTGCACAGCTGCCGCTGTTACTACTGCTACTGGATCATTATTCCCAATGAAGAGGAACAGCTTCCAAACGGGACTCATGATTCTGGCTCGCACAAATACGCTGTGAGGAGAATTGTTTCCATCTACATCTGACTATCCTTGTCTCCAACCGAAAGTATTGCGCAGTGAGCAACCTTGAGTGAACGACTTACCCGATGTAGTAATCCGCAAACTCAACCTCACATGCAATTTCACGCCCTCCCCTATCGTGCCTCTTGGTTGACCTCTTCCCAGGCCCGGCCAAATCGCGCCCCCATCGCCACCCTTCTTCATCCGACACCTGCTCATAACAGCCTTTCGATGATATCATATTCGGCCTCCTCATCTGCGTCCACCGCGTTTCGTTCTCTATGTCGCTGTGGGTCTAGCATTGACGTCGCGTCAGTCACGTACCCCCAAGCCCTGTCACCGTCTTTTTGGTCCTGCTCATGGGGCATGATTGAACAGGGGTGAGTTTCTTGCGACTTGGTGGAGGGAGCGAGGTTAGTGTTGTTATTGTAGGTTTGTGGTTTTACACCTGCGCTTGCGGAGGGGACCTGGATAGCGTTGTCCCTGATTCTTGGACGGACGTTGGGGCCATCACTGTCTTTATTTTCGTGTGCATGCGTGGATCTCCAGATGTTTGGTAGATTTGCAGATGATACGGGGTCGTTGTTGCGCTGGCTGAGCTGCTGCTGGTCCAACTGTTCCTCTTCCTCTTCCTCCTCCTCCTCCTCCTCCTCCTCCTCGATCGGAATTAGCGTATGCCTTCCTTGTGAATCTATAATTCCCAGTGGGACCAACTCAATATCGCAGATGGTGTTTACTCGGCTGTCATCATCCTCTGGTGCGTACTGCTCAGCTGCTGCTATTAAGACCTCAGCAGCATCTCGTCCTTCAACTGCTGCTGCCTGGTTGACAAGTTCGCAAAAGCCATCATGGGCACCGGCTGTGGCTTCTGTTCCATGTGTGAGTACTTTCATCCTAAATCTCTGGTTCAGTCGTCGCTGTTCCGCACAGGCCTTGAAACTGTGGCGTTCTGTAACCCCCTGCGACTCGAAGCGTTGAGAGGCATGCCCTAGTTCTTGATGACATCCCAAACAGAAGAGTGGATCGTGTACGCCGCATCGTGCTGGTCGCAGAGTGGCTTGAGAGGTCTCGTTGCATTTGTATGGTGAAGTGTTTAGATGGTTTATCGGGGCTGGGGTCTCGACAAAGCCTTGGTGTCTGGTGAAACCGAGGTGACAGCAAAATAGGGAAGGGGGTTCAGGATGAGATTGCATGGGATGAGAATACACTGGGTAGGGAGGTCCCCACGGTGAGGACACGTGAGGTCCACCGTAATGTGGTGAGAATGGGCTGGGGAGCGGTTGGCCTTGCATCGGTTCTCCGTAATTGCCGCTATACTTGGGCATTCCCGGAGATCGAGGCCGGAGGTCGAGGCTGGAACCAGAGGTGTTGAGAGGATGGCCATATTGATGGCTGTACGTCGAAGATGGACCAGGCTGACGCTGGTACTGGCATGGTGGTGTGGTGGAAGAGGGCCAAATCATGTTCCCGCCGACCTGAATATCGCTCGAAGCGCCATGGCAACTGTCGCTGGCATAGTAGGTTGATTGATCGGGAAACCGCCGTCTCTCCATTTGTTGTAGCCGAAGTAGTGATCGATTGTCAAGAGCGGATAAGTCAAGATTGTAAACGAGGGATTTGAGAGACTTTGGACATGATGGGCTCAAGTGGCATATGACAGATATGACAAGAAAGACCGGAGACGGAATCACGAGGAGCGCAGAGAAAAAGGATGATCGTTCTCAAACGAGGAGCATATTGCAATCGAACCAGTCCAAACGCCCAAGCAAACCTTTCGATCTGTCCGAAGCATATCCATCTGGGAAACGAGAAGAACATGATGGTGCACTGTGGTCTACTTGCAACGACCAACGAATTGTGGAGAGTACGATGGAAGAAAGGAGGAAAACATGAAGAACAAGGCTTTCGAAAGCACTTTTCGACCAAATCCTAAAGCCATGAGAATGGATCATATCTGAAGTTTGGCAGCGCAGAGCACCAGTCGCAAGCTAAAGACCATCAGAGGCATATGTATTGCCCTTTTGAAATTGGATAACGTTGTAGAAGACTAGATCAGGTCTGAGTTAGAGGTCGCGAAGGGAAAGGGCTCGAAGCAAGCTTGACACTATGCTCAGCAGCAATCTCGGCAGCAATGACAGTGTTTCCGTGTGAAGGTCAGACTCAAGTCTCTCTTGTGAGGTACATCTGGTGCAAGAAGATGAAGAGGACAAATGGAAGGGAGGGAGATGTGATCGTCTTCTAAGTAAGTTAGGTTGGATTTTGGGAATTATGAGCAAGATCAATGTATATATCTTTGTGGTCTAATTTACAGTAGACCGGTCTTGTGGTCTAGTGGTAGTACGCGCACATGCACCTCCAACTTGTCCACCTTTACTAATTTTCGTACAGTGATTCTCGCTTAGGGAGCACTCTAAGTCCATAATTGCGAGAGGCCCCGCGTTCGAGTCGCGGCAAGACCCCTTTATTTTGATGCTGTGAGCATCAATTTTTGCTCAAAGGGTTGGTGATTGTTTTCGCTTCTTGTTTGCTTGCAAGAAGGGGTTGATGGTCTGTCCTGAATGAACCAATTGATCATTGGTGGGAACTTTTAATGCCAAGATAGTATTCGCTGGGACAAACTATGACTTGGCGAGTCTTACTCCGTAGCAAGGGGTTGCTAGTACTGAAAGATCATTGGAGTTTCGACCATGTTTTTCCCGCGAGTTGCGGCAAAGCTGGACTTCCAGGACCCAGGAAGAGTCTAGATGAGGGTCTCAGGTCTAACGGGCAGCAGGCTCAGCGTGCAGTAGTCCCCTCCGGCTGCTCGACGAACTCCATCCTTGGTAAACAATGCGCGAATTCTGAATATGCCACGCAACAATCAATTCCATCCAAGCCGGGAGCCTTTACGAAATCATCCTGAGCTAGAGCTTCGACAGTCGCAGGTCACCGGGCCGTTCAAATTTCTCAACCCTACTCGAGCGCCATATTCACAACGTCACTTGGAGGAGAAGTCTGGACATGGAGGCCCGGAAGAATCTGGTCGCCTCCCTCTCGACCAGCAAGACAACCGTGTTACGGAAGACCGCCAGCGAGCTACAGATATTGGCTTCTTGTGGAGGTCGCGTGACAATCGCAAGGGTCGTCACGCATTGAGATTTGCAGATAGGCGCCAAGCGACTGCAAAGTACAATGTGCCTGTCCACACTTCGAGTCTACGAGCTACGGGACAAGGCATAATCCGAATGCTGACGGTCTGCCCCATATGGGACGTCAGCTACCTCGTCGCAGTCATCTTCACGCTTGGCTCTGTCGTCTGGGTAATCAATGCGTTCTTTGTTTGGCTTCCACTCGTGAAGCCAGACACAGAATTCGCTGGCGAGATCCCGATTGGTGGCGGAACAACGGCGTTAATAGGTTCGACGATCTTCGAGATTGGCAGTATCTTTCTCATGTTTGAAGCTGTCAACGAGAACTGCAGTGGTTGCTTTGGCTGGGCATTGAAAAGGGCATTGCCGGCTGATCATGAGGCGCACGAAGCTGGTATCAGTCTAGAGCCAGATCTGGACGAGTGCAGACATCATCATCCGAACAGGAGGATTCTTGTGGGGAAGAGCCATCCGTCAGCAGAGGCACAGTCTGAGGACCCAGACATGGCAAAGACCAGTGGAAACCCTTGGCAGTGGTTCCCGTCTGTCGCTGATCTTCGGACGCACTATCTTCACGAGCTTGGATTTCTTGCCTGCCTCTTTCAATTTCTCGGCGCAACCATCTTCTGGATTAGTGGCTTCACGGCTTTGCCAGGCATTCAGGATCACCTTTCTCAAGTATTACTCAATTGCATATTCTGGCTGCCCCAGATCATCGGTGGATCAGGATTCATCATCAGTGGTACCCTGTTCATGCTCGAAACACAGCGCAAATGGTACAAGCCCGCATTTTCTGTTCTGGGCTGGCATGTTGGATTCTGGAATTTAGTTGGCGCCATTGGCTTCACGTTATGCGGAGCGTTGGGACCGGCATACGGCAACAGCGGCGCTGAGTATGAGGCTAGCCTGGCTACCTTTTGGGGAAGTTGGGCTTTCTTAATTGGAAGTCTCATTCAGTGGTACGAAAGCTTGGACAAGTTTCCTGTTGAGGTAAAAGGAACGACTTGAGCTGCCTGTCTGTTCTTGGGTAGAGCTTCAGAATGCACATTCGACAAGTGGGAAGTTAGTCACTGCCGAACAGACATGAAAAGTGGGTGCCTTGCTCAGCACGAGGTATATTCGGGGCAAAATAGCCTCATAGAGTAACTGTCCACCGGAGCAGTAGGTGACCCAATTGCAATAAATATGACTTTGATTCGCTGATCGTTCCGCTCACATTATCAGTCGAGAAGAAACTTCAATATCTCTTACCCATTCAAGCAGCTAATCGTAGGATTGTATTGCTATACTCCACGGTTCGGGGTACTTGCAGTCCAAAAACCCGACCCGTCGATTCAGACGGACTTGCTTCGCAAGTTGTGACTTTCTAAGCCCAATACGTACTGCATACTTGCCTTGTCAATGCAAAGTCAGCCTTCTATATTGGTGCTCAAAAGGCAAAGACAGCGGATCAATGCGACACCATTCTTCTCGTGCTCGCATCATTGACCTCCTGAGAGTCCTGACACATTGCCATGAAGTCTTGATAAGTTATCTCTAAGGCTCCTTACTCTATTGGGCCCTTGCTTACTGGGCGCTTCTGTACCCACCCAAGAATCATAGACGGCACGGATGCCTGCATTGCTCACGCTTGAAACCAGCCACCATGGTAAGTCTTGGGCATCTCGACCGCTGTTCCGCGGATGCGCACATTTCCAAAGAGCACTAAGTCCCTAGTTAGTGTTATTGCACTGTCCCCAGCTTTCTTCGCAAAGACAGTGGAGAAATTGATACGGTTGTGGTACAGAGAGCATCATGCGTGGGCATACTACTTCAATGGACGAAGTATTGCATAAATCTCTCATCCGAACTCTTTCTCTGAGATCAAATAAAGCCGCATCCTCCATCCTCTGGAATCGATAATGTTCGAGTTATGATACCGTCCTCGTCATGTTCACTGACACGCACCCCTTCCCAACGAGGTCCTACCCCCAGCGATCACCTCCACCGACGTTTCAGGATCGTCTTCGAGCCACCTCTACAAACAACGATAATACGGAGTACCTTGCTGCCGGTCCTTCTTCACCTCGCGTCCAGGCTATTGTCAAGTTCCGCGGCCCCGGGCCAGCCGAACATCTCCCTGCCATCACATCGACGCATGGTTGGCTGAATACTGAAGTATGAAGAAAGGAGATCTATCTGCCGTGTACAACAGATTGTAGAAGTGGGTCCGGAGGTATTCTGGGAACACCTAAATGTGCACGACGATCCGCTTGACACCTTTTCCCGGCATCGCCAATACGGCCGGCCAGAATCGAAGTCGGCTTCAAGATGCAAAGACCCCGGCTAGTGTCAAGCAATCGGCAAAATTACTTGAGTGTGCTGAGAACATCCTGACATTCTTTTTCTTGAGTTCAACCGGTCATGCCGCTTGATACGATTCAACTGGGAGCCGTGATATGAAGCATTGTGCAACACGCACTCCTGGCCCCTGCGGCATCTGCATCCCGCATTCACGATACAGATATACGCACGGTCTTTTGCCGATCATGCAGTTGACACCAACCGGTGTTACATCTACGACGCATGGAAGGTTGAACTCCCTTCCAAGATCGTCCGGAACCTGAATGGAAGACGGCTTATGTCACTCGAAGTGGCTTCCGGTGGCCACCCCAGTGATGTGACCAAGTACAATCTACCTCAGTACGATACTCGTAGCTGGATCGAATCGCCTTGAGCCGATCTCAGCAGTCACTGGCAGGGTCCATGACATCAGCACCTACAATTGGACAGATCTGAATGGTTTTCAAACACGTGGATGGACAAAGCTATCCGTGCCTGGTGTCAAACCACTATGTGCTTTAGCTTCGTTCGCCCGGCCATGCCGTTACTAATTCTGACTCGGGCTGTTAACAAAGCCAAAGTAAGACAGACTTTCGGTTCTGCTTGCCAACGAGAAAGCCTTTTGGACGAATGAAACCTGACAGAAGCCACGTCTGTTTCTTGCGCTCTGCACAGTCTCGCCAGATCTCAATTGGCCAATTCGTGCATCCATTCTCAAGCGGTGTTTCAAGACGGCTACAGAACCAGAGACGACACTGGGGAAATATGAAACGGCCGAACGGGATGGCGTTACCATAATCTCCAATTTACATTGGTCAAAGCGGGGGCTTACAGGACTAGGTCATAGCCTTTTATACTTCCCCCCTCACCAAAACGGGGGCGAGAAACGTATAAAAATTGAAAAAGCCTATTACTCGTCAGTCGTCACCATGAAAGGAATCTGCACACAAGCTCATGGCGCTGTTCACCGTGCTCTTTCCTTGATACGAAGTGCTTTTCCTGAAAGTGCCCAAAAATTGCGGAAACGATGTCTCGGACCCCGCATACTCGAAGAACCGTTCGCAGAATATGTGGCCGCTGGTCAGGAAGTCGAGCAGCATGACCCTTTACCCGTGCAGCGCACCACTGCTTCATCTCTGTTTTCATACCTTTCTGTCAGTCCCTTGTTGACTAAGCTTCTCGCAGAGTCCAAGGGAGTTTGCCTAGCTCGCTTCGGTTTCATAACCAGTCAACCGTACCTGACTTTAGTGTATCCCCTCGTGTGACTCGCTCCTTGCTGGACTTGTTTTCTTTTCCATTCTACCTCGCTCCTTTGCTCGGGGTGTTTGCTTTATCTGGCTGGTCTCCAGTATCGTGTGTCCTCTGAACGTCTTATCTCTTACCGTTCGTGTGACCAGCAGGTCAAGTCAGCGCCTTCCCTCGCCAGTCATCATGGCCGTCCACAGCTCTGAAAAGGTAAGCTGACCTAAATGTTGCTGTAATGAGTGGAGTAGACGTTGGCTGACGACCATTGGCAGTCGCCCATTGAGCTAAGTGATTACCAAGGCCTTCAATTGGACACGCGAGCCGGGGACATCACTGAAAAGTATGTTGATGCTGAAAAGGCATCTATCGCAGAGGCAGAGGCCAGAGATTTGGCACGAAGTCGTAGCTCAGCCGCATCGACTGCTGATGCGTCGAGAGCGCCGAGTGCAAGAGAGAAGAGGATATGTGGGCTACGGCGGCAGTTGTTCTGGATCATCCTAGCAAACATTCTGGTAATCATACTTGTGGCGGCTGGGGTTGGAGGAGTGGTTGGAGGAGTGGTTGGTTCGAGACACAAGAAGACGACTTCCGCGTCAACTCCCTCGTCGAGTTCATCAGGTCCTGCATCTCCGAATATGACCGACGGCGGTGCTGGCACCGTTTCAGAGCCGTAAGTTCTCAACTGCTTCGCTGGCGGTGAAATTTTCCAGATTTAAATGCTCCTCTAGGCAATCTAATGTCATTGCGGGCTCTCCCAACAGCACGAACAGCAACGTTACAAATGGAACTTGTCCTGGCGATCAGCAGAGTCTTCGTTTGTTCTTCCAATCTGCGCATGGCAACATCAAAGCCTCTGGATACGACGGTGTGTTGGCACCATGGCGAGGTGCAAAGTAAGAGTTCTTCCCTATTTACTTCAACACATTCCTAACCAACTGAAGCCCAATCTTCACCGATGCCGTAAACAATTCTGGCTTGTGCGTGTTTACGTACCTCAACGGAACAGAACAATCGGTGAGTGTGCGAATGCAGTGCAGCAAAATCCCCTGTCTGACCTGGACTCTAGTTCACCATCTACTATGTCGGTATGAATGGCCTGGTTCAGGAGAAACGAGCTTCGCTTGGTCAATCAGTTTTCCTCCCTAGTGCAACGAACTCATTAAACTCTTTGAATCTGAAGCCAGCTGTCGCCACCGCATCAGTGCAGACTCAAGACTCAAATGCCACCCCAAAGAATAGTTGGGACAGTTATCGAATGGCAGTGGTTTACTCAACCAATTTTCACGATGGGCCTGGTGCTCGACTGTTCTACCATTTCGCCGCCGAGAATGGCACGACGTGGGTTCAGGAAATGATTTGGAATCAGGGACCGGATATGTGGACGCGAGGTGCTATGCTAACTGACCCATGGCCAGGATCCCGTCTAGCGGCAGTCATCGATGAGACGAGCAAAATACTCCGAATCTTCTATTCTGCTGGAAACCTGACTTTACAAGAATCGTACCTTAACATTCAAGAGGCTAATGCCACGTACGAGACAGGTATGTTCCTGAGGCCGCAACTGTGCCGCCGCTTGCTAACAAACTGGAAACAGGTATCAAGATCCCCAACCTCCTTGCTAGCGATGATGCCGACCTGGCAGCTGTAGCTGTCAATGAAGATGCCCTAGTCTATTATTACTCCAACCAAGGCACACCATCGATCCGGGAACTCAACATAAGCGGCCTGCCAGGCTCGCAGTCCATGCAGGAATCCTACAATCTCTCTAGCGGAAGTATTGTCGCACAACCGGCACTTGATGCTAATGGCTCACTGGCCCTCCATCAGCCTATTGGTGCAGTCCTCACCAATGCCAGCGGAGTAGAGCCGAGCATTTATGTGTCCTGGGCGGAGCACAATGCTGCTGCTAACAGTTCATACGGCGCCATGACTGTGGTCAGTCGCCATATCAGCGATAAGACCTGGCCGAATAGCACCTACGGGAAGGGCCAGGGTCAGGTGCCGATACCGCTGGGTACCTCCAACGTGGATCCCGCCTCATAGATGCTGCTGACGATCTTGATCATGCGCGCGCGTTGATCAGCGATGCATCTATATCTCTGCTTCTTCTGGCTCTTCGTCTCAGCGGGAACAGAGCACGAACGCAGACGACAATACTTCCCGGTGCTTGATCCACTTCTTCCCACCACTACGATTGACGATTGCCATTCACGATGTTTACGCCGCGATGGGCTGAGCTGCTTGACTCAAATTTCACTGGAGGGAAAGTGTTTGAAACACTTTCTAGCTCTTTATGTGAAGGCACGAGTACCTTGACTGTTACGACATGGATATTATACCCCCACAGGTATCTCAGATACTCTTCTTGCGAAAGGTTCGCCCCCTACTTGACTTGTATAGTCTCAAGATACCTCTGTCTAATTTTTCTGTCATCGAGTCCATAGATTAGACACCTTGCTGCCAATCTAGCGAACCCGATTTCCCACTCCCCACCTTCGCCATTGTTTTGCCATAGCATCGCCTGTATTAAGATCAACAAGTCTTCCCAACGTCGAAGAGAGCCAGACCTCTCCACCATCCCATTCTGAAGGTGTCCAATAGGGATCTTGGCATCTAGGGTGGACGATGATCCTATAACCGTGTTCCTCTCACAAAAATACCTGAGAGAGTCTCCGAGGGTGAAGGACAATCAATGCCAACTTAGTTAGACCTAACTGCTCAGCACTGTCGTGGAGAATCACATCCAGTCAGAGAGAGTTTGGATTATAAATTTCAGATATATCTTACGCAGTATTTAGAGGGGGGAAAGTGACCCCATTTTCCGCCCACTCTGCAGTGCAAGCTGGCAAAAGCTCCACTACTTTATTGTTCGCGACAAACATTCTCCATGTCAATGATATGCTGCTATCTGCAGCACTGCCTCGCCTCTGTAGGTAGCCGCAGCAAATTGGGCACTTTGGCCGCCTACAATCCACGTAAATTAGCATGTTTAGTCCACACATGGGTGTGTTTAACATGCGCTGCCTGCTTACTCAGTATGGTGATCAAGGCAAGGGATCTCGCTTGACCCTGGATTCATATTGGCTTCATATTGGAGGGGGCTGGGGAAGGCTCAGGGAGCAAGGTGACAGAAGAGGCGTCGGTCCCCGTGTGTGCACGGCGCATTCAGCCACAGGGACGCTGACCAGTCAGAGTGAGTACCTTGGGGCAACTAGATTCCCTGCGCCTTGCGAGATACGGGGTGGGTGGTGGAGGATATGTAGCAGGGCGTTGGTACTTGGTGCTTGATATCCAGGGATATGACATCGGCCTGGCTGAAGGGATGGGCAATGGAGATAGATTGGCGTATATAATAGATGTATCGATGGGATCGACTAGGTCACTTGTCAGGGGGTGGAGGGGAATGGGAGGGAATTGCTGTGG
>JAABUK010003291.1_pt1 | contig 27571 bp, 32 predicted proteins | sample 5559141 | NCBI WGS metagenome assembly JAABUK01 (sample SAMN10711869, study PRJNA513367) | rock metagenome | isolation source: Antarctica rocks | place: Antarctica: Victoria Land, Pudding Butte nord | collected 2016-01-03
TTTCTAGCTATCTACTTATAGCTAGTATTATATATATACTTAAGAGTTAAATAATAATTACTAATATTAATTAAAGTAATAAGATTAGGTATATACTTAATATTATTTAAATTATAATTAATATTAGCCTTATAATAACTTTTTATAACCTTAATAAATATTATAATATATATCTTACTATTAATCTTAATTTTATTAATATAATTAAATTTATAATAATAAGAGATATAAAAATTACCTTTATCTTAATATAAATTAATACTTACTTATATTAAAATTCCTAAATTTAAGATATTTAATATCTTAAAGAGCTTTGATTTTATATTATAAGTCTTATACTTATAAAGCTTTTTATTATAAAGTTTATAATCCTTATTATTATTATTATTATTATATAATTAATATTAATAATATAAAACTTATATAAAAGCTTTCTTTTTAATAAGCTTTATTATATTTTATATCTTCTTATAATATTAGAAATTATTTATATATAATTAATATAACTCTAGCTCTTTTAATATTTATATTAGCTCTTTTTCTAAGGTAAATATAACTTAACGCGTTACTTAAATATTAGATAAGAAGTAGAGGAGGATAAATAAAGGCTTAAAGTAAATAAGAGGAATATTTTATATTAATAAGTTAAGAATAAAGGCTTTTTACTTAAGGGAGGGAAGAGGTAGAGTAGAGTTAAATTATATAAATTATCTTTATTTATCTTAACTATTAAGTATTAGTAATAATATACCTTTAATAATAAGTGGACTTTATTAATTATTATCTTAAATAAAGTTAATCTACTTTACTAGCTATTAATAATATAAGTTAATTAAGTTAAGGTAGGAGTTATTACTATCCTTTATAATTAAATAAAATATAAGCTATTTAACCTAAGTTTAAGAGAGGTAATAATAAGGTAAAAATAGCATCTCTACTTATTTATATTATAAATATATAAAGGGGAGCGGAGAATAATAATAATGATAAGTAGGTAATCTTTAATAATAATAGTATTAATAATAATAATAATAGTAAGATTTATAAAAGTCTACTTAAAGTTAAGTAGTAACGCGTTTATTTATTATAAAGCTTATTAATAAAGTGGCTTAGGTACGGCTTAAGTCCGAGTCAAGGCCTACGTATTAAATTACTAGGGCGGCGCAGGTATAGAACATCCCGCTAAATTTTGCGAAAGCTTGGCACTCAACACGCAAATTTCCCCCTTTGGAAATCTGTTCCATAACGTCTTAGTTTATCAATCTAAAGCGACAGGTAACTAGATACACACCAGTAACAGAAGATAAAGTAATCGAAAAAGTCGACTGGCTGCGCAAATTTCAGACAGAAATGGGGGGGAACTTGCGTGCAACCGACAAATGCGCCAGCAACGTCGAAGCGCCAGGAAAAAAGATGTAGCAATGTAGGTCTTCCTAAGCCGTAGCTAGAATGTCTTGATTATACTACTCTAGGCAATACCCTTTATGATTAGCTATAATATGCTATGCTATATATTTCTTAATGCTCTATATAGAACTATCGCGAATCAGGCGCGCTCTCACGTGCACTCGAACTATCCGCGTCCGCCTTCAACACGGACTGTCCACACTTGCCATTGCTCTACCACCAGCCCCAGTTTACCTTCAACATCCCAGCAAACATGGCATCCTCATCACACCCTACCTTCCCCTCACGGCCCTATGCCTCCAATCTAGGCAAGCTTCCCGACCGCTCTCTCGGCGCCACATTCGGCGCATCCACCACACAGCAACAGCGGGAGAACGCACGACTGGAGCGGGAAAGAGAGAAGATGGAAAGGGAAAGGCAGGAGCGAGAAGAGCAAAATCAGTTGACGGAGGAACAGAGGGAAGAAATCAAAGAAGCAGTAAGATCATCTCCTCCATGCGCCACGAACCCTTGAGACAACATAAACGCTCAAACAAGCTGTGGGAAGCATACCCATGGCGATGAAAACTGTGCTGATATATACCAAACAGTTCACCCTCTTCGACCTAGACAAAGACCAAAAAATCGACTACCACGAACTAAAAGTCGCCATGAAAGCCCTCGGCTTCGACCTCCCCAAAGCCGAAATCCTCTCCATACTCCAAACGCACGGCTCGCCCTCCCAACCCCCCGAAGGCACCTCTCCAAACGCCTACCACCACTCCCGCCTCCTCCTACCCTACTCGTCATTCCAAACGATAATGGCGCAACGCATACTGGCTCGGGATCCGAGAGAGGAGATACTGAGAGCGTTTGAGCTGTTTGACGAGGGCGCGAAGGGGAAGATTAATTTGGCGGATCTGAGACGGGTGGCGAGGGAGTTGGGGGAGGGGTTGGAGGAGGAGGAGTTGAGTGCTATGATTGACGAGTTTGATCTTGATGGAGATGGGGCTATTAGTAGGGAGGAGTTTTTGGGGATCTGTTTGCAGTGAGCGCGTGTGATGTTGGGGGGTGATTGGTTCGAGGCGTTGGGGCTAGGTTTGGAAATGTAGCGTGGCGTTTACGTGGTATACCTTTTGGAGGCTGAGGTCGCATGGTGGCAAGGCTACCGCGGTACTGGAGGATGAATACATGATGTCTATCTACCTATATCAGGGAAAAGCAAGATCTAGCTATGCTTGTACAACGTGTGAGTCTATTTCATCTTTCTATATGCTGGGAAATGAGGGTCATCGTTCGACGCCCGAATATTCTACTTTTGCTTGTCAAAATCCATCGATTGGTCAAGACTTCGTGCCGTTCCACCTCCTCTTTATCTCAAGACAAATCAATCAATCAGACCAGCATAATTCGTTAAATGCATATTGTCCGCAGATTAGAGATACGCCTTTCTAGCATCATTCCCGGAGCCGCCTCGGAAGTCATCGTCTAACGTGACGCGTCAGTGAAATTTTAAGTCTTGAAAGGACTCCGTCGTGTGGGGGAATAGCTCTCCCGAAGATTGCTTACCGAATTCTTCGTTGGCCTCCATAGCCTCGATTAGGTGCTCGTAGCCTAGAGGCTTTTTCTTGGCTATGGCCAGTGAGTGCGCCATACGGACGGTGTTTTTGATCTTTCCTAGATGTCAGAAGACCAGGACGCGGTGATGTCAAAGTGAGGGAAAGACTTACTTGCCGTCCATTGAAGTCTCTTCTACACAGCTCTTCAAGTTGCTTTGACGTGATGTTGGTTTCGTTGCTATCCTTGGAAGGCCCAGTAGCCTGTTTCAAGAAAGTCGTCCAGATCTGCGGATACGCCCACGTCAGCGCCTCCTCTCAAGGACTCAGATATCTCAAGGGCAATATCTTGCCTCTCCCTTCGCCCTTCTTCCCAACGCCTCATACTTGATCCCGAGATGGACCCTGCTCTGTACAGCATCATCAAACGCCGTCACCCTGTTCGTAGTGAGTATCATCACGCCTTGGAAGTATTCCAGTTGCCGCAAGAAGATAGAAACTAGCGTGTTGTGCTGTAGATGCTGGCGCTCGCGAGACTCGAGAAAGACGTCTGCTTCATCAAGAAGTAGGATAGCTCTCCAACGAGCGACAAGGTCAAGCATTTGGGTGAGGGAAAACTCCAGCCCGTCAGCATCGAGGCCGAGGTCGCTAGCTGTCGCCTAGCAAATAATCAGTTGGTAGTTGGAAAATAAGACGAAGGGAAAAAAACCCGGTAGAGTGGCCGATGGCGGTGCTCCGAGATGGCTTCGGCGGTCAAAGTCTTGCCCACACCGGGCGGTCCACTATCGGTTGGTTTATTAACAGGTATGCTCGATTTATTGGACTGATGACATACTGTAGCAGAACAATCAGACCTTGACCCTTGCCTTCGATAACGTCGTCAAAAATCTCGGCTTGGTCAGCGACAGTCTCTTGCACAAGCGCTTGCAAAATGTTCTTCTTCTTCTCTGGAATGACGAGGGAGTCGAACGGCAGGGTGGCCCAAATGATCTCCTTTATGCCCGAAACGGCAAACTCGGCTGCGTTCATCACTTATTAACTTTACAATAGATGATATGCTGGGAAACTGACCCCAGACTCTCTTCTCAAGAGAAAAGCCCAAAACCGTGGGGGAGCAAATAAGGAGGTCGTTGTCTGTCATTTTGGCCGGGTCCGAGATGATATAGCTTCGAGGCTGCGCCGGGAAAGGATTGCTTGTATTATCTAGGAGCTCCCCTCCAAGATCGTTCATACGCGCTCTGATGCCCCCTATCGCTCTGCCTACGGAGCCGATAACACGTGGGCTGTTATAGTTCGGGTTGTGCTCCCTGAAGGTGAGTGAATCCACCATCAAGCGACCTTTCGCCGAGAATTTGACAGTCTTTGCTGGAGGGTCTTTCTTGACATGTGCAAGACCAGAGTAGGCGCAGTGATGAACGCCTGCCAATGCCGTGAAATGCCGGCCGCGCTTGATTAAAGTTGACTTGACTGTGCTCATGTCCTGATGGTACTTCAAAGGGAAAGCATCGAGGGAGGTGATCGGCTGGGCTCCCGGAAACTCATATATCACTATTATATCTGAGACTTCGCCGAAAACTTTGCCGTCCCAGTTTATGTTGCGCACGTCGAGGGCGAAAAATTTGCCCCTCATACCCTCTTTATCCTCACCAAAGTCAACGATAGTGCATTCAGGCTGTTCGGAATTTTCGTCTACAGAGTAGACAATAGAATTCGGGCGGAAAAGGGCCCAGAGAAGGTCGAACGTAATTTCACCGTGCTCGAGGAGTTTTGGCAAAGTCTTGATCGCTGCCGCAAAGTGTGTTTGGAGAAATCGTACAAGCAATTCCAGGTGTCGGGCCTCTTTTTCCGTACTGGGGAGGGTAGATTGAAGTCGTGCTTCCAGTTGCGGTAGATGATGATAAAGTATCTCGGCGCGGATCTTGAACAATACTAGGTTAGGACTCATTAGAATTCACGGTGGTCTACTTACCTCTGGACTATCCGAATGCAGGGAAATAGTCCTGATATCTTTGAGGACCTGTCGAAGTGTATCTCTTAAAGGTTCGGACTTGACATCTATGAACGTTTTGTAGTTCCTGTTGTATTCATCTAGCAGATGGTGAGCAGTGGAAACCGTATCAGGCACTATCAGAGCAGCCTACCATATTTACGCCTCTCGACGAAAATATACTCTTCGTAGACGTCTTCGTCATCGGTCTTGTCCAGCTGCTCTACCAATTTGTGACCATAAGATTTCCGGTCCCATCTAAACAGTGCGGGAATCAGTCCTATATCAGTACGTTGACAGGGTACTTGCTCATACATTTGATTTACGGTTTTGTACTCAAGCTTTGAGGCTCTAGTTCTAGGTGTTGATTTCTTCTCATCCTTGTCTTTTCCTTCTGATTCATCGCCTTTCGAGGCCTGGGGGGGCTCTCCATTTGCCATAGGTACTTCTGTATCTTTGGAACTTCCTCCACGATCATTCCCCAGGGACGATTCGGGCACGGCAGACGGCATTCTGAAAGCAAATTTTTCGTGATGCAGCATAGACGACTATTCGACAAGGTGGGCGAATACGCAAAAAGGTTATATGTATTATGAGCAAGAAAATCAGGCAGCAAAAGCGCGAGGGTATGGATGAGTCACCCAATGGGTAGTCACCGAATGTAGCACAATGCTCTAGGCATCTGCGAGCACGATGTCAAAAGGCTGAAATGGAGACTGCTCTTCGACTCAGACATGACACCGCTTTTGCTGTTTGCCTTGCGCCAAGAGCGCGCAGCCAGCGTGGCTGAGGCGAGCGATTCTAGAAGCCTTGGCATGCAGAAAGGCTACCACAGCCTGCCACTCCTTGATCATAGGAGCTACAGACAAGAGAGACTCTCGCAACGTCGCAATCTACTTACAAGCGCTCGAGGCCGTACGTTGGATAGTTGTTCTGATCCATGGTTGAGCTTGATTAAGTTCGCACGCACGTTCCCAAAAGAGGAAAGCGTCAAAGGGCTTGGCCCACTAGCGGGTTTTCCGAAGTTCGTACACTGTAACATAATTAACATTGCATAATCTGGCGACGAATACATATATCTAAGATACATTCTTTTTGGGTGGGAGCACGCAACGTTGTCCTGTCTTGCGAACTCATCCTGCAATGATGATATCGGAATGGGCCGAGGGGAGGTCGACAGATTTCAAGGGGGCCTTTCTTCTGGGTCTTTCATCTGAGCTTTTAGACAGCATTGCTCGCTTTGTGAGTTCAGAGCATCTTGTGATTTCAAAACCATGTTGTGTGGATTGCTAAGGCTAGGGTTGCCTTCCGTTCAGCTGCCTCACGCCGATCTCAGCTCTCTCTCTCGCACATGCAAGACATCGCACCATCGTCTACTATGTGCGCTCTATAGCAACATTCGGCTAAGGATTCCGACGCGATGGTCTCGCCTTCGCTCCCTCGAGCAGCTCCTGATGTCTTCTGCAGATGGACTGTTATATACGAAATCTATAGAAATTCTTCCTTCGCAAGGACCACTGGATCCCTCGTCAAGAACGTTTGAACATAGCGCTGAAGAACGCATGCTCAACTCGGTTGAGTTCCTTCCTGGAGAGCTTCCAACATCGGTGGCCTCGAGTAATCTGAATAGTCTGATGCGCCTACTCATTGCCAAGCTTCCCAGGCAACAAATCAGGTCTTTTCAGTAAGCATGATATCTCCTAGGACTCTTTTGAGTAAGCATGATGTCTCCTAGTACTATTTTGCAACGAATGTACACCCTTTCCATGCCTCTCGAAGACCTTCGCTCCACGAAAGAGCAATGTTACCTATCACCCAAACGTAATTCTTACTCAAATATCAATCAATTGGGGAATCGTTTGTCGCACGATCATTTAAACGGTGTCATCAATATCCAAAATTGGAAGTGCCTGATCATCCGACTTTAGTTGGGATCATAACTTCATCCTCAATCGGTCTACCGTCGCACTACTCTTCAAGCAGCATGGTGGAAGCCTAGATAGCCTAGGTTTCATCAGGTACGATACAATTCCTCACCGTAATCCATCCGATGCAGACTTGATTGTCCAAGGCTTGACGACTCTTCGAATTGGAGGAAACAACTTTCATGCGGGAGCTGAGTGGGTAATTGCGCTGCTCGCCAAAAACAGCCATACCCTACATCGACTGCAACTTGGTGATGAACCGCAGGTGGCTTCCATGACGGATGGTACCTCCCCTACCGAGGAGAACGCCATGGCTGCCGATGCAGATTTTGCAAAAGCTGCGGCTTGGGTGCATGGACAGATGTGTCCTAAGGATATGAAATTGGATTGGCTCGAATTCTGCGGCCTTCATCTTTCCCCCATCTTGGATCCGAAAGTCTCCGGCAACATAGGACAAGCAATTGATTGGAGTCGCTTGACGACCCTCTCATTGCAATCCTGCGTCGGCCTGGGAGCCACTTTCAAGCTGCTATTGGATGCTAAGAATAATGTGAGAAGCCTGAGGTCGTTGTCCTTGGGGCACGAGAACGGTGGAGTAGAGTTTCAGTGCGAATTGGAAACATTTCTCACAGGACTGCCACCGCTTCGAGACCTTCATGTCCTTGTCTTTGGTTCACCCTCCCACCAAGAGCTCGAACCTCTATTGAAAGTTCATGGTCCAACACTGAGAACATTTGTATGAGTTGGAGTGGCTCCAGACGGTCATGTAGTTTTCCCACCTAATCTTGGCCACCTTGCCACTGTGTCACAATACTGTCCGAAGCTGCTGGCGCTTGGACTGTCCTGGGACTGGTCTGTGTGCTGTTCGCCTCCCGGCTTTAGTAAATGTTTAGCTTGGGACTGGTCCGAAGCTCAATCAGCGCCCAACGCCGATGCGGTAAGTAGATTAGGACTCCGCACGATGATACCTTAAGACTAACGTAGCGTAGTTCAAAGGAGCTATGGAGACTCTGCCCAGACTCGAAAGCCTGCACATCCGCAACGCGCCAAAGATGGTGTCACCAGATGTCAATTATGATCATCTTTTTGTTGGCCTTGCATCCCAGATGTTCGAAAGTCTGTCAAGATCGCAATCAAAAGATCGGCCGTCCGCGGTCAAGACGATTGGAACTGGTTCACCAACGTACGCTGATGTCAGAATGGGCACACACCATCTCAAACCCACATATGACTTAGCGCGACTTCGTGTTTACCATTTGCAATCGGGCGAGCCCAAGTTGGTCGCGAAAGGGGTATGTGATGATGCGGAAGGCGTTTGTGGGGATTTGAGCATCTTCAGGCCATTCAGATTCTAATAGCTGAGCTGAACTCGTGTAAGAAGTGTAACGTCTTCGGGTCGTACAACAGTACGCCGTGTATATACGCCCGACCAAGTTTCGCGATAACAGACGTTCTGGCGCTTCACACCTATGTCGCAAGCAACCATAGACGATCTCCGAGCTCAGCTTCTGCTCAGTTGCTGAATCGGGTGCGTAATTCTCACTGACGATGCGCACAAGTGTCCTGAAGACGATGCCAGCTACCAAAGAGCAGTACAATTCGCCCCATTGGCGTAGAACCACCTAACAGAGATATTCCCATCCTAGATTTCAGGCCAAACTTCCTGATAGCCAATCCTCTTGAATACCACGTACATGCCATTAACGACTTTCGGATATCTCAGCCGTCCATCAATTCGACGAGCTAACGCTCGGTGCTCACAGCAAGTTCCCACAGGCTTATTCATCTTGGCAGCCTGGAGAGGCGAGCGAAGTAAAACATGAGTCACTTGCGAATTGAGTAACAGAGATTTGAAGCGTACAATGTAGTTAATGGTGGTTTACAAAGTGAAAACAGAAGCAGTGATTCTGGGGCGCTGGGGGTAGTGTCGTAGAGGATTGGAAAACCTCCCGTGCCTCCCCCACTAGAACAAGGTTCGGCCCGCGGCTCGCGGTAGAAACAAGCACCCGGGAGTGCCAAGACACAACTCTGGTGGGGTTTCGTGCTAACCCAGTCTCGATAAAAGGCAACCTTCCCAATAATAGCATTCTAAAGGCGTTGAAATACCCACTATTCAAATCTCAACCAAAAGGCCATATTACTTTGGCGGCCACGAAAATCTTAACTCCACAGCTCCCGCCAGTACCGTACCCGAGGGGTTCAATTGGAAGCTCTCCACAAATGAACGAACAGTGACAGACAATGCCCAACGTCCTTGTTGTCGGCGCCAGCCGTGGCCTCGGCGCCAAACTAACCAAGCAGTACGCCGGCAGGAGCTACCACGTCTACGCAACAGCGCGCTCAGACAATCACCCCGCATCCAGCCCAAGCATAACCTACATCTCCGGCATAGATATCGCTCAAGAGGATGCAGGTTCCAAACTCGCATCTGCTATCGGTAAGAAGAGCCTCGAGATCGTCATAATCACTGCAGGCTATTTCGCCACAGAAAGCTTCGATGAGCCGAAATGGGAGGATGAGATCAAGATGTATACGACCTCTTCGATCGGCCCGGTATTCGTCGTGCACCATCTCGTTAAAGCTGGACTGCTCTCGTCAGGGGCGAAGGTGATTCTCGTAAGCAGTGAGAGTGGCAGTATCACATTGCGGCATGAGAGCGAGGGAGGGGGAAATTATGGACATCATGCTAGCAAGGCGGCGCTGAATATGGTGGGGAAACTGCTGAGTTTGGATTTGAAGGGTCAGGGTATCAGTGTGGGGATTGTGCATCCTGGTTTTATGCGGACGGAGATGACTAAGGGTGTTGGGTTTGATAAGTATTGGGATGATGGGGGTGCGGTTACGCCTGATGTGGCTGCTATGTCATTGATCGAGTTCATTGACAAATTCGATATGAAGAACACGGGAGAGTATTGGGCGCCGCGAGGCCCGAGGTGCGTAGCGCAACTACTGGGAAGTTCACGTTGCTGATGGCTTACCTAGAGACATTGGGACCGCAGAACCAGTACTCGGCAAGGGCTTGAGCACGCCGTTGCAGTTGCCATGGTGAGATCGAGAGAGGGGTGAAACAACAAACGTGGTCGATGACCGGTCCTTGCTGCTCCAGCTGAAGGCTGCATCTACCATCAGAGCAGCGACCACTAAATCGGTATCTATAAAGGAGCTATGACTGTACGACAGACTCGGATTGCTCCCTACGGTAACATCTTAGCAGGATTCTGATGGTTTGAATTTCTAGCCATTCGGGAATACCGCCATGGTCAACTTCCCTCCTGACCCCAACCCAGAAATTTGTCCAATCTTATTCTGCCTCACACACATCGCCCTCACTGTAACGAGAGCCTGCCACAAATCGTAAAAAGTACCTGAATCATGCACATCCGCCTCGCCGCTCGAGGCACTCACGGCCATGATGCATCCGTTTGGTCCTATCGCGTGAGTATCAGTTCATTTCTCGTCAAACGGATGTTTCTACAAGAGTCGGCTCGCAGCTTTGATATCAATGATGGTAGGACGATCACTCACGAGGAGATGCCCAAGCCCTTGGAAGTACAATTGTAGTAAGTGGACTATCTTCTGGACCGATAATTTCGGGAGTCGTGTCTGAGGCGGGTATGCTCGAGACCAGGGTGTTGCAATGGTCCGTGAATATAGCGTTAGAAAGGCACTCGACGTTGCGGGGAATGAAGGGTTTCAACACAAGGCTTATATCGCCCCTGGCACCTGGGTGCCGTCAGTATGTGCATTCTGGCATAGTGCGAGAAACCTAAATTCCTCAAAAGGTCGTCCACGCACCGATATGTGTGGCGGTTCCACCATTTCCACGATTGTCACGGACACATTCGTCAAGCATTTGAGTGGCAGCTGCGACTAGCTCATGCCCCGTCGCCAGAGAATATGGCGCTTGTCCAGTCTTGATAATGTCCCAGGTGCAGTAGCCGTCACCTGTTCTATCTTAGATGTTTGGCTTGTAGGTGCCCTGACATTAACTCACCGCTCATCCACTGTATTGGAAGCTCAAGATCCCATACCTGAATGATTTAAGAGTTAGCATCTCCTGACTACGGCATCATTCTGACTCATTAGACATGAACGGCAAGCTAGATTTCCCAAGAACATCTCTGATAACTGGCCATGCAGTCATGGTAGGGAGACAATACTGAACGAGAATGGTACATACACCACCCGCCCTACGTTGTCCAATGGTCAAGGGTCGATCGGGAAAAGGATGCACAAAAGTATTGAGCGCATCGAGGCAGGCGTCATATTCGAGTTCATGCCCATAGCCGCAGTCAATGAGCACATCGTTTACTGTTGACGGGGCATCTGGAACTGTGAGATTGAACAGATGTGATGGCCCAGTCTCTGCTGCGGTGGTGTTGACCTGCGATATAAGCCTCAAATCAGAACTAGATAGATTGTACGGCGTTGAGGCCGCGATGAGTTGAGTTGGATATTGTGGAGGATGTAAAGCAGCTGCGGTGACGATGGTGATGAACAAGAATGAACGGTGTAGAATCAGGCACAACATGGCTAAGCTTGAACAAGAAGGAGATCAACTACAACCAAAGAAAACGATTCGCAGATGTACAGTCAATGTAACAATGCGCGGCAGGGGAAGGTTGTCCACGCAAGCAACCGTCGCGCTTCTCAACTCTACTACTGCCGACAGCCAAAAGCTATAAATGGAGACGTACTGGCAAGCGACTCTGCACGATTGTTTCGAGGCATACTCATCAAGACAGTGTCAAAACAGCTGGCTCGAGTATGCATGTTGCAGACTCCAACATGGAGATAGACATGTTGGTGATCGAGCGCAGTCCGCCGAATGGGCGCACACACTGTGCCGATACCTGAGCATGAAGCAAATATGCCCGTCTGTTGTTCACTCTACCCTAGGTATTACAGGAAGAGATCATAGGAGGATGGGCAACGTGGTAGAAATTCAACGGGCCCCTCGGGCGACGACAAACGCTTTATACTTTACTTTAGCTCCCGGAGTGCGGCACGGTATTCGCGCTGTCAGTATAGTAAAGTACTAGTTGCTTGTCTTCATTCAGCTAGGCCATCCACATTCCCATCAAAGGGCAGGAAAGCATCGTCGTAGCTATTTGCCCGTCGCCAACAGCATGGCGGAGGGTTTATTCATCGCTGCGGGAGACCATCAGGCATATATGCGATATGCTCTTTCCTTGGCGAAGAAGGCACCCCCAAAGCCTACGAATTTCTGTGTAGGAGCCGTCCTGGTCGAGGAGACAGCGAATCGGATTTTGTCCACCGGCTACACCATGGAACTTCCGGGGAACACTCACGCCGAGCAATGTTGCCTGGCGAAGTTGGGGAAATACATCGAGAGCCATGGCCAAAAGCTTGTTCTCTACACGACTATGGAGCCGTGCAACGACAGGGCGAGTGGCAATATACCATGCACGGAGACGATTATAACGACCAAGCATGGCGGCAGTGACGGTATCAAGACGGTATATGTGGGAGTGCAAGAGCCGGAGAAATTCGTTGGAGCAAACACTGGGAGGGCTAAGCTCGAGGCTGCAATGATCGAGTACATACACGTGCGCGGGTTCGAGGAAGAGATTCTGGCTGTTGCAGCCTTGGGTCACAAAAGGGAGCAGTAGCCACAGTTTCTCTCAATTCAAGCTGTCCTTGGTCCCGACTCAGGGTCTAATTTTGGTGCGCATTGTGGAGGATTATCATCCCGCCAAGGCTGATACGAGTACGACTCACAGCTTGATGATGTAACGAGCAAACGTTCGGACTCAGCTATATAACGACCGCTCAGTCTTGTCTTTCCTCATCTTACACTTTGTACCTCTCACTCACTACACATGCGTCTTCCCATTTCCCCGTTAAACTTGCAAGGAACTATCAGATCTTCGATCGGATCCACCTTCACTCCATCCAGCATACTCAAGCACTCATCTATTCCCCACACTCGCAACATGTCTTCATGTAAGTCTTCATACGCTCTGCAATCATTGCCAATAATTTATCGCACTTCTGTTCCCGCTTCGTAAGTTCTGACATTTCTAGCAATGAGCGATCTCAACATCGAGAACACCAACATCAAGACCGCGAGCGGTGTCTCACTCGATGACCATCAGAAGACTCTTGTTGGAAGCGTGTTGGATGTGTGTTACATCTTTCTCGCACCTAGTTGATAATCCTGCTAATTCTTTATCAGCTCTTCGCAGGCAGGCCATCATTGAAGAAGCTTCAGCTATGGGACGACGAAGGCACTTTCGAAGACCCAATCACTAAGGCTGTCGGCCGCAAGCAGTACGAACCTCAATGGTATGGTCTGCAGAGTGCCTTTTCGGAGATCGAGCGCCTTCACCACGAAGTTACCTCCGGCGGCAATCCCATTGCTATGGACCTTCGCACACGTTACGTCGTTAAAGGCATTGGCAAAGAGCAGACCATCGACAGCAAGATCAACATCTTCTATGATAAGGCCAGCGGCAAAATCACGAAAGTTGAAGACAAATGGGACGGCAAGCTTCCGGATAGCTCCATCCAGAATGTGAGTGTCGATCAACTGTTCAGTCCTTGGTGGTGGCTACATTATGGCTTGAGCTTCGCCTGGTGGGGCTGGAGTTTCACGTGGGACATGTATTGGTGGCAGGGAGGTCAATCGAGAATTTTCAACCTAGACATGCTGACTTGAACGTTATTACAGGCATTTCGAAAAATCAACGCTGTGACTGTGCCAAAAATTGTTGGTGTGCCCAAGAACAATGAAGAGGATGCGGCCAGAGGGAACCAGTGATGTGTTGTATGTGGCATTCATGACTCAGCCTCAAAATGAAATATGTATTATCCGTAATAAAAGTTCTCTCTGATACTCTTTGGATGGTCGGGTATTCGGCGCGTCATCGAATATTCCCTTTCCATAAGCACTCTTCCACAACCCTTCTGGCGAGTGTCTAGTGAGATATCGGCGCTTGCTATTATCGCACGTTCATCTACGCGCAGACTGTAACCGCTCCCTCCGCACGGGGAGCTTATCTACTCAAGATGTTCGAGAAGTGTGTGGTTCGCGACCTTTCAGAATATTCAACAACCAGCCAGTGCGTCAACAATTCCACGGAGACCTGCTTTCAAGACTACTTGGCTTTGAAGAGCTGCAAGGAAAGTCGCACGAAATGAACATTGCATTGTTGAAACTTGAAATCAGAAAGCACAAGGCCAGATACTGGAGTTATTGGTTGAACTCATGTATTGTTTCTTTCGCTTTCCTCAGTATCTGCCATGCCGCACTAGCACCCGACGATTCATGGATATTACTTCCAAGCGGCACACAATACATCCAGAACATTTCCTCCACACTCGAGTAGGTTCCCTGGCAAACCCATTGCTATAATTTGCATCTAGTTAAGAAATCAATTTCACAGGACAACCAATCGCACGAGTGCTGAAATCAACGCACTGGATGCTCCCATTCCTCCTGCTGGTCTCCCAGATGTGAGAGTCAGAGTGACGATTGATACACGTCCTCCTTACTTGAAAGGCGGCCAGTTGATGTTCTCCATGCTAGCAGCGATCAATGAGCTCTGGCTGCGGTCAGATCTTCGAAGCCTTAGGCATCCAGTTACCTATAGCACTGCAGCGTTTCCGAACGTCGCCATTCTTCTATCACCGACACACATCCAGAAATTGACACCTGTGAAAATGGCCTTCGGATTGACACAGACAGCTGCAAGTATTTTGACCACGAACCGGAACCAATGGCCAGGAAGTGTGATTGTAATGATGACGGATGTACCTTCTGCTCAGACGATAGGTAATATTCACGTTTGGGACGATACAATACCTCGGAATGACTTACTATCATTAAACGAGACATTGGCCATGTTGAAAAAGCTATCCATCACCAATGGCAGCATTACGACCACAATTGGGCAAGGCATCGCTGATGATAGCACATGCACCACGGCTTGTTCCTCCTTAAACGACAACCCACCTAGTCCAATCTCCGACATAGACTGGCTGTCCGCGTTTACGAATGTCATTTTTTACGCCTTCTCGCGCTCCTCCTACGAAAGTGTGGCAGCGCAATTTCACGGTACCGGCCGAAAAAGCTGGAAAGCGCTCAATGTCGACGGGAAGGTGAAATGTAGAGTTGTGTTCTACGATAAGGCGCTTGACCCGACAGCGCCTTTGACGCTGGCGGGCTTCGTTGAGGGCATGTTGGCTCTTCTGAAAGACTGGGCTCAGAGCGATGTTTGGCGCGAAGGATGGGGGGAGATCCAGCTGCGTGGCCAGAGGGTCGCCACAGTGCAGGTTTCTCGTGTAACGGTCGGGATGGCAGATGGAGAAAACCCTAGCGTAGCGACTGCTTAGAAGAGCTCGTTCGGTGCTCATTTAGTAACAAGGGTGCACTATTGCTGGTGTGATGGTATATTGAAATTGTTGTGCGATCCAAACCTCTACACCATCAAGATGACCCTCAGAACCTGTTTCGGGCCTGGGTCCGGGGGCCATTGGTGGAAGCGCTTTACTAGCTTCAGCGTGTAGAATAGTCCGGGTTGCGCTCGGTCCAAACTTTGGTACCAAAACCCCCCTTCAACACAGATACTCGAGCTGTAGTATGGGCAGCGCCCCTCTTCTCCATGCATAGTCCTCCATCATCGAGGATGCTATGCCCAAGTCCTTCTCCGCTCCTCTGACCTTCTACCCCGCCTACTGCTTCTCGCTCTCCCCCACCTACAACACATGGGCTAGGTTAACTGCCGCGGACGTCCACGCTCTCAAAGAGCATGCAGGCTTCGAAGGTATGTCGTCCTTTTTGTGGTGTTGTGCACTAAGAAGAAGAGGCGTTCACAATTCAGTCCAACGTACTGCGGGCTGACTTTCGCCTAGGACAAAACCTTTACTTCCACCTCAACCACCCTATCAAATGGATCCGCCTGATCGGTGTCATTATTGCCGTCGACATCTACCCTACGCGATGGATCATGTCACTGGACGACAGCAGTGGTGCTACAATTGAGATCACATGTGGTCGTCAGAAATCAGCACAGCCTGCATTGCCAGCTAAGGACGCCAGTATACCGAGCTTTCCTAGTGCCCCTACAGAAGGTCGCACGGCTACGGGAGTCTGCATTGATTTGAGGGGTATTGATATTGGGAGTGTGGTGAAGCTGAAGGGAGGGATCGGAAGTTTCCGAGGCGAGAAGCAGGTACTCCTAGAGAGGATATCGATCATACGTACTACAAACGAAGAGGCTGCTGCCTGGGCTGAGAACACAGATTTTCGCAGAAGTGTACTGGATATTCCATGGGTGGTCAATGAGAAAGACGAGAAAAGAGCGAAGAGGAAGGCTGTGGGGTTAGATCGCGAACAAAGGGCGAAGGCAGAGCGAAGGAAGAAGCGCACAATTGAATCCATTGGGATCAAGAAGCCGAGAGACAGGGAGAGCAGGCAATTCGTCCCTGGATGGGAGGAGCAGAGAAATGAAGAGGCGGGTCGTGCTGCTGCTGAAAAAGAGACTCAGGAAACCGCCAAGATCAAAAGAGCTCAGGAGAAGAAATCAAGGGAGCAAGAGTTCAAGAGATTGGAGGCACAAAGGGAACAGAGGAAGCTTGACATGGATGTAGCATCACGGAAGGATAAGGAACAATTGCAGGAGGCTCAGCAAGCTATCGCGGAACTCGAGAAGCTGAGCTATGAAGAAGGCCTACGTCTTGCTGCAGAAGCCGAAAGAAAAGAGCAAGCCAAGACCAAAAGAGCTGAGGATAGGAAGCTGAGAGAGCAGGAATTTGAGAGGCTGAAACGTCGCAAAGAGATCGAACAAGATGAGCGAGGTGCTACAGCTGATTGAACTGGAGGTGTACAGGTCTTAGGTATTGTTTGTGGACCGTCTGTAAGATGAGTGCCCTGGCAGCCAACCTTGGGAAAGAGATCATACGAGGCCAGTGCAACTGCCCTGAACGGGGCAAACAGCGTTGCAATTTTGGCGAAGCTTCAACGACGCAGCGCTATGAGAGAAGTTATGGCTGACGAATACGAAAAAAGAGTACGCCCAAGGCGGGAAAGTGTCTGGCAAGATATCCTTTTGTTATCATGTTAGTTTCAGCATTTATTCTCTGTCTAAAGCGCTAGGAGGTAGTGGAAGCACCGGTTTCGCTGGTTGTAGTTTTCGCTTCCTGCACTTCTTCGACTATCTCTCTCCGACTGATTACGATAGCGTGAGTGGGTCTTACAATGCCACGCGCGTGGAAAGGCGCTTTTCATCCCGGCAGCTTGATGAGGACGAGTGCAAATTCCTCGCTTGAGCGGAAGAAATGTCTCAATCGCTACAACGGGTATGTACCAATTCCTCCGAAGTAAGCTTCTCCTCAGCGGTCTCATCCTCGTTAATCAGTCAATACAATCACTCATGTTTCTCTTTTCAACACCCATCAAAGTCTGCTTGCTTTGTGTCTCGCTGGCCACGTCAAATTTACTCAAAGACCGCGCGAACAGTTACACGGATCATGCGAACCTAGAGCTTCCACTCAATCTCACAGACTCGATATCAATCGTCAATGAGACCGCCACAGTCAACGAGACGACTTCGCCAGCGGATGCATTCTATGGTGATGATGATGTAGCATGGCCTGATACTGCAGCATCGCCATCCATTGCGCTACCGCCACTGAATGCCTCCTTAGCCCGCCCCGAGCTTGGCGCTCCACGTCTCCATTGCAATGGCAAAGCTTACGGCAAGAACCTGAAAATCTCTAGCTGCCTCAGAGCTCTCGCTACAATGCCAGAAGGTAAGAAAGCCTTGACGTTTGGCGAAAGAGGCCACGGCTATTGGGATGGGGTTCTCCCATACCGAGTACTCAGCCCGGATGGCTTATGTGCGGTCGACATCAGCCATACGGCAAACATATTTTCCGATAAAATCAGCCCTTCGGAACTAAAGCAGGGCGTAGAGCTCGTGATGGAGATATGTTTGAAAGGAAAGCCGAATGAGGGCGGCGTTGTCAGCAACATTGGCAAGAACGGGGATCTCGCCGTTCGTGTCATGTCAAATAAACCTAGCGTGCGTTGCGGTAGTCCTCTCAGCAGCCCGCCTCTTGAGGACTGCAAAAGGGTTTTCGACTCGATGCGTGCGGATGGCCACAAAGAGATCTTCGGGCAGAAAAGCGATCCGGATCCTAAGATCACGGTCAAGCTTCCTGCCACGCTCACTGGGAACCGAAGACGCTGTCAGCTTGTTGTTGATACTGTCGTGCCTGGGGAGGGACAGGACACGTATGACTGGTACAAGATTTGGGCCGCTGCAACTTCCATCGAATACATGTGCCTTTACTCCGGTCGGAATGGGGTGGCTCTTGAACTTGGTCAGTCCGCCGAGTAGTTTGGTTTTGTACATGGTCGAAAGCGGTACTAACATTATGTGCGTGCAGGGGAAGAGAAAAAGCTAATGTTACAGGTTAGGGACCTGTGGGCGCCTCCGGACCCACTTCTCGCGGATTCGAAGTAGGCAGGTCAGCGAGATAAGGTGTGTGTTGCTATTGTATACTACAACCGTCTACTTCCATTGTGAGGTTCCAGACCAAGCAGCAGACCACTCTGTGAAGATGATCATTGTATTCCCGGTCCCACATCTATCTCTCCCAGCTCACCGACCGCGTGATGTCTCGTCTCGACGAGATCACCCATGGGATCTTTGCTCTGCATGGTATTCAGGTACGCATGAGACTCCGACAACATGATTAGCTCACCCGCCACGTCTCCCCTCCTCATCCCTCATCGATAAAGGTAAACTATTCCGGCGATCTTGCCCCGCGCAACGAACACAAGCCGGTGGAGTCCTTTCCCTATCCCTTTCCAGAGCCAGTCCCAAACCCGTCCCCAAAACCGAAACCGCCCTATCGCAAGAGCCGCCCACCTCTCCGATAGCAATACGCTCAACCTTCCTCACAAAATCACACAGATCCAACAACTCCATCCTCGCCTGCCGCAGTCTTGTCACTGCGGCTTGCAGGCTTCTGTAGGAGGATCTTGCGGTGGTGTATTCCTCAAACCAGATCTCTTTCTCGGTATCGTCTTGATATTCCTGCATCAACATAACATTCTCATCTTCATCTATTTCGATAAATGGTTCTAACACGCCCTCTGCCCTTTTCAATTCAACCCATCTCTCTTCCTCGATTCGCGCTGCCATTTTCCGTACGCTCTTTGCCGTCTTCGCTGCCATACGAGTTGGTGCTTCGATTTGAGCGTGTCGTTTGTGTATATCTTCGATAATATGTGAGATCTCGGCGCCTAGTGCCGCTTGCTGGAGTCGCAGTGCGTGCAGGTTTCTGATGTCGAGAGTTAACTGCGCGTTTTCGGCTTTGAGAATGTGTTTTTGGGCATGCAGGTTTTGGATGGATTTTCCTATCTCGGTGATGGTTTTGTCGTCGTTGGGGCTTTGGGTTTGAGGTGGGGGGTTTTGGCTGTGCTTGAGGCTAGGTCTGCGGGGAGGGAGTGCGTCTGGTTTTGGATGAGTATGGTTGTGGATTTGCGGGTTGTGGGACTGACTGTACCTTCCGCATCCTTGATTTCTGTTGACATGTTTGGATGGGTCTTGTATAAGTTTAAGAAGGGTGTTTTTTGGTATGAGTGGCTGTGCTGGGGCTCTGATGGGGATGATGGTTCGACGGTGAAGAATATTGGGTAAGGATTCTGGGCAGGTGTCAGAGATGTGTTGCCAGGTGATGGTGATGAAGGAGGGAGTATCGAGATTGCTGGCGAACGTCTTGAGTAACGTCTCCGTCTCTTCACGTTGTACAAAGGGTCGGATACTTTCGGACTTGAGGCTGTACTTGCCGGCCGTAGAGCTGGATTTGCCCGATGGTGGTGTCTTGTCCCGCGCAGCTGGGCCTACAGATATCGTTTTGGGGTTCATGTGGGTAGGAAGTTCTTGGAGGGGGAAGGAGAGGAGGGTCGTTGGTAGGTGTTCCAGGTATGGTGGAATGCTGGTAAAAATGATTAGAGACGTCAGGCAGGCTTTTCTGATCGAGAAGGGGAAAGGCCTGACGACGAACAATTACAAAATATCGAGCGTTTTGATAGAGGTCGTCAGGTGTCAAGTTGAAACGGAACAACTTCATCTAAAAGATCACTCCTGACACAGCTTCAACCTCGTGTTTCCCAATCAACTTCAGGTCGAGGAGCAGAAAAAAGAGCATCACTCTACCTTTCTTCGGGTATCACCCACTTTCAAACCCAGCAAGTTCGATATCTTATGAGCATTCTGTTGGCATTGTACATGTACGCTCTCTCGCTTAAGGCCCTAAATTGTTGTTCAATTGCTTGGAAGCTCTCGTCGACAAGATTGACCCATAGGGAGACAATCCGGACCGAAAATGTGGCTTTGGTAGACAAAAGTGTGCGAACGGAGGTTTTGCTCGAAGGTGATTGGGAAGATGTTATGGTGTTCACTGGCATTTAGCTAGTCTGCATGTATATCTTTAACCTACTATGACTGGCCGGTAGATCGATCTTCTCGTATAGTAGCCAACAACATCCTGAAGCTTGGCGGTTGTTATGTGTTCACTTGGTTCAGTGTTCTTGTTTGGAATATGTCAGCGTTTGTACGACCCCCAGATACTTTCACTGGTTCCGAGACTATCCCGATTCTTTCGCTCACTTTCGAAACTCCTGCAACGTCATCCACCGATAAGATAGAGTCACTTACCTGCTTCCCACGAAGAAGAACGATGGCTATGACATATTTAGAGAGCGTGTCTAATGCGTTGGCCGGCGATGACCAAGGTCTGGCCAAGAGAGCGAAGGAAAAGGTAAGACAGTCTTCAAATAAAAAGTTTCAATGTTAATGTTGCCCCGAAAAGTTTGGTCCAGAGCTTGGCCTGGACGACCTCAAAATCACACCATATTGGCTCTACCATTTCAACCAACTCCTCCCCGCCTCACACTATAACCGTGTGCTACTCTTTCGGCCGCTCCCGCCCAATCGATGCTTCGACTGTGTTCAAGTGATCGATAAGAGTGGCAAAATCTGCTGGGATATCTTCTCGGAAGGACTGTTGGAAGCGAAAGGGGCTCATATTGGTATCGTGCTAGCGGGATATCGCGTGCAAGCAGAAAACGTGCAAGTGAGGTGGATAGAGAAGGATCGGAAGGAGGAAGAGATTGATCTTTTCGAGGATTCTGATGAGATAATGGGTAAAGATCCTGACCAGTAGCGAGTGGGAAGTTGTCTTGGGTATAAGGTGAGTGCCAAAAGTGATCGATGAGCGTTGCACAAAGTATCCTGCAAGTAGCCTCCACGGATAGCTAAACGAGATGACAATGAGGCACCGTCGAGAGCCCTAGATGATATCAAGCGTTCACGTCTTTGAGTTGATCCTAGGTCTGGTTGGACCGGAGATTTGCATCTCTCAGGATAAGCGCTAGGAGCACCATAGAGCATTCCACCGAGGTCAGGACATGTCAATACTGTAGAATATCAAGTGTTCCGATTTCAACTGTCCGATCACCCCTGAATGAGGTTTGAGTGAGCTAAGAATGCATGGGATCGGCATTGATGTTTCGACCTCAACACATATGGTGGCTCGTATCGTGTACGCAGGAAGGTATCCTTGCTCTCAATCTGCCCCTTTGGATGACACTCGATGAAACATGAAGTCGTGGATACAATGCACGATTAACGGCGGGAACACGTATCGTGTCGGTTAGTTGTCAACCTCAATGGAAGTCTAATTAGCTGGATATCGTCCTCGTACTTGGTTGTATAGGATCAACAACGTGACTTAAATCTTTTGCAACACTGGGGACCTTGGAAGGGCCACGAGCAATATCCTGACGCGAGGTCTTGGATCGGATACTGTAATCTTAGCCAATAGTGGGCAAGTCTGTCGCCAAGCCTCCAAGCATTCAGTGAGGCACGGCACGACGGCTCTTTCCGCTGGAGATCATGGACAGACACTAACCTTATTTGGATCAGCTTGGCGAGTGCTGATCATTGTCATGCCATCCTCCCATCCTTGTCCAGACGGCGAATCAAACCTCAAACCGGATAAGGTTCGATCAACACTCTCCATTCCCCTACAGCTGGCGAGAGTCTACACCCAATGTCTTGACGGTGTTCGATCATGCACGTTGATTCATGTTTCTGCCATGACAACGTTGTGCTTGATGAAGGTGTTGGCGAGGGATCACACTATGGTGCTTTGCCGTTCCTAGCTCCGTTTCTCACCTCATTCGCTTCAAGCCAAGCCACCAACAACATGGCAAGAGGCGGGAGGCGGCGACGCCGCGACTAGAGGACTCTCCTTCATCGAAGATTCGTTGCACTCAAACTGCTTCTGGGGCAGCGCTTTCCATCTCTGGTCTTTGTTGCGTGCCATGCAGCCAGGTCGTGGGCACGGTCGCAGCCCCACGTCTCTGCACACTTAGAACTAATTCTACTTTTATGGGCCTGCAATCTCGCAGATCATCGCGAAAAAAGTGTGATGGCTTTGCATCACTAGCAATTCCTTACAAAATGGCACAGTAGCATTGATTATGCGCTCATGTGGCCACATAACAACATACGATAAGATGGCTGTCAATGTGCCTGTGCCCGGCCACTTCTTTGGTCTTCGAATAAGCATCGACTGCTCTCTCTTGTTTTCGATGCTTGGTGACTGTTGTTGCTGTGCTTGTTGTTCCGCACCCAATGGAAGCTATCCATCAGTCCAACGAGAGTCGCAAACCTGATATTGTCGGTGCCTCTGTGACGCTTCTTGTTCTACCGACACTTGCCGTTTTGCTGCGCTTTCTGTCGAGATGGATGTCACGAGCTGGGCTCTGGGTGAGGCGATAACCTTGATGTATGGACCGGCATGTATTGATGCATAACCCTTAGTGGGATGATTTCTTTATATTTTTGGCAATGGTATGCCGGAAACATATTCATATCCAGCAACATATTCATATCCATCGATGCTCATGGTCCAGCAGACGTTTTCCTGGGGTCTCAACATCGTCAATCTCCTCGGTCAGCAGCGAACCAATCGTTGAAACACATTATCAACGGTGCTGAGATCAAGTGCAGAGATTAAACATGGTGGCTCCGGCAAGCATCTACCCGCCCCACCTGACCGAGTCATATTCACATGGTTCAAATACCTCTACGTCTTCGAATTTATGTACGCTTTCGCCCAGACGACCAACAAACTGTCCATGTAAGACCGATCCTCGAATGTTTGGAAATATCAAAGCTGATCTATCAATACCTTAGAGCACTTTTCCTTCACAGTACGTTCATTGAAGGTCTCCGGCCCCCTGATAGCCCGTGTCTTGACATGTGAGCTATGCAATGGCAGCGATGCGTTTTTGTTGTCTCCCATCTAGCCTACAATCTTGTCTTATAGTAATAGCAAATCCCCGAAGAGGCAACGCTGATTCCGCAATTTCTAGGAATCTTTCCCGTGGCTCAATTCAGACGCCTTCTAATCTACCTCATAGTCTTCGTCTTGACGTTCGCATCCGCATGCATAATCGTCAATGTTTTCCAATGTGTTCCTATCGACGCCTTCTGGAACACTCTGGCTGGTCAGTTATCGGCAACTATGGGAGGTCGATGCATCAATGTTCACCTATACTTTTTAATCAGCGGCGCCATTAATGCAGTATCAGATTTTATTCTTCTAGCATTGGTAGGTATAGATCGAGAGTGCATGCCTCATTACATACTACTGACGATATCATCGGTTAGCCTATACCTTTACTCTGGCGACTCAGGACTAGTAGGTTGCAAATGGTGGTCTTGACCGCCATATTTACCCTGGGCTTGGTGTAAGCATAGTAACCCAGGAGCTATGTGTTGGTCATCTGCTTATACGATACAGAGTGTGCGGCATCAGTGTTGTCCGACTGGTAACGCTTTCTCGACTTCAGAATGCAGACATCACTTGTGAGTAAACAGGCTGCCATCTTTTGATCGCTTTATTGAAAGCAGTCTTTACAAGGGACGTATGTCACACCCTCCATATGGACAGCCGCAGAGTCATCCATCACAGTGGTTAGCGCATGTCTACCGAGCCTAAGGCCTTTGTTTGCCAGAGTAGTATGGGGAAGAGCTCGCCAACCAACAGCAAAGTCGCCAAGTCATAGGAGTTTGGCCGCTTCTTGGCGAAGCGGGAACGTCAAAGACAGCCATGACGGAAGCTTCAACAGGTTGCCGGAGACTTGGAATAATGTGGCGGTACATGGAGGACGCGCAGCGGGAAGCGAAGAATACGAAATGGGGGATACCCGGCATCGTCCGCCGCTTAAGGGTATTATGGTCAAGACGACGGTGGTTCAGGAGATTCATGAACGGTTGACATATCATGACGAATTGTTCTGAAGTTTGTACATAAGTGTTCGCTTGTTGCGCGATATCTGCGTGTATACCGCCCTCGTCCAAGTCCGCCTAGAACTTTGATGCAAACACATTGGTGACATATGGGTGACTGCAATTGTGCTGATTATCATCAGTATTCAGGCCTTCGAAGTAGATCCCGGCGACGCTGTGCCTGTAACCAGCACGAATGCCAACGTGAAACGATTACAGTTTGGGGATTGCCATGCGATGGCCTAGATGGGTACGAACTTTGTCTGAATTCAGACTTGAAAACCCAGCTAGGCCACAAAGAATTGACCTATGCATGAAGCGTGCATGAGAGCCAATGCCCTTCGATCGTGTATACTCATGCATTGCATCAGTAAATGCGCGTCGAACACAACAAGGTCCTGCTTGATCTGCAATAAGGTTACCGATCAGGTCTTGCAAGCCTCTTTCTGCACGGGCTGTTCTCCATAATTGGCTGGCATCGTTGCCGTGGCTTTGTCTGGACGTCTATTCATGCAGGATAGAGTCGATCATTGGCAGAGAAGTCTTCCTGCGAAGCTGGATATGCTGACACATATAGGAAAATTCAGGCTTTGCTACTTTTGAAGTTGGGCGAAGGCGTATCGACTTGGTGGATTAGTACTGCTGTAGCGAGGGACAGAATATATAGCTTTAGAAGTTACGCTTCCGACCGGATTTCTGGGCATCATGTTTCATTCTTGGGCTTATAATGTCTGCATGGAGAGCTTCTGCTGCTGGCTGATATCTCTTTGTCCGAAAGGAAGAGGACGTGTACAACCAGTGTTAGCTTTCGTAGCTGTCTTGATATTGAGTGGCAGTATTTGTGCTTAAGAATACCAGACGAAGCGTGACCGAGTTGAATTGTCATAAATCTGTCTATCGGAAATGGTCGTATCATGAACAACGGGTTCTTCGACTTCAGCATGTCGCTTGGCAACGAGCTTAGTATGCCAGAAAGAGATCTGCTTATAGATTGCCATGCTTCTCCATTCAGTAGGCAATATGATTGATTAGCGCGATCGATCTCGGCCAATCAACGGCTCGCTTATCTCATTGACGTCTATCATTTTGTCCCTCATCTCTTGGCCACCAACGAACAACCCTACATTCTCTCCACCTTGTCTTCCCTACATACACCTATCGCAATGATCACACTACGGGCGGTCACAACTAAGCCCATCATTACACTCTCGCATCGTATACATCCCTCCGCCACAGCCGCCTCCCGGTTGAATGGAGCTAACCCAGCACCTAGACAGCAACAGCAGCGTGGATTCGCAACAGTACAAGATGGACCGCCGCCGAAGAGGACACATTTTGGCGGCTTAAAGGATCAGGATCGGATATTTCAAAACTTGTATGGACGTCACGGCGCGGACTTGAAGAGCGCGCAGAAGTATGGAGATTGGTACAAGACTAAAGAGATCATACTCAAGGGCCATGACTGGGTATGCTGGCTCTCGAGGACAACTTATGAAAGGCATTGTGGCTAATATAGTCCCACAGATTATCTCAGAGATCAAAGCTTCTGGGCTTCGAGGTCGAGGTGGCGCCGGATTCCCCTCGGGCTTGAAATGGGTATGGTAGCACCAGCCGTTGCCATTAAAACAGATACTGATCTAAACAGTCATTTATGAATTTCAAGGACTGGGACAAAGACACTAAGCCACGCTATCTAGTGGTCAACGCCGATGAAGGCGAGCCTGGAACATGCAAGGACCGAGAGATCATGCGGAAGGATCCACATAAGCTCCTAGAAGGATGTCTAGTGGCCGGCCGAGCCATGAACTGTAGTGCAGCCTACATCTATATCCGTGGAGAGTTTTACCATGAAGCCACTGTCCTACAGCGAGCGATTCAGGAATGCTACAAGGAGGGATTGATTGGGAAGAATGCTTGCGGTAGCGGCTACGACTTTGACATCTACATCCATCGAGGAATGGGCGCATACGTCTGTGGCGAAGAGACATCTCTCATTGAGTCACTGGAGGGGAAGCCGGGCAAGCCTCGCCTAAAGCCACCGTTCCCAGCATCCGTTGGTCTATTCGGGTGCCCATCCACAGTAGCCAATGTGGAGACAATTGCGGTTGCCCCGACTATTGCTCGCCGCGGCGGGAGTTGGTTCAGCTCCTTTGGACGTGAGCGGAACTCTGGCACTAAGCTATTTTGTATATCTGGTCATGTCAACAATCCCTGCACCGTCGAGGAGGAGATGTCCATTCCGCTCAAGGAACTTATCGAGAGACATGCCGGTGGTGTCCGAGGCGGATGGGATAACCTCAAAGCCGTCATTCCAGGTGGCTCTTCCACGCCGATCCTACCCAAGGACACATGTACTGAGCAACTGATGGATTTTGACGCCTTGAAGGATAGTCAATCTGGTCTAGGTACTGCAGCTGTCATCGTTATGGACAAGAGCACGGATGTCGTTCGCGCGATATCGCGGCTGGCATCATTCTACAAGCACGAGAGCTGCGGCCAATGTACGCCCTGCCGAGAGGGCAGCAAATGGACCGAACAGATTATGAAAAGATTTGAGAGGGGACAGGCGAGGGAGAGGGAGATTGACATGCTTCAGGAATTGACGAAGCAGGTAGAGGGGCATACCATATGCGGTAGGCTATTCTATCGTGCTTTTGAGGATGAGGGTTATACTGACATTGACGACAGCTCTCGGCGAAGCGTTTGCATGGCCGCTCCAAGGTCTAGTCCGACATTTCCGACCTGAGCTCGAGCAGAGAGTCAGGGGCTACGCGGAGAAGCATGGCGGCGAAGCAAGGGCGGGAGGTTGGGATCACGACGCACAGAAGAAGGGCATGCTCATCGCCCCTGGTCAATGATCGCTGCATTCATGAAGACGGGTTTGTACACACTCTTGCATTATGGCGTTTGGGATCGAGGTAGGTGCAGCATTGTCACCGGCTACTTTGGCATTGCGGTTACGTGAAATTTTCCAAGTTTCATCCATCGCTTCTGTCCCCGCTTCCACGATATTCAAGATCCATGTGTTTTTCGCCTGGTCCATTTCCATTTCATTATTCCCGTTTTCATGGAGGCTCATCGCCGCCCCATTCCCGCACCAGTCAACAGCCTCGGCGATCAAACACGATCGCGTCTACGCCTCATCAGAGCCCTACAAAAATGGCCAAGAGCTGGTACGTCCCACTCTCCATTCTTTCCCAGTGTATCCAATATATACACAACTTAACATCCCTCAATCTACACCCTCCATCTCCCACCCCATTCACCCACCAACCCATCCATCCACCCTCCATCAACCAATCCCTCGCCCAAAAACCAGCCGTACACTCCTGCGCCTCCATAATTCCATCCACCACCCCCTCGCCATGCACCCACCCA
>JAABUK010003292.1_pt1 | contig 27568 bp, 29 predicted proteins | sample 5559141 | NCBI WGS metagenome assembly JAABUK01 (sample SAMN10711869, study PRJNA513367) | rock metagenome | isolation source: Antarctica rocks | place: Antarctica: Victoria Land, Pudding Butte nord | collected 2016-01-03
ACAATATAAATTATAAATAATTGAAAATCAATACTTTATGAAAAATTAGGTTATTGTAGGTAAATACAAAAATTACCCATGAAAATTCTAATCGAAATTTAAAGAGTTTTTAGAAGTTCCCTTAATTAAGTCTACAATTAAAGTAAGATTTTGTTGATCCTGATCAAACTTTCTATCAATAACTCTGACAAGGGATGGAAACATAGTAATGTGGTTTTATAGCAAAATGCACAAATGCTGTTCGAATCATAAAAAGCTGACGATGGGGGAAAAGATCAAGGTTATTTATCCTTTTTTCTCCCCGTTTCAAATATAGCTTATAGTCTTTTCTTTGAAAAACAAAAGCAGTTAATTAAGCTTAATACCTTCATCCTTTTAGTAGTTGCTGTGCAATTAATCCATATATTATAATAAGACCAGCAAACTTCCATAAATATCTTCCTTTACCTTGCACTGTAAGCATTGCAGTTCTTTTTATTTTTGAAGCGGATGCACTTTTTAAAAGAGTATTGAGAATCTGCATGATTTGGAAACATGTTTCATTGGTTGACATTTTACATATCATCTCCATATCTTTAAACAACCATTCTTACATATCTGCAGCCGAAGATGATAACACCATTGAAGCAGGTATGGGGAAGAACACCTAAAATCTCAAACTAATTATTGTTATGCTGAAATGTTTTATGCTGATTGCATTTTTTTTACAAGCCATATTTGCTGCAGCGCAGGTACCTGTAAGTAAAGAGCCGCGCCATCATAACGTTTTTGAAAATGATTTTGTAAGAGTATTGGATGTGCACATAGCGCCTAAGGACACGACTCTGTTTCACAAACATGAGACACCTTCTGTTTTTATTGTGCTTACTCCTGTAAAAACCGGCTCGGAAGTGATTATGGAAGAAATGCATGCCACAGCTCTTTCTAAAGATGCTGCTATATCATTCGAGGGTTTTTATAAGAAACCCCGTGTTCACCGTGTCTGGAATGAAGACACCGCCGAATTTCATGTGATGGATATTGAACTCCTTAATAAAAATCCCCGCAACATTGGCTCTCCTGTACAACAAAAAGATCTTAAGCTGTTATTTGATGAAAAGCCGGTTCGCGGGTACCGGTTAACGCTGGGGGAAGCAAGCACCATGCAACTGCCAGCTCACACACCTTTTCTTATTGTTGGTCTTACCGATGCTTTACCGGCTGTAAGCGTAAACAAAAAATCATTGAGTAAAAAAGGTGATTTTCTTTTTATTAAGGCAGGAGATTCTATTAAGTTTATCAATGATGGCCAGCAATCTTATTCTTTTGCTGTATTAGAGCTTAAATAACCTAAGTTGCCAGTTATAAATCTTAGTTACTTTACACCTTTTTTATACAAAAGGCAAAGGATTGTTACTCAGGTATTTCAGTTTTGCTTTGGGAGTGTACAGCTCATATTTAGATAAAATGCTTAGGGGTAACGACGGGTAGTTGAGCTGGAGCTTTTTTATAATCTTTTATGCTGGATTTATACTTAAATGCTTACTTTTTAAATCCTATCCTGTCCCTTTCGCCTTATTTTCTTTGAGCTGCTTTCTCATCTAACAAATTTCCATTGCATCATAGATTTGATTTAATTGTACATCATGTTCACCTAACCGTTCTTTTATTTCTTTCATCTGTTCTTTCAGATCACTTTGCTTCAATAAAACCTTTCTTACTTCAACAAATGCTCTCATTATAGCAATGTTCATGTTTATCGCCTTGTCGCTCTTTAAAATACCGCTTAACATTGCAACACCTGTTCAGTAAAGGCATAAGGAGTGTTGTCTTTTCGTCTGCTTTCTTGTGACGTGGTCACAATTTGTGACCTCATAGAAGGGCTTTCGGATGCGGTAACAGTTTGTGACCGAATAGTCTGCCATTCTGCAAGGCTTAGCCTAAACATAAAATCTTCAGGAAATCTTTTCAGGTTCCGTTTTACCGACTGGTTCAATGCTTTTGTTTCAACTTCATATAAACCAGCTAAATCAAAGTCGAGCATTACTCTTTCGCCCCTTATTTCATAAATCCTGTTTTGTATACTCCGCATTATTTGCATAGTGAATTGTTTTAAAGGTCTGATTTGTTTTATTGGCTGCATTCCTTTTCGTTGATCAATTTCTTATTTCGCGCCTCTACTTCCCAATACAAAAAGTAATAGTATATGATAATCAGCAATTTACATTAAGAGGTACAAATTCGGTACAAGGATTCAAAAAATGATTAATCCATTAGTTATGCTGTAGTTAATTCCCCTTTCCTTTCGCCTGCTCAAAACGCTACAAAATAAAATTCAGGCAGCATCTCAACTGCTCATAGTCTATTTTTAAATATGTAATATTGTAACATTTAAGTACAAGCATCAAAGCCTGAATTAGTTATTTTTGAAACAATTCAATTATTAATGCACTATGTGCCTTGGGCTATTGCAAATTGACTTTTATTTACTAGTTTGGTAATGTAAACTCATCAAAAGAATTCAAGGATGAGGCCTGCGATAAGTAAAGATAAAATAAACTATATAGACAATTTACGTGTTCTAATGATTATATTGGTAGTGCTACATTACACTTTTATAAGCTATGGAGGACCTGGCAGTTAGTACCAGCTCTGATTGTTCCGTCCATTATTGAGATTTGACAACACGAATTTACAATCATAACTAACTAATTTCATCACTTATAATAATCAAAAATTGAAAATAAGTGAGCATTTCCGATAAATACAACTATCTGTCAGGTTTGTTTGTTGTGATAACTACATATTGAAATGCAATGAAAAACATAGTTGTCGTTGGTGGAACAAAAGGCATCGGAAAAAATGTTGTAAACCTTTTAGATAAGAGTAACGTGTTTGTAATTGCACGCACGAAAAACGAATTGCCTGATACAGCTAATGCTAATTTTATCGCGACGGATGTCACCCAGCCAACTATTGACCTTGCTATGTTGCCCGAAGTAATTGATGGCTTCGTATATTGCCCCGGAAGCATAAACCTTAAGCCCTTCCACCGCCTGACTCAACAAGACTTTCTAAACGACTGGAATATTAATTTTATGGGAGCCGTAAGAATTTTACAACAACTATTATCAAATCTGAAAAAGGCAAATGCGCCGTCTATTGTTTTATTCAGCACTGTTGCTGTAGCAGTAGGTATGCCTTTTCATGCAAGCATCGCAGCGGCAAAAGGCGCGGTAGAGGGATTGACAAAATCCCTTGCAGCAGAGTTGGCGCCAAAAATCAGGGTCAATTGCATCGCTCCTTCTTTAACGGAAACTCCGCTTGCCGAAAAATTAGTGAACACCCCGGAAAAAATTGAAGGAGGCGCCAAACGACACCCGCTTCAGCGAATCGGCAAAGCCAATGACATTGCAGAAATGGCTTGTTTTCTTTTATCCGATAAAGCAAGCTGGATAACAGGTCAGATTATGCATGTGGATGGCGGAATGTCAACTTTGAAAGGATAATATGAAAATACTTCTCACCGGCGCAACTGGTTATATCGCCCAAAGACTCTTGCCTGTTTTATTAGAGAATGGTCACGAAGTAATTTGCTGTGTTCGCGATAAGAAACGGTTTAATATTGAAAAATATAAAGCATTCCCTTTAAGTGTGGCCGAGGTAAATTTTCTTGATAAAGCAACCCTGCAAAATATTCCCGAAGATATTGAGGTGGCTTATTATCTCATTCACTCAATGGCAACGAGCGGCGGTGATTTTGAAAAACTGGAGCAGACTTCGGCAGAAAATTTTAAAGTAAGAATTGGACAAACCCGAGCAAGGCAGGTTATTTATCTCAGCGGGATTGTGAATGAAGAACATCTGTCAAAACACCTGCTTTCCCGTAAAAATGTAGAACAAATATTAGGCAATGCCTCATTTGCCTTAACAACCTTACGTGCCGGAATCATTGTTGGATCCGGCAGCGCCTCTTTTGAAATCATTCGTGACCTGGTGGAGAAGCTGCCGATAATGGTGGCACCCAAATGGCTTCATATAGCATCACAGCCCATTGCGATAAGAAATGTAATTGAGTATTTATCTGGTGTGCTGCTTAAAGAAGAAACCTATAATAAAAGCTTCGATATAGGTGGGCCTGAGATACTTACTTATAAGGAAATGCTGTTGAGATTTGCCAAAGTAAGAGGTTTGAAAAGAAGGATTTTTGTTGTGCCGGTGATGACACCCAAGCTATCATCTTACTGGTTGTACTTTGTGACATCTACTTCCTACTCCCTTGCGGTAAACCTGGTGGACAGTATGAAAGTAGAAGTAGTATGTAAGCCGAATACTTTAAGAGAGCTGCTGGGAATTCAATTGATTGGATATGAAAAGGCAATTGAACTTGCTTTGGATAAGATTGAACAAAACCAGGTTGTATCAAGCTGGAAGGACGCACTTACCAGCGACACACTCTATGAAGGTATATCAAAACATATTGAAGTGCCAACAAACGGATGCTTTAGAGATGTACGAACCAAAAAGGTTGATGATATTAATCTGGCTATAAATAAAATCTGGTCAATCGGAGGTCGTACGGGATGGTATTATGGCAACTGGCTATGGTCGGTTAGGGGAGTTTTAGATAAGATGGCCGGAGGTGTAGGACTGCGAAGGGGCAGGAAGAGTCCTACCGCAATTTCCAGTGGAGATTCTCTTGATTTCTGGAGAGTATTATTAGCTAATAAAAAAGAAAAGAGATTGCTGCTATATGCAGAAATGAAATTACCGGGCGAAGCCTGGCTCGAATTTAAAATCATAGGGAATATGTTACATCAGACAGCAACCTTCAGGCCATTAGGACTTTGGGGCAGATTATATTGGTACGCTGTTTTGCCATTTCATGGCTTTATTTTCAAAGGGATGATAAACAATATTGCAATGGCAAACTCATGAACCGGTAAGTAATGAAATACGTCGATATCAAGATATTGAAAATGATAACTTCATTTTTTCTTTTTACAATCATTCAGGTAGCGCCCTTCTCTCTTCAAACCCTCACCACCTTTCTAAAACTTCCCAACTCACTCTCTTCAACAAATCAGGATCAGGAAGGTTATCTAAGTCAGCAAATGATTTATAAATCTAACTAATTTTGGCAACCTGTTGATGCTTTACTCCATGTACTTTTTCAAGTTCCGTTATAAGTTCATTGTATAGCTCTACCCGATCTTTTTGATAAGCGCTTGTATTTTCGGTACAGGCAGAAGCTTCCGGGTTAAACTTTGACATCCATTGCATCAGCTCTACCACAGTAGGGAGTAAGTGAATGCCTTTCTCTGTTAAAAAATATAAATAACGTCTTGAATCTGACTGGTCTGTTTCTTTCCTGATCAATCCATTTGCCTCCAAAGATACCAGGCGGGCTGCCAAAATGTTAGTGGCAATTCTTTCTTCTGACGCCTGCAACTCACCGTAAGAGCGCTTAGCACTAAACATAAGATCACGCAAAATAAGCAACGACCATTTATCGCCTACAGCATCTAATGCCATGCTAACAGCACATTGTGAACGCCTTGAACTATCTGTAGAATTTTTTTTCAAATTTTTACTTGCAATTTAAAAGTAATCAGTATGTTTGCACTTGCAAAATGCAAGTAAAGTTAAGACCTTTCTTCCGTTTTGCAATAAGTCTTTTAATTTTTACTTATTCAACCCTGTCGCAATCATAAAAAAATAAATACAATGAGCAATAAATACCAAAAGCTTTTTAGCCCGTTTACTTTAGGAAACCTGCCCTTGGCCAATCGGGTGGTAATGGCACCTATGACCCGCAGTCGGGCCACGGACAATCTTCCAAATGAATTATTGGTGGAATATTACCGCCAACGAGCAAGCGCCGGTTTAATTATTACAGAGGGAACTTCCCCCTCAGCAAATGGCCTGGGTTATCCCCGTATTCCCGGGTTATATAACGCTCAACAAATAAACGCATGGAAAGAAGTTACTGACGCAGTACATGACAAAGGTGGAAAAATATTTGTGCAGCTTATGCATACTGGCCGCATCACCCATCCCTTAAATCTTCCTGCCGGAGCAAAGGTTGTAGCACCTTCTGCTATTGCCGCCGCAGCTACAGAAATGTATACCGATGCAGAGGGAATGAAGCCTTTACCTATACCGGAAGCTATCAGTCAGTCAGAAATTCCAGAAACTATTGCGGAATTTGTACATAGCGCCGAAGCAGCAATATCTGCCGGTTTTGACGGAGTGGAGCTGCATGGTGCAAACGGCTATTTACTCGATCAATTTTTAAATATTGCCTCCAACACCCGTAATGATAATTATGGCGGCAATGCTGATAACCGTAACCGGTTTGTTATAGAAGTGGCAGAAGCTGTTGCCCATGCCATAGGAATAGACAAAGTGGGTATACGCCTTTCCCCTTTTGGGGCATTTAATGAAATGAGTTCAGATGAAACTGCAGAAGGCCAATACATTAATCTGGCAGCTGGTTTGAAAAAAATTGGCATTGTGTATATACATATTGTTGATCATTCCTCTATGGGTATGCCTGCGGCACCACAATCAGTAAAAGATGGCATCCGCAGTGCGTTTAGTGGCAATATTATTTTATCTGGCGGATATGATGCAGAACGTGCAGAAGCGGATCTGGAAGCAGGTAAAGGCGAACTCGTAGCATTCGGAAGACCATTTATCTCCAACCCCGAACTTGTAGAAAAAATTGAGGCAGGCGAAGAACTGGTAACACCAGACTCTACTACATTTTATACCCCCGGAGAAAAAGGGTATACTGATTATGCGGAAGTTTTACAAGTGGCGTAAGCTTGATTAAATTATAAAGCAGAGAACTTTAAAGCTAAAAGCTCCGCGGGAAACTGTGGAGCTTTTTTGTTGCCATGCTAAAGTAATTTCAAAACAATCTTTGTCATTAAATCGCATGGCGACTAAAATCAGAGTTTCGACTACCGTTTTGAAATTTTATTGTGTGAAATGGTTTTCTGCCTGCTACATTTAAAGCGTGTCACATCAACACCTCTTATAGCACTATGTTTAGTAGACCTCCCACTTGTTCGCTTACGCCACATTTTAAAACTTGATGCCTTCATTTCATTTCTCATCAAATCAATCACTTCCTTTTCTTTTAAACCAAATTGTACTTCAATAGCTTCAAAAGTTGTACGGTCTTCCCACGCCATTTCTATTATACGATCAATGTCATTTGTACTTAAGTTAATATTTTTCGCATTAAATTCCCATGTCGTAATAATTTGACTTTCTATCATAGACTATTGCTCATTTTATTCTTGTTAGTTCTGCATTTATCGCTGCAATACTTTAAATTATCCCAAACCTTTTCCCACTTCTTTCTCCAGCTAAAGGGCCTGTTACAGACAATACAACTTTTAAAAGGCAAATCTCTTTTCTTTTGCTGCTTCATCTTTAAAAGAAATATACTAAAAACAATATTTAAGAAGAAAAGTTTAACTTAATACCTGCTAACTTGACAGAATGGAATATATTCTACCATTGACCTTATAAGTGCATGAGGCGTAAAGTACTGACGCGCGCCGCTCTTGGTATCTTCCGCATTCTTCGCCAGCAGAGGCTTTCATAAATATCGCCCTTCATATCTGCAACCATCATTACATAGTTCTCTTTATCTATCAGGTCTACCGGTTTGTATAGCTTCGCCGGACCCTGTATATTATTTTGGCTCTTGGTAAATATCTGTCCCAGCATGCCTTTTTCCTTACCCAACTTGTTAAGCATTATTGAGTAGTGTGAGTAGTAATTTTCCCATTGCTACAAAGCCATGAAGGGCAGGTAGGAGCGCAAAGACTTCGTGTAAGTTCGTTAGAAGTGGGAGAAACTACCAAAAGAAAGCAATATAAGAAGGCACAATTTTTCATCAATCCTTACAAACTAATATTTTTTTTATGAAAGAGTCTCAAACAAATCAAACGGTGGTATCAGGCACTACAAGTGCTTTGCCAGGTCAGCCTACATCTACTCCTATTGAAAGCGCTTCCGGGTTGCCGGAGCTTTTTGCAGACGGTATAAAAGATATGTACTGGGCTGAAAACCACCTTGTAAAATCGCTGCCTAAAATGGTGGCTGCAGCAGGTTCCGAAGAACTAAAGAGCAGTTTAGAAAACCATTTGGAGCAAACCAAAGAACATGCAAGCCGTCTTGAAAAAGCTTTTGAATTGCTGGGTTTGAAAATCCAGGCAAAAAAATGTGATTCAATGGAAGGACTTGTTATGTCGGGCGAACATATTATTGAAAACACAATCGCCGGAACTGAAGCACGTAATACAGGTCTTATAATGTCTGCGCTGAAAGTGGAAAACTTTGAAATAACCTCCTATACTGGGTTGATACAACTTGCGGGTCAACTGGGGCAAACCGATGTGGCAGAACTGTTGCAGCTAAACCTCTCCGATGAAATGGAAGCAGAACAATTACTAACAGGTCTTAGCCAAAAAAAAGCTGATACCGGTAAAAAGACTTCCAAAAAACAATCCGCTTAAATGCGTTTATACTACCAAATCATTTAAAAACAAAACTAATGTTACGTTGATGGTAAATTTTGATTTGCATGAGGGATTGAAATGGAAAGCCCACAGCCACGAGGTACGAGTGGCGAGGACTTGGAATGAAAAGCCCAACCCGCAGGGGCATGCCCAGATACTAAACTATACTTAACGTAACACTAAACTTATTTTATGCCAGAAAAACAACCCGGTTCCGATGAGGTTACTAATGATAAAATAAAAGATCTTACCGGTAATACCGAATATGCAGAAGGACAGTTTTTAACTACCAACCACGGATTACGGATAAATGACGACCAGAACTCATTGAAAGCCGGTCCCCGTGGCGCTACCCTGCTGGAAGATTTTCACTTCCGTGAAAAGATGACTCACTTTGACCATGAGCGCATACCTGAGAGGGTGGTTCATGCCCGTGGCACAGCAGCACATGGCGTTTTCAAGGTGTATGAGTCTATGAACAAATACACCAAAGCCGGTTTCTTAAACGATACCAGCCGTGAAACGCCAGTATTTGTACGGTTCTCTACAGTTGCCGGTTCGAGGGGTTCATCAGACCTTGCAAGGGATGTACGCGGATTTGCCGTTAAGTTTTATACAGAAGAAGGAAACTTTGACCTTGTAGGCAATAACATGCCGGTATTCTTTATACAGGATGCCCTTAAATTTCCTGATTTCGTTCATGCGGTGAAACCTGAGCCGGACAATGAAATTCCGCAGGCAGCATCGGCGCACGATACCTTCTGGGATTTTGTATCGTTAAACACTGAATCTACCCACATGATTATGTGGGTTATGAGCGATCGCGCATTACCAAGAAGCCTACGCATGATGGAAGGTTTTGGGGTGCATACTTTTCGCTTTGTCAATGCTGAAGGCGTAGCTACTTTTGTAAAGTTCCATTGGAAGCCGCTGCTGGGCGTACACTCTGTAGCATGGGATGAAGCGCAGAATATATCCGGCAAAGACCCCGACTTTCATCGCAGAGATTTGTACGATGCCATAGAAAAAGGCGATTATCCTGAATGGGAATTGGGCGTGCAGCTTATACCCGAGGAAGATGAATTTAAATATGAGTTTGACCTGCTTGACTCTACCAAGCTGATACCCGAAGAATTGGTGCCGGTAATTCGTATTGGCAAAATGACCCTCAACCGCAATCCTGATAATTTTTTTGCAGAAACAGAGCAGGTAGCCTTTCACCTGGGTCATGTTGTGTCAGGTATTGATTTTACCAACGATCCCCTTTTGCAAGGGCGTTTGTTCTCTTACACCGATACGCAGTTGTCACGTCTTGGCGGACCAAACTTCCACGAAATACCTATCAACCGAGCAATAGCGCCGGTACATAACAACCAGCGTGATGGCATACACCGCACTACTATAAACAAAGGCAAAAGCAGCTACAATCCTAATACTACCGGCGGCGGTTTCCCAGTCCAGGCAGGCAAAATGGATGGCGGTTTTGTTACCTACGCCGAAAAGATAGATGCAAGAAAAGTGAGAGAGCGCAGCAAAAGTTTCTTCGACCATTTCAGCCAGGCTACCTTGTTTTTCAACAGCCAGAGCGAACCTGAAAAAATGCACATTATTGATGCATTGCGTTTTGAACTGGGCAAAGTGGAGCACGTTGAAATTCGCGAAAGAATGTTGGTTGTGCTAAACCAGGTTGACAAAGGCTTAGCCGCACAGGTCGCCTGGAGTTTGGGTCTGTCTGTGCCAGAAACACCGGAGATACTTAACCATAGCATACCTGCCGACGTTGACCCGCAAAGTTACCAGCCGGTAAAAATGGAAGGTGCTTTGGCAAAATCGGAAGCGCTCAGCATGGCTAACTACAAAGCCGATTTGCATACCCGTAAAATAGCCTTTTTGGCAGCCGACGGCGTTGACGAAAATGCACTGATGACCGTAAAAGAAGCATTGGTATCCGGCGGTGCAATAGTTGACATCATAGCGCCACGCGGCATATTGGTAACAGAAAGTAACAACACCATAAAGGCGGATAAAACGTTGCTAACCGTGTCATCCGTTTTATACGATGCGGTATTTGTGCCCGGCGGCGCCAACAGCGTAGCCACCCTGGAAGCCGAAGCCGATGCCATTCACTTCCTCAACGAAGCCTTTAAGCATTGCAAACCCATAGCTGCCCAGGGTGACGCCCGGCAGGTACTGGAAGCGACCTACTTCGCCAAAAAACTGCCCGAAGACAACAGTGATGAAACGGTAATGAGAGAAGGTATAGTTATAGGCAGTGACTCCGGTGAAGTGGCAGGCAAGTTTATGTTAGCTTTATCACAGCATCGCTTCTGGGAAAGAGAAAAGCCAAGAAAAGTACCTGCTTAGCTAATCTTTCTATAGTTTATATTTTTAAAGTCCTGCTTGCAGGGCTTTTTTTTGTGCAGCTTTTTTTGGAACCCCTGAAAGAATAAGCATTGAACATTTTTGTATCACTCATTTGAACGGCATTTTAGTTATTCAGCTTTTCTTAAACTACTTTTTTATTCTTTGAGCCGCTATTGTATGTTCTTCACCAACAGCTTCTTTTCTCACCTTTGTTTTGCGAGTGAAGACCCCCCTGCAAAGGCTTAATTTTTTTTAAGCCGAAACAGTCTTTTCATTCAATGCACTAATTACTTCCTTTCCAAAAAACTGAGTATTCTTTGGTGCACCCGTCGAGTGCTTCAAATCAATGCATAGTTGGTAGTGTTGATTTATTTGCCGAAGTAACGGAAGTACTTCGATGTCCTGCACTTCATCCTTTTCATCGAACACCCTGATCATCTTATTTTCATATCTCCTAACGATATGCCTCCGATTATTAATATCTACTGTTGTCTTCTCCACCTCATCCGAACCATTGACGTTGAAATTCCGTTCCCCTGAATACGAATTAGAAAACTCTGTAACAATATAATCAATGAACGATTTTAGAATAAACTGTGTATTAGGGTTGATAGGTTGAATTTCTGCATGCTGTTCAAGGATCAACAGCTTCCGCAACACAGCTTCAACTGAATTATCTTTCTGCTTCTTGTTCGTCCACCTAATCCAAACGGCGTTTTTGTTAATTGTCAGTGCATTTATATGCATAGCAGAAAAGGCATCAAAATCGGATGTAAGTACTACCGAATAAGCAGGTAAGCCCTGCTGGTATTCTGCAGTTTGAATAAAATACTCGTATTGCTTTGACACCTGCCCTTTGTCGGCAGCACTTGTCTTTATCTTGTTTTCAATCAGTACAAACCCCACATCCGTTTCCTGCTTTCTCGTCGCTATCTTCAGGAGCACATCAATGATCTGTTTGGCGCCATCTTTTTTCACACCATATTCAGGATAAGCTGTCACAGTATATTCCTTTGAAAAGTAGATGATCCGTTCCCGTACACTTCGGTGTTTCAATTGTAGTAAATCACATATCTTATTCTCTGCAAGATTTTGATCAAGCAATTCAAAAAAGAGTACGAGAAAGGAATTGTCCAATTCATTTGTACTGTTTAATAGAAAGCTTAAGAAAGAAGTGATGTTTGTTTCTGAAATAGTCCCATTTCCTTGTGAGAGTGATTTAAAAATGTTCATTTTGTCTGGTGCTTTTATTTCTTTAACTGCTTAATAATCGCCTGAAAACTCCCCAACGCACTCTCCAAATTCTCCGCTATCTCCTCCGCCAAAACATCAGGATCAGGAAGGTTATCTAAATCAGCAAGTGATTTATCTTTTAGCCAAGTAATATCCAACGAAGTTTTATCACGGGCGATGATCTCGTCGTAAGTAAACTTTCTCCATCTTCCTTCAGGATTATCTGTTGCATGAAACGTTTCTTTTCGCTTAAACCTGTTTGCCGGATTATAGCAGGTAATAAAACCCTGCAGGTCACTCAGCTTAAGTGGGTTCTTCTTTAGTGTATGGTGAATGTTGGTTCGGTAATCATAGAACCAGATCTCTTTTGTCCATTGATCTTTTGAGGAAGGTTTGTTATCGAAGAAAACAACATTTGCTTTTACGCCATTGGCATAAAAGATACCCGTTGGCAAACGAAGAATTGTATGAACATCTGTTGTCTCTAAAAGCTTCTTACGAACGGTCTCTCCTGCACCACCTTCAAACAAAACATTGTCAGGAATAACTACTGCTGCCTGCCCTGTTGTTTTAAGCATTGACCGAATGTGCTGAACGAAGTTCAGTTGCTTGTTGCTGGTGGTTGCCCAGAAGTCCTGCCGGTTGTAGGTGAGGTCTTCTTTTTCCTGTTCACCTTCTTCGTTGGTAAAGGTCTGACTGCTCTTTTTACCAAAAGGTGGATTGGCTAAAACATAATCACAGTAAATGCTGGGCGGAGCAATCAAAGCATCTGCCGGTGAAATAGAATTATCACTATCTATATCGCCAATGTTGTGCAGGAACAGGTTCATGAGTGCAAGCCTGCGTGTGCCTGCAACTATCTCGTTACCATAAAACGTGTTGAACTTAATGAACTGCTTTTGTTCTTTATCCAAACTATGGTTGGCAACTATAAAATCGTAAGCGGCTAAAAAGAAGCCACCGGTACCACAGGCAGGGTCAGCAATGGTGCGCATCGGTTCAGGACGAACACATTCTACCATTGCTCTTATCAGCGATCGTGGCGTAAAGTACTGACCGGCGCCGCTCTTGGTATCTTCTGCATTCTTCTCCAGCAAGCCTTCATAAATATCTCCCTTCACATCGGCACCCATCATTACCCAGTTCTCTTTATCTATCAGGTCAACCAGTTTGTATAGCTTGGCAGGGTCCTGTATCTTATTTTGGCTCTTGGTAAATATCTGCCCGAGTATCCCTTTCTCCTTACCCAACTCACGAAGCGTGGTAGAGTAATGAACCTCCAGCTCTGCACCGCGTAATGGAGTAAGGCTTTGCCAGTTGTAAGCTGCCGGAATAGGCATTGTACGGTTATAAGGAGCCCTGGTATATTCATCTGCCATTTTTAAAAACAGCAGGTAAGTAAGTTGCTCTAAGTAATCCCCATAGCCCACACCATCATCACGAAGGGTATTGCAGAACGACCAGACTTTAGAAATGATTTGATTGGTTGACATTTAATTTTTATTTATGTTTTAAGCTGAAGTGCTACTATGAAACTTTCGTTGCGTCGCACTCTTGTACTTTCTTATCGCTATGCAGCAATATTTCAACCATCAAAATATTCATTAGCGAGGCCGCCAACAAAAGCATTAGTTGAATAGGAGATTAAAAGTTCCATTTCTCTCGTCGGAAAAATTCAAACAATGGAATTTCTTCTACCCCAAAGCTTTTACACACATTCGGAATTTTATGTGCATTGGGCTTGAATTTTTCGCTGTGCACTAAAATACAATTATGAACTTTCGCTTGTGCAATTACGAAAGGGTCAGCGTAAGGTTTGCCAAGAAGAATGGCTTCTTCTTTTACCAAATCTGGATGCTTACCAAGAATCTGACGCACTAATAACTGCTCTTCTACATTTGGTTTAATAAAAATTTGTTTGTTTGCCTTGGCCCATGTTGCTATTTCATCATCATAATCTTCTAATTCACGAAGCACTTCGCTTGATGAGATAATTTCTGCGTCTTTAATCATCCGTGAAAAGTTTTCCCAAAGTGAAGAGAATACATCCTGCGGGTAGCTCTTTAAATAGATGAACGGGCCACTATCAAAAATGTATTTAGGATGATATAGCTCCATTTATTAAAAGACTTTTTGTTCGTACTCAGGTATTTTGCCGATTCTGATTCCTAAGAAATCAGCAACCTGGGTTTCTGTGATTTTTCCACCGTGATAGGTGGTGAGTACTTGCGTAACAAAATTTTTACCAAGGTGACTTAGGTTAACCACATGGAAACTTGGGCCGCCTTCTTGGGCCCTTTTAGTTTCAGCCTCTTTTTGATATTGCTCTTTCCATTGATTGCGGGTTTTAAAATAAAATGCTTGCGTTGTTCTACCTGCCTGCAATAGCTTTCTCAGAACAACTTCCGTTGATACTTTATGTGTATGTGCAATTACTTTTAGTTGCTCTTCAGACCATTCTTTTGAAGCCCCATTTTCAAGTAGAGTGATGTGCTCTAATAGTTCGTCAGTCGGCAGTAAAAAGTCAGAGGCAAACTGGTTACAAAATATTTCAATTTTATCGGGTTGCTGCTTTAATTCCTCGGTATAGAAATCCCTGAATACACCACCCGTATTAAAAAGTATATGGCATAGCTCATGGAATAAGCTGAATATTTTTCCATTCGGCTTATCGCTACTCTTTAGCACAATAACCGGAAACTCTTTATCCATCAGCGAAAATCCTCTTGATTCCGGCAGGGGATACTGAAATACATAAACTCCGTTTTTTTCAACCAAATCTCTATAATACGAAAAGGCTTCTTCAGAATTTTTAAATCCTTGTTGAAGTCTTTTAGTTACACCCAAATATTCTCTTAATCTGTTTGCTGTATTTGTCGGGTTGTTTGTAACTCTAAATTGAAATGCTTTGTGAAGCGGATTTTGGATTGGGTTGACGGCATCATTAATTTGCTTAAGAACTAACTGATTGTATTTAGCTTTTCTAATAAACAACCTTAACTCGGGACTGAGATTTTTAATTTCTTTATCGGGCAATGTCCTGAAATCCTGTTTTGGTGTTGTTTCTTTTGGTGGTTTCGGCAAAAAGAAAACTGCCAACGGTCTTTTATAAATGGTATAAGCTAGCTTCTCTAACTGAGATAGGGAAGGAAAAGATTTGCCGTCTTCCCATTGTTGCACTGTTGTTCTATCCTTCTCTAATTTGGCTGCAACTTCGGCTACAGTTAAGCCAAGACTTTCCCTTGCCCATATGAGAATGGATGGTTCAATCTTTATTATTTGATTATTTGTAGCCATGTTGTGAAATGCCTTCAAATTTACCTATTAAAACGGCATAATAATTCGCTAAACTGTTTAACGACTTAGAACTATAAGTATTGCAGCATGTCCGCCTATGCTTTCATTGGTAGATTGTACATGCCAAAACAATTTTAATAGAGCCTCGTTACTCGCTTTTATTCATCGGCAATAGTTTGATCAAACTTTAATTTACATCCTGCATGTAAACTTTAATAAACCGATACTTTTCCACTAAATGGCCGACCAGCATGTAGTTTGATATTTCCATGGGCATCTTGTTTGATGTCACATATTATAACTTCATACCCGTCTTCATTTTGCAGCATAACCTCACATTTTGGCGATTTGCCCATCCCATGCTTAACTCTATTTATTTCAAGAAAAACTTCGGCATCCGTAAAAAGTTTCCAGTTTTCTTCCCGGAAATAAAATGTATACGAATTTGGTATAAAAATACTGACAATAGATCCAATAATACCTAACAGCAAACTTATATAGCCGAACAACGAAACATTTTCTTGCCACTTAACAAACGGCAAAAACAGAATTGCCGAAGTGGATAGAAGAATTACAGACAGTATTTGAATTTTCTTTCTAACCGACATCATTTAAAAATACAGGAATTATACAATCAAAATTAAAGACGACAAAGCTTATAACAACTTTCCCTCAAACGCTTTCTTTAAAATACTTTGTCTTAAAGCCTCTGACTGTTTTAGGCTGTTGGTTATTGTTTCTTCTATCTTGTCACAAACACTAAGACGGCTTTCTATTTCCTGAACGATTTGTTGTTGTTCTTCAGTTGGTGGTAACGGTAACAATGTTTTCTTTACAATTCCTAAGTTCAAATTTGGTTGAACTCCCCCAGAAGACATTCTTCTTATGTCATTGTAATTTTTAAGTAAGTAATGTTTAAGAAATGGCTTAACGTTAATATTATGGTTTTCAAAACTGATAGCTGCTATCGCTTGATTTGTGCTTGCTTCAATTAGCAATTCGGAACACTTGCCCCTTGTTTTACCTTCACCATACATAGCCAACAAAAGAGTATGCTTGGGATATACTGAAAGGTTTGTTTCCTTTAAAGCTTTTTCAGTAACATAATCAGTTGCTTCTTTAACAAACTCATGATTTAAGGCTCCACTTGTTACCCATGCAATTGTTCCATTTTGATAGTATTCTTTATTTCCTTTCAACGGTGTTGCTCCAGTACCAACACTTGATATTGCATCAATAGTAACGTTCCTCCATCCATCCGGCAACTCACCTTCCTTCACATCTTCATTCGTTAGCTTACCTTCGAAAGCCCATTTTAATACAGCTTGCCGGTAAACTTTTAATTGCTGTTGTGCAGTTTTTAATTCTTCAATGCCTTTATCTAATTCGCTAAATAGTTCTTCTATTTTGGAAACTATTTTCTGTTGTACTTCTTTAGGCGGAACTGGAAAAGGAATTTCAACCAAGCTTCCTTTAGTAAGTTTTAATCTGGTCGTCCCATTTACATACTCTCGATAATTGATAGAGTTTAAATAATGAAGAATAAAATCATTGATAGAAATATCATCCATTTCTTTCAAAATATGAGCGTGATTATTTACCCACGTATTCCCTTTTATTTTGTAAGCCTTCTCTTTAAAATTATCTAAGAAAGGAGCTCCGTCTTCACCGATTAAAACATATTCTCCCTCTGTTATAAAACCATCAATCCAACCAACCTGCCCAGTTGCACCATAATATGGAAATAGTTCACTTTCATTTTTAGCTGATATTCTTTTTTGTCTTTCTGATGAATTGATTGGTTTGCGAAGATTGTCCAATACTTGAACTGCATCTCCCAGCTTCACCCACTTCCATTCTTTTGGTATGTCTATCGTTTCAGTCATTTCAATCTATTCATTTTAGTGTTTTTGAAAACGTTTACTTTTTCAAAACATCGTTCTATCTTTGCGTTATAAGTCTGCTCTGCATGAAGGTCGACTCCACGTCGTCGTTTCGGATAACCGGAACTTAGTGCAATGGCGGGCTTATTTTATTTTCAGCCGTCAATGGTTTCTTTGGTGAATAATAGTTTTGAAACCCTTCGTATTTATCTGTGTCATACAAGTCTACTACAACAGAAATCTTTTCTTTTACAAAATCATAATAGCGTGTTTCTCCTTTTTCAAAAACTCTCTGTACAGTCAAGCAGAGATAATCAGCAGTATTTAGCAACGGCTCCTGCAAAGGCTTGGTCACATTAAATACTACATCTGCCTGTATGTCTTTCCGTTTAACTAAACCTTTGTCTAAAACTTCTAAAAAATCTTTTGCCTCCTCAATAGTTTTCTTGTTAAGCTTTTATGCAAACCTCTCCTTTGCCTTTTCTAATGCAAGTATCAGGTTTTGATTTTTTGTGCTCGTGCCTTTCTCAGCAATATTTAAAATCATTTTTTCACCAGACTGAAATTTATTCTTAAGCAAGTGAGATAGCGTATCAGCATAAAAATATTGCTCCTTGTCTTTATGGGTGGTAGTGAACCGTTCTATGGACTTTCTTGCAACTACAGCTTCAAAGCTTAAGCTTCTTTCTTTAATAAAGTCGAAGAATAGTTTTCTTATTTCAGGCAGATCATCTGTAGCATGAAAATAATATCCTGCTGCCTGTTTCTTTTTAAGTATTGACGGAACCTGGTAATAAGGATCATTTGCTACCTGATTTTGTAATTGAAATATTTTTTGCCTCAATGGTTCAAGCGGCTCTTTGAATTTTACCATACCAAGAATAAAGCAATTGGAAACACCTTCAGAACCAAGAATAGCTTTTTTACCTTTCCCATAAAAAGTAGTATTACCAGCCTCATCAAGAAAGCGGTGATTAGTTTTGATATTTGATTTAGGTGTTGCCATTTTTACGCGACAAGTTCATTTGTCTGAATCAGGATTTTTAGAATTTTAAAATTTACAGAATTTGTAAGCCTCTTTACATTCTGTTCATTCCTTAATTTATTAATTCTGATTCAGACATTGTACTTTGGGTTAAAAATAAGTTTGTACTCAAGGCTTTTCGCTCCAAAGTTTATAAGTAATCCTTTTGCAAAATCATAAGTAACAACATAATTCTTTGCCTGCGCCAAATGAACATCTTCCAATCCAATTAAAGCCTTCAGTTCTACGACAATTTTGTTTTCAATGATAAAGTCAGCTCTTCTCGTTCCAACGTCAATACCATTATAATAAATAGTCTGTTCTACTTCCCTACCAAAATCCATTCCTGCGCTTCCAAACTCTATTGCCAAACATCGTTGATAAATCACTTCCTGGAACCCATTACCAAGTGTATTATGCACCTTCATTGCGCAACCAATAACTTTATATGTTAACTCATCTCTTTCCATTATTTGTATTCATTCTGCTCATTCATTCATTCTGCAAATTCTGATTCAGACAATTTACGCGACAAGTTCAGTATTTAACTCATCTAATATTATTTCAAAATCTTCTTTAAACAATTGGTAAAACTTACCTAATCCACCAGCTTTATTGAATGGGTCGAGTTCGAAATCGTCTTTGTCTACATGAAACGAGTTGGCAATGTAATCTTTTATCATCCGCAGCCATTGTACCTGTTCTTCGGTGTACTTCAGTGTGCCTGCCTGTTTCTTAAATATCCAGTCCTGGAAATTCTTATCTCCGTTTTATCGAAACCCGTAAGGGTGGTATCGGCTCCGCTTACCTTGCGTACCAGGCTCACCAATGCAATCAATTCATTCTTTGGCTGGTCCCTTACCTTTTCGAGCTGCTCATAAGCACGCCATATATGCAACGGCGCAAGTAAAGGCTTATCGAGCTTTAGCTTTTCTGCAAGATCTTTTATCATCGTGTACGTTACTTCGCGGCGCCGAAAAGGTTGCTCGTAAAATATTTGCAGCACGGTTATTTCTGTTTGGTGCTGTTGTATCCATGCGGTAAAATCGTGTATGGTGTTTTCTGCCGCAGCCTTGTTGTCTTTCACCCAACCCATGTTGAGAATTTCATCGGGGTTGATGTGATCAATAAACTGGTCGTACTTTTTACGAACATCAATAATGTAGTTGCGCAGTTCCCAATCGTTGAAGATAGCAGTGGCGTCTTCGACCAGCGTTGATAGTTGCTGGTTGACAGTTGACAGTATTTGTTCAGGCGATGTGTCTTGGTTTTCGCCTTCCACCTTAAGCCTTATGCCTTCCATCGTGTCCGGGTCATAAGCATTCAGCAGTCCTTTTACCACCTGTGTGATGGTTTGCCCGTTTGCTTTTTCTGCAAAAGCGGCTTTCTCCTTTTCATTTATCTGCTTGTCTAACCTTATAAGCCTGTTGGCTAAGGTGGTGAGCATGTCTTCGTCTTTGTTGCCCATGGCAATACCTTCGAGCAGTTCTTTCAGGCTTACGCCGGGTTTCTTCTCTAATGGTCGGCTGTCGGTCTTTTGGCTTTTCTCTACGCCAACAGCATCTATAATTACAAAATGGTCTTTGGTAAATTTTGCAGCACGTGTTCCGGTCAGTTGCAGTTCTTCGAGGCTGCAGGTGCGTGTACCTCTGCCCTTCATTTGCTCGTAATAGCTGCGGCTTTTTACATCACGCATAAACAGCAATACTTCCAGTGGTCTTATATCGGTGCCCGTTGCAATCATGTCCACCGTAACAGCTATGCGGGGATAATACTCCCTACGGAATTGTTGTAAGACTGTTTTGGGTTCTTCCTTTTCCGGTCCTTCGTTGCTGCGGTAAGTGATCTTTTTGCAGAACTTATTTTCTTCAGCAAATTCTTTACGAACTATTTGAATGATGTCGTCGGCATGGCTGTCGCTCTTGGCGAAGATGAGCATTTTGGGTACTTCGAAAGTCGCCTCACCCCGACCCTCTCCTCGCGGAGAGGGAGTAGAGAGCGCAGAGGGAGTTGCCCCTTCTCCGGGCGGAGAAGGCTGGGGTGAGGCGACAAAACGATCGGGAAAGATTGTTGGCAGCGCATCCCGTACTGCTCTTATGATTAATCTTATCTGGTTTGGATTTACAACTTTATCATCTAATTGCTTTGCCGAATATTCCACATCTTCATCCAGCTTGTTCCAAAACTTTTTACGGGTTAGTTTTTCACGGGTATCTATGTATTCGCCCAAACTGATCTTCGATCCTTCTTTGGTGATCTTTGTTTCAATTTCAAAAACATTGTATGGAACGAGTACACCATCTTCAACTGCTTTCTGGTAACCGTAATCGCTTACTAAGTTTTGTTCAAAATACCCAAAAGTGCGGTTATCAGGCGTAGCGGTTAAACCAATTTGAAAGGCATCAAAGTAATCAAGCACCTGTTTCCATAAATTGTAAATGCTTTGGTGGCATTCATCAATCACAATAAAGTCGAAGAACTCCATCGGTACTTTTTGATTGTACACAACAGGCATCGGTTCTTTTGGCTTCCACTTTTTTGAAGCTGGGTCTTCTTCTTCGTCCCGTTCATCTAACTCTGTTCCTTTTAAAATGGAATACAACCGTTGAATAGTGCTGATGTACACCTGGCTGTCGTTAGGAATGAAGGAACTGTTTAAACGGGTAACACCATACAATTCAGGAAACAACCTGTTATCATCCTGCGGAAGGAAACGCTTAAATTCCTGCTCCGCCTGTTCACCAAGATTTCTTGTATTTACTAAGAAGAGAACACGCTTTGCTTTTGCAAACTTTAATAATCTGTAAATGCTGGTGATGGCAGTAAATGTTTTACCAGAACCTGTCGCCATCTGCACTAATGCCTTTGGTCTGTTTTCCCTGAATGATCGTTCTAAATTTTTTATAGCGGTTACCTGGCAATCACGCAAGCCGTCCGGTTGTAAAGCAGGTATATCAAATACTCTTTTACGTAGTGTAGCATCTTCTCTTAACCACTTTTCAAATGTTTCAGGACGATGGAATGTAAACACAGGACGGGAACGAGGCTTGGGATCACGATAATCAGTGAAGCGGGTTACTTCACCAGTGCTTTCATATACAAAAGATAAAGGATCATTATTTAAATACTTCAGCTTTGCTGTTGCATAATCAGCACTTTGCTCTTCATGCATGGTAAGCCTTACACCTTCTTCTTCACGCTTGGCTTCAATGAGCCCGACAGGGTTTTTATTTACAAAAAGTATATAATCAGCAGGACCGACGTTCGTCTGGTATTCACCAACGGCTACACCGATACCTGCAGCAAGGTTAATTTGCTTTTTTGATTGTATGAGCCAACCTGATGCTTGCAGCATCTTGTCTATTTCGTCTCGGACAAGCTGTTCAGGGTTTCGGTTAGCTATCAATGGTTGAACTATAAAGACTAAATATATGCAATTCTATTATACAGCCTACCACATATTTATGTGGTTTCAAAATAGAAAGGTTTGGATGGTATAGGTTTTCCGAATTTTTCTACTATTGCTTAAAAGCTTGTTACCTGGAAACCTCTCCCCTCTGGCTTTCGTTCCAAACGCTGTCTAAATGTATTTTATAGTCTTCTTTTTGTTGACTGTATAAATACTGCCAGGCTTGCTTGTAATGCAGGTATTCACGTTCTCTTATATACCTGTTAATAACAACTAAACTGTAAAAGCATACAATTAAAATAATAAAGCCTTTAAAAATAAACTTATAAATTTCAACTGGCCAATTTGGAAATAACTGAAACTTTTTTTCCTGTACAATCGTTCTTGGCTGTTTTTCTACCATAGTCCTGACTTCTTCTATCCACTTTTTCACGGGCGATAGTATGACTAAGGGATCATTGGCTGGTATTTTTATTGTATCCAGTTTTTTCTCATATGCTTCCATTTTAATAAATACCTGCTGCCTGGCTTCACTTTCTTTCTCCATCTCTGCTGCCATTTCTTTTTGTTGTTGCAGGATTTCTTTTACTACTTGCTCCATTACTGCTAAATCCATAATTGTAATTTTTTAAAAGGTTACTAATATTGTTGTTTTCGTTTTGGCCGATCTTATTATTATTTTTATAAATGCAGCCGTCTCTTTTTCTTTTGCTGCTGATGTTGCTTTAGTAATTCCTGCGGGACGTAATTGTTGATACCTGCTGCAGGTTTAAGCAGTATGTCTATTGTTTTAGTTAAAAAACTTTCTTTGTCCCGGAGATGATCTGCTTCCTGCAATGCCTGTTTAAATTGCTGTAGGGTTCGCGCTGGTTGAAACTTTGAACTTTCCTCATGTTTCGCCTTATCCTCTCTTATCTGTTGTAACTGCTGTTGTAAATCCAGTATCTTTTCTATCTTTTGTAAAGGATAACCAACCTCACTTCCCTTCACTTTTACTTTTTTTTCATCCGTAATTAAAATTCCCCTGCCTTTAGTTATCTGATATCCTTTTTCTTTCATCCGCTGTTCAAACTCCTGGTAGTTACCACACTTACTTAACACCTGCTCAATATCCTGCTGCAAACGCTCTTTTCGCTGGTCATGTCTTGGAATATTTCGCTGCTCCTGTGATAAATATCTTCGCGGACTGAGTACCTGTTTGAGATCATACTTAAGCTCCATCTTCCTGCAGTACTGGGCCATCTTTTTGTAGTTCTGACTGTCACTTACCACTTTGCCGTCATAGCCTATTCGGTTAGCTACAATGTGAAGATGCTGGTGACCGGTATCAATATGAGAAACAGCTATATACTGGTTGTTTTCAAAACCCATTTCTTTAGCGCACTCCCTTGCCATTTCCATCAGCTTTGACTTTTCTATTTTGTCTTCCGGTGCGAGGCTTAAGGTAATGTGCAGGACAGGTTTTTGCACTTTTTGATTTAACAACCGTACATCATTAAACTGTTCTGCCAGTTTTTTTTTGTCACCAAAACATTGGTTAAATACGATTAACTCCGCCCGATTTTTAAACACAGCCTCCTGTGTTTGTTCCTGCTTTTTGTCCTCCAAACAGTAATTGATACACCCGGAAAATGAGCTGCCCATGCTGATCTTTCCAATCATTTTAGTGCTGCTTTAAGGGTTTTTGCTACCTCTTTTATTTCATCGGATAGTACCATCAGTTCGGCTCTTTCGATGGCATTTAATTCATCTCCCGGTTCCGTTTGTATACTGCCTGGTTAAGGTTTGCTGCCATGTGATTGAGCATTCCTGTAAACTGTAAAGCTTCCTTGGGAAGTGCTTTTACCTGCCTGTCAATCTGTCTTTTCAGTCCTAAACTCCGCAGGTATTCTGATACTGTCAACCTCATTTCTTTGGCATAAAAGCGGACAGTAATTACCTCTATACAGGTAAACATGACCGTCACTTTCTGGTCGCGGTGTTCCTGCTTTTTGGGTCTTCCACCTTTGTTAACCCTGTCGTTTGTGGTTGTCTCTGTTCTCTCTGTCACTGGTTTCATACTTCACTTTTTGTAAACTTTTTCCTTTGCCAGCTACTCCTGACTGAATGCGATAGCATGAGGATAAGGAGGTTTTGACCCGGTCAAAACATAGCTGGCTTCCTAAAAAATTATAAATGCAATCTCTGCCTCCTGGATTGTTTTAATTGCTGGCTTTGACTTATTAAATAATCGTTTAAGTCCTTGTGATTTTTATACAGATCGCTCCGGTCAACGTATTTCTGGTTACACTTCAAGGCTCTTTGTGCATTCTTTATTCCGGCTTCATCCCTGTCTAAATACAGGTAAATTTTTTGATTTTCTTCCATCAATTGCCGGCACTTTTCAAAAAAAGACAGGGAGTTTAAGACCAGAAAATTTGTCAGGTCAATATCTTTTTGATGAAGTGTTTGGTAAGAAAGAAAGCTGAAGAAACCTTCGAAAACTACTACTTCTTTGGCTCCTGAAATCCTGATTTGGGTTACATCTTTGGGAGAACTGCTGGCTTTAAAATGTTGGTTTCTTAATTCAAATCCTCCCGATTTATTCTCAAATCCGACAGCATAAAATCTTTTATCATTTAGTTCAAAGTCTACTTCTTTGCAGTACTTATTTGCAATTTCTAAAGAAATTTTTCTGTATTGCAGATAGCGGCAAAGGGCAGGACTTGTGAGAGGTTTTGCGGCTATCACTTTTATCTTAGGTTCAAGTGCCTTTTGCTGGTCTTGGGAGTAGGTCAAAGGCTGTTGAACCATTGGAGTCTGCGGGTGAAAAAAAATAGAACTTTCTATCTTTTCCAGCAATTCTTTGAAGCTGCATTGATGGTACAAAAGTGCGAAATCTATAAAGTTTCCGCCTTCGCCTTTACCATGGTCAAACTATGCATTTAATTTCCTGTTCACTTTAAAAGATGCTTCCTTTTCTTCCCTTAACGGTGACAGGTACCAGTAATCATTGTTGCTGATTTTCTGTGGCTGGTAACCTATCTTTTCCAGGTATTCTACCATGTCGATCTTCTTCATTTCATCTCGAGAAAAATATTGGTTCATTATGCATTTCTTTTACTGGTTTGTATCTCTTATTTTCTGCTTTAAAATCCAATTTCTAAAAAGGTATACAGGGATGTGACGTGGTTCTATGATGAGATGATGAGAATTCTGTCTAACTCTTTATATTTTAATTATTTAAACTCTCATCATACACTCATCATTGAAGTTACTCATGATGTAATTTCTAATCATGCTCATCATAGCTCATCATTGATTTAAAACTTTGATGAAGTCTAAAACCCTTACTGGTTCTGTCTTACAAGTATATTTTAACCGCTCTCATCAAACTTTTGCTCCATCCAATCCTGTGTTATGGTATAATAACGACCTGTATAATGAACCGCGACAAGCTCATTTGCTGCGTTGTATAGGTAGGTCTGGTAGCTTAAGCTGTTGCTTACCGGCTGCAGTCCCCATTCTTGTTGCAGTACGATTGATATATTTTGACGTGACATTCGCGGTACGTTCTTCTTTAGCAGCTCCAGGATGTCTTTATTGGCAAAGCTTAATACTCTTGCGTTGGTAGCTTCAAAGATTTCTTTTAGCAACAGTAATATTTCTGTCTCTGCTTTATTGCGGTTATTGCGGATAACTCTTAAAAGTGCATTTGTGCGTAACTGTCTTTCTGAAAACCACATTCGTGTAAGTCCTTGTGGAACGGACATTGGTCTTTGAAGCAGGTAATACAGAAAACAAGGGATCTCCTTTTGCATGTCCTGCAGCAAGTGAATATTCTCGGTAGTAAGCACCGGTATCTTCCTAATCCAGTACCTTGTTTCAGTAGGATCAATCACAATAAAGTTTTCTTCATTGTTGGAACACAGCACAAACTTTCCGAAGAACTCTATCTCTTTACGGTCTTTGTTCTTTGCTTCTGTTTTAGATGTTCGTGCCGTACTTAGGTTCTTTATCTTTTCTGAGTCTTCTCTCCTGTCAAGCAGCACCTCGTCCACGGCTATGATCAGCATGTTCATCCAGTCGGAATTGAACTGTGACCTGAAGTCACTGTTGCCGTTAAAGGTCATGTTCCTGCCAAAAATGAGTTTCAGTAAGTTTAGAAAAGTAGTCTTACCTGTTTTACGCTCTTTGGATACGAGGCAAAGTACAGGTAACTTTTGTGTGGGGTTAACATATAGCAGGTGCAAATAATCCAATCCCATTTCATATTGCTCTCCGAAAATGTGCAGCAGGAACTCAAGGATTGTGTCGCAGTTTCCCGGCTTGGACTTCCATTCCAACGGCTGGTAGAGATTATAAAAGCTGCCTACAGTTTCCTGGTAATTCAGGTGGCTCGGCACACAGGAGAAGCCATCAAACTTTTGTATCTTTCTAAGATAGCTTCTCGGTAAGTCCTGCTTGAGCATTTCTGCCGACCAGGGCATCCAGATTTCTTTATACTCTCCGTGAATAGTTGGTTGCAGGCATTTCTTGTAGTAGTTTGTCTGCACGCGGATATAACTGCCGGGAATATTAAGCGGGTAATTGTTGTCAGGCATAGCGGCAGGATTTTAAAGGTGAAGTCTCTTCTTTGAGGTAATGTATTGCTCTGCTTCTTGTCTTATTTCCACAGCAGTCTTTTTCCGACCTGCTTTTATCCAGTCGGCTAATTCTGAGCGGTAGAAATATAAACGCTTGCCTTGTTTGTTGACAGGGATTTCCTTGCGGCTTACTTTGCCGTAAAGGGTGGGAACGGATAGATTAAGAAATTTAGCAGCCTCTGATATAGATAAGAGTTCATCAGCAGGCGCCGGCTGGTTGTTTCCTTCCCTGAGTAACTGCTCTATATGATTGAGCTTGTCGTGAAGGAGGCTTACGGCCTGGGGTAGTTGTTCAAATGTCAATGGTTCCATAACAGCATTTTTTTGTTTTATGCTGCAATGGTACAGTCGTGTTTAGCAGGGTTTCAATGGTTTACCAACGCATCCCCTATACAACCCCATTATCTTTTTTGAATTTTATCGTTTCTGTGCAGAACGGACAGGTAGAACTGACCATTAGATTTCTTCACATCAAACAAAGGTGACTGGCATCCCTTGGTATTAGTAGATATAATGTCCTGCAAATATCTTTCGGAGTAGGGTTTGTACACTCTCTTATCACGGTACTGAAAGTTTGTTTGTATCCAGCTTTCCAACTCTGACTTGTTGCAGCTTGTTACCAGGTTTGATAAATACAGTTGCTTAAAAGCATCAGCAAGCTGGTTACCCTGACTATTAAATAAAAGAGGTTCAGCTGCATCTTCTCCTGTTGTTAACAGCTTTAACAATATTTCCTGGTGGCTGGAAGAAAAGTAGCTTTTTATTATAGCAAAAAATTCCGGTACAATTTCTTCTTTAAAAACAGGGCCGGCCTTAGTTACTTTTTTCGGTGCCTCAACATTAGGACTTGTTTCTGCCTCTTTTGGTAACTCAATAACTTTTGACACCGCTTCTTCAAGTTCTTTGAGTATGTCTTGCCTCGCTCTTATACTGTCTGTCAGATCATCAATAAGATTTTCATCTGCAATAGCATGATCAGCAAAATAAAGCCGGGGAGCAATAAAAATGTCATCAAGATTTAAACTGTAGAAATATCCTAATGGCTCTGTTCTTCTATCTGCGTGTGAATGATATAAATTATACCGGAACTTGTCAAAGCATTCTTTAACCTCACTTAATCTTTGCAGCTGAAAAAGAATTTGTTCCCTTTGATGGTTTAATATATCAGTAAGCGCAAGTTCTTTTAACTCTTTTAGTTCGTTTTTGAAAGAATC
>JAABUK010003293.1_pt1 | contig 27558 bp, 22 predicted proteins | sample 5559141 | NCBI WGS metagenome assembly JAABUK01 (sample SAMN10711869, study PRJNA513367) | rock metagenome | isolation source: Antarctica rocks | place: Antarctica: Victoria Land, Pudding Butte nord | collected 2016-01-03
CCCCCTCCCCACCCCACTTCATGTGCCCGATGCCAGTCATGCTTGAAATCTCCTCCCCTATTGTGTGTGCTTTGTTTTGCCTTGCCTGCCTTTCCAGCTTTGTTTTGCCTTGCCTGCCTTTCCAGCTGCTCAAAGAACCTGTTCACCTGTGTCACAGTGTGAAAACGTGATTGTCAAAATTGTCGTATTAGTACGCCTTACAGGGATGCACAAGACAGGCTGGAGAGACAAGACTAGTCCTGCACGTACCTAGCTCACTATGAGCTGGAAAGCGTATTAATAGTATTGATATTGTTATTATCATTATCATCATCATCATTATTATTATTATTATTGTTTGTATTATTAATATTAATGTTATTATTATTATTGCAGTGTGAACGTGGAGGTAGCCTATACCGAGTCCTTGGAGATCAGGAGTGGCTTAGGCCCCATCACTATGGGCTTTTTGGACACCATGAGTGGCAGGGCTGCCCTTTCTTCGAAGGGCAAGGGCATAACAGTGAATGGGCTTGACGGTACTGCTCATCTGGAATCTCATGGTGGCCCCATACAGGTGCGAGCTGAACAAAAACTACCTCTATACATTTATAAACACCTGCTGATGGCTCTGCCATGGTTTATTTGTGCATTCGTTTTGGGAGTGAGGAGTGAGATGACTGCTACCTGAGTCCATATGCCACACAATGAGTGTTTCTCATGCCATGATGATAGTGTGGTGAGCATGCCTTTCCTGATATATACAGCAAGCCAGTCAGCCAGCCAGACAGACAGACAGACAGACAGACAGGCAGGCAGGCAGGCAGACAGACAGACAGACAGACAACCTTAGTGAGCTGTCAAAGGGGCACATAGGCATCACCTTAGCTTGTTGTGGTTGTGTGCATAACCACATGCGTTCAATCATGCTGCCTTCTGCAAGCGGGACTCCTGTCTAGTAAGACCTGTCTACTCAGACAGTGGTTTGAGCATCAGTGGATTCGATTGCCATGGATGCCGGTCCTAAATACTGCTTGTTGACTCTTGTACATGGTCGATTGGCCTCACAACACCACTCAAGTCACAGTGAGCAGCTTCCTGATTGTTCATAGTGCTGCGACCATGATTGCATTGAGGTCAAGTGAGAGCAGCAGCATACAACTTCATGTACCAGTTGAGATGGAAGCTTAGGAGTGATTGTGCTGACACACAGTTGAAGCTACAAGAGAACCTGAGGGAGGTACAAGCCTACAGCAGTGGTGGAGACATCAACTGCACCCTCCCCCCCCAGCTGGGGGCCATTTCAGCTGCCCTGGACCCCGCCAGCAATGTCAATTGCGCACAGGGTGTGGGATTTGAGGTGTGCATTTTGCAAGAAGATGCATGTGCTAGAGCTGTCTGTTGCTGCATGCACTGGCTGCTCAAGATGTCATGCTTACCAAGCTTGGCTCACACTGTGCGTGATACACCACTGTCTGAAGTCTCACTTCCTCAACCTAGTGCTATGCAGCTACACTGCAGCCACAAGGTGCACTTACCCAGCAGGCATGTGTCTACTGACCAGCATTGTGGGCAGTCTAATGGCATCATTGCATTGCATCTACGTCAGCACACTCATATGTTACAGTTCACAATGTCCTAGAGTTAAAGGCGCAAACAGCTGATTCCCAATGTGAATGTGCACGGATGCAGCAAGCATGAATGCAGCTTGTTGTGCTGTCATCATGCTGCATATGATTGTATGTTGATTGGAGTGCTGATGTGCTGACAGGATTTACTCATGCCATACAGGCAGGAGTGTTGTATGTTCATTGGAGTGCTGATGTGCTGACAGGATTTACTCATGCCATACAGGCAGGAGTGTTGCACGTTGGAGGCGGCAATGATTGTTTTGCAAGACAAAGATCAGCTGCTGAAAGACAAGGACAGGAGCAGCAGCAGCAGCAGCAAAGCTTGCAGGATGCTGAAACAGTGCATGCCACTCATCCTGCGGTAAAGCTTACATTGAACGCCAGCAGCAGTGACAATGCTGGAAGATCATGCGGTCAGATTCATTTGGCAGCAGAAAGCTGGCTTGACCGGGCAACAGCAAAGGCTAGAGCAAAGATGGCTGAACGTAGCAGATCATAGCATGACATTGTGATGATGGTTGACAGGCTGGCAAACAGTGTTTCTACATGAAGTCATAATAAGCCTGCTCACAGCTACATAACAAAATATACGTTGTGATCATTCATCTGACACCACATTTCAGCAGTAATAAAATGAAATGCCTCTGGCTGTATACTGGCCTACTGTACACAAACAACTAACAAAATATAGCATAGAGTACCGTTGATTCCATTCATTGTACACATCAGAACACTGACAGAGCTTGCACTTAACGACATTGCTTGTCCTGGCATTGTGCAGCTCATAATGTAACTCACATCATAAAAGTACTTTTAAAGCAACACATCCCCACACCCCCAGCATTAAATTAGCCCCCATCATATTATGATGACTGGTTCAATGCATAGCACGGCCGTCTTGACTCTGCTGATTATGCTGACTGTGAGGCTTGTTGATTGCTTGTAGCACATGCTCTGGCACACCAAATTGAGCCAGATTGTGACTGTCCAAGAAACCTGCAGAGCAGCCTTCTTAGGTTGTGTGGTATTGGAATGTGTATCTGCAGGCCACTGCTTGCCACAAAAACATACTGAAAGAGTGTTTTTCAACCAATGTGTGTTGCACTGCCACAAGCTGCGCATGCAGCTACATCAAGCCTGGCATGACAAACACAGCAACTTCTGTACCAGACATATCAGGTCACACATTTGGCCACATGCAAGTGGACTCACCCTGAGGCCTGCCCATGGCAATGAGTCTTTCGAGTCCCTCAGCACTGATCCCAGGGACAGCTGGCACTGGTGAATCTCCCTTGCTGTCCTCCTGCTTGACAAGCTTGCTAGGCACATGCTTGGCATCTGACACCACAGGCGAAGTAGAGGAAGGCAGCTCCTGGAGGGTTGACGCCTCCTACATCACATTGAAGCGTCAGCATGCATAGTGTGACACTTGCTGGCAACACAGCTGTATGACCTGACATGCAGAAGAGAGTTCATTGCAGATTGCAACAGACAATGGAGGCCTAGTCATGTCGCATGTCCATACTTCGTCATACAAACTACAGACAGCATTGCTGCTGATGCATACATGCAGCACAGGTACACGGTGTGATACACGCCCTGATACTTGCAAGACACTATGTACCTGTGCTGCCCCAATACCAAAATCATACTGCGGATATGGAGGCATGTAACATAGAGTCAAGCTGTACTTGATGTGGCATTAGTAGGATGCAGCAGTTCACTAGCAAGCATCAATGTGAGGACGCTGGTGTGCATGCAGCTGCTATTGGCATTGGTGTGGCAACTGGTGTAGATTGGAATGAGTGGCGTAGCGTCATACCTTGGTATCAGGCCATCGTACTCCTCTCAGAAAGCCAGCCTGCCCAGGCTGACTGGAGGCCAGTTGTGCTTGCAGAGGCCCTGATGGGAAACCAGGAAGGCCAGGAAACGAATGTGGCGCAGCGGCAAACATTGACATCTGAGCAGCAAAAGCAGCCGCCTGCTGAGGATTCAGCATGGGGGGCGCACTGACGAATGGGGACGCTCCCCCAGGGGGTCCCATGGGCCATGTGGCCCCAGGCTGAAGCAGGGGCAGCCTAGGCTGGAGGGCCTCAAACTTCTGAGGGCCAAGCATGTTCTTGTAGTACTGTGCTGGAGGAATGATGTTGCCAGAGCTGTCCCTGGGGCCAGGGGGGTGCTGGGATGTGGGGGGCCGCATAGCAGCCAGACTGAAGGGGGTTGCAAACTGGAAAGTGGATGTAGCCGGAGACGGCACTGCAGCAGGCGGTGGTGCGCTTTGCTGAGAGAGGGAAGCTGCTTGTTCTTGCTTGACAGCGGCTGATGGAGAAGACTGACGGGGAGCTGCCGGAGCACCACTGCCAGATTGACTTCGCGCCAAGCCAGGCTCTGTGTATGGGAGGCTTGTAGAATAGGGCAGGTTAGCTGCAGGTTGCTGATAGGACTTCTGATGCCTAAGCCTGCTCAACTGATGCTGCCACTCCACAATCATGTGAGCTATGTACACATGATTGGCAGACCTCCGTAAAGACTTGGGGCGTGGCACAGGGTTGCCTTCAGTAGGCTTTGAAAAAGCGCCAGACATTCCACTGTCTGGGACTTCCCTGGCATGAGCAATGTGTCCTGCAGATTGCCCCTGACCAGCTGATCCCCATTGGCCACTGTGTCCGTCAGAGTTGGTGACAGACTGACCTTGAGCTCCATTACGGAAGTACGCAGGCAAACCAGGAGGCACACCAGGGTGGAAAGCCCCTAAACCAAGGGATACTGGTGCAGCACTGCCAAGTGATGTGGGGCCAGGTGCAGCCACATGCTGGGCAGCTTTGACAGCCCTCGGTGTTGAGACTGTGCCACTAGGGCCTGCGTCAGCTGGCCCTGCTTCAGTGTGCTGACTGATGCTGCGAGAAGGCAACTCAGCCTTGACATGCCAGTCTCTGGTCTGAACCCTCTTGCCTTCACGGTCTGGCAAGCTTATCTGGCGCTTGAGACTGCCTTGGTCTCTGTACTGCTCCTGATCTCCTCTGACTCTGTGCATATTGCTGTAGGCTCCATTTGACCGGGCAGCTGATGGATGAGAGCTAAAATGGGACGGCTTGCGTTGAGGCTCAGGTGGAGACGGTCGAGCAAACATGTTGGCAAGATCAAACAGTGCCTCTGCGACCTCGTGCTCTTGCTCGGTATCCACTTGAGTGTCCTGTACGCGGGAACAAAATTGAAAACAAAGCCAAGATCAGCGAGTTTCGACCATATGCTTAGAGCTTGTCTGCCTTACCACAGGCGTAGGCGCAGGTCGATTGAGGATGCGGCCGGGGTTGTTATTGACAGCCTGTGCAGCCAGTCAAGCACAGTCAGAGGAGGACGCAGAAGCGTCGCGAACAGAGGAGTCACCAGAAATGGTCGCCTTACCGCAGCCTGCCGTTGACGCAGTTGCCTTGCGGCATCATGCCAGGAGGTGCTGGGTCTCTTGGCGCTAGCTGCAAGCACACGATGCCACAGTCAGCATCTGCACACGATGTAACTCATCCACAAACTAACGCCTTGAACCAGCAGGATCGGTTTCCTTGGTCGGTAACGTGTGTCAGTCACAGCAAGGACTGCATGCTACCTGTTCTCTGTCGCCTGGGCACAGCTGACCCAAACAAGGGCGTTCTGAGTAGACTATGGCTTGTGCCTTGTGCGTCCTGACCGACCTGAAGAAAGGCCTGAAGGTCAGACACCACTGACAACAACATTGTACGAGCTCAAATAAAGTAAGCAGCGGCAAGGTAAGGATCGTCAGGCGCGCAAGCAGGTGTAAGCTTGCACGCACGTGGCCTTTGTGGCTGGTTTGGTGGCTTGGTCCTCGTCGGGCCACTCTGTCGTTCAGTGCCATGCCACCGCCATAACCACCATCCTGATTGCTCATGCCTCAGTGTGGATTTCGGCTGACTGCTTCACGAGCTGTTTCCTGCTGAGTTTGCTTCGAGCTAATGGTCACTTCGTCAAGCACAGAAACTGCAGGCTGCTTTGCCGTTCACGTCTCACATAACTGAGCCTGTCACGGCTACTGCACGGTGTTGCTTGCGACCAGCTGAAGGTGTTCCTTGAGGGGGCAAAGGGACACGAAGTTGCCGATGCACCTGGACGTGCTGAAGGGTTCCTTGTCAGTCTAGCTCAACCAAAACAGCACTTTTGCAACTTCGGCTACGATTGCTGCATCACACTCGACACCTCGAGCACGTAGTGCAAGGGTGGCCAGCCGTGACGCATCTCACGCTGACACTACACTACACTCTGATTACTTGTTCTTTTCTTGCGGCCAAACTGTCTCTGCCGCGCCCGATTTAGGATCCATCAGTAATGCAGTGGAAATTTGGCTGGCAAAATGGCTAGCAGAATTTGACTACGCATGTGGAATTTATGTGTACTGCAAGTACTAGAATTACACGAGAAATTTATTGGTAATATCCTAATATTCTCAATATTACTCTCAGAAGAATTTTATCTGATTTGCAGCCGAATCGCACGTGCATCCACATGTGCAGCTGTTAGGCTTGCAGGCGCAGCAGCGATGCCTAACCAAAGCAACAAGCTGTGGCGGATGCTATGAAACAGCAGCTGTACATTTACCCTACGAATACGCATACACTATGAACTGAAAGGCCCTGCGTCTCTGCGCACGCTGCGTGCGGTTCGCGGCCACCATACCTTCGATATGTGACCGCCCAGCCGATACTCTTGTCATGATGGGCCTGGTGGATTATTCATCAGATGATGAGGTTTCAGATGGTATTGACAGAAGCAAGGAAATCCAGCAGTCAACAGGGACATCACCAGGCGTTGCTCCAGCAGCACCTGCTCACCTCGCTCCTGCCATACAATCTGCTCTGCCAGCAGCAACTTCCTCCCTGCCAGCTGCCAGTTTGCCTGATGCAGCCTCGCTGTTTTCATCGAACGTGGACTCCAGGTGGCCACGCTGATAGTCATGCTGGGTATGTTGGCCCCCAGTTCTAGTATGCAGCTGATTGTGCAAGAATCGTGTCTGCAGTGTCCCCTGGGCAGCTAGCAGACAAAACAAGCGGGTGAGCTCTGCTGGTCAAAGTCAGGGCGCAAAGTCTGCAAAGACTGCTGCAAGCTCCTTTCCCAGCACCCAGCGGCAACAGCAGAAGCATGTAGCTTCTGGACTTCTACTGCCACCACAGCTACGTGGCAGGTTGACATGTTCGTTTGCTACCTTTTTGCATCACTGGTGACCTTTGTTTCGGAGGTGTGCCTGAGCCTGTGTTGATTTGGCTGTCTAGGGCAAATGCGTCCACAGAAGACATGGAGCGTCTTGGCTTTGCTAGGGCCAAATCTGCCCAGAAGCCAAAGAAAGTCAGCCAGTAACAGTCAGTGCAAGCTATGAATCAAATGGAAACCACAAACAACAGTTGGGTGACTTGCCACACAAGTCATAACTCTGCCAGTCAAGGCAGAGCTTACTCAAATTACTGTTTGGACATGCACCTTTGGTGCTGATCATCTGCAGCAGCAACAGTGATTGTGAGAGTGATGCGTCAACGACCGAGCCTTGCCAGGACATCAGCATGAGCTTTGGAATCATGGCCTCAGCAGATGACTTGCTACTGTTCGTGTTGAAGTTAAACCCTGATGCACAAGCAAGAATGCTCTTGTCTGAGCAGGGGCTTTAAATTGCAACTGAGATCACTGTTGCTGACCTCAAATGTGTTAGCGATGTCATGTCGCAAAGACTCATGTAAACCGATCGTAACACACTGATGTTGCATGACAAAAACAGTTGCAGAGTCGAGCAGCTTGCGCCAGGTACTGGTCTGTCTCTTATAGCTACCAAGGACTGTGACAACTTGCGCATGCATATATGCCTGTCGATGTCTGTGCTGCTGTGGAAATACATGCTTGCCTAAGTGAATACGATTCTGTCTACGATACGAGAGTACATATGCCAGCATGCATGTGCATAGTGCACCAAAGTTGTTCCATTGACACAAGCCACACTATGCATCACAACCCATTGCAGACCATGACAACAGACTCACTAACTTCATAAAGTCAGGCATTTTGCAAAAAGAGACCAGATCTGGGCACCAAGCGGAGCGAGATGCCCAGATGCTGATACTCACACACGTGTTGCAAAATGCAGGTGCTGCATGTGCAAATGCTGCAGCACATGCACATGATTTACCATTCACAAATGTGGGCATACCAGCAATACAGTCTTCCAAGTAATGCTACTGCTTACATGAAGCTGGTCATATTTGACTATCACCTAAAATGATACAAAGCTACACAGCCCTGGCTATCTTTCCAAGCCAATTGCAAGCCAATTCCAGCCCGCATCAATTGATTAACTGCAGCTGATGTGCACCTCCCAATTTGACATCAACGAAAATCCCTCAGAAGACATTGGACACCCTCAGTTTAGCACAACAGCACTTCGATGAACTTGACAGGCGCACCACATAGTGTAGAATGCTGCTCAAACCTCACAGTATCATCATAGAATGACAAACATGGTGCCTTATATTATAAGGTACAACCTGTACCAATATAGCAAAGAAACACCGTGCCATGCTAAATGGCCAAACAAACACAATTTGCAACAACTGCTTCTCTCAAAGGACTCTCAAAAGGCTATATTCCCCCAAAAGATTCTCAGTGCTATAATCTACATGTACCACCAACAAGCACTCACATGCTCAAAACTGGATTTCAACGAATGAAGGATTCTGCAAAATTGGTAATGGTCAGGCAGACCAAGCCTTCAGTACAGCCAAAATTGCAAGATGCAGCACAAATGGAGTGCTTACTGCCGTATGTCCTTCTCGTCTGAGCTTCTTGACACAATGTGTGCCCCATCTCTTTGTTTCCAGGTCTTGTTCAGACCCAGCAATAGGTCAAGTAGTGACTGTAAGAAACTGTAAGAAAATCAGGCGGTGATTGCAAAAATACGTGGCCATTCACCACTGCGGGTGCTCCTTGGGCTGTCAACATGGGCTGTCAAATCTAGGCCAACTTGTGAGTATGTAAGAGGCATCAGCTCTGCAAGAGCAAAGACAAGCTCAGTCAATAGCCCCAACACACCTTAGCATTTGTGACAAGCAAATGACCAAAAGCCCTACCCGTGATGGAGCACTCTTCCCATTGGGGTTCCAAGTAACCAGTGCGACCTCTGACGGTCACCAAAAAGTGTCGCAGCAGAACTTGCTGCCCCAGCTGCTCAGCAGCTTGGGCTACAATAAGACCTGCACATATCAAGGCCGGCAAGACTCGATCTCCACCTCGCACCCCGTAACGACAGTTTGCAACTGGCACATGGAGGTGTAAAGGACGTCAGACTTTTGGCATGACGCTGCATACCTCTTGCGTCCTTCAAACTTTGGCCGTCCTCTAGTGTGACCTTGACGCAGCCCTCGCTTTTGCCATCAAGCCTAATATTGAATACAAATGCCGGCATCCTGCACTTCAGGTCCCGGCGTTACATACGGGGCTAAAGCGACTGCTGGACATTAAATGTGCCAGCATCTCGGCCTGAGAAGTGTAGAGACAGTACTCACACTGCCTGATTACCTGCACACGAGTGATGTTTCCGTCCAGCTTTACAGTCCCGGAGTGCTTGCGTACTGCGCGAGACACCGCCAAGCCCTCGAAGCTCAGAGAAAATAAAAAAATTGCCAGCGATCAAGGCGGTGGTCACCTTTCAATATGATGCGGTAAGCTTTCCTGACGGGGATAAACCTGGAGAGCTGGGACCATTGCCTGGGTAGGTCATACTATAGGGCTGGGATGCTTCAGTCTGCACGTGAGCGAAACATCCCCGTGCGCCCACAAATTGGACGAGACAATAGCATGTCAGCTTCCATCAAGGCAAGTGACGCCATGCATGCTGGCTTACAGCACAAGACAGGTGTCCTCCCTATCATGAGCAGGAGGCAGCATGGCCAAGAATTGCTTTTGTGCAAAGTTCCTGATGCTGCATGCAAGAATGGCCAAATAGCTGTAGGGTGCACTGCAGGATCCTCCGGAGCATGAACATCAGCGCTTCATGTTTACATTGAGAATCACAAACATCAATAGTTCCCCTTACTGCACATGCACAACGAAGCTAACAAAAACCATTTGGGGCCTGTTTGTAAGTGTGCATCCATTACACTTTTCATGCTCATGCTTTCAGACACCTTTGCCAACAAGATCTGGTAAGCCTTATTTGAAATCCAGCGAGCATGCTGTGCTATGCTGGTGGCCGTGGTTGCCACCAGAATCATCATGGTCAGGACAAGCAGCAGGTGCTACACTGGCAGCAGCAGTCTCAGTCTGATTTTGGGCTGCCAGTTGCAATCGTGCGGTATGGGTGTGCGCACAGCTTGCAGGCTACTACACAAGGGGGAAAGCCTTCATGCTGCTGCTGCAAAATGAGATGTCATCACATAGGTATGGCCTGCCACTATTACCAACTGGTAAAAACAGCACATCAGTTGGATGGATCCAGCCTGTTTGAAAGCAGCTGCTCTGCAAGATACCTCTGTCATGTCAAACCTGTTTGTTGAGTGTGGTGACAGAGCAGTCTGTTCCTGCAGTGATCATGCACACCTATGCACACATCTGCTGTTGCTTGCTTGCTTCTAAATGCTCCAGCGACTGTTGCAGAGTTGGCTTGTGCAAGACTCTAGTCTCTGAATATAACACACACGCAGTGGTGTGGAGTAGGCGTGATGACATACCTTACCTGCTTGTCATGTTGCAGGCAAAGCAACCAAGGCATAGCCACAAGTCCTTACTGCTACCCAGATGTCACAGGCAGCAGCATTGACAAGGTATAGTGAACTGCATTTGGTATCACCGTGACAGCGTTTTAACCCAAGTTTTCTGCTGCTGCATGCAATGCAAGTCCCTGGCCCTGCACCATGCATCTGGGGGCTGAATACAGCGCATTCATCATGCTGCAGACTTGCTCAGAGTGCAGCAGTCTTGAGCAACCTTTGCGTTTGCCAAACCTCACAGAACCTGACTCTCACAGAAGCAGTGTTGTGGAAGAAGACTCCTGTGCTCATGCAATCTGCCGAAGTGATGTTGGACAGTCCTAGGGAAGCATGACAATGTCAAGTGACTGCAGTGTTAGTCTGTTGCAAGTGCTATCAAAAGCGACTGCAGTTCCCATCATTGCACAGCTCCATATGGAGTGACTGCTAATGCCATACATTGATGCCATACATTGGTGCCATATGCATCTCATGCAACCTATAGGATCAGCTGTAGGAGTAATGCAGCTCACACACCTAGCAGGACTTGCCAAAAGGGCCAAGTGTTGTACATGGCCCCTTAGAACAGGTCAGCTGTCGGCAAAATATGTGCTTTCACACGCATCATGTGTACACGTTGACGCTTGCCTGTGCTTTATTTTGAAATGCTGCTTCTGCCCTGTTGCTGCTGCTGCTGCTGCTGCTGCCGTCGTGTTGCTCTGTACAAAATATTCAGCCATCACTCTGGCTATGGTGGCAATTGTTGCCCTGAAAAGACACTGCATACAAAAAGCACCCATAAGTGCCCTCAATAGCAGACAATGCAACCAAAAATATATGCAGTTATGAGCCAAACAACATGCAGCACAGCAGAAAGCTCCTCTCAGCTAGCTTCAGGTTGGTAGTCTTGAGCAGCAGCAGCAGAAGAAGATGCACTGATGCAGCTTGACCAGCACATGGAGTGCAACAACCAAGTGAGCAGCTGCAGCTGGAGGCGAGCAGCGCCTGCATGTAGTATGCATGCGCCCTCTTACGCTGTTGCCTGTAACTGTCAATGTAGGCCAGTCCTGCTAGCATTAATGCCTGTGCCCAGCTGTGATTGCAACATAGCTTTATTTGCCTGTGTGCAGAGCCCACACGTATAATCTATTATGCCCACAGGCAAGTGCACTGGAGCTAGCTGCAGCTGGTGGACAGCTGTTGTGTACAAAGCAACTCAGCTGCTGCTGATTGCAGGCTGAATTCAAGTCAGAAAGCAGATATGTGGTGTGTCTTTGAGCTGAAGGTGATCTGACCACGTAGCCCATATACCACATGCCGCCCTTACATGAGGCAAAGATTTGCGAAATGCAGGGCTTCTCTGGCCAGACAGCTGTCTGGTTAGTGTCATATGATGCATGCATGCTTGTTGTGTATATTTGTCATGCTGCAAAATGTCATGCAGCTGTCGAGCAACCCTAGGGTAGGCCTACCAGATTGCCCAGGCATGCTTTTGTACTGAATAACTGGTTGATTTCCAAAAGCAATGGAGCCAATCGAGCTATCAATCGAGTATGGCTGTGTTGCATGTTGCAATACTGTTTGCAAAAGTGCCAATTGCCATTCCATTGACTTGCTTTGCCTTGTCAAATTGCCTTGCAAGGCACTATTGCTGGTATCAAGCACAGGGCAGCCGCCCTGACAGCCATATTGCTGCGCATTTGGTCTCAGGGCAAGCTTGCTTTGCTGGTAGTGCCTGTGTCTCAAGGACAGGTGTTGCAGGCTGCTTCCATGTCAGTCTATCCAATTGCTAATGGGGACAGCTCACGTGGTGAGGATACAGGCAGTCTGCATCGAGCGATGTAATTAGCGAAACTGCGCCATCGATAGATTGACGACCTGCTCTTTTGATAGGATACTGGACTGATCACCTGTTGCAGGAACCATAATTGACTCTCCCTGACGTCTGCAAGCACTAGTCGTACAGATCACCCCAATGAACGCCGTTTACCTATTGTTCCTGGTCACTTTCAGCGCTGGCGTCAGCGCCGATAGGGTCTTGCTAGCTAGTAGCACCGACAAGTACGGTATAGTAGGCGCAATCAGTCTAGGCAACGGATCAGCGGCGGTGACAGGCTTCATCAGCGCCGGACGGTATACGCATCATATGTAGTGCCTCTTACAGCTTCGTTATCGGGGAATGCATGTGGTTACATCATGGTCGCTTGACGCTGGGGCTGTGTCGGGCGACTTGCGTGCAGACACTTATTGTGATCTTGCATTCGCCCATTACATCCAAAGCTAAAAGTGGCTTGTCTATGCCGTCATTTGTGAATTTCAGGTACCGTGACTGACGTGAACTTGTATCAGACGGCTGAAGCTTTATCTGAGGCAGTGCTAACAGTCCCTGCCATATATGACACCTTAGCCAGCGCCTACCTTGAGGCTGTGTTGGGGCTGTTCACCACCAATACCACTGCCTCCATTGACGTTGCGTCTGTAGCTTTGGCTGCTGTAAGCTTTGGTCAACAGCCACAGATAGTCCAGGTGAGCCTCTGCGGCACATTCACAGTTCCAAGCATGCACGAGTCAAGCCAGAGTACATCAGGGCTGCAGCACTTCATCAAATTGGTGGCAGACAAACATTGCACAAGCATTCCAGCAGCGTGCATGATCTTGCTGCTTCTTGCCAGCACATAATAGGACTGCAGACATGTACTGCATTGTCTGCAGACAAGCACTGCATGAGTGAGAACTTAGCAATCATACCTTTGCCCTCGAATATTCATAGAGACACCACACACCAAAGCTGAAGTACCTCACTCAATATGCTCGCAGACCATCTTCGCGCAAGCTTTCACCGATGGATTGGCTAACCAGGCAGCCTTGGCAACAGGCACAGCAGAAAGCCTCAGCAAAGGCAGCTGCAATGGGGGGACTTTCCTAGCTGCCCAGTATGCACTAGCCCTCGGCAGTGTCATGGCTGCAAACTCTACAGCAGCTGGTCAGGCCTTGGCAGCAGCCAACAACGCAAACCTTGCAGGACGCTCTGTTGCTGCTGCCACAGGCATTGCCATAGCCTCGGCAGGCTGCTCACTGTCTGCCTTACAGACTCTAGCAAGTAAGCCTGAGCTGTGCCCTGACCATGCCACTCCTTGCAGGCTTTGCTGGCTGCTGCATTTACTTGTTGCTGCTGCAACTGCAGCTGTGCAATACATGCACGACTGCTGACAGTGTTTGCCATGCACATCAAGCTTTGCTGCTGCATGCTTCTTGTCAAGCCTGGGGAACCTACCCGACCTTGGAGCAAGACACATGTTCACTTGAGGAAACAAATACATGACTGAAGTTCTGTTGAGCATCAGGCACTGCTGCATATGGCTGCTCTTCCTGCAAACACACAGGTGCAGTGACGACTGCTTGCTTACCAGCTTGTGCCCATCCCAACTTGCTCAGACTGTATCTTTGTGACACAGACGCACATGCCCTGGTGCAGAACCTGTCACGCACATCTGATGCACTTGAAGCTTTGGCACTCCCATGCACGGCTTGCAGTGTTGCCACAAACTCTAGAGAGACACGCCCATACCTGCTAGTCTGACTGGTGCCACTGTCATGAGGCTTGTCACATCAATAAAAAATTTAGAACTTTCAATGTGCAGCTATGCAATATGCGCTTTGCTGACACGATTTTGTTTTGTGTCTGCAGCCATGCAAAGTGTGCTTTTCTGACATGATTTCGTTCTGTGTCTACAGCTATGCACAGTGTGCTTTGCTGGCATGACTTCGTGCTGTGTCTGCAGCTGCACAAAGTGCGCTGACAGCCGCCACAGGAGACAACACAGCCTTGGCCACATCCATAGCAATGTACTCCCCCTCCAACTCTACCTTGACGTGCCTTGCCACAGCTCAGATACAGTACTCTGGCCAGAATGCAATTGCCCAGGCTGCAGCGTTGGAGTCGTACTATACAGTCATGAACCAGACTGTCATTGGTGCGGGTGCCTCAGGCTCTGCCAAGGTACACATTTGCTGCCTTTTGCACGTGCCTTCAAGGGCATCTGCCTTGAAAGGCATCTGCCTTCCGGGGCATCTGCCTTCAGGGGCATCTGCCTTCAGGGGCATCTGCCTTCAGGGGCATCTGCCTTCAGGGGCATCTGCCCTCAAGGGCATCTGCCTTCAAGGGCATCTGCCTGCATGGGCATCTACCTTCAAGGGCATCTGCCTTCAAGCTTCAGGGGCATCTGCCCTTGGGGCCATCTGCCTTCAAGGGCATCTGCCTGCCTGGTGGATCGGACTCAGGCTCACTGCATTAGTGTCGTAGCTGTGAGAACGAGTTCATGCCCTTCTGTGAACAGCTGTCACAGGGCATTTTCGTGCCTAGTTGATGATGTCGAAGTGCAGAGTCATATCTTCATGATGGGTTCCTTTAGTAGCAGAAGATGGCATTCCTCTGAGAGGCTTGTTTGCCCTTCACTTCAGTTCTTCAACTCTCTTTTTTGCAATCAAAGATTTGACACAAATCGAGACTTGACAAACTCACGTTTTGTCAGGCTTTTGTGTCAGGCTTTTTGTTCGCATGGTCTTGCTAAGAAAACATCTAGGCAGGCCAATGTTTGCGTCTACCATCAATATGCATACTGCTGCCATGGGAGCGTCCAGACTCACCCACCACAGATGCTTGCATGGATGTTGCAACAATCACTTGGGATCCCATGCTGGAATGATGGCTGATGCAAAAATGCGCTCATACACACAGGACAGCACTTTGAGGCCAGTTCCCTCCCTTGCAGTGATTTGAAGGGCCCATGCATGACAGATCAAAGTCAAGTCTGAAGCGCTTTGGCAAGGAATTGTCTGTGTGCAGGGAAACAGTTCTTGTGAGTGGTTTGTTCGATGCTCTGGAGCAGCATCTGAGCACATCTGAGCTGACCACTTCTGTTCCTGTAGTGCTCAGTTGTTGCACTCTGTTGCTGACCTGACTAAAGCAGCTGCTGAACAGACGCGTAAGCAGCTGCTTGAATAGCTGCTGCAAGACGTTCTCTGACAGCTGCCATGTCTGCAGGTGGCAGGCGCTGGTGAGTCATTATACGAAGCCTTAGAGGATGGGCCCAATACAGCCAGCGGGGTCTCATCCCTCTCAGGCTTGGCAGCCCTTGCCCAAATAACAGGGTGCAACTACATCTACCCAGTTCTGATACGTGAGTGTGCAACGACTCAATCACTCATGCATACCTTTGCTGTATCATGTCACATGGCAGTCGCGGTCATGCTGCACGTATGAGCATTGTAGGCTCTGCTGAGGGGCATTAGCAGATTGTGCTGATGGCTCCGAAGGGCAGTTTGAAAAGGCAATTTGGGGCTTAGGCCCCAGGTGACCGATTGCATACCATGGCAGCAACAGGCAACCTTGCTGATTACCACTGACAGCATGCAACTACTGTGATGCAGTATACTGCATGCATGAAGCTTTGCTGACTCACCTATAACCTGACAGCATGGCACATGCCATGTCGTCTCCATCACAATTACAACAATGACAATGATTCACTCTATGCCGCTGTTGGCTAAGTAGATACAAGGCCAGACCATCCTTATGCTTTGCTAGATGTGGTCGCTAACCTACATGTTCGCTTGATGTGCAATGCAGAGCGTGACAGCTACATGTTCACCGACCATGTAACATGTGAATGATGTGCAATGCAGAGTGTGAGAGCTACTTGAGTGCTGCAGCCTTCACTGCAGCAGTGAGTCAGAGTGCAGCACTCAGTGCTTGCTATCAACAGGGCATGCGCGCTGGCACAGGCTTGACACCCTATGCAGGCGTGAACTGACACATCAACATCAACACATGCAATGATTAGAGCAGACGAAGAGGCATAGCTAGTTTTAGTCACTGTATGCTGTTGAGCGTGAACAGGTGGCAAGAGTGAGCCATCTGACTCAGCTACCTTGCTAACAGCTCTGGAGTGTAGAAAAGAAAGCTGAAGAGGCGCTCTTGCATCAAATTTGTGGCAATGACAGCGGAATACATCTCATCAAGAAAAGGAACTCAATGTGGTTCAACCAGTAGCAGCAGTCAGGGCAGTCTGTGGTAGAATCTAGGCCCTGGCATAAATTGTCTTTTTTTGTTATCAGGTGCTGACTATGTGTCAGCAGCATGCATATGCTCACACCATTTATCCATGCCAGAGCTTTGGCAACCAGCTCAACTTTACAGATGAACAGTTTTGTAGGTCAGATGGTCATCAATAAATGTTCATTACTTGTGCATACATGAGAGTTCAGCATGCAGTATCAGTTGCAGTCTGTTTGCCAGTCAACAGTAATGGGTCATAGCTCACAATGACTGTAGTTGCCTTGCACACTGTGATTGAATCGGTGTGTTGTCCTGTTCGCGCAGCGCTCCAATCACAACAATAGAGATGTCTGTTTCATCCCATACGCTCATTTAGAATCCTTCTCTCAGGAAAAGTTACTCTTCTTTTCATTCATCAACAATGTCTTCTAATCGGTGCATGGTCATATTGCGCAGAGCTCCATTCATGAATGCAACTGGGGAGATGGGTTTTTTAGATGGCATCTGCAGCTGCAAGACACTGAGCACAGTGCCATCATTGCACTGGATATGCAACCCTTCTTTTGTCGCTGTGATGTCCGTGTCCTCATCCCCAGACCAATCTTCAGCCTTGCCAACCACTGTTTTTGTAATCTTGATGCTATGTTCTTCTTCTATGCGATCAGTGTCTGCATTGGGCTGCAGAATGAACTTCTGCTTGGTTCCAGGCCAGGGCGTAAAGGCTCTTACCTGCAATAGCAGAGCCACTTTTGCCATCACAAGAGTCCAGCTAGCCATGCAGAGCCACTTTTGCTGACGCAACACTCCAGCTAGCAACACATACCATCATATGGTATGCAAATGCATCAAATGGTGTGACTCACATGTTATGCATCACATGGTATGCATCGCATGGTATGCAAATGCATCACATGGTAAGCAAACGCATGACATGGTTTGCAGGTGCATAGTATGTTTCCCATGCTATGCGGATATATCTGGGCCATGCAGACGGTGGGTTTAGCAGCTCTGATCATGCACCAAGGCTTGAACACACGTCTTTCTATCACAGGGAGATGAGACAGCAACAATGCATGCACAGCCGTGCTGAAGCGCTTGTTCAGAAAGCTGTGACTTGCAAACTGTTGGACACTCCAAATCAAGGCCATGCAACTTCTGGACAGTGTGATTGGTTCCCCCTTGCAGCAAACCTGGTCATTGATGAGTGAGCAGTGAGTGGCAAAGGAGATGCTCTCTCAGAGAGACGAGCTAGCGCAATGCTGTTCATGTAGCAACATGAAAAAAGGCCATGCAGGTCTTGAAAGTGCCTATGTGGCTGTCTCTTGACAGTAGATCATCACGTTTGTGCCGACCAGATGATCATGTGACAACACAAATGTCTCACAGGGGTCATGTGACACTACACATGACTGGCAGATGAGCTTTGCTGAGGCTTTGTAGGTAGGATCTGACAATCACTCGCCTGATTGCGCAGCTCTATGCCCATGACTAACAGCTGACTGGCAGTTGATGCAGCACACAATACCCAGCAATGGCAAGATATTCCTACATGAGTACATTGTACTGCATGATCAGTCAATCAACATGTTTAATGTCCTGGGAGGCAACTGTTACCCAACAGACAAAAAGCTCAGCTGATTGATATCATACAGTCAAAATTTGCTTCCTACATGCAAGGCATTCCCTAAGGAAACCACCACGTACATTTGGATTTCACACAGAGACTACCCTGCAATGGTGGATCATTGTTTGGCGGAAGAAGCCTTATTGTTCAAGAACACACAAGGTTGCCAAAAATTAGATTGGAAATCACCTGGTCATGCAGCTCTGTGGCGGACCAAGAATAACAAAGGTTGCCCAAAAATGAGATTGGAAATCACCTGGTTATGCAGCTCTGTGGCAGATCCATTCCAGTTCAGCAAGCCCTCTTTCTTCTCAATCTTGTCTGCATGCGTCACCTGGGCTGGATCCTGTTCCTTAGCTGTCTTCTGTGCTTCCTTGGACAAAATAGCTTCGAGATTCTCCAAGAAAAGCCTGCAGAACAGCAGGACAAAGATGCGTGGACAAATCTGTGCCTCCCTGGATCAAACAGATTGGAGATTATCCAAGAACAGCCTGCAGGACAGCAGCATGAAATCATCAACAGATCTGTGCTTCCTTGGATAAGATTGATTTGAGATTATCCAAGAAGAGCCTGCAGGACAGCGGCATGGAAATATGAAGACATCTGACAGACGAGTTTCAGTTTAGCCTTGCTCAAGCCCTAGGGCCAGGCTCAGAAAGCAAATGAGAACCATCCAGCTGCCTGTACTTTTACGGTTTAGGGTCTAGAGCCAACACCCTAAGATCAGTGGTCAAAGTATTGACAATGTGCGTTCTTAACCTGTGTGCTCATAGACTGGCGAGGAATTCAAGAAGGGACACATCTTGCATGAGGCACTGCAGTGCAGGATTTTTCCAGCAGGTACATGTCTTGCATGAGGCAGTGCATGGATGGGTTTGCTGATTGACCAAGTCACAAGGCTCCTGTGTCAACAACTACAGCACTAGCATCACCATGGCATCAGTGAGTTGACCACTTATTGGTGATGCTGGTGCTGGGAGAGCTCAGTTGACTGCGCCAATGTCACCAACACAACAGAAAAGAAAGACCACGTTTTTCACCTTCAATTTAATGAGAAGCCAAGTATTATACCGGGCTGCCCAGTACCAGCACAACATGAATCTACTGCTGGTGCAGCTACAGGACCTAACCTGGACATGTGCACCGTGTATGCATGCAACATGTGAAGCATGGTGGAGGTACGCAGCATCCTGTCAAGACAGGCAGTGTCTGGGATCAAGACAGGCAGTGTCTGGGATCAAGACAGGCAGCGTCTGGGATCAAGACAGGCAGCGTCTGGGATCAAGACAGGCAGCGTCTGGGATCAAGACAGGCAGTGTCTGGGATCAAGACAGGCAGTGTCTGGGATCAAGACAGGCAGTGTCTGGGATCAACACAGGCAGCGTGTAGTGAAGACTATTTAGGGTTTACGGTTTAAGCAGAGACCATGCAGGGATCGGCAAAGCTAGCTGGACTCTCTGTCTCTGATCTTTGCTAGTCAGGATGTGCCCAGTAGCTTGACTTGCAAGCAACAGTTCCGAGTTCAGGAACCAGGTGAGAAAGCAAGGCACTGTGTGTGTCTGTTGAGCATGTTCTGGGCAATGTTTCCTGTGCAAGCCTTGCACAGGCAAAGGCACAGGCACAGGCGAAGGCAAGGCTTTGCAAAGTCAAAGGGAAAACGATCTGTGTAAAAGCAGAGACAAAGGCAACAGCGACAGCAAAGCCTTGCAAAGACAAAAGTGCAAGTCAGCCTGATGACAGGACAGCTTCTGAATGTAGTGGCAAGTGAGAGTTGGCTTGAAGCCCCGAGATGGCAGTGAAGCCAACCAAACAAACACACTTGGTATGGCCAGCAGGTGCAACTGGAAACACACATAGTCAACTCACTGGGTGCCCTTGGCAAACAGATGAAACAGCAGCTCATCAGCTTGAATGCCGCTGTCAATGGCAACAGTCTCTTGAGCGATGACCGGGCCAGCGTCCATTTCCCTGACAGTGTAAAGAAGACTCACGCCAACTTCAGTATCTCCAGCCTGCACAGGAAAGGGAGACTGTGGGATCAACAGCTGGAAGAGGGGGGGGGGGGGGTGGGGGGCTGGCACAATGGATGGTTTGGGTTCCTACAAGGTGCTGTGTGTTGTGCTGAGATGTCCTGGTGCAACTTGATGTGACAGCTGTAATTCAGAGACATATGTTATGAACAAAGCGATGATCAAAGCGATGCAGAAAGGTTACAGCGGAAAGTTTACAGCGGAAAGGTTGCAGCAGAAATTGCAGGGTGACAGCAGAACAGCTGTGAGGTCGCAGTAGCTTCAACCCCAAAACGTCTATTTAAATTCAGAAGCGTTATCCCTAGAATGGAAATCTAAACTCGGAAATGTCAGGGGACAGTAAAAACCCAATTCTAAATCGTGGAGATGGTTTAGGTACTGCAAGATTGTGGTGAGCATCGATAAGCAAGGCTGGCCCGGCAGGCTGGAGAGGAAGAGTGCAGGTGTATGGGAGGCACAGCTGCTCATAGGGCAGAAACAACGAAGCAGTACAACCACCGGTGGGTCCAAGAGTTGCTGCCCATGCCAGAGCAATAGCACACCGGCAAATGATATGTAGCTGGGCACATGCAGCTAACCTGTAGGGCACATGCAGCTAACCTGTAGGGCACATGCAGCTAACCTGTAGGGCACATGCATCTAACCTGTAGGGCAGATGCAGCCAACCTGTAGGGCACATGCAGCTAACCTGTAGGGCAGGTGCAGCTAACCTGTAAGGATCTCTGCACTGGGGCAGCCCCCCTGTACTTTGGCAGAAGGCTGGGGTGTATGTTGACTGTGCCACACCTAGGTATCTTTAGAAACTTCTTGGGCAACACCTTGCCATATGCTGCTGTCAGGCACACATCAGGCTGCATTGCTTCAAGAGTTGCCAAAAAGTCCTCCTGCATGTAACACAGCAGAGATTATGCAACACAGTAAAGACGGTTGAATGTACTGAACGAGCTCAGCATGTCAACATTTTGCAGGAAATAAGAGTTGCACATCCCAGTGCAACAAGGCATTGACAGAGGTCTGCAGTGACTTGTTTTGTTTCAGCTCACCATAGTGGCGCACGACATATTTTGCAACTCCATCATTCACAACAGCTTCTTTTGGAGCAGGCTTTCAAGATGTAGTTTCGATAGCAGCAAGCACCTGTTGTGCAAGAACAAGATAGGGAAAGAGGCCTCACATCTGAAGCTTTCTCTGGAAACAGAATGACTTCGGGAGGCAGCCATTCTCTGGCAAGCACCTGGACAGGGTGAGGCTTACTCCTCACTTCACCAGTCTTCTTGGATATGATGACTTTGCCTGGCTGAGTGACTACTGCAGCTATCTGCAGTGTAGCACTCTTCTTCTGTTGCTGCAGGTTTGACATGGTACAGATGTGCAAACCAGCTCAGCGATGCAACTTTGGTCAGCACCTGAAACGGTGACCCTGAGTCCTGGGACACCTTGAGTAACTTGAACAATACATCAGCTGCAACCTGGAGTGAGGCAACGATCAGAATACCGACCGTGACAGAAGCAGTTTGAGCTTTCTGCTGTTGATCACCTCAGGAGTGCCTAAAAAGACAACTTTGGGTCGTGTATCTGGCGCAGCAGCAGGAGGTGCTGCCGCTTTACTAAATGCACGGTTTGGGTTTTGCGACTTGCTGAGGGACCATGGATGCTGCTTCGCGTGCCACTCACGTAGACTGGTCAAAGCAGGCGGTGCACACAGAATCCGCAGTGTCGTCAACTGCGATACACTGGGCAATACCGAGACATTAGATTTGCTTTGCCAGACGCTGACGGTGAGCGGCCTGAATGCTGATTTGCACAGCACATGAGCCATTCCTGTCTGCCCTGCGGCGAGTCTACCCGAACTCTTTGAGCTGCATGCATGAATACGAATCGTCGTTGTCTTGCATGCATTAGTCTGTCGCATGACATTTTTCTTGGTACTCCGCCTAGCAAACTTTACCACATGCAACACCTAAGAACGGCTAGAACTTACAGATGCTTTTTTTGCATCGTTCCTATCGTGTCAGCTTCGTGAAGTCTGTCTACGCTACGTATTAGTTCAATAACATAAGCAGACATGCATCTATGTGACGACATAACACATGTGCTGCGTTAACGATCAATGCTGCAGACGCTGTGAGCCCATGAAGCCTGGCGAGAATCTTGCATTCTGAAATTATTTGATCGGAAGCTATAGCAGTGCAAAATCTTGGCTCAGCCTAAGGCCCTTTCCACACCTGAATGGAGGTCTAAAACATATGCTATTCAGGAGCAAATGGAAGACGGCAGCAGACGGGACAACAGCGTTGGTGCGTCATGCGAGAAAGTGCGCCATTGCACAGGATGCCCTAGTCAGCATGACTCACAGACATCCTGAAGGTGCCTTTGAGATTCCCGAGCTGCACAGCCTGTTTGAAGTTCGAACTTGTACAATGAAAGCCGCAGTTGCTGTGTGATCTGCAGCGCTTGGAACTCTTCCTTAGCAAGTGCTGCAGAGACGCTGCATCTTGTGCGTTGTATCATTGTTCACACGTACAGGCTTGTATTGGTGCGGCTGCCTTGCTGTTGAGCTGATCCATCTTTGTCTCCACAACGGTGGTGAACAAATTGCACGGGTGGGACGTGCGACGGAGCTTCTCGTATCCAACAATCTTTGGTACGCATAATGCATCGTTGTATGCAGCGCAAAATTGTCGCCCTGGTCTCCCAAACACTGGTTGCTTGATCCTCTTAGTTTTGAACGTCGCCATAGGCTTCTGACGCAGAGTTGCTTGCATCTGATGCCTGTGTTTGCGACTTCCTGGTTCACGTAAATTCAAAGCAACTGACATAAGCTCTTCTTTTGTAGGCTCGCGCAAAATTTGAGTCGGCGCATCAAGGAGTGCTGCAGCTGATCCTTACAGGACGTCCGCTGTTCTGCCACACTTACCTCCTGGTACGATTATTCCTCTGTTGCTTCAGCGTGAAATAAGCTCCAGGAAGGCGTGTCGGGGGTAAGCTGGGTACCTTGGACTGTATACTCACCAGTGTGCACCTCTGCAGGTTGCAACATGGCGGTCGACTGCAGATCTCTTCTGACCGTCTTGGTTGGCTTCTTGGCCGCTTCACAGCTGAACACTGCCCTTGCAAGCCGGCATTTGTCAGCCGCAACACCCACCCTCAATACCAGCGCCCTGTCAGTGGCAGACAGCAATGAGTCTGCCCTCACTGGCTTCGATGCCACTCAGTATCTGCATGCTGGCTGTGCCGTTTTCTTGGACAACAGCACCATCTTCACAGCACAAACAGCTGACAACAGCGTCCCAACCATGTACCGAGGCATGACAGCCACAGTGATCAACTACGCTTCCACCAACATCTCGGTCCCCTGGAGTTTCCAACTAACCAGCACTGCTCCTGGTTACTCTGGCATCAAACAGGCCTTCAACTTTGACAACTCAAGTGTGACCAACGGTGTTGTCTCAGGTACTGCCACTGCAGACTATCTCACTGTGCTTCCCAAGGCTGCCAACAACATCACCATTGGTCTTCTTCTCGAAGCCAATGCCACCACCTTCCCTCTTCCCCAATCCTTCCGCCTCAACGGCAACAACTGCAGCGTAGTCATCCTCCCCAACAGCGTCCCCCCTCCCGCCAACATCACAACTCCTTCCCTCCAGTCTGTGCAGTCACAAGCAGGGATTGGCCTCACAACCCTCAACGGACAGATCATTGACAGAACCTCAGGGGAGCCAATTTCCCTCCACGGCTTCAACTACTTTGGCTTTGACAACGCCCAGACTTGTGTTGATGGCCTATACGCTGGCACCACAACCCTGTCTCGGGATCTGGTGACAATCATCAGAACCCAACAGGCTCTGGGCTTCAACGCTGTGCGCCTGCTGACTTCCTTTGGGACTGTGTTTGGCTTATCCCCAGTGCCTCAGTCCAGTTCCTGTACCACTGCCACCGCTGCCCAGTACCAGGCATACCTGACGGATCCAGCCACGCCTGTTGTTGCTGGTGCCACCATTCCAGCGCTTGCGGTGGGTCAATCTTATTGCACACTTCTGTGTACCTGGTATCTGTGTGCATGATTCAAGGCAATGCTTGCTGTGACTGCGCTCCATAATTACTTTCTGCAGTTACTGATGTCTGCTCTGCTGCTGCTTGCTTGTCTTTGCTTCCCTCGCTTGCTTCATACCATGTTTCTTACTTGCCAGTGTTCACTTTGCTTGGCAAGCTCCAGCATGACCAGATTTACTGCTGCTGTCTTGCTGCTCTGATGCTATAATACAGTTACACAGCTCTGATTGTATGCTTGCGTGGCAGGCATGCATCAAAAGATATGTACTCAGGGTACCAGACTTGCTTCAACATCAGCTACTGCAGACATGACTGCTCCTGCTACCTACACATGTGGTTCTGTATGCCCACTCTGCTGTGACACCACCCATTGCTGATATCTGCTATTGCATTTGCAGAAGGCAGCACAAATTTGTTTCATTACTGGAAAGCTTCCAGAGCAGAAGCTGCTCCTGTCCTCCTCAAACCCCTGACTTTGTGATCATGCTGATGACTGCTGCTGTGCCTGCAGTACTCTCCTCCCATCACTGAAGGCATCTGCAGCGACTACTTAGATGGCTTCGCCTCTACCTTTGATCGCTACATGTTTGTCATCAGCCTCTTTGCACGCAACGGTTTCTACGTGGTGTTGGACAACCAGCTCAACGATGACCCCACCTTGATCAACTCTGGCGAGAGTGTGTGGCTGGGATACTGGAGGCAGATAGCCACAGCTGTGGCTGCTGACCCATATGCTGTCAATAAAGTCATCATCGACCCACTCAATGTAAGTACTTGTTCACACAGTATCACCCCTGCCTTGCAGTGTGTGTGCGTGTACTCCATCCTGCAAACCTGACAGTGTTGAGACCCTTGCTAACATCAGAATTGTCTTTGGAACTGGACTCATGCTGTGTGGTAAAGCTAAATGTCTGTGTTTCCTACAACAGTATCTGTGCTATAGGAGCATGCTTGCTTGTGCTGCATGCCAACTGCATGCACCCAATCAGCACAGTGTGTAGCCCTTGCTTGCAACACTGAGCACAAAGGAGTCATACAACACATCTGCTTCTCTGATACAACCATGTGATTGCGCAGAGCATTAACTTCCACAGCAGTTGTTGGCCCATGCTGAGTCTGCAAGTCTTTGGGCTATGATGTCAGCCAAATGCCATCGGTGATGCCCATTTGTGACACAGTTCTGGTCTGAACAGTGACTATTGCACTTACTATGGCCAATCAACAACCAAGTATGTTGCTCCATGCTCGCAGGTTTCAGAAATCCTGTGGCACGCAAAGCAGTGTCATCAATTGTTATGCCTGGCTGTGCTGCTTAAGTATTGCTGTCCTCCATACACATGTTCAACTTTTTTCTCACAACCGAACTTTACACTGTGTCCCTTTGCAGGAGCCAGACTCATATGGAATTCGATGGGAGCCAACTGCCACTCGGCCTGGCTATGGTGCCCTTCTACTAGACCTCATGGATGCCCTTTATCCCATCATTCCTGGCTCCCTCTACTTTGTTGAAGGCGTGGACCAAGAATGTAAGTGACTGTGGCTACTTGCTTGCTTGTTTGCTTGCTGCCAGAGGCTTGCTTGTTGCCAGATGCTCTCCAAATGCTGTCCCTTTACTTTGTTGAAGGTGTTGACCAAGAGTGCAACTGTACAGCCGCAGCTACCTGCTTTGCACGCTGTGACATGGGCTGCAGCAGGCTATTGATGTCTTGACCAGTATAGGATTAGCATGGATGGTTTCTTGCTGTCCTTCTGAAAGTGTGTGTGTGCCGCTGACTGTGCATTTATGATGCTTGTATTTTGTTATTTGAGCTTGTGTGACCAGACCATGACCTGCAAGCCAGTCCCAATGCACTGACGTCATGGGTGCGTGTGTCTGTTGTGCATGCAGCAAGATGCTAGCAGAGTCATGCATGTCTTTCAAGTCTTGCCAGGCCATGCCGAACACTTGTGACACAGCATTTGGTGCTTTGTCAAAGCACTGCAATCCTGTACAATACTTGCCCAGCCCTGACACAACACATGTAGCACTCACCCCAGTGTCAGCTCACATACTTGACTTGCCAGCATTGTCTGAGACTTAGCTTTCCATGCGACTGGCTCAGTTGAGCTGATTTTGGTGCACTTGCAGCCCTTGCTGTTAAGCAAGCCTTGCCTTACCGTGTGTTGACCTGCTGTTGACACACATCTTGCTCTTTGTATTCAGGTAGTGGAGGCGCTCCAAGTTCCAACTGGGGGGATGGGTTTGCATCCCAGCCTGCAGTCCTGGCCCTGTTTCCCACCTGTGACATCAGCAACCCCGGCCCTGTCTTCTTTGACCCCCTGCTCACCCGGCCCTACCTCAGTCAGGTAAACGCTGCGACAAATGTTTGCAAGTAAAGCTCAAAAACTTGCCGACCTAGACATTGAGCTGTGGCCTTGCTGTGTTTGCCTTGAGCTTAGTTGCAGTGCCAAGTTGCAGCTTGTCTTTTCACCTGTGCTGTTCATGCCAGAACAAGCTCATGGACTTGACTCAATCATCAGTCTTGCAACACATGTGTGTACACCCGCAAACTGATATCATCTCAAATATGTTGTGTACATGTGTGTGCACACATCAGGCTCTGAAGGCAAGTGCCTGTCAATGCAAATATTGCTGTGATTGTGGACACTCAAGGCTGGCAGCAATATATATCTGACTTGCATGTATACTGTGCAGGTGGTCATTTCCCCTCATGTGTATGGCCCCTCGATCTCCCTGACCACAAACGATGACGCTGGCACCGCCTTGTGGACCCGCCTTTCTCAGTCCTTCGGCTATCTCAACTTGGCCGGCTATGGTGGCCACCGTTTCCCAATTGCCATCGGCGAATTCGGCACCACCTTTGCCGAAACCGCCGATCAAGTGTTGTTTGCTGATCTGGCACGCTACTTGCTGAACGTCCAGGCTGACGGCACTCCCGTCGATGCCCTGCACAATCCCATCACCAGCTTCTTCTGGTTTGCTTGGAACGCAAATTCTGGTGACACAGGTGGTCTTGTCACCAGTCCCAACTGGGACTCCATTGTATGGCAGAAGATTGAGTACCTGCAGAGCTTAGGCTTAGCACCGTGGTATACTGGAGCAGCTCCAAGCACAGTAGTGGTTGGTGGCAGCACCGCTGCCCCTGTTGCAACAATAGTGCCCGTCCCTGCAACCACCACCTCCAGCAATGCTTCTGTACCAGTAGCAACCACAGCTGCAGTCAACGCCACCCCTGTGGCCACTTCTGTCCCCACCAACACCACCCCTGTAGCCCCCACCAACAGCACCCCAGCAGCCACCAACTCGACCCCCTCAGTCACTTTCGCGCCAACCAACACCACCCCTGCTGTCACTGTAGCCCCCACCAACAGCACCCCAGCAGCCACCAACTCGACCCCCTCAGTCACTGTTGCGCCAACCAACACCACCCCTGCTGTCACTGTAGCC
>JAABUK010003294.1_pt1 | contig 27543 bp, 25 predicted proteins | sample 5559141 | NCBI WGS metagenome assembly JAABUK01 (sample SAMN10711869, study PRJNA513367) | rock metagenome | isolation source: Antarctica rocks | place: Antarctica: Victoria Land, Pudding Butte nord | collected 2016-01-03
CGCCTACAATCCCGCCCATCCCTCCACCACCATCCCCCCCACTTCCATCCTCATCTCTCCCGCCCCCACCAGCAGCCCCAGCAACCACCGTCTTTACCCCAGCTGTCGCCATCTTCACCCCCTGTTTCAGCTTCTGACCTGTCCCCTGCTTCTCATCCTCGTCTCTATTCTTCCTCGCCAACTCATCCAAATCCTCCTCATCACTCGAACTAACACTACTGCCCTCGCTCCCCCTCTGCAAATACTGCACACTACCCTTCATCTTCCTCTTTCTCTCCCTCTGCTGTTCCTTCAGCTTCCCCATCTTCTCCTCATCGGCTTGGCAGTCCAGCGTTACGACCCTCAAACCGGGCAAGGATCGGCGCATGTAATCGCGAAGGGTAGGGAGGTATTTGGCGTTAGGGCGGTAGGTCCCGCTGTCATTGTCGATGATCAATTCATAACTCGCCGGATCCGTGGAGGAAGATGCGCCATTGGGATCGGGTTTCGAGTCGTCTTCTGCATCGCTTTCCGCCTCCGGTAGTAATGCGTTCGACTCGGGATCGGGATCGTCATCCTCGGCCTCTTCTACGCTCCTCCGACTCTCCCCCGTCCTTGCTTTCTTCAATTTCGGTCGCCACGTCTTCTTGAGCCGGCGAATGAAAAATTCCCCACTAAAAGCGATGTAAATACTCACATCGCTATGCATAGTGTGCTTGGACAGCAGATCGATGCCAAACTCCTTGCCCGTCTCTGTGAACCGCCATTGTGCGTCCAGAGTCAGTACATAAGTGAATATCCTTCCGCCGTGGTCATAGTGCACGAAATCGAGGAATTGCTTCGTCATGTCTATAGATGGCTCCGGAAAGTGGCCATACAAGGTGGAGCTGTCGAAATTGTAGATGCGATTGTGCTGATGATGTAGGGTGCGATTAAGGATCCACCCGCGTACGGAGTGGGCCGTGAACATGCCGGCGACGAAGGGCTTGAATTCGACGTATCGGTGGTATAACTCGGGGGGTACAGGGCCGGCGAGTTGCATCTGTATGGCCTGAAAGTTGTATTTCTCTGACCTTTTCTCGCCGTCTTCGGTCTCACTCCTATCTTTTGTCCCTGTCAGCCGACCTATCAGGGGTGAGTAATGCCGTGTCCATGGTAGCGGTCCAAGCGTATATGCACGTCCACCATCACCTTCAGATCTGCCCAGACATTCCATGCTGAGTACCAATGAACCGTCCATCTTCACACTTCTCAAGACGAGGGCAGCGCAGCCACGGAAGAGGTAGGCACGTTTGCTGCCCATGCGTTTCTTGATGTCGTACCTCCGCTCCTTGAGGCCTGTCCATCCCTCGCTAATGTTGTTGGCGTGGACGTGGACGTTGCCTAATCGGTCATCATGGTCTGCGGGATCCTCATCATAGAGGCGGATCTTCATGTCGAAGCCGGAGGGTGGGACATGTGCGATAGTCCAGACAGAGTTCCATTCTGGGTGGGTGTCTCGTCTTATGGTTGGCGTACGAAAGACAAGCGCGGGGTCTTGTTTATGTCTCTTTGGTAAGTCTGTCTTCAGTTCTGCGACGAGGTAGGGGTCCGAGGACAAGGAGTTCAAATCGGCGAACGGAAGGTTGTGGGCTCGGTGAAATGTAAACCTTATCGTGTAGCCGGGTGATCTGGAAGTAACGGGGGTAGAATCAAAGCCTCCAGCTGGCTGCTGGTCTTTCTTCTCATGCTCATCCTTGTGCGCTTGAGGGGCATGCGCTTCTGCCTTTGCATGGAGTTCGCCAGACTGTTCGAGGAATCTCTTGCCTGCTTTGTCAGTGTGTTTGTGTCGATCGCGCAATATGGGGCCACTATCCGGGGCGCCGTCAGCCATGGTGAGAAGCCGAGGCGCCTGCTCCGGCTTATTTAGAGGGGTGGTGGGAGAGGATGAGGGGGACGATTTCTACGCGTTTCGATTGTCGCTGTGCGAGGCACAAGAGATGGCCTCCTGGAGTCGCCAGAGGGCAGAGGGCAGAGGGCAGAGGGAAGAGCTTTGGAGGAGATCAAGTTGCGGACGGTGAGATTGGGACTTGAGCACTGGATGGGATGAGGCTGGGCCCCACTTTGCCCTTGACGATACCTTGGCAGGAAGCTTGCCATATATAAGCTTTTGATCAAGCCTCTGCCCTGGACTTGAGCCAATTGCGAAGGGGGACTCCACCACGCCCAACCCCCGTTTCGACAAGTTCAAGCATACTACGGACGTCGTGGTAGGCGGTGTCGATCCTCGATCGTCGATCGTCGATGAACCCTTTACCTTGGCATCAACAGCCAAGTTCCATACGTCCGCATGCTGGTCTTGTCCTGTCATTGTGGCCATCAACCACGGATCCCTTGAGAGAGATCTCACCAGATGACATTGCTACTGAGTAACAGGAGGAGAGGGCCCCTCAGCGGTGGGCAATGATTGCTAGGTTAGTGCGGCGTGCCTCGGTCGTGAAGTGGGGAGAGGGACCGGTGGAGATTACCTGCATCCTCTGTTACATTGGTGGCACGTCCGACCCGCTATAGTGACATATTGTGATGATCAAGGAGTCATTCAGTGAACACTGAACTGTCAAGTGCTTTCGATCATCGATTGTGCGTCTACAAACGTTTCTGTCGTAGCCATGCTAGACTATAGAATAAGTCAACCCACCATCGCATCTTCAATCGTAACTACTTGAAAACCCTCGATTGCGAGGTGCTCCAACCCATGATGCAGCAAGGATGGTAAAGATTCCGGGTTCAGCACATTGTGATAAAAAGCCCAATGCTATATCAAGGTCAGCAATGTGCCGCTCAACTGTAGCAGATGATCTTACGGCGAAGGATTATAATCCTGGAAGTAGTGGAAGTCGGTGCCTATCGCTGTCATGGAATAGCTCTGTGTCGTGCCAGCTGGACAGTCGAAGGTAGCCACTCTATATGGATTGCCAGGTTTTAGATTGATGACACCATAGTCTTTTGCAACACCAGCAGCATTGTTGTTTGTTGTGCCCTGGTTGACGACGCCTGTCAAAGATGCGAAGGCAGTATCTCCATCACCACTGATGCTGAACGAAGACGTTTGTAGCTGATCTTGTCTGGGAAAGAGGAAGATGAGAGAACAGGTCTTACCGGCAGCAGATGCCGGGATGTCGAAGTTGAAGAGTGTACGTATGTCAGCTCTTGACACTTGACCATTGTATGATGTGCCATACGCTTTGTCAGGGTTTGTTGAGCTGACAGAGATCATTAGGTGAGGGAACTCGTACGTTCCTGATAGATCTGTTGGGCAAGTCTTCGGGGCAGACGACGGAGAGGAAGGAGATGGTGTAGCAGAGGGTGATGCTGTCGACGATTCTGGGCACCCTGAGTGACAGGAGTCTGCCTTCAATGTGACGTCGACGCAACCAGGTTGGCCAAGGCCGGCAGTGGTGTAGATGTTCCAACCATTGCCGCCTGTTGGGCAAGCCACAAACCGAGATTTCCCGTTGTACGACAGTGTCCCATTACACCCTATCGAGAATCCTGTAGTTGGATTTGCACCGGCATCACATTGAAGCTGTGTCGTTGCTGGCGTCACGATACATCCTCGGCCATTCTGATCAAAGATGCCTCCATCTGCTCTGATGGTATAAGTCGATGATGGCAGACCAGAAGCGTCAACTCGATTTTGACCATCGACCACTTGAGAGACCTCCCCAGATGTACCGCTAGCCGCTGTCAGTTTGAAGGCGCAGCCGCCATCTCGGACGACAAGTGCATTTACTCCAGCTATCAGAGCGGTAGAAGTGATAAGGATGAGCTTCATGGCTAAATAGACGATATGCATGCGGAAAAGTGAGAGGTCAAAAAGAGCATATCTTGATCAAACACTTGATACTTGAATATGAAGAGAAGTTAGGGTCAATATGGGCAGTGAAGTATTATATAGAGGTGCAAGGTCAAAAAAAAGGCAGGCTGAAGTCATCTATCCGCATCGGTCAGGCTAATGACGATCGCTGATCGCTCATGAATGCAAACAAGTCATGCCGGGATGGCGGAATGGAATCAGTGACCTGGCAGGAATAGTAGCTTCACCCTACCTGGAATTGTTGCTAGTGATGGTGGAAGATCAGGCGAATGCTGAGAAGAATCCCATCAGATCAGCCTGCTTGTAGGCCATGATGGGAGGGTGTATCGGATCAAACAGGTGCGAGGTGAGAGCGGCAACCAGGCTTGAATCCGTAGCATCCGAGGGAGTCTCTCACAAAGGACCGAGGACTGCATGACCAGGGCTCTCACTCCATAGCAAAAGCAGAGAATGCAGTGAGCAAAGGCAACGCGATAGATCTGCTTACAGCTGTATCGATGCGGTAGGAAGATATGTTACTCATCATTGCAATCGAGGTTGGGGTTACCATGTCCAGGTAGAGGAGTAAGGGGGGCGGTGCTAAGACAAGGGGAATGCTTGGCATCATATTTCCACAGGGTCTGTGCTGTACTGAGTCAGTCTTCTTGCAATGCTGATCGATTATCCAATTCGTTTTCAAAGGTCATCTAGTGATCATAGCCCTCAGTCTCCATGGAGTTTGAGCGTCATCTTTCTTGCCCGATTGCCCCTGTTGCCGTTTTTCTCTCGCCGGCAGCAGCGATAATGGAGACGAGATGGTGAAAGGAAGAGACGTTTGCAGCGAGCTCGAAAGAACAAGGACGGCTAATGTATGTTTTGGAAAAAGCTGGCAGCAGGATCACTGAGGCTGTCATTATCGCTGACCTCCTGCTGTACGGCTTTGTATGCGTAGCTTTCCCTCATGAGGAGAATGTACAAAGATGATTTGGTAAACAAGCTCCGAAGACCATGCGAGCTGTTGTGCCAGAGACTGAGAGCCGCATATTGATTGACATCGTGCAATGCATAATTTAGCTCGTTTCTTGTTAAGCATTAATCGAATAGTGCAGAATGAATCGAATTGAATTGATTGCGTCGACTGTCTCGATTCTATTATAGAATGCCCCCTGAAATGGGGCTAAATATGAAGAAAATGAGGCTCAAAATGGCCGGAGATTAGTCAGAAAATTGACTGACTGTAGGCCTGAGGCGCAGCCACTTCGCAGGGGGCTGACATTTCTCCACCTTTTCTGGGGCTTGTCTTCCTGGTTCGGCCGCAAGGGTTCCAAAAAAAAAGGATCACACAGCCAGAAATCTTTGTGGCAGTAGCTACAGCTTGCTTCTGACAGCCAGAAAACGTCCATCATACAGTGGTCAGCCATCCCCCTCCTAAGGAACCCCTTGAGCACTGGCGTGGCTGCTCTCAACGATGGGCATCCCAATTCTTTGCTTCGACTTTGGTCAAACGCTTCCAAGTTTCGGGTCCACCAAAAAACCGATCGCTTCCGAGCCCGGGATCCGGCAAGCAGATCATCCAGATGTAGCAGCATGGCTGAAATGTTGCCTAGAAGCTGCATTGCCTGGAAGCTATGATCTTCGTCATATCAATCACCAGACAATCATGCAAACGCAAAGAGCGCGGCAGTGAGGACCCAGATCATGTTGCCAAGACTGGTCTTCAGTGTGCTTGCTGCCCCAGTCGAGGTAGCTGCCGTTGCGGAGCCGGTAGCAGATCCTGTTTGGCCGCCTCTGGACAAGGTAGTGGACGCACTCGGTGTTGCAGACGCCTGTGTGCTGGTTGAAGCAGAAGTGATGGCAGAAGATGAGCTCTCCGCAATCGACCCACTGCTTGTCCCGTTGGACGAACTGAACGCACTCACGTCAACAGGAACGACGCCGGGACAAGCATTGATGCACTCCTGTGTGGGAATCCAATCCGCCAGCTTCTCGCCCTTGTTGCCGGGATAAAATTTGCTTGCACATGATCTTGCGCAGCCATATCCAGAGCATAAGATGCTATCGGGATCGATGAAGTTCAGCCCATCAAGTTCGAACTGTGACCAATTGCCTGTAGCTCCCTGAAGATTGACGGTGTTGCTGTACTGATAGCCCGATGGGCCATCTTTGTTCGGGTCGGTATTGTATTCAACCGTGGCTAAAGAGTAAACATCTCCATCCGGACCAACTTCAGCTGGGATCTTTATGGTGAAGGTCGTCTTGTCAATGGCAGTATTGTTAATTAGGGTGCCTAGATGGGTCAGCCACAACGAGCAAAATTAAGTCACGGAAGGATGCAACTCACAACTCGGTCCAGTTCCCCAGCCTGGAGGGGTCATTGCAAGATAAATACGATAGTTGTTGAAGCCGGCATCAAACGACCCTGATCCCTTGCCAATGTCATTGGCAATTGTTCCTTGAGTGTCAGTACCCGCTTGAACAGTGTCTTGAACGGCGATGTTCTCGAACGCGCACGCCACAGCTGCGAGGCCCAGTACGGCCAATATGTTGAAAAGTTGCATTACTAGGTAGGATTTTATAGTAAGAGGGTTCACTTGCAATGTAAATGGTCTAGATCAAGGACAGAAAATCAGAAAGGAGTGACAGGTAGTGAACGCACACGCTGTGAACAATGAGACGATGAAGTCTGCGCAGAGGAGACGGTGTTGAAGATGTGAGGAGAAAAGCTTTCTGTAAATCTCTCCCCCGTAGACACTGGTAGCAATGATACTATCGTGACTCCGTTAGTGTCACGGGTCAACGCTGGACCTACGGTCGTGAGAGTAATTTCCGGACATGGTAGTTGGTGATACTATTGGTGGTAGCAAGTCCCGAAGCTAAGAAAAGAAATTGAGAAGGATTCTAGTGCCGCCTTGGCAGCAGCAAGCCTTGGATCAGCGCAACGGCGCTCGGGACAGGAAATCGAGATATACTACGTAGATCCAAGAGCTGGGTCGACGCATTTTACTGTCATGGTCTCAGGTTGGCGCACTCCACCTGCTCCCATTTGTCAAGTCAGCTGTGAGGAGAACGCGCAGGACCTCTTTTGCCTCAACACAATCAACAACATGCAAAGGGTGGGCCGTGCAAGGTTATGAGGGCGTGCTTGTCTCGGCCAAGGGAGAGCAGGAGCACATTGAACTGCTGAGAATAAACTGTCAGAAGGTCGATAGTTCTCAGAAAGCGAGGTACCCATCTGCCATTACTATTGGTAATTCTTATTCCGAATCAACACTTTCTCTAATCCAAAGGCCGCAATGCATCAGAACAGTTCTTCTTGTACAACAATGCTGACATGATATTAGACCCTACCCAATTATCCAGAGACATCATCGTTGACCATAATCTTCGTGAGGGCGCGACGTATGCCAATACGGTCATCGATCGCCAAATGAAGTGACCTTTCCAGCAAAGCGTGATCCCGCACTTCCTCGCTTCTGGGATCTGGAGGTTTCCCTCTCGACGAGGCCTGCAAGGGTGTTTGCTGAAGCACCTCTGATGTTAGGCAAGGCGGCTAAAGTATCGCCACTTCCAGGCGAGGTGATGGCAGACCGATGACTCGTCCTTTGCTCTATGTACAGCTGGGCGGCTGCTGACAATGGTATGGCCGGCATTTGAACCGGGATCTCGGCCCCATTCTGCACCAGAAGCTCAGCTATCGGGAATGCCTTAGGTCTCCCTGTAATAGGATTTCTTTTGCTATTTGGCGATACCGAGGGTGAAGGTCCGGCAGAACCAGGGGCGGCCGGGTCGGCAGCTGCGAGAGCCAAGAAGACCGCGTGTGTGTTACGCGATCGGTCACAAGCGTTTACGTTGCCCTTCAGGGCGATGCCATAAAGTACACCCTGGATGTCATTCTTCTTGATCGAAGCAAGCAAAGTCTCATCTGCGGTAGCAAATCTAGACTGAGAGCCTGATATGGGCATAACGTACGCTCGGTCGCTGTATTTGGCAGTGATGAATTTGAGTCGTTGCTCCCGGTTTGACTGGGGAGAGATTTTCAAAGTTCTGTCGAGATTCGCTTCCCAGATCATGTTGCTGACACGATTGCCAATCCAAAGAAGTAGTTCCACAATGTCATTTGTGAATGACAAAGTATCCAGTGTTAGTGAGCGTATTTTAGAGATGTGAGTGCCCAGAGAGCGATGGATTCCACCGCATTCGATGCATAAAATTATGCCCAGGTTAATGGATACCCACTCGACTTTAGAGCTTGAGCCGCAATCAGCGCACCATGTATTGCCCTGGTCGGCGTTCCGAATCTGCTGAAGGAGTTGCGACGGATTCTCGTCAAAGCTGTTGCTGTTGGTGCGCACATAAGATGGACGAGCACCAACCGTGATGCTGCGACCTACCATCGACGACTCCCGCGCGGGGTATCCATGCTGACCAGAGTACGATGAGCTCTTGCCGGTAAGAGCAGAACTAATGTCTCGGCCAGAAGGATCACGCTGATTCGTTTGCGGAGCAGATGACAGACCTCGGCTCTCGAAAGCGCTTTGAAGAGCATTGTTAATGGCTGTGATCCAATTGCTCATGTCTTCTTCCGAGGTCGCTTGATAGATTCTCTTGAACTGGGGGGTGATGACTTCAAAACAGAATCGACGGTCTGCATCCCGTGCCATCCGAACAGAAGCCATCCGAAGGTCTATTGGATCCATGTGTAGATCCAATTTCTGCTTCCAATTGCTGTACTCTGAGAGTCGCCCCTGATCTAGCACGATCCAGAATCTGAACTATGTTAGCATTTGTCCAATTGAGCCGATTTGGGCGGTTTACTTATGCCAAGCCTGCTTATTGATGCCTTTGGGGTCAATGTGCGATCCGGGCCGGCTAAGTGCCCACAGCAAGCCCTCTTTGCGGTGTTGGCCACTGCCAACCTTGTCTGAACTCGAGCTGTTGCTTTCCCGCTCTTCGAGATCCCGAATGCCCTTGAAACGATTCTGACCTGGTGAAATGAAGGTACTGCCAGGAGAGGTGGAATAAGCACTTCCAGGCGGAGGGCCAAGGGTAGAATTGCTAGGAGAAAGAGTAATGCCGGATTTATTGCTGACACTGTGGGCCAGTTGCGAGCCAGTGCTGTCAGCTCGACCAAGTTCCGAGTCCGAGGCATAGTTGTAGCCATTCTGTGAAGGGATGGCTACTGCTTCTGGAACAGTTTGCAACCCATTTGCTGGTTCGTTGTAAGACGCTGTGCTTTTCTCTAGTATTCGTCGCTTCTCTTCACGTTCTGTCCGCTGATACTTGTATTCCTTATCTGCATAGCCAACTTCACGAACCAAAGCATCCAGCTGCGGGCTCATCTCCTCGATCTTCTTTGCGGTCGCAAGGAATGATTTGGCTTGACCGTCTGCATAGCGTGTCAAATGAGAGAGGAGCTCTTGTTCTTTCCGTCCCCCGTGGAGATCTTGCATGAAGGACGAGTAGTCAAACCTCTTCAGCTCAAAGTTCCGCCTCTTCGTCTGATACTTGTTGTCGCTTTCGTTCCGTTTTTTGTCCTTCATTGAGTCTTGCCTTTGGCCGAGATATCGACTGACATACGCATAATAGTCACGACTCTCATCTTCGAAGTCCTTCTTCTTGAACTCCGCTTGCTTGATGTCTAAGTTATAAAGTTTCGACAGCGGCTCTATAATTTGTTTCTGCAGGAGGGCCGAATTCTGAGTTTCGTATTGGAGGATCTGCTTTGCGATCTGATTGAAGTAGTGATCCAATGCTGGCTTAATAGCACTGGCGTTCGATCCTGAAGCCTCTTGCAAAGCGCTCAGAAAGCCTTTCATGGCCTGGTTGCATTCCACCTGTGCCTGTTGGGCTGCTTCGGCTTTCTTTAGGACCTTCTTCATCTGTGTTTTTATGTTACCAGTCTTTTGCTCTAATGACTTCATCGTTGCCCGAAAGAGCGGACCATCTTCAACAGCACTCATATCTTCACCAGGGCGCTGACAGGAAACATCAACTAATGCGGCATTTTGGGTTGAAGGTACAGCTCCGTTAGCGCTGGGCTCTGCAGCTGAATCAATAGGTGACGGAGGATCTTGCTGGTAGCTGAAGGGGTCCCCTTCGCTTACCCTTGACTGGAATGAATGAGAAGAGGTGACCCGGAGTCTAGGTGGGACGGACATTTCGACAGCTGGCGAAGCAAGAGGGGTCTGTTGGGTGGTCCTCTGCATATTTTGTACCCAGAAGGAAAAGGATGCGAGGGTATTCAGTCGATGCGCTCTTTGGTCGTACTCAAGAAAGCTGCAGCTATTGCGCCAGCCGCCGCCTCTGTCTTCGGTCGACTTTGGAGGCCTCCATGTCCAGGACCACTCGAATTGTACACAGGGGCTGCCTCCTGTCGAATAGTCTCCAACCAGCTGCACGTTCGAGTTCTTATGCAGATTAGGGTCTGCGTGGAATTCCCTCGTTACGAGGTTGTCGAGATCTTTGTGATTGGCAGCATATGCGAAAGTCAACCCTGCTATCGACGTATCGACGTTTGTGGTGGTGGCGGTTCCTGGAGGCGGCGTGCCCAGTTGCGCAGCTGCTGTTTGTCTCGCCACGAAAGTGAACCGAAAGTTCAACTCGTCTTCATTATTCAATTGCAGGATGAAAGTGGGAACTGAGGCTTCGGGATCCTGCAACGCTGTAGCTCAGTCCATGTTTCTCGACTCGAGGTTTTGCGCTGGTTTTTGCTTACCTGCACATAGTTCACAGGATGGTCGTCTCCTGGGTCTCGTTTCGCCGTAAATCGTACCGCTGGGAAAGCATTCGGCGTAATGTTGAGCACCACATTTCGGGAGGAGTTGGTGATGGTCAAGAGTGCAATCGTGACTAATAAGATTAGAGAGAATATACATAGGCGCAGGACACTGCTTGTACTCACATCGCGTCTGGTCCCTAAGATATAAAGCGGCCCCCTCATCTGGCTTGCTGCTGATGTTCCCCATCTTCTACCAATGGGTGCCTCAAATCCCCGCGACGCGGACTCATGCAACCATCCAGACGACTGGCAGAGTTATCGACGAGAGGAGACGTCGAGGCGGAACAGGCTGCTGGTAAACTGGATGTTATCCGTGATCAATTCAGGGAATCCAAGGAGTCTCTCCACGTGAACAGCATTAAGTTCATTACTGAGTAGGTTCGATGCGGTAAGCTATGTATGATGATGCATATGAAGTTGTTTGGATATGTCATGCTCCATAGTTCTTGTCATGTTCTTCAACGGCTAATCCGCTGGTGTGGGGGCCTCGGGGTTTCACCACTAAGTAACACCGTCTCGGAGACAGATCAGGGTCCTCCGTTGATACACCTATGAACCGTTTAATTACCTTAGCTATTATGTGACTTTTTCTTTGCTAGAATAAGAGACGAAGGCAAGCCAGCAGAAATTCGTCATCAATAAAGATGTCATCCAGCCTTTCTCAAAGGTTTCGGTCTAAAGATGTACATCAACGGCTTTTGTAGGACAGTGTCCTCGGCGTCATGACGGATTAAGAACAATCGCTTTGCTATTCTCTGCTCTGTCTGGCTATTGTACAATCTATTCTAGAATCACCAGCAAAAGCCTTCTTCTAATCTGTATGACATGGCCTGGATATACTCCCGGTTCCCTGTCATTATTGGGGACGCAATCATTTCCCACTGTTCAGGTAACTCAAGAAGCAGTTCCATCCTAGGAATTTCAGGTCAGTAGACGGTCAAAATACCACCTCTAAGCGAGCACTTACCTAAGCTGACAATATTCACAACCAAGACTCGGTGATGCAGTGGTACGATGCTGAAGTTGATGGCTTGCACTGCTGGCCAGAGCACCCAATTGGCCTTGAGGCCATTGAAATAGCTCTTTTCGAGCTTCTCCTGAGGACTACCGCCTTCCATGATGGCCATACTCGACAGGAAGCAGCCGAGGTTGAGCGTAGCAAATACCGTTTGATCGGCCAGAACTCGAGCTGCGATAGTTGCACTGTGACTTTGAAAATTGATCCTTCTCTGCAAGAGTTGATACCACTTGGTGGCAGCCGGTCCAAAAACAGCTTCACAGGGTCAGCTTGAGCATCTGCCATAAATTCAGGGCCATTTTACCTCCTCCGTAAAGGGCCATACGTCCTGACCGTGCTAGGTCATGATTTGCGAAGCCTTTCCTCTCCACGGCCTGTTGCGCTAAGGTATCGCCAGCGGCGAACAGTACCTGAATAGAAGAGTCAGATAGAGATGGAAAATGCTAAGAATTTGACCAAATTTGAAGGCCGTACGGCAGTAGTTATGCTCTGTGTAAGAAGTGGTCGTTGAGCGAGCTTCGCTTGATACCTGTAAAAATTGGCTTGCGCAGATATCCAATTGAACATGCATGCTCACCAGCGTAGCATCTTGAGGACAAGTGATCAATCTGAAGTGGCATCTGGGCAATTCAAAGTGTGGGTTGTAGCTATCTTGGAATCATGGTGCTTTCAATTGCTCTAAAGATTAGCGATCAAGCACCTGTTGTGTCTCTCGCTTACAATCAGGGACCGTTTGCTGGACAAGCAACTCAAAAAGATTAGATCTCGGAAGACCTTCCCTTCAAGCGCCTTGAAGATTGATTGATAATTACGCTGGCGGCCTCCACGCCCAAATTTGGCGTGTCGCAATGCACGCCAAGCCTGAAATGCGGCTTGTCCTTTTCAGGCGAAGCCCTAATTATACTGATGCCGCACGGAAATACTGCATACTGAATCGACAATTACAACAGCCTCAGCCGCTCCGTATCCAAAGACCCTCCCTACTGATCTTTCCTAGTTTCACAAAATGGCCGACGCACCAAGAGGAGGTGCCGCTGGAGGCGCTGGCCGAGGCGGGTTCGGGTCCCGCGGCGATCGCGGTGGTGATCGTGGGCGTGGGCGTGGAAGACGAGGACCACGTCGAGGTGGTAACAAATCCGAGGAGAAGGAATGGCAGCCAGTCACAAAACTGGGCAGGCTGGTCAAAGCTGGGAAAATTACAAGCATGGAGCAAATCTATCTACACTCTCTGCCAATCAAGGAGTACCAGATTGTGGATTGGTTTCTGCCAAAGTTGAAGGATGAAGTTATGAAGGTGAGACACTGGCGGAACCTGCTATGAGAATTACCTATAGAATGTTTGGGGAATCAATACTGACAAATCCCTCCTAGATCAAACCAGTACAAAAGCAAACCCGCGCCGGTCAACGTACTCGATTCAAGGCCATCGTTGTCATTGGAGACTCCGAGGGTCACGTCGGTCTTGGTATCAAGACCTCAAAAGAAGTCGCAACCGCTATTCGTGCCGCAATCATCATTGCTAAACTGTCCGTCCTACCCATCCGAAGAGGCTACTGGGGTACCAACCTCGGTGCGCCGCACAGCTTGCCAACCAAACAGAGTGGAAAATGTGGCAGCGTTACCGTCAGAGTAAGATAACATCTGCCAAAACAGCTGACGCATTCAAAGCTGACACTTATTGTTTAGCTCATCCCTGCCCCCCGTGGTACCGGCCTCGTCGCATCTCCCGCAGTCAAACGTCTTCTCCAGCTTGCAGGTGTTGAAGATGCATACACATCGTCTGCTGGTAGTACTAAGACTCTCGAGAACACACTGAAAGCTACCTTCGTGGCAGTCGGCAATAGCTACGGCTTCCTGACACCAAATCTGTGGAAAGAGACGAAGCTTGGAAGGAATCCACTGGAGGAGTTTGCTGACGTGCTGAGAGAGGGCAAGAGATACTAGGCGATAAGGTAGCATATGCTTTCAGCTGAGGTGTGGAGAGGAGCTGGTCGTGGAGAGGAGCTGGTCGTGGAGAGGAACAGCCTCGAGCTTGAAGTCATGAGAGGCCATACGACTCAAAGTTTCAGAAAATCGAACGTCTTCCGCAGAAGCCTAAGAGTCCTACAACAGCAGACTTCCATCGGAAAGTGCTTCAAGTTCATGCTTTCCCTGAAATTCTTCGCTAGTCCACATATCGCATGACCAATGCTGGTGTACGTGCAGCCCTAAAGCATACCACATAAACTATGTCCACATTGGTAACGAAATCCGCCTTGCAAAGCAATCACTGTTGTTCATAGAAACAGCAAGTGAAAAAACGCCGCCCGGACGCCCTCCTGTCACGAGACCGGCTGCCGCCTCCTCTCCATTGCCTAGTAGTCATCCGGACCATCTAGACAATGTACTTCGCCTTCGCCCTCGTACTGCCTGCATGCGCACTATCCGTATGCCCACTGAACTCCACCGGTTCATTCGGCCCCAGCTTCAGCGTCTCCTTGAACCTCTGTCCAATCTTCAACAACGCCTCTCTTCCAGCCCCATCTCCACCCTTGCTCTTCCCCACCGTCCTGGTCCACAGACCAATCCGAAAGAATGCCTTTCTGACGTTGATGACCACACCCATAACTTCCTTGTCATCGTCTTCCTCTAGTGTTTCGCCGATAGCTGCGAGTTGGGCATGGAGCCATAGCTCGTCGATGTCGATTCCTTTCTTGTCCTTGAACTGGTATGACCATTTACCGCCGTGCTTGTTCTGAGCGTCTTCCCATTCTGGACGGACGCCTCGTTTGAAGAGGTGGTAATCGGATTTGTGTGCGAGTGCGGAGGCCCCGGTGATGTTGTTCTGATGAGGAGTTAGTGAGACACGAAAGCAGAGTAACAGTAGGTCATACGTAGACTCCCCAGAATTCCTCGACCGAGTCAAAGGTGACTACTTCCTTGAGCAAATCATTCCAGTTGTCGCCTCTACCGGTTGCTGGCTTGGTAAACCATAGAGTCCACTGGTGCTGTAGAGGGTGCTTGACGTTGAAGTTCTCGGGATCGTGGAAGACAGTAACATTCTTGCCGTTGGTGGTAGCTGGAGTGTAGTTGGATGGGACAGCGTTTTCATCGTTGACTTGCTCGTTGGTCTGATTACCGTTAAGTGGGAGAGAGGGAGTGGTCGCCGGGTTGATGACTTCAGCCATCTTTGCTGCTCCGGAAAGGAGTTCACAGATAAATTTCGGACGATGTTAGAGGGCCAGATTATTCAAGGTGAAAGTGATGGTAACAAGGATTTTGCGGCGCAGACGGCAAGAGTCTCCTGCGTTGCAAGTGAACTTCTTGAGCCGCAAACAGATACTGTCGCCGAGTGGAAATCGCACCGCGAATGGAAGGCCAGATTGATGTCCAGTTCTCTGCGCCAGGGAGATAGGTGCCTTCTTGAAAGAAATCGGTTCTCCTGAGATATTTAGTGGTACAAGTTTCAGGCACAAGCACGGCAAATGCAGGTTTGCCAAGAGCACCCGACAAGTCGAGACGCTAACCCTCAAACGCTCTGGCGCCTTGGTCGTTATCCTTCTTCCGACAACCACCTTGGCTTGTTGTGCATCCATCAACTGTACAACGCAATCCAACCATCATGCGGCAGCTCAGTTGTGCCCGCAGATCACTCCTCCAAACGAAGGGTGCAGGGAGTAATATGTGCCCACTTCCAGATGCAGTTGGGACACGTCCGCAGCCGGCTTTGAGGATGAGACAAAGTGCAGTAGCATCCTTACCAAGGCCGCCGCTTCCTGCTGGGAAGAATACGCGATAGCAGCTGTCATGATGGGTGTGAGTCCAGTCGTGTTTGCAGCAATGAGCTACTCTATAGGAAAGAGCGTTAGAACTGTCTCTTCAGTGGTGACAAAGACATTCGTCTTCGCAAACGCCGTTCTCTCTTCCCGTTGGCAATGACATATCTTTTCGTACTGGTCTTGGAACTGTCCTCCTTCATATCGTTTGCCTGACCTTGACTGGCTTTGAGGGTGCTTGTCATTCGTTCCAACGCAGGAATCTGTGTCATTGCTCGTCTTTCGAGAAGCTGGGATCACCCAGTGCTGCAGCATATCCTTCTGACAGATCACAATGCTCCTAGGAGCTCCCAACTCTGGCAATTGCCCTCATGTCTGCTAGGGACTCTGGTCTTCCGCTATGGCCTTCAGTTCTTCTCCGTACCGGCATGAATCGGACGGCAGGAGCTCAAGTAGCGTAGACACATCTGATATTGAAGCGGATTTTCTCGACGAGAGCTCTCCAGTCAAGTTCAACGCAGCTGATCGATCACAAGATGCTGCGACTTTAGGTGTTCTGGGCGCACTGAACGATAGCTACCAGTGTTCACTTCGCACTCCAGATATTAAAGCGGGTCCATGTGCCGCGAATATTGAATCACATACTCTTACCCGCCATCCTGATCGCCAGCTGCCATATCAACAAGCCTACAGCTCCTCTCTTCCTCGAAAACGCAAATACAAAGTGACAACGATGGCTGGCTCTCCACTCAAGCTTCGTATCTCTCGCAGCGATGGAAAGTCCTTTGGGCTGGCTGATTCAGGCGACAAACCTTCACCATGGGATGCTTTGGCTGGCGAAAACTCACCTTCTAGTCGTGGAGAACCTCTTCCAGACCGTCGTGCTGTACCAAGCTGGCAACAGGCTGCTTTCAGCGCACGAGCCGCATTCATGCAACCTCCAGGCTCTCAAGCTCACCCTTACATGTTACGAGACGGGGATCAGCTCTATGAAGTGAGTGATCTCTCCCTTCCTCCGGTCACTACTAAAGCAACTGCTACCTGTAGGTCGCAACTCGCCCATTCATCGCTCTTGCAGACGAAGTCCTGATCGATATCTACCGGTGTCTCTGCGAAGTTGGCCTTCCCCCTCTTGATAAGACAACTCCATTCGGTTTCATGTTAGTGACGGCCTCCCCATACCGTTGTATCCCTATTAACCACTACTTTCATGGGCAGGTTTGTCAAACCAGCCTGGCAACCCCTTCCCTTCCAATCACAAGCCTGGGTGAAGATCTCACGCGTGAGATTGATTGAGGACACAGACAAGATGGGAAAGGAGCTCAAATAGAGCAGTGTGAAGTAGCTAGATTAGGTAGTTACGCCTTCTGTCATGCTACCGTTTTGGGCACACATGAAATTGAAAGATTCCACCTAAAATGTCCAGTCTGTTGTTCTTTGGAAAAGGATTTAGGCCCCCGGTGCCTTCCTAAATTTGTTGAAAATTGATTTTGAGAAAAATTTATCGTCACAACTTTTCAAATTTTTCAATATTTTTGGATTCCTAGTAATCTTTGAAATATATTCAGAGTTTCTAAATTTATTTTTGAGAATAGTATCTGTCAAACTTCATATTTGTTTTGATAAGAAAACTAAATATCACTAATGCCCTCCCGAGTATATTAATCCAGAATCTTAAAATCCACCCACTAAGCCTCTAACTAGCACTCATTCTCCCCCTTCCCCCCAGTTCTCCCACAGCTCACTCCCCAGCTCTCTCCTCTACACCTCTGACTGTCCCTGGAGGAGGGCACCATCATGATCAATTCCAACAAGGAAGCAGTCCACAAAAGCCCACTGCAACAGCGGCGCGGAGTACTGTGTTTTTGTGACTACCTGAATAACGCAGCAGTTTCACGGTGAAAGAGTGACATGCAATTTGGGCTTGGGGTGGCTTTGTTGCCTTTTCGAGTCAGAGACCTTTTGCGGAGTCGCTTAGTGTCGGCCGTGAACTTCCGGTAAATGTTCCTGCGGCGGTTAGTTACTATCGTAGTAAGTAGCCAGAAGACCCGAGCTCGGCCTCTCAGGGCTGACCAGATAGCCCCAAGTTTGGCACCCTCTCCCAGCTAGTTAGTTACTAATTAGTAAGATAGAAAAAGGTTGACCCCCTGTCACGTTCCAGTGACCCGCCCGAATTGGGCAGGCGGTGAATGGGCGGAGTGAACTTCGATCTGAACAGTGAACGGTTGTGAGTGGATCTCTCCAGACTACGTTACTCACCTTGCTCGTCGATATCGTGCACGGAACGTGAGAATATGCAAGTGGAAGAAGCCCTTTGAACTGAGACCCTGGGATCTGCCTCGTTTACTGCGGCGAGGCGACCCTGCTTTCAGACTGCTCCTCGCAAACGCAGAAAGCGAGCCGTGTGCGGTCTAGTAAGTCATGCACAGGCACGAAGCGTAAGGCGTGCAATAACAAGCTGTCGCAACAGTCGCGAAATCATCATGATATGCATTCGATTGAAGAGCTGGCTCATAGTTCCCTCCGAGCTAGTTAATATGCTCGTCTCAATCAACCCAACACCATAGCATTCTCACCCGAATCTGTACAAGATCTGCTTGCCTTTCTTGCCTTTCTTCCCAGCACCAGCAGTATTTCCTGCATCGCCTCCAGATTCAGCCATACCATCTGCTGCTGCTGGATTCGGACCACCTCCAGCAGGCCCGTTCGCACCGCTTCCCCATGGGTTAGCAGCAGCCGTATTTCCATTGCTTCCATCATCCCATCTTACAGTGCCTCGTGTCAATCCTGCCATCAGGGTATTTGGCTTTTTCCCAATTGGCAGTGCAGGGAACATCTCCTCGTTCGCCTTTGCACCCATTGTTGGTGGAGGCCTTGATGACGGTCGACTGTTTGCTGGACTGGCTCGTGCTGGTGAGGAGGATTGAATCGAGGTCCACGGAGTCCGCTTCTGACCATTAGACAACGACGATCCACCACCAAGAGCCGGGAAGGGATTCGATTTCGAGGAGGTGCTGTTGCCCATAGCCTGGCCCCAGCTTCCCTGGCGCGACACAGCTGAGCGAGACGACTGAGCTGTTGAGGATTTCAAACGCAGGACTCTACGCCCACCTGGACCAGCACCTCCGGCGCCGCTGCTATCTGTACCGGGCAGAATTCCGTTCGGTCCTGGCAGACTCGGATAATCCGAATTGATGCTTAGCCAATCATTCCACGCTTTCAGGAGGTCCTGCCTCTTTTTCTCGTCCTCGAAAATGTCGGCCAACTCGCGCACGAGCTTTCCAAGCTCAGCGGATGGCACGTCGAAGAGAGAGAAGAAGGATTCGATAAGTTCGGTAGCAGTGATAGTTGAAGAGCGATATGAGGAGACGTGAGTACAAAATGTGGAGAGTTTGGTCGAATCAGCGTTAAGGAGGGTGGAAGCGCGTTGTTGAACGGAGGTGTGGCGAATTTGGCGGGCTTGATCTTGGGGACTTTGACTCTGGTTAGGGCGGGATGTCGAAGTATGGTCAATGGAAAGCTGGTCAAGGTTCGGAAGCGGAGCTGATGGTTGCGAGGGACGAGAAACTGGTGTGGATGCTGGGGAAGCTGCATGGTTGTGAGGCACTAGCTGAGGTTGCGCATTCAAGATCGCTATGTGTCGCTGGTACGCAAGTTCGTCTCTTCTTAGAGGTTGTGCACTGGATACTGGAAGTGCTTCGGTATTGGGATCTCTTCCCCTGCCATTTCCACGATGCTCTCGGCCTCCTCGGTGTTGTGGTTGATAGGGGGCGCGGTAGTCGAAACTCGAGATGTTTACCACTCTTGCGTCTCTCCGAGCGTCCTTGGACAAACCATTTGGATGTGATGACAGTTGATGGGCTTTCAAATCCATTTCTGACTCGAAAACATTGGTCTTGTTGGCTTGGCACTCTGCATCGAGGCATACAAAATGCGTTTCTTCGAAATGCTTTTCTAGCATTTGGTAATTCAGATAATATTGCACTTGACTACCAGGGTTCCGCCGATCGCAGATGTGACATCTTTCATGTTTCTCTCTACAATGCTGATAGAGCTCATCGTCACCGTAGAATCTCTCGCGACAAAAACCACACTCAGGATGACCCCTAAAGCCGCTTTGATCGATGGCTCCAGGGTTGTCATCCCCAAACTTCTCGTGCTGCCGAAGCCCGCCGAACGTGAAGAGTTCGTGCTCGTGGGTGAAGACCTTCTTATTGCGAGTGCAGAGATCGCACATCAATTTGCCATGTTTTTGTTTCACATGGCGATGCAGGTGAGGCCACCCCAAGCACGCCACATCGCAATCTCGATCTGGACAGTTGTATCGCAGAAGAAGTATGGTATCTTCGAGAATGACATCTCTCTCATACTTTATCCCAAGGTTTTCGTCCGATCTGACGAAGGCTGTCTCGGCAAATTCTTCATATCGCCTCGCAGCATCGTCTGTAAATATCACATAAGGTGCTTCAGTCTGTAATTGTTAGCCGCTCTCCTGGAAGCTGGAGGGCAATCTCTCTTACCTTACAGTATGCGCAGTCACGCTTCTTATACAAAGCTCTCAATCTCAGGGCGCAGATATGACATGTTTGATGGTTACAAGGCGCAATCGACAGATGTTCGATAGTCGAGGCGCAAATGAAACAGACTTCTCCCTCCTCCACAGCCCTTTCCTGATCTTCAATGGCTTCTTCGCCAGCTTGACCTTGGCTGATTTGCTTAGCATTCAGATGATCAACTTTTTTGCCTCCATAGTTGGTCTGTTCAGGAGATTGTGCACTACCGATCCTCAATTGTCCGTCGGGCATGAAGCTGTTGTGACTCAAGTCTCTTCTCTCTCTGTGAGGTCTTTCCCTTTCTACTCTTCCTCCCCTAAACCCGTGTCCTCTTTGACTTCCATCGGGATAGGGTGAGTCGTTCGAGCCTGGCCCCCCTCGTCTTCGCCCTCCTCTTGGATTCGGTCTGCCTCTCGGCGAAATTGGGGCAAGAGGGATTGTGTCAGTCATAGCTGAAGAGGTCTCCTAGAAAGCAGATGTTTTGATGTTGAAACTGACTGTGGTTCCCCGCCAAATGACATGATTTAGTGGGGTGGCAGAATAACAAATTAAGGTTGCACAGGGGCATGTGGTGAATGCTGCAGCGAGAGGTAGAGAACCTCATCGGGAGTGTATTGGACTACTCATAAGCAAGCAGGGCTCTAATGCAATCTAGGAGTCACAGTCCGGCCTAAGCTTTTACTCTGGCTGGAGTGGCAACTGCTAGATCCTCTTTGCAGAGTATCAATGGTTTTGATTCTAGCTGATGAGCTTATGCTGACGCGAACGAGAAGGACATGCTAAATTGTCTTATGTAACGAAAATGCGCCCCTGGGCTATAATTATGGCTCCATTTGCGTGTGCAACGCCAAATCCTGTTCGCTAACGTGACAAAATTCGCTGCTCTGATGCAAGTTTCGACAGAAGAAGATCGAGATGACCAGCCATGGTCAATCTTCGATAGGATAAAGATTTTGGTTCAGGACTTTATTCATAGTGAACATGTGGATTTTGTCCTGCTTGAACACTTTGCGCATCGGTTCGTCGCAGATGATATTCCTCTTGTCAGATGGATCTTGTAGGTCGTGTTCGCGAATGTGTTGCCAAATACGTTTGACGCATTGTGGTCGAGACAGCTTCGCAGGTCAGCATATGGTCGACCCAAAGAAGAGGAAATTACTCACGGCAGTTTCTCCTGCCAGAAGTTCTGAAAGTGCTGTCGAGAGATTCATTGGTTTCTGCGATCGTGTCAGGTGATATTGAACAACGCGGGACGAGATGCTCACATTGAATCCAGTGCTCTTCAGTTTCTTCTCGGTCTGAGAATCCTCGACATCGCTTTCATCCGAGCCACGCACCCGAACGGCTGTCTTCTTCTTTGGCGTCTTTTTCTTGAGTGGCGCGGACTTTCTGCTACTCCCGCCTCTAGTCGGTCGCGCTCGCTTGTCCTCTTCAGCCTGAAGTCTTGCTGCAAATACGGCGTCTGCGTCGACACTCGGTTCTTTCCGCTTCTTTTTGGGAGGGGATTCGTCTAATACATCGGATACTGGTTTATCGGGAGCTTCGCGTTTTACTGGGCTCTTGCCTGGCGTAGGTGACTTGGGTGACCGAGCATGATAGCCATTGGTTTTGGGCGCCGGCGTCGCAGCTTGCTCCGGTTTAGCTTCCACCTGTTGTTGTCGAGCATTGAAAATGTCGAATCGCTCTAGTATCAGGCCCTTTATGGCAGCCTGGGAAGGGGTCAATTGTGGTCACACACGTCGGGCTTCCACTTGCTTGAAACTCACTTTCTGAGGTGTAATGTCATATTCGACTTTGGCTTGGATACCTTGACGGATCTTCTTCTCAGAGATGCGTGAGAGATCACTCTCGGTTAGGATTGAATCGACAATGCCAATGTAGTTTGTGCGCACGTTAGGAGGTACTGCGACGGCTCTATGAGCCATGTTTGAAATAGAGGTAGAGAAACATACGTGACATTGTTTACATGAACCAAAACGCGATGTCCTAGGTAGCTTTCCAACGTCGAGCAAAAAGAATAAGGAAAGAGCCTGAGCCTCGTAGATGAAGAACTGAATGAGGGTGTGGGAAGTGGAAGGGCACGGTGAGACCGGGAGAAGTGTCCAACACCGCAGCGCGCAGCGCCTAATCAAGGAACAAGATGGAGTGAAATATAGGAGTATACAGTATGCAGCACTGCGCGAAGAAGTGAATTCCAAAGCCTTGAGCGTGAGCTTACGCTGTAGATGCCCGGTTGTGGATTTGAGTGGTTGAGAGGTGTTGGAGGTGGACAGCGCAAAGGTCAAGCTATGACTTGCATTACCATAGTATCGCTTAGCCACCCTTGTTGGCACGTTTGAGGTTCCGGGTTCGGGGTTCACGGGAAGCTTAAACTCTACCAGGAAGCCACAGCGGTTCGGGGTGGATTCTGGGGGCGAAGAGTGGCTTTAGTTGGTTGGAATAATTCATGTTAGTAAGGAGTTACATGCCGTTACTGGTACAGTACGAGTGGCTGGGAGGACTCCGAACCCGCAAACTGTTCCTGTATGAGTATTTAATTGACCGCTATACATACTGTTACGGTATGTGGCAGTACCAGCAGAGCACCGCCCGCTTGGCACCGCAGCCGCACTTTTGAAAAATGTCATGTCACTCGCCATAATTACTCCCCCTCGAACACGTCAACGCACAATAATATCGTTCAGCTAGATCTTCTCCCAACCATGGCGCCAACATTCGATACTCTTTCGGATCATGATTTCGACGACTTGGACGAAGAGGAGATCGACTTCAGTGGTCAGATTCCGTCACCCTCGTCTCGCGAGGCCTTCGTCCATGCTGACATCGATGGCAGATCTTCGAGCGCAATATGACGTCCGTAGGGATCAAGGTCTTGATACCTTCGTGGTCATCGATGGCCTCCCTGTTGTGCCCGCCGAGAGTAAACCAAAACTTGTCAAGTTCTTGCTCAAGAAATTAAATTCCGTGGGCAATACGAGCGAAGATGCAATCTTCATGCCGATAAATGATCAGAATATGTCAGATGGGTAAGTCGAAGCTACCTTGTTGTGCTGATGTACGTTTGACGAAAAGAAGGTTCGCTTTCGTCGAGTATGAAACACCAGAGCAAGCCGCGGCTGCCACCAAACTTCTTCATGGAACTGCTCTCGACAAGAAGCACACACTTGCAGTAAATAAACTAACAGATATCGATCGGTATGGAAGAGAAGGCAGAATAGGTGATGAGTATCACCCCCCAGAGATTGAGCCGTTCAATGACAAGGAACATCTTCGGTCCTGGTTAGGGGATCCAGCCGCTCGAGATCAATTCGTTATGTTTCGGGGAGATAATGTTGGAGTGTTCTGGAATCAAAAAAAGGACCCTCCAGAGCCAGTTGTTGACCGCAAAAACTGGACTCAGCTTTTCGTTCAATGGTCACATCAGGGCACATTCCTTGCTTCCATACATCAGCAGGGCGTGCAATTGTGGGGTGGACCAGCCTTCAGCAAGCAGAAGCAATTCCCCCATCCATTCGTCAGCTTAATAGAATTTTCGCCCGATGAGAAGTACCTAACGACGTGGTCGAATCAGCCTATATCCGTTGAAGAGGGCAAGACATCGCTTACAATTGAAGAGGAGGGCAAACATATCGTCATCTGGGACATCACGACTGGGAAACCACTACGCTCTTTCGCTGCACACGATCTCACTCCTCCCCTAGGTCCTGATGGTGAAGCTCTACCTAAGAAGAAAGTGCAATGGCCCGCCTTCAAGTGGTCATCCGACGAGAAATATGTTGCCAGGATGAAGCAACATGAGTCGCTTTCTATCTATGAATTACCGCGCATGAACCTTCTTGATAAGACGTCTATCAAGATTGAGGGCATCATGGACTTCGAATGGGCTCCATCAGCCCCACGACGAGAAGGCGTCAAAACATATGAACAGCTGCTGTGCTTTTGGACGCCTGAAATCAAATCAAACCCTGCCAAGGTCGGCCTGATGTCTGTGCCTAGCAAAGAAATAGTCAGGACACGGAATCTGTTCAATGTTTCTGATGTCAAGCTGCACTGGCAGTCCGAAGCTGCTTTCGTCTGTGTAAAAGTTGACCGCCATTCGAAGTCAAAGAAATCGCTTGCTACAAACCTCGAAATTTTTAGAGTGAGAGAGAAAGGAGTCCCCGTGGAGGTGGTGGATAGTATCAAAGACACTGTCATCAACTTTGCTTGGGAACCCAAGGGCGATCGCTTCGTCCTCATCACAGCTGGCGAGGCTGTTCCTGGCTCAAATGTGGCAGCCAAGACTGACGTTGCCTTCTTCTGTCCAGAAAAGGCCAAGGGCGGCGGGATTGGCAATTTCAAACTTATTCGGGCAGTGGACAAGAAAAACAGCAACGGGATTTACTGGTCACCTAAGGGACGTTTTGTGGTGGTTGCGACAGTTGCCGTCCAGCAGCACTTTGATCTCGAATTCTGGGATCTCGACTACGAAGGAGAAAGGGCAGAGGCTGAGAAAGAGTTGGCCGCAAATCTGATGTCAATGAACGTTCAAGAACATTACGGGGTTACTGATGTAGACTGGGACCCCACAGGCCGGTACGTGGTTAGCAGTGCATCCGTCTGGACTCATCAGGTAAGCTATTCACATCCGCATGATACGAACGTGTCTGACCCAACTCTGTAGATGGAGAATGGCTATCATATGTACACATTTTCTGGTGTTACCCTTTCAGAAAATCCCATCGAAAAGTTTAAACAATTGCTATGGCGTCCTCGACCACCAACACTTCTGTCAAAGGAGGAACAACGTACCATCCGTCGCAACCTTCGAGAGTATTCGCGTGACTTTGATGAAGAAGACAGATATGCTGTTGATATCGCCAACACAGCAATCGTCGAGGAGAGACGAAGACTTCTGGAAGAGTGGTACGCTTGGATTGAGCGGGAGAGAGAAGATGTTAGGGATGAGAGGGAGGAGCTTGGCATACTTGATCCAAAAGAGCAGCTTGAATTGCAGAGAACGCGGAGCACGGCAAGTGCAGGAGAGCAAGTTGTGGAGGAGTTAGTTGAAGATGTTATTGAAGAGAGTGAGGAATTTGCATGACGAGCATGAGCTGTCACAACAGGAAAGAAGGGTTCTAGAAGAGAAGAAAAGGGGGTCTTCATGACTTGAGTGCACACAGTCCACATAATAGAGCACTTGACCAGAATAGTCAAGTCGTTTTTGTTGGAGTATTCGCTGTGACGAGGTACATAATGTTGCGATAACACGGGCTATTGCGATTTCGCTTTTGGCCCAACAGATTAGCTCCATCAGTGTTACCCCTCTAACTAGCACGTACACTTCTGCCTGTGACAGACTTCCATGTCGGTTTTCACTTAGAAAACGCATTCGGTGCCAATCTCTGGTTCATCAAACGCACTACAGCTCGTGTCCCTGAGCAATTGTCTCCCCGGTGTTGGTTTTGCGTCCACCTTTCCACGCTTTCTAGATCTCGTTCCTTATTTTGTATTTCCTAGAAAACATCTCATTATCCAGGACGGAGTCGAAGTAAAGGATACCCTGCTCACAGTAAACATGTCAACATCATCTCCGGCATTGCAGAAACTCATTGAAAACCATCCCCTTCAGCGCCTCAATTCACCGTCGAGAGGAGTGTCTGCTTTTGTACATGTATGCTCACTATTCTCCTTACTGCAACGTTTGGTCTAAGTAGGCTAACAATTACAGTTTCTGGGCCTTTCAAGCTTTGCGTCTTCGTTTCAATAGTAAGCTATCAATTTCCTTGCTACGCCCAATTTACCAACGACACAGTAAAAAAGCTGACCAGTACTCCAGCCTTGTCGTCCATCCAAACGCTATGTAAGCCGTTCCAACCATCCAAGCTCGACCACCCTATCACGTGCACATGCTGAGTACGACCCTCCCAGCAACGACTCCTACGGCTGGCACTTCCAATACCTGACTATAATCGGCCTAACCCTCTCCACCCTAACCTTCGCCTTCGCCTCCCTCTCCGACATAACCCTCTCCCCCCACCTCTTCCTCTTCAAAAACCTCCTCTCCCTAACCTCCACCCCCCTCTCCCTCCTCATAACCCTCCTCTACTGGACCCTCCGCGCCATCGACCCCACCCTAGTCGTCCCCGCCGAACTCGAGTTGCCGCTCGCCCCAGACCTGGGCTTTCACTTCCTGCCCGCCCTCTTCCTCGTTGTCGACCTCCTGTTTCTGAGCCCGCCGTGGACGATTGGCGCGGTGCCGGCCGTGGCGGTGAGTGGCGTGATCGCGTTTGCGTATTGGGGTTGGGTGGAGATTTGTTATGCCAGGAATGGGTTCTATCCGTATCCACTTTTTGAGATGCTGAGTACGGCGGAGAGGGTGGCGCTTTTTGGGGGGAGTGCCGCGTTGATGGCCGCGGCGACGGTGGGGTGTAAGCGGGCGTATGGCTGGGTTAATGGGTTGGGCGGGGACGGGAAGGGGGTGAAGGGCCCGGTGAGGCAGGGGGAGAGACCGGGGATGGTTAAGGGGAGTTTGTGAATGGGAAGGGTTCTGCTTAGGTTCTGATGTCTATTTAGAGTAACTGGAGTAGAGGCTGAGATGTAGTGGCAGAGTCAAGGTCACGTTGGAAAAGGAAGCCGGAGAAGGAGTGTTTGGGTCTTGCTTTTTGCGCACTAGAGTGGCATGTTTCGGTCATTGTATAGCTTACAGCTTTGAGGTGATTGCCGGGTATACGTACATCGCTCATCTGAAACCAGTATCCTGCAAGACGCCCGAAAATGCGCAAACAGGGAGACAGAACAGTTTCATGGCGAAGAGAAACAGGTTTTTGAACGCCCGACGCTTGAGCGCTCCCGCGCTTCAAGCTTGAAAGTTGGAAGGATGAGAGTAGCTGCAGTCCAGACGCACCAGAGGTCTTGCATAGGACCGTCGGACGCTTCCCCGTTGGTCCGATGTAATTTTTGAACCTCAAGCTGTTAACCCACCCCTCTTCCGATTGAAAGCCCTCTGATCCTTCAACCACCTCCTATACCCCCCCACACTCCCCACCTTCTCGCCATAGTAATCCGGCACAGGATTGTTCGCACTCGCGCCTCTCGGATCGACCCTGTGTTTCTTAATCCTCTCAAAGAACCACTTCTCCTTCGCCACAAATTCACTTAAATTACTCCGATGCAGTGCCCTCCACGCAAAGTTGCCGAAAAAGGGACCAATGAGCCAGCCGGCGCCCATGCCGGCCACGGTTGTTAGGCCGAGGGAGACCATAGGGTCGAGGGTAAGGATGCGTAGGATCGCGTCTTGCAGGGAGGGGTAGGCGGTCAGTGTTGTGATAGTAGTTCCAGTTGTAGCGATAGAGCCGAGTAGGGAGGAGATGAGGGAGTAGCGGCGGCGGGAGGTGCGGAGCTTGAAAAATGTGTTCCAGTTAAGGGAACTGGCTGCTGGAGAGCTCGATGAGATGTTGGAGGCTGAGGCTGACGTTGAAGCATGGCGGCAGAGGGAGGGTGTGAAGAAAGATGAGGGTGTTGTTGAAGGATTGTTGCTGTTAGACAACGTAGGTCTCGATGGAGGAGTTTGGAGAGCTCGAGATGAAACGTGTCGTTTCGGCCCAATAGTCTGCGAGGTACGGAGACCAGGTGCAAATGTAGAG
>JAABUK010003295.1_pt1 | contig 27537 bp, 35 predicted proteins | sample 5559141 | NCBI WGS metagenome assembly JAABUK01 (sample SAMN10711869, study PRJNA513367) | rock metagenome | isolation source: Antarctica rocks | place: Antarctica: Victoria Land, Pudding Butte nord | collected 2016-01-03
CTGCTGATGTCCATGCTCAACTTTGCTAGAGCTCAGGTCATCAATCCCTGAGGGAGCTTCTGGGAGTGGCCGCTGACCCTGCTCTTGTTGTTGTCGCAAATGTAGCTGCTGTTCAGGCTGCTGCTGCTGCTGATGATGCTGTTGCAGCTCAAGTGGCATGCTTGCTTGCACAACCGTGGCAGGCTCCTGTGCAACTGTTTGTGACAGAACATGCGATTGCTCAGCCAGAGGTTGAGCAGAGCTTGGAAGTTGTTTGACATCAACAGGCTCAGAAGTGGAGGGTGGAGCAAGTGAGAGATGACTAACAGACGGGTGTTGCTGCTGCTGGGGTTGTACAAGTGTATCAGCAGACTGTGTTGCTGCAGCAGGTGCAGGTTCCAGCGCAGACACGTGCTGGATATCATGCGGCTGCTGCTGCGCTGCTTGCTGCCCTGTTTCATGCTGCCCAGTGTCTCCAGGCTGAGGTTGTGACCCAGCTTGCTGATCCAGGTGTACACCGCTTGGCTGTGCGTGGAGTGCAGCTGTGACAGGCAGCTTGTGCTGCTGTGCTGACACCAGTTGCATGGACTGCTGTGGTTGCTGTGCAGGTTCTTGCTGTTGTAGCCATGCTGGTCCCCACATGCCATTGACACTGTGGGGGACTGCAACAGGCTCAGGCACGCTCCACTCAGGGAACAGCCTGGCGCTGTCTGCACTCACTGGGCGAGGTACTGCCACAGGCTCCGGCAGGCTCCATTCTGGATACATTCTGGCATTTTCAGCGTTGAAGGATGTGTACGCGTGGAAGCTATGCTGCAGGTGACTGCCATTGCCATTGGTCACAGCTGTAGGTTGTGCTGCAGGCCCTGCTTCTGCTGTGTCCTGAAGTTCTGCAGGAGCTACCTCGGCACTGTCCTGTGCAGTTGACGGTGCTGTGTCAAGACATTGTGAGTGTAATCAGTGAGCCCAGGGCAGACAGGCCACAAGGAGCCATACCTGTGCCTTGTCATCAGAAGGGGTTAGTTTCCGCTTCTTGGCACCATTGGCGCCAGTCATCAAGGCGCATGCAAAGCTCCAAAATGCCAGGGCTCAAGACTGGCAGCAAGAAACGTGTACACAATGCCTGTCTGCCCTGGGCTCTCTGGCCTCAGGCTCAAGTGAATTCACCACATGCGTGCCAGGCAGCGTAACTCAACAATCAGCCGGCGAGTGGTCTGCTGAGGACCTGTAGCGCCAGCCTGAAGGTAATTTTTTGAAAGTCAATATACATGCCAGGACAAGCCTTTTCGTGGTAGCTGCGCGGCAAGATCTTTACCTACAGAACAAATACACAGGCAAATGAAATGCATACATTTCTGCTACAAGTACACTATGCTATACTCCACACGAAAGTGTGGCAGGACAGGTACCAAGTGCTTACCTGACGTTGGACTGGCGGGCCGATGCGCCAACGCTAACCGGTGGGTATTTTGTCTTTAGCAATTGGATCTGAGGTCCATCATCGGTATGACCGTGGCCGTAGTTGACAGAGGCTGTAAGATCACAAGATGTGTCGTACTTTCAGTCGACAGAGCTCAAGCCGAAGCCAAGCTTGATCACTTGCGTAACGCGTGGTGAACTTGAGGGCACGGTCGCGCAGACGTTGGAGCCTAATTGTGCAGCGGACAGCAAAAGTCAAAGCGCAGGCGGTCAGCTGCGCAGTTCTCAGGAACGTCTGTTGATATTCTTCTTCGGTGCATGAAGCAAACTTGTAGACATCGTCGTGTGATCACATCGCTGCATCACGCAGGCACATCCACTAAAGGTGCTTGCTCGACTTTCATCGGTTTGGCGTGCTCTGTGGCAGCTACAGGGTGTTCCTGCCTATCAAGCCAGCCGATCACCAGTCCGCTCTCTGCTATGGCGGACCTTGAGTCCGAGCTTGCACGCTTTGAGGCAGAGATCAAAGCAAGCTCGCAGACGGTCGCTGGTGCACCTGCCATACCTCCACCCCCCCAGACCTTCCTTTCTGCAACTAGTTCAGGGCAGTCTCAGGTTAGCTCAAGCCCAACTCACTGTCTATGACAAGCTTAAACAACACACAAGACCTTGGATGAATCCTGTGCTGCCTGACAGGGCCCCCTGTGCTGCCTATAGGCGGCATCCTTGCCAGGGCCACCTCCTAGGCCTGCCAGCAACGGCCCGCAGTATGCTTCAGCAGGTACGTTGCACACTACTGCTGGCTTTGGCGATGCACGCAGCAGCACTTGCCAGATGCTGTAGTGGTATGCATGCCATTTGACCTTCCTGCAGTCAGTGAATACGTGGCTTCTTCATATGCGAATAGTTTGACTGCAGCATCTAGCAGCCATGCCATGTCCCTACCTCCTCCACCGATTCCACAAGCAGCGCCCATGGCACAGGTACAAAGAGCTGCTGTACCCTATGAGGGTTCCAAACACTATTGCAGAATACAGTGCAGACAATACAACCTGCTGTTATTGCAGAACACAGTGTTGACAGCACAAGCATGCTGTTACTGCAGACCGTCATATTGTTAGCATAATGTAATGCTATTCCCCACTTTGCGCACACACCGCACGTGCTCACACGCGTGCACCACCATTGGCATGGCTCTGTCTGACAAACTGGCTGAAAACTACATTGCCTCATGCGTCAACTCCACTCCTGTTTTCCAAAGCAGTGCCTCCTCGATAAGTCACACTCCCCATTCAGCAAAATCGACATAAGTCTCTGCAGGCATATGGCGCACAGCAACCTGGCTACCCCCCACAGCGGCCTGCACCCCCTCAGATACCCCAGCATCAAGTGCCATATGCATCTCAGCCCATGTACCCTCAGCAAGCTCCTGCCTACCCCACATACCCCCCTGCAGCAGCAGCTGGCCCATACTATGCAGCTCCAGCGTATCAGCCACAGATGCATGTGAACCCCATGCCACCTGTCCAACAACCCAACCAAGCTGCTGCTCAAGCTGCCATGATGGCGTCCATCAAGGTGTGCCAATGCCACTGTTAATGCCATCTTCCCAGTACACCTCTGCTGCATCATGCAGCTCGCCACCTGAAATGAAAAGGACTCTGGTCCAGTGAAGTATGTATGTACAACAGTGCTATGAAGCAGTGTGTCCTTGATGCAATGATCGGAAGGCTGCTGAAAACGCAACATATGAGCAAGCACATGGCCTAAAGGTTGCTGAAGAGCAAAATACAGTAGCTTAGCTCATGACCATGAGATGTCAACTCTGCTTGGGCACATGCAGGCAGATGTAGAGAACCAAGGCAAAGTGGGTAAGCCCAAGATAGACAAGAGCAAAGCAGTTCCCAGAGCAGCTGCTGGTCAGAAGTGGTACGATGCCACTCTGTCAGAATGGGCTGAGAATGATTTCCGGATATTTGTGGGTGACATGGGCAATGAGGTCAATGATGACATTCTGACCAAGGCCTTCACAAAGTATGCTACTTTCCAGAGAGCAAAGATTGTGCGTGACAAGCACTCCAACAAAAGCAAAGGTGAGGCGAAGCAATGGTTGCGTCTTGTAGCTGCTTTGACTGACCATAGCAATTTGCTTGTGTGGGTCTGCAATTGCTTGCTCTGCGTGATGGTTGTGTGTCTGCCTTGTAAGCTTGCACCTTTGAACCAAAGGGCTGGCTTGCATGTATCTTTAGGTGTGAATATACTTTTGCACTGCTGCTTGTCTGCTGGTAGGTCTACGTACATCAACGATATTACAGCATTGTGAAATTCATCTGCATTATCAATGCTTAATAGTAGAGTCATAGGCAATTGTGCTGAGTACTGAGTGATACATCAGTAGATTGTTGACCAATATGCTATTGCATGCTCCCAGACAAGCCATGAATGGCATGTGTAGCGGCAGCATGCGCACCTTGACTGTTGGTCGCATGTTGCATGATGCCTGATGTGTTGCAACAAGTTACACGATGCCTGATGTATTGCAACAAATGCAATCCTGAAGCTGCTGGCATGCAGGATATGGCTTTGTGAGCTTCTCTGACGCTGTGGAAGGCGCCAAAGCTCTCCGGGAGATGAATGGCAAATACATTGGTAACAGACCCTGCAAGCTGAGGAAAAGCTCGTGGGAAGAGAGGACACCGCAGAATTCGTACAAAGGAAAGAGGAAAGCAGGAGGAAGTCAGGGCAACCAAGCAAAGAAGCCTGGAATATTCCATAAATAGGTCCATGTGGCATGCATACCGACTGTTTTGACAAGGCAGCAGATTTTGGCTGGCAGAGCCCCACCAAGATGATCCTATCAGTAGACTGACAGAGAGTTCAAGCAGAGAATTAATTGCTTTGCATTGCCAAGGTTGGCTGGCAGAGACACAAAGCGTAGGCAAAGCTCTTGCATGGTTTGGGATGCTATTACCAAACATATATGCAAACATTTCATTGTAGGCCATATCATGATAGCCTTAGTTTTGCTCCCTGACTTTGCCGTTGGCTGCATCCTGACCTACACCTGCATAGGTTACATTTGTATGCCAGTGTTGCTTTACAATGCGTAAACTTACTTGCTTGGTTTAACACACCCTGCCCTCGCAATTTCCAGCATAGAATCCCATCAGGGCATACTCAATTTGGACACTAGTGAGCTGTTCAGAAAGTCTAAAACACGACATGGTCAGGGAGGATTACCTCAACGTGCATCAACTCAACATGTAACAGCTGGGTTGCATCTGTATCCGGTGTTTTGACATGATCAGGTGTTCTGTCATATCAAAGGAGCAAGAAGGTTCACACCATTGGCTAGCCCTAAAACGTAAAAATACATAAGACTGGTCATAAAGATCAGTATCAAGTGTCCATTGTGTATGTTGCAGATTGTCACACAATGCTGTTGGACAAAGAAAGATTGCATTGAGGTCAGCTGTTGTACCTTGGATGAAGGTATGACTCATACACTTGAGTAGTTGGACAGGGCAGTCAGACACTCTTATGCAAGCTTGCATGGGATAGGGCATTTGCTGTTTGCACAATGATCCCAGCAGCAGTCCAAACAGCTGACACCTCCAAATTCACTTTATACTGACAAGGTAGCTGCTGCCAGCTTGAGGACATGTATGTTTTCAACCTGAAAACACCAGCTTATCCTCAGCTTGTCAAGCAGCATGTACAGTATGTGTTGTGCTTCTGCCAGCATTGATAAAGCTCAGCATTGCTGGGACTGCATAGTCCACCCACCACGGCAGGAGCAGGGCAACAACCTGAATACAGCATGTCCAGCTTGGTGGCTCAGCAGCACATGAACTTGTTTTTGGCATACAACACAAGCAAGATGCAGTGTTCAAAATACAACTTCAATTGCAAGCTGTGACGTTGCCAAGCACAGCAGAAACAAAGCTCAGAACTGGGCATGTTACATTGGTACAACAAACATACCACCACGGCAAAGAAGACCATCACTACGACTGGAAATGCATCGCGAGGGACTCCGAGAACCAGCTCTGCTAGCACTGCATTGCAAAGTTGGGCAGGGCTCAGATCAAGCTGATCCAGAAGTAGAAGCTGCAGGGAGCTCAGCAGACACAGCCACAGAGTCAAGTGGCCAAGATACCTATGTTGTACAAGAAGTACTCAGGTCTTGCAGCAGGACCATCTCGGTGTATTCCTGTTGCTTCTGCCTGTATTTCAACAATATGCTCCTGGCCCTGCAGCCACATGCATTAGCTCATGTCTGATAGTGCAGCTCTGTGAATAGTGCGCCAGCTCAAAGATGCAAGCAAACCTGATAAGTAGCCAAATCATCTGTGTAGAATATGATCTTCTCAGTGTCCAACAACTGACGCCTAAAGTAGATACAGACTGCATCATGACAGTGGCTTCCTTGCATTTGCAAGCTTTAGCAGATTAAGTGCAGCAGCAACTTCAAAGCAAGATGGCAACAGAGCAGAGAACAGACCTATACGTGTGGACTGGCTGTGCACTGTTATTGCTGATCAGTTGCAAAGTCACTTTGCTTGGCACCTAAAGCAGTCACGGGCTATGTATGTGCCACACAAGCACGAAGCAGCTGAAATACTGTAGAACGCCAACCGTTGCAGGATATGACACCCTGACTTCATATCCAGTGTCAGGCTTGAGGTCTTCTAGACTGTACCTGCAAATCCGTGCTCGGACATGTGCTGCTCAAGTGTGCAACCCGGGCTGCAGTCGGTCAGAATACCTTACGGACTCAGAGCCAAAGCGTAATATCTCTCTATTGCAGGACTGCCCAGGTATTAGGTTTCGATCAAGGCCTGATACGTATCTTGCTTGCAGTGTGATCAGCAGGAGCAACACACGCGAAGCGATCGCTCGGTGGCGGCACATGTGCTGGAGGGTGAGAATTAGCGGGAGGCACCGCGATGCTGAGCCTGATTGAAAGTTCGACTCCGTCGCGGTCATGCAGGTCTCTGCATCGAGCTGACTGCAGAATTATAGTAATGGGAGAAATTGCCAACTTTTTTCTTAGTGATATTGCCAACTTTGCATGAACAGCCTTGTGATGATGAACAGCAATATGGATGTAATACTATGTAACACGTCATACAGGCACGCTACATAAAAGGCTTTCGTATTGTTACAGTACTGACTGCTGTTTCCACTCCAAGGCATCAGTGTGCATGCGCTAAACTCATGGGTTTACAGCGATCATCATAGAGGTTGACAAAGCGATGCCGTGCTCAGAACAAGCTCCTATCTTGCAGAGGCGTTGGCTGTCGAAATCCATGCTGAAAGCTGGCATCTGTACACATGTGTGAGACAAGAGTGATGGCTGCTGCAGGTTGGTGTTGAAATATGAAGGCTGTCAGCCTTGAGCAGACTGGTTTGTACTTGTAGAGGTCCTGAATCCGGGCTTACAGAAGCAGACATAAGCACTGCACAAATGTGTGTATGTGCTAAAGAGGAGAACAATGTTCCTCAGGCACAAAGCATGATCTGTCCATATAACAAATGCACACAAATGGATCTTATACTAGCAGCTTTCTCAAACAAGCTGAGCTTGACCATGTCAAGACCTCACACATATGATATCTTGAAGGCTAGGTGCAGGCAAGGCATGTAACTATGCAGGCAAGGCATGTAACTATGCAGGCAAGACATGTAACTATGCAAGCAAGGCATGTAAGTATGCAGAGACAAGCAGGTCAATAGCAGTGAGGAGCAAGCTTGACATACTCTGTAAGGCACTTGACTGCATTCAACCTTACCAATGTAGATTATACTTGGCAACAGGGCATGCATGACGATACAGAGCATGAAATGTGGTGCTAAGAATTAGCACGTTGCAGGTGATGTTGCATATGCGGCACGGCTGTGCACCCAGAGCAGAATCTTGGTAACCAACTACTCTGAGTGACTTCTGTGCACGCCGTGTCACTACACTACGCTCCCCTGGTTGCTTGAGGCCTGCAGCACTGTCTACTCCTATGGCACATGTGGTGAGCTTGGGAGTGACTTCAACACAACTTGGACACATGGTGCGAGCTTGGCAAGGGCTGTTGCACACATGTTGCGCTCTTGATGCAAGCTGTTCAGTAGAAATACACAGCTGTCCAACAGCAAGATATAGACATTCAATAGCAATACGCAATCTCACCACTGACAATGCTAAACTTGTAGGGACAGACTGCAAGCTGCAACTTGCAAAACTGACCTGTGCCACCAAGGACGCCATGAACTGTTTTTCTTGACGCGACATTGTTTTGCTGGAGAAGCCAGACGTTGCACAACAGGCAAAGTCTATCAGCTTCACACTGTTTGGACTGTTGCCAACAAAGTTGCGCAAGACCAGATCGTTGTGAAGGACTGACACCAGCGGAGTGCACTGTCTTGATAGCAGCTCCAATAGCCTCCTCCCATTGGCTTGTGAGGTGCACCTTGCGCAAGTTCTGCCCATAGTCTGGAAGAGCTAGGAAGATTGTTGTGCGATCATGCAGAGCACCCCGACCAAGACATTTAGCAGCACCCTGTGCAGCACCAAACATCAGCCTTGACGCGACGCAATACTTTTGCTAATTGTGGAGCTGAGCAGATGTGCAGCGTGACAGCATGTTGACCCCATTCTCAACTGTACTGGTTCAACGTCTGAGAAGCATCAAGACCACATGCCAGTTTGCTTGATGCCCTCACTGGGGCTCCTGCATCTTGGGCCCCAGTCATGCAACCATATACGCAACACCTGCTTGGCATTGGACCATCATAACTGCCTGCGCCATTAATGACATGCAAACAACCTATGCTTCAAACCTCAGCAGCTTCACATGCTCAATGACACAGCTCTGATTATCAGTGCGAGGCACACAAACACGCTGAGGATTTGGTGCTCAGGACAAGCAGGGTAGCAGCAAAGTCACTGGCACTGCAAATGCACAAAGTCTACGGCAGCCTCACTGGTTTGTTCTCCAAGCAAGTGTATGCTGCCACCTCCTTTCTGATTTCTTGCCAGCAGGCATCCTGCTCATCTTCTGCAAAAGCATCAGCTACCTCCCAAACCTTGTACACTGCTGGATGTGACTGAAACATGCCTCGGCGCACCTGCAATCATCACGTGATGGAATGCTGGAGAGCACCGTATTGAAAACTGGACATCACAGCACAGAAACCAACAAGCTACAAATGCTTATAGAACTGTAACATGCAAATTTTGGCTGAGAAGAGTGCTAAGTGCCATAAGTGCCAGTAAGTGCCAGTGACAAGACTCCAGCCAGGTATGTCATGCTTTGTAGTGCTTGCAAAAGCTTCTGGCTTGTACCACGCAATGCTTGCCATGGCTGATGGTCTCCTTGATGGCGACGCAGGCACGCTCCACATCAGGGATGCAGCTAGGCAGCTGACCACCAGGCAAAGGTTCACTTCCTGTGGCGTCTCAATACGCTGTTCTGTTGCGCAACTGTAATGTTGCATGCTTACAACTGGTACCAACAGTATCTGAGGAGTTCCCATAGTCTTCACCTTCAAGCAAGAGAATCGCCGACATCAGCACCCGATCTTGCCATGTTGTTTGCAGGTGGGACAAGAAGCTAGACGTTAGTAGGATGGTATCTTTAGTGCAGACCGATGAAGCATGTGCATCTGCCAAGAGACACACAATCCCATGGTTGCCATTTCAAAGTGAGGCAAGTTTGGCACATCATGAGGGTCGCGGGATCACTGTCATGCAGTGAAAAATGCAGTGTCGAATCTGCCCCCTTCAGCTCACCTCCATCTTCTCTGTCTTCAAAAGATCGCTTAGATGATGCTTGCTGACGAAATGCCGCTGTGTTGCTCCCTAGAAGAACCGGCACAAAGGTGGCGATAGACCCATCTGAGGGGACCAGCTTGCTCTCATCTGGGGTGTCAGCATGCTTGCCATAGGGCATGGGATCTGCTGTGACAGCAGCATACAACATGTACAGGAAGAGTCCGCGAATAGCAGAGCTGCAGTCAAAAGTCTCGCTCAAATGGATGGACTTGCTCTCCACCGGCAGACCTCTTTTGAAGAATGTGTAAGACCCCTTGCTACTGATGATGCCATATTGTGTCTGTTCCTCAACCTGGAAAAAATGCAGAAGCTATACTGAGCAGGTGTAAAGCTGTAGAGCGTATTCCGAAGGTAGTCGTGTTGAGATAACACAGTCAGTTCAGTTTTCAGTGTTGAAGCAAGGCTGAGCTGGCGGCTCAGCTGATCAGTAAACATTATGTTGTGTATATAAAGGATTAGTGAGTGTTGCAGAGTCATTACAGTATAACAAGTAGTCACAGTTGGTAACTGCCTGCGGCATTACAGCAGGAAAACGGAGCAAAACCTGCTGAACATGCCACTTTGCATGAATGTCCGGCCTAGACTTGTCAGGTGAAGGTGAATAATCAAACCAAGAAGTGTGACAGAGAGGGCTGACCGCATATCCATAGGCTTGTGCCACATGACTTGCCACACGCTGCTGCTCTGTGTCTTCTGGATCTGTCAACAAATCCACAAAGTGCTTTCCCGCATGCTTTTCTTGCCTCTTGGACTTGATTTCGTGTACCAAGATGGTCCTCTCATCTGGGCTGAAAAAAAAAAAAAAAACACCCTCCCATCGCACAATGTGGCAGCTTGGACGCCTGCACTTCACACAGATTGAGGTAAAAGGTGCGTCACAAGTCAGCTTGTCATCAGAATAAGGCATCTATGTTGCAGCTTACCTGAAGTTGCGTTCAGCTCCAGGACCTCTGCAGCAAGATTGACTGGGTCGTACAGACAGATCTCGATGGGGGTATACAAAGTCTTCTCTCTTCCTATAGTCTTAGCTCTGCTTTTGGGCAATCGTCTGCAATACACCTGTGGCAGCAAGCACTTTCAGATACGGAGTGTAACAGCAGTCCAGCACATCCTCCTACCTTTTCCAGACTTGGCTTCTGGCTCTGCAGCCATGCGTCGCTCTCAGCCTGGATATTCCATTTGCCCACCGTGACAGAGGTTCTGCCACCGTGTAGCGGCGTGGTGAACTGGGACGGGCGTTCTGCTGCTGCTGCGTATGGCTCGTCCTCCAAACGCTTGTGTAACTCATCCCACACAGTGGGAGCCCATAACACTTGTACTGCCAGTTGCAGACGCCATTCCACTTCGTGCAGAAACTCGTTGTCGTCTTGTGTTGCTGCCGACAGCTTGTCTATCGGAAGAATTTCTGAGGCGGACAACAGCTGACTACGCGGAAGCTTATCGAGCCGTGTGAGTCGCTGCATTGCCAGTACTGATCACGCAGCTGGTATACTCGTTAATGGGCTATCACCTGCGACTCTATAGTTGGCAGCAGCTGCATTCCTAATTAATTCGGGGGAAGGACCCATTTGAGCTTCCCCCAAATTAACCTAATTCGTGCTTGACCTAAAGAATGACCTATCAACTGTATGTCATGTCAGCATGAGGCATGCACTGTATATGCCCTGACCACAAACGCTTTTTGCATGACAATTTATGATGCTGTGTTTGCAATGATTGCAGTGTTTGCAGGCATCTATTCACCATATTGTGTTACACTTCTTTATTAGAAAGACGTTGTACAATCCCAAAAAAGTCAACTCACTACTAGCCTGACTGCGCAAGAAGATGTGATTAACTTTACCAACCTGCTGCACCATGACAGAGGAAACCCAAGCAGCTACTGCAAAACTTGCACTGCAAAAGTAGTAAATGCTTGCAGAATGGATCCCAAAAAGCACTAGTGATGTTTCTGGACAAACTTTCAGACGTCAAAATTCAGAATGTGCATGTCTGTTCCAGGTAATCTCAAAACCCTCTGAAGAAAAAGGAACAAGCAAGGGAGCAGACCTTAAACAGTCTGTCTAAGCAAGACGATGATGGTATAGGCAAAATTGCAACAGCATACACAGCTAGTCGCATGGCCAAAGAGTAAGATTGAAAGTGACCATCAGCTCAGGACAAACAAAGAGCACTACAGGCTCAAAACTTCCCAAGATGACTGATATTTTTGTCTTCACTCATATAACTGCTCAAACCACTCTCTCACCAAGGAAGTTTGCATTTATGTAGTAGAGGGTCATAAACTGCTGTTGATGGTTGTCTGGTGTCTGACAGCTTACGCCACAGTCTTGATACCCTCATTGTATGCGGCATTGGTCACAGCACCAGAGTTCACGATCTCACTTTTGCCCTGAAACACCGCAACACAGTGTCAGTATGGAAGCTTTTGGCTCATAACACAAACTTGGTTCCATGCTTCGGCAACAAGGCCACCAGCTGTCACAAACACCATGCTGACACAACAGACATGGCATGCACCAGAAATGACACCACTGCCAGTATCACATGCTAATGCTGCTGTTGCTGATGAATCATGATCCTGCCGCAGCCGTAGCAGCGGCAGCGGCAGCAGCAGCAGCAGCAGCAGCGTTTTACTGACAAAGCAGCCAAGGCAGTCATGCAACAGCCAAATGCACAATTTGCATTGGCAACAGCAGCATACCTTGTTCCTGACAAAGTAGCCAAAGCAGTCAGTTTAACAGCCAAATGCACAATCTGCATTGGCAACAGTAGCATACCTTGTTCCTGACAAAGTTACCCCAGAACCAGTGACGGGCCCACAGGACCTGCATCTCCTCCAGAGGCACTCCCTTGGTCTCAGGCAGGAAGAAGATGACGTACAGGGTCATCACAGCAGCCCAGAAGGCAAAGAAGAGGTAAGTTCCCCATTCCATCCTGCACACGATACAACAGAACGATGAAAACAGCATCGTGCAACACTTTCTGTGCACCATGAACACAGGAGAGCTTGTACAGTATGCTTCAGACTTGTGCAGAGATGACAATTAACAAAGCTACATACAGACAGACTGAGGCGACAACTGAATATACAATTTGAGCACCCAGGTGCATGAAGGCAACACCAGACACCAATACAACAGTACAGATCAGACAGTAAGCTTACTTGCACAGCATGGTCAGGTAGACCTGTCCAACCAGGAAGGATGCAAGGAAGTTGATGCAGACTGTGATACCCTGGGCAGGGGAGCGAGTCTCAATGGTGTGAACCTCTGAAGGCACCAACCATCCCAGAGGACCCCAGGACCATGAGAAACCTACGCACACACGCACAACAATTGACCCTAGACTCTTTGAAAATGGTTGTCTCCACCAACCAGAGCACCAAAAGGAGTGTGCAGGCTGTTGCTGTGATATTCACATACATGGTGCAGTGTGCTCTTCATGCTGAATGGCTGATGCCCACACACAGAGGCATGTGGACCCAGGGCAGTGGACATACAGCTGTGCACACTGTACTACAATGATAGCTATGTGCACACAACACTGCTCAAACCAGTGACTACATAACAATGACGACAGCTGTATCTCATGCCACCGCATTTGCAGGGACCCATGATGACAGCAAAGTGCATACAACTGCAACATGCATACCATAGTAATGCGCGTACAACAGTAACATGCAAACAACATCAATGTGCACACAACAGCAATGGGGTCCACCCATCATGACAGCAATGTGCATACATCTGCAATGTGCATACAACAGTAATTGGCGAATAACAGTAACATCCAAACAACGGCAAAGTGCACACAACAGCAATGGGGTCAGTGACATACCAGCCACAAAGAGGCAGATGAATGCCAGAACAGCCTTGCCAGCTGGAGCAGGCATGGTGCCTGTGGATTTGTCCATCTTGGTTGCCAGGATGACAGCAGTCACAATCTGGCAGATGGTCATCTGAATGCCGCCCTGGATCAGCAGCGCCTTTCGGCCAAACCTGCACCACAGGCAGCACTTCTCAGCCTTTTCCTGTCGGGGGCATGTTGGGGGCATGTCAGGGACATTTTGGAAGTGCTTATTTGATGACTGAACATTGCCACATGATCATGCTGTGTCACAGTCTACAATGACAGAGTGAGATGCGCAAGGGAATGGCGCAAGCTACATGCCGCATGCTCACACCAACAGGGGCACTACCAGGGAGTGTGACAGCAGTTTTTATCAACAACATTGATGGTGTCTATGTGAGGCGGCAAGGACAAAAACACAGGGCAGAGTGCCTACAAAAAGTGGCTTCAGGAGACTTTAAAACCACAAAAAAAGGACTATGGAAAAGCAAGCAGTCAACAGAAAGTTGAAAACTTACTTGTCTACTGTGCCCAGACCAATGAAGGTTCCCGCCATCTCAATAGCGTCAATGACCACAGAGGACAGAAGAGCACCATAGGTTCCGGTCAGTCCAGCACCAATGGAGGCAAACAGCTGTGGAGCGTAGAAAGTGATGGAGTTGATTCCATTCAGCTGCTGGAAGGCGGGAATCAAAATTGCAGCAGTCTGCACAACATAAGACACTGTCAACACATGCATAGGTGACAAATTGTTGTTCATGCTAATCCTTGAGGATGATCTTGTGGTTCAGACACAACAGCAGACAGACACAAGCAAAACATCATGTGCTGACTGTAGCTAGCATGCAAGTCAAGGTGCATGCAAGCCAGAAAGATGCAAGCCAGAAACATGCAAGCAAGATATCTCACACAGCTGCGCACAGAACACAGTGATGTCAAACTTGAGGTAGCTGCATTGCATGCATCAACAATAATGCCCCAGCACACAGGATGATTGTAGGGCAAGACATAACCCATGGCCATAACCCACCAGCTGAGGAGCGTGCTTCTTGCTGAGCAACAGGCGGGTCTTGTGCTTGATATGCTGGGTGGCAGCAACAGCGTCACAGATGTCAGCAAACTCAGCATCCACATGGGTGGTTCCTGCAACACATATGTCACATCCTTCAGCAGACTACTCTCACAGCATTGACATGGATGATGATTGGTCAAGGGTGCATATTATCACAGAAGGGGCAGCAGTGGCATATCATGCCTGACATGCATTGAGGTGAATCAAACACCATGAGCAGGATCAAAATAAGAAGCTACAGGCAGGTCAAGAATCTCAGGGTAGGCAAGGGAGGTGTCTGTGCCATGCATAGCATGAAGAGCATGAAGAAGAGCAGACATCAAGGGCAAAGCAGCAGCACCCTCACAGGTGTCAATCTAGTATTGGCACATGGTGCTTCCTTCAGGGGATGGCATGACAGCATGCAACAGGGATGGGGATTTGATTGGAGGTTAGGGTTCAACCATGGTGTGACAATCCCCTGCTCACCTCTGTAACCCTCAAGAACCTTGCGGGCTTCCTCCACCTTTCCACGGAAAACAAGGGAGTTAGGAGAGTCTGGCAGGAACAAGGCGCCCACTCCCAGAACGACAGCAGGGACAGCAGCCAATCCCAGGGACAGTCTCCATCCCCAGTGAGTCCTGACTGTACCATAGTTGATGCAAGCTGCAGCCAGGATACCGAAGATGCAGAAGCACTGGAACAGCAGGTTAAGGGTACCCCTCCACCTTGGGGGGGCAATCTCTGATAGGTACAGGGGCACCTGCAGTACACAGCAGCAAAAGTCAGCAGTCACTTCTGTGTAAGAGCTGCTTGTTTCAAACTCATGACGTGCTGCAGATGATGCCTTGCTACATGATCTGCGTGACAACACAGACAGCTTGCAGGGCGCGTTCAAGGAAAGACAGAAGGCACACACAAAAGACACTGTCAGGCAGCACTGATCAAGGGGCACTGGTCACAGGGCAAGCAGAAGCAATCAAGAGATCGACTGCGGATATAGTTGATGGCTGGCAAATGCTTACCGACTGGTTGGCAAAGCCCACTCCAAATCCAAGGAGAATACGTCCAAGGTACAACATGGCCAGGTCTTGAGCTGCACAGTTGATGACAGCGCCGATAGTGAACCAGAAGCCAGCAATGACCATGCACCACTTCCTGCCCAGGCGTGCATTCAGTAGATGGGAGATCAGACCAGCAACAGCGCCTGCAATGGACAGTACTTTCCTTAAGGTTTGGAATTGTTTTGGGTCTGCCAAAGCAATGCTATAAAAAGCAAGCTGGCATAATCTGTCTGTGATTGAAACAACGTGATATGCAAAACTCTGCAACCAATCCGCATGCACAGCTGCAAAGAACAGTATTGCGGCACAATGACTAGCTGCATCGATGATATCATGACCACGCTTGCAAAGCAGCAGCAAGAGGCAGTACCAGCAAGGAAGTAGGAAGAAGTGAAGATCTGCAGCTTCTGACTGTTGTAGGTACAGTAGGCATTCTTGCCCTTTCCTGCCAGCACCTCTGGGAAGAAGCGGTTCAAGAAAGACGGGAAAGATGACACACCACCTGTGTACAATAATGAAGAATGTAAGAGATGACTTGCAATGAAAGGATTTTTGAGTCTGTGCAGAGCTGAGGTGCACAACAGTGTATCCAGTGACAAACTGACCTGTGACACCCAAGTCATATCCAAAAAGCATGCCTCCTGTGGCGGCGATGAAGCAAGCAATGACCACCTTAGCGGTGACGCGGCCCTCATAGTCTCCAGCACGAGCGGAAGCGTCACCTGCAGCTCACCAACACAGTCAACGTCGACAGCGCCAGCACCTGCAACGGCTCGCAGGAGACGGATTCGACGACGGCAGGCTTAGGGAAGTCAATCTGTCTCACCTGGGTTTAAGGCGCTTCGACCATCGGAAGTGTTGTGGTGAGGCACCACCCCAGATTTCTCGTCGCTCGTCACAGTGTACTGCTTGATAGCCATCGTCAGCTAAAAGCAATAGAGATCTTCTGTCGACCTGCATGAAAAGCACGCGCATCGTCAGCACACCAGTCCTAACCGTTACGCGGCAATGCAGATTTCCGAGCAGAGTACATCCTCCCGTGGAGACGCCTAGCAAGTAAGTGCATACGTGCAACAAGCCAAAGGAAGCTCGTGTTGCTTCCATCAGAGAGATAGCCTGATGCGAACACATGGTGAGCAATCGTGAAACAACGTCAAGGCAAGCTGCTGCAGTTCATCCTACCTGATCTCTGTTCAGACAGACGTGCGTTGCGCCCGCAGCAATGCAGATGCTTGCGAGAAGGCGACTTGCAGAGGATGCTTAAGGCGGTGAACGCTTGCAAAAGGTGAACAGCGGGAAGCTGCTGTTGCACACGGCTGCAAGAGTGGTTCCTGCAGCAGACGGCTGAAGTGTACAGCACCCGACCAAGAGGCGATGCGCTTGAACAACAGCAGCCGAAGGACCCAACCCCTCACAGCCGGGCTTGCGTTCGTGTGCAAAACTTTAATGTTGCGGAGATCATATAGGTGTCTCCAGGCCTGGAATATCAGCGTTTACATAACAAGACCCCATGACAAAGCAAATACTAAGGCCATTTTACTACCAGATCCGCTGACTATGACCCATGTGCCGTTGATAACGCCGTGAGTAAGGCACGGTTGGGGAACAGATCTGGCTTTTTTGATACGGCTGTCGGATCCCCACTTGCATCGGATAAGGTTTAGAAGGCCGCGTGCGGCCCAACACTGGCTTCTAAGATCGCCAGGATCCAAAATTGCCAGCTGTTCATCATTACTATCCTGGTTGCGTTATCGTTACTGAATAGTTTGTCACCCAAATCTCACGAGCCCCGCCAAGCATGAACCTTGCATGCTGACGAGGACACGTTGTCGGAACCGATGCGCACACCGAAGATTTCTTCATGTGTAAATGTCATGCTCACACCCTTTTGTCAATGCCATGACATCCATGGATGTACATGGCCATGCGCAAAGTTGTCGATAAATAATTCGCAAAGGACTGGGCTACCGGTATTGACAACAGTCTATTGACAATAGTCTATTGTGGCAATCGACTTGGTCAATGTGTAATCTCTCTTTGCATGCCTGATCAGGCTACCTCTTTGCACAGTAAGGATGAGATGGTGTGAACTTCACTTTGTTTTGCGGCAAGCCCGCGAAGGCTGCGACGTTGCATGATACAGGCTTCACGCACACAACAGCTCACACAGCTGCCAGAACATGTGTTATACTCAAGGTGCTCGGCAAAGCATGTCATGCTTAGCATGATATTGTCCTCGTTACAAACATAGAATGCGAATGTCGCAAGGCGGTTTTGTATGATGCGCTGAACAGTAGTCAATCATGCAAATATAATATACCTAGGTCTGTAAGTCATACCTTTTCATAAAATATCATGACGGTCCAGTTTGCCAGGCACATGCACTGTTCAGTCCTCACTGATGATTCAGTTTTATGCTACTGAAGTCCCAGCAGTGAATGCAGCAGGGTGCATCATTTGTAACGAAGCTTTAGTAGGCATGATGATCAGTTCCACCTGAACTGTGTGCATATGACGATTGAGGCATGTGCATAAATCTGGTCAGGACTGCTGGCACAGCAACTTCTCTTGACCACATGCATGCACATGCCTTGGCTGGATTCAGCTGAAACTTGGAGCTGCCAGATGTGCATTAGACTTGGGCTACATTGCACTGCTGGCAATCTGTGCAGCTAGGAACATTAGATCCAGACATTGGCACTGGGGTGGTCCACTTTCAGGAATGTCTTCAATAGTTTCTGCATGTCCTTCCAGTGCTCATCAGTCACAGCATTTTCATGCAGGTCCTTGATGGCAGCCTCACCAACTTCTTTGGGCAGATCTCCTGAGTCAATGCGGTCTTGCAGATCATCTTCCATGTACTTGTCTGTAAACTCTGGATGACCTTGGAGGCCTGCGGACACACCATGCATGAGCAGATGCTTGGCGACATTGTTGTGTAGCTGAGTGCACATGAAAAAGATCAAAGGGGGGTTGTAAACATCAACATTGAAGGAGAGAGGCACAGCTGAGTCTGCAAGGCAAGACATCTGGGCAGATCGCCAACATGCACAAGGAAGTTTTGCAAAAGAGAACAGGCAAAGCAACGTGCAAACGCAAACCAAGAGCGCAAAGTCAGCAAAATGGGCTTGCGGCACAAACTGGATGGGCCGCCTCTTACCAAGGAAGTGATCGGCTACACAGCACATCTGGACAGGGGTGTTCTTGGAGGAACCCAAGACGGTGACAGTTGGAGGTACATCCATAATGATGTCAAAGTGTGTTTCGTGAAGATGAAAGTTTTTGCCTTCCTCAAACTTCTCTGCAGTGGAAGTGTGTATATCTTCACATAGCACCAGGGAAATGCGCACACCAGATTGCTGTCATATAGAAGCTGTGACACCAGTGCTGTATGCACTGTGTCTCCAAGACATACATCATGTTGCGGTCATTGCATCAGAAAATTTGAACATGAGCATGTAAAGCACATGCATGCAGTGGCTCTCACCCCTCTGTGACTGCCCAGCTGCCTTTGACTCATCTTGTATGCAGGTGCAACAGGCACATGATGATGTGACGTCTTTCATCATGAAATGCATGTTGGGACATACACACAGGCAGTGCAGCTATGACAGTGGCTGACCTGCGTACCACTGCTTGTCGAATGCAGGAGTTGTGAAGACGGTTCTCGCACCGCCTTCATAGCCAGTGCTTGACTTGGCTGCAGCATGGCAACCATTCAGTTTGGGGTTGGTATAAGAGCTGCTGCACAGAGATTCCCTCTCTTGCCATGCTGCAGTCTTCCGCTTTTGCCAACCTCCACAGATGAATGGTTTCAGATGCTGAACAACAGCTTACCATGCTCTGGCAAGGACAACATTCAGACAAGTTGTGCAGCAATGTGCATGGTATCGTGCATCCTATTTGCAAACAGGACTGGCAGTGGCTCACCCACACGACCTCCCAATACAATGGCCATAGTCTGACAGCCAAAACAGATTCCAAGGATACGCTGCTGCCGGTCAAATGCAGTGCGCAAAAGCTCCTGTAGCTTCAGATTCCACTCATCTTTTGCATAGGCGTCATGCTTGCTGCCTGTTACACAGACTGCCTGCATAAGTCATGAATGTCATGGCTCTTTGGCAGCGCCTGCATGCCAATTCTGCCGTGGGTATCGCAGCAGGCTCTGCTTGCCTTAAAGCCTTTCAGGTCATCGTCTGTGGGGAAGTGGTTGTCTACAGGGTACCATACATGCCACTCTTCGTTGTTGTCCTTGTCTTGTAGCAGCTCTTTGTACAAAGCTCCATAGTCACCGTACCTGCAACACCAGTGACACACTTCAAGCTTGCCTGGTCCTTGGCTACAGTGAACAAGCAGGACCAGACACCTACTTTTCCTCGATATGTGGAGCTGAGTGACCGGTCACGAGGATAGCAAACTTCATAGGTTTTCCTGCAATGACACGTCACAGCAGTCTGGCATACGCTGTGCGTTGTCTGTACGGTCTGGGATCTGAGGATCAGCTGACGGCAGTGCAGGAGCACACACGCTCTGTTGAAAGCACACCTGACTTGGCCATGGCGATCCCGATCAGATGAGCTGCTTGGTGCGCTCAGAGGTGCTAGTTTCTCACAGAAGAACAAACAGCAGCGAATCTGCAGCACGACCTAGCTACACACCGACCTGCATGACCTTGACTGACTCTGAATGTGAGAAAGAGAAGCCCTAGTAGGGTTTTGGGCTTTTGAATTGCTGCAACCTTCCCTGGCTCGCTCTGGCAAAGGTACAGCCCGCATTCGCTAATGGACACGACCGCCGAGACTCGGCACCGTGCACATCATGTCTAGGTTTTTGTAATACCAGCGCGTGTTGTGAACCCATGTCAAGGCTTGCCTTGTCCAGTCGGTGCACATCTGCCGCTGCAGAGCTGTCGGAGACAGTTGACCGAAGGTCTAATCAACCAGAGATCGCTCCCGAGGCCTGCCGTTGGGCTCAGTCAGACATTTTAGCTTGATTCCGGATTGGTGCAAAGGTTTATCCTGCGTGTCAGCTTCCTCGCTTATGGAGGGCTTGTCCAGCGATCTTCCGGAGCCATACCGTCAGCCCGAAGCCGATGACGCCTTATTGGGTCAACCTATGCAGCAAAAGCCTGATCACGCGTCGTCAGTGAGCCTATCGTCTCCGGAACAATCCGAGCCAGACAGTGACTTTGAAACAGATGGAGCTGGCCCAGAGGCCGGGCTCAGCAGACCAGGTAGCAGCGAGGGCGAAGCCTCTGATGATAGCACCTACGGTGCATCTCACAGGTAATTTTCATGTGCAGCAGTGTGGTTGCACAGGACTGATGGCCCAAAGTCCAGCCTCTTGCCTCCTCTCATGCCTGGTGATCCAGGCAAACAGTTGCAGCACACAGATTTGCACCAGAATGCTGCAAACCTTGCATTGCCACCTTTTCCTGCTATAAGTGCATGACGCACTCCTTACATTGATCATCATCATACTCTGCACTTTGTTTGGTAGGAAGAGGCGAAAAACTCAGCACAACAAGCCAGCAAAGCGGGTTCGCCCTGAAGTAGACAATGATCAGACCAGGAAGCTGCGCTCTGCACTGCCTTCAGATGAACCCGGTCTCCCCGGTGAACAGGACACCAATGGCTATGCCACCAGCAATATGCAAGGCAGTGAAAATGCAGCAGCAGCGCTGGAGGAGTCTGCAGAAGAAGAAGAGGAATCTGACAGCCAGTCCAGACGTGAGATTTAGCCCGGCCGTCTTGATCAAAGTACATGATTGAGTGAACGACGCATATGCTGCATGCTTTGCTAATACCATTGCATATTGCATCAATCATGGTGTTTGGAAGTAACAGCAAACATGATGATGATCAGAGCGTCATGTGTTGCGTCAGCGAGCTAGCAGCCATCAGTAGCAGATTTTCTACCTCGTTGAGTATCCAGTGCTTTTGCATTCCAGTCAGCTTGCCTTTACTGTTTGTGATCCTGACACAACTCAGCTATCCTGCAGCATCGAGAGCCATGCAAACCAGGTGCCTTGCATTGCACCCTGTCATGAGCACCAATGACGCTGACATGTTGTTACAGAGGGTCTCAAGCATGTCGTTTCTGTTCCAGTGCTGAATTGTTGTTTCTTACTTCTGCAGCGGTTGAGAGGCGATTGACAGCAGAGCAGCATGCAGAGCAGCTGCGGCAGGTGCAGTCCATGTGGCAGATGGCAGCAGTGCTGGAGTTCCTGCACACCTTCAGTCTATACCTGCAGCTGCGGGGCAGCTTCACTCCAGAAGAGCTGGAGGTGGCAATTGTCTCTGAAACAGCTCAGACAGGATTGCTGGCAAACCTGCACCAGGTACTTTACTTTGCAAGAGCAAGAGTGCCGTGCAATTTGACAGTGCAAGGTTGCAATGCCAGGCAGTTTGGTGCATCAGGCAGCTCCAGGAAGTTCAACAGACAATTGGAAACCTGTGCTTGTTTAACCACAGGCCTTAACAGTTTGGCTAGATGCATGTAGCCTATTTGTTTGTACTGATCTGCAATGCATGATGCTGCAAATCAGCCTTTCTGGCATCTCAAGCCCTACCATTCAACTCAGCAGTTTTCTGGCCAGCACAATCTTCTCATTTTCTGAATTTTCCATAACCCTTTCATTTGTTCTTCCTGTTGTTGATTTGCATCAATCCCACCTCTTTGCTGGCAATGACTGAATTGTGTTTGTAGGATCTGCTGAGGGGCATCACATCACGGGCAGACTTGACAAGTGAGAATTGGGCAGCCCACTTTGCCAATAGGCTCAAGTATCAGTGGACCAGCACTCATCTCAGGGGCTCTCCCCCTTTTGCCCCCTTGAAGCGAAGCGAGGCTTTTGACTATGCAGCCTTGCATGCAACTGACAGGTACAGCCATAGCACCCTGCCACCCACCTTGCAAACTGCATCTCACAGCACCTTGACATTTACCATGCACTCAAGATGCTCCATGGCAGAAGTCTTGCAGAGGTTTACTGTAAGCTGGCCATCAGGTGCATTCACCAGCGCTTCACAGCTAATGGCATGCAAAGTCGTTATTGTGTTGGTCCTGCGTGCTCATGTTGCAGGCATGGTTAGTCAAAGGGCCGACTGCTCATGTTGCTGATGCTAACGTAAGCTATCAATATCTGTTGACTGAAGTCTGTCTTGCGCAACATAATCTCTGCAGCTCATGTGGTAAATGACTAATACTATACAATGTCCTTCTGTGTATACCGCTCTGTTCCTGCTGCATGACTTTGTTGCGCCTGACATCACATTGGCTTTGACTGTTGCTCATGCAGGGTCTTGGCATTGAAGCTGCTGTGTGAGATCCGCTTAGACAAGGATGATCTGAGATCAGCCATTGAGCTGTCCATGAAGCCTCCCAAAGCCCCCTCTCGGCCCCCTTCAGGCAAGACCAGGGCAGCAGGGGCCTCCACCAGGGGCCGCCCTGAGCCTGCCCCAGAGGTAGTAATGGATGTAAGGCATGAGCCCCTGGGGGAGAGTGACAAGGGTGTCATGTATTGGTACCTGGATCTGGGTCCTAGCGGACACACAAGTCTTACAGGTGCCTGGTCTCTGTCTATTTCTGCTGTTCCTTCTATAGCCTGGCATGGAGTACGCGTTGGACGTGTGAATGGCATATGACTATGATGGTGCAAGGTTGGAATTTCCTCATGATGCTGCCTCACACCCCTTACAGCATTTCTGTGATGGGCTCCTACTGACAATACATAATGGATGACTATGCACAGGCTGTGACCTTACTCAGATCTGTTAGCACATGTCCCTGGAGTCTGTACCCGTGTGTGGTGAAGCAGATGCTTGCATGTAAGTATGCATGCATATGTCACTGTTTGTGTCCATGCAAATCTTTGCCCTCTGCATTGGGATGAGTCAGTTTCACGTAGTATCAGCTGTCACTGTAGGCGTGAGACTGTACAAAGAGGTTCCAGCTGAAGAGCCACCCTCCCCTCCCCTCCCAAAGCCCAGGGGCAAGGAAGCCTCAGGGGCAAAAGGCAAGGGCGCCAAGGGCAGGGGCAAGAAAGCAAAGATCCAAGGGGGTCTGGGGGGTAGCCTGATGCCCCCTCCTGCTGAGCCCAGCTGGGAGCTTCTAGGCAGCAGCACAGAGGAGCTGCAAGCTGTCGGGGAGGACCTGACAGGTAGCCAAGCCAATGCTGAGGCAGACATCGGGTACCAGGTGAGGAAACTCTAGGACTTGTCTTCTTGCGGAAATGTTTTTGCTTTGCATTGCTGTGGTATTGCGTCAACAGCACAAGCATTGCAGCAAATGTTGCTTGCTTCACTCCAGAAGAACTGCTGCTTCACTGGATAGTGGGTGATGGCGGAAGCAGCAATCGGTAGAATTTAGCTAGCGCAGATACATCAGCTTGCGCAGCAATTGTTCCCTGCTTTGCTGGTTCTCCTTGAGATTCGGTTGCACAGACACTGCATTACAGTTCGGAAATGTTGTGCACAGTGTGCAGCAAACAGATACTACCCTTGCTGGTCAAGGCAACCAGCTTCAGCCTGTGTGTTAGAGGGTACGGCCATTGTTGTCATGGGGATTGCAGATCCATTACATGCATTCCAAAGGTGACCAAAATCCCTCAAGAGCAGCAACACCAGGGCTGATTGGGTGCATGTGACCAGACTCATACCAGATTGTGCCTTGTGCTTCAGTTGCTGGATGACATTGTGCCAACTCTTGTGGCAAGAGCAGAAGCCCTGGAGAAGAGAGCTAGGGCGGCTGCCAAGATAGCTGCCCAGCTGAACAATGTGGTTCCTGATGACAACGGCCACTATGGCCGATCCAGACGGCAGCGCACTCAGGTGAGCATGCCAGATGGGGCAAACACAGTACTTTTACATACACATATACGAATACAAGTCAATGACAAGTTTACACATAACATGGAAATAACATGGATATATGAATATAACATGGATATATGAATATAACGTGGAAATATGTTCACATGAAACAGTAGCATGAGATGTATGCCTGCTGCATTAGTGAGCGTGACTTTGCTCAGGGCAGGTACCTGATGTACTGTTAACAGCTGGCTCCTGCAATGTTGTGGTAGGCTGGTCTAAAGCCTGCAGATGATCTTGAGCATTGCCCATACCTGCAGTCAAATTGAGTCGGGACAGGGTGCTAGGCTTGACAGTCCTGCCAAAAGCGCGCCTTGAATGCATGAACCTTGTGCCTTGGATGCATGAACCTGGTGCCTTCAATGCATGAAAGTGATGTGTGCAGGTGAACTACAACTACGATGAGTATGACAGGACCATTAAGGATGCCATCAGGGGGGGGCGCCATGAGGTGCTGCTACCCTCTGCTAGGCCCCAAAGAGACTGGTCCAGGTGACTCAGCTCATACTTTGATTACATCGGTATTATTTGTAAGCCCAAAGGAGAAATGATTTCTTGTGGGCTGTCACCCCTTTTGGGGCTGATTTTCAGGAATGTGTCACAGCTGCACCCTTCAGGTGGCTGGCTGCTGCTCGACGTGCCTTTGACCATGTCAATGTGGGATCAGAGACTCTGAAACTTGCTTTGCACTACATACACACACACACACACACACACACACACACACACACACACACACACACACACACACACACACACAGTTGCTTTGACTTGGCATCATTCAGGCTGGTTTGTTGGGTCCACCTATGAATGTAATTTCTGCATTGATTTGCATGGCGCTTTGATCCAGTCTCGGCAGCAATGTAACTTTGGCATCACCTCGGCGTGATCGACTTCGATGTGGTTCTTTTGGTCAAATGTAGGCCAGCGCCCATTGAGAGCAGAAGGGCTGGTCTCAGAGGGGGCAAGCCTGAGGAGGGCATACACTCCAGCCCTGACGAGAATCGCCCCTCCAATGACCAATCTGGTGCTCCAGACTCGGGCACTGATAGACCAGACTCAGACTCAAATGCTGAGTCTGAGCACCAAGCCCCCAATGGTGCTGTTTGTACTACATGGCCTGGCGGGAGCGTGGATGACAATGAAATGCAGAATGGTCAGGGGGACTATGATCCTTGCCCTATAGATCACACTGGGTGGGGTACCCACACAGCCCCCAGCAATGGGTATCAGCGTAGCTTTGCAGTGCCCTTTGAGCCCTTGCACCGAGCATCACATGCCAATGACAACAGCTGTGGCCCTAGCTTTCTGACGTGATTTGGTGTCTAGCTTGCGTATGAGCTGAAGTATGGACACATTTGAAGCTTGATGCAATCTTACATTCAATGTCTCACATTATGCAGACTCAAACCATACTGAGCAGATACTTGTGAGTCACCTGTCAGACAATCAGTCCTTGCAGAAGGATATAACCACACACATCATGCAATCTGCATTCCTTTTGAGTTGAGTGGTCAGATGTCACTGCCTTGACATTTGACTGGGACGTAGTCACCAGACAACTCTCAACGTTTTCAACCTCAGTTGCTGCTGGTGTGCATGTCTGCATTGTATCAACATGATCCCACTGTTGTGGCCACTCACTATAGCCTTTTGCAACACGGACATAACGCAGTGGCTATGTGTTCACACACTGCTTCTGCAGTGCGCACATGTCAACAACCTGGAATGTACACACTGATCCCGACAGTTTACCGAGCTTTGCTGAAGAGTGCAGTTTCGGGAACTGATCATCGCATTCATACCACTAAAAAAACAACCTGGAAGCCTAGACAGACCAAGTGCTGTCAAAGCAGTGTAGAGGTTTAGCAAGATCTTTGGCAGGTCTGTACCCAAGTGCAAATTCTGGCCGGCCTAGCAATTCAAATGCATATTACAATTAGCTGCCTTAACTGCCTGCAGCGCAACTGCAGAGGACCCTTGATTCCATTTCGCAAATCGTAATTGGAGCATATGCACGCATGCGCAACCTGTATGGCTAAAAAGTGTACTGCACGATGTGACCAAATGCCGACTGCGTGCAGAGAGACAGCTGCAGACTCCATGGCACAGGGATGGCTTACCTTAGACAACCCGCCAACAAATTCAACCATATGTGCAGTGATGGCACCTTTGGTCTTGCATGTGCATCATAGCCCGACATAAAATTCATGCTGGGCAGTCGATACATTACACTTAAAACCCAAACGTGACATGCTTGAAGACTATGCATGGACATCCACCATATAAACAGTAAAGCGCAAGTGTTCATCTGCTGTCATGTAACTGAGGCGACAAGAGATACTCTAGAAATACAACGCTCCACGTCTGTCCAACTGTGCTGAGCGGACGCACCAATGGCACATGAACAAGGCTACTACAGGGACTGACCAGAAGAAACTCAGCTGCTTAAGCACAGATGAAAAGCTAGTAAATACGCTCAGCCGCAGCAAGATGACTTTTTCTTTTGCTCGTCACCGGCATTTGTTTGTGTCACCTCAATTCTGGTGCCTTCTCCCACTGTAGTGCTGTTGTCATCTGCTGCTAGTGCCTTTTTGCTGACAATGTGGTAAATCTCAGTGAGAATCTTTTGGAATGCCAGCTCAACGTTGGTTGACTCCAGAGCTGAAGTCTCAATGAATGACAAACCTTCCTTCTCACAGAAGGCCTGTGAGTCTTCCGTTTGCACACTACGCAAGTGTCTCAGGTCACTCTTGTTTCCAACCAGCATAATGACTATGTTGGAGTCTGCATGGTCCCTAAGCTCCTTGAGCCACCGCTCAACGTTTTCAAAGGTCACTGCAGTATACAGCAAGCATTACTAAAAAGACTCTGCCCTGAGGCTGTTCTGTCACTTGAACAAGCAAGACATAACTGAGTGGCCCCCATGAGCGTGCAAGGTTTATGTTAAGTCTGCCTGTCATAGAAAAGTAGCAAGAAAAACTTGCCTGACTTAGTTATATCATATACCAGAAGTGCACCAACAGCACCCCTGTAGTAAGCACTTGTGATGGCCCTGTATCTCTCCTGGCCAGCTGTGTCCCAGATCTGTGCCTTGATTGTCTTGCCATCAACCTGCAAGTTGTCAGGTGATCAAGTCGATGTTTTGACGCTTTTATCTGAAAGCGGGCGTTGCAGATGAATAGGACCAGCCAGTGAGACATCTGAGTGTTCCTACTTGTATACTTCGGGTTGCAAATTCAACACCGATGGTAGACTTCGACTCCAGGCAAAACTCATTGCGAGTGAACCGACTCAGCAGGTTGGACTTTCCGACGCCTGAGTCCCCGATAAGAACGACCTTGAAGAGATAATCATAGCTGGATCACAACACAAACATACGTCAGACATTCGCTGGCAAAACATATACTGCGATGTTTGAGCCAGGCTACTAGAAGAACCCGGGAAATTTTTGCAGTGTTGACGGTTGAC
>JAABUK010003296.1_pt1 | contig 27527 bp, 40 predicted proteins | sample 5559141 | NCBI WGS metagenome assembly JAABUK01 (sample SAMN10711869, study PRJNA513367) | rock metagenome | isolation source: Antarctica rocks | place: Antarctica: Victoria Land, Pudding Butte nord | collected 2016-01-03
TGGCTATGCTTGGCAGGGTTGATGAGTCTGTTCAGCGCACTCAAGCACTCTGTATCTGTCCAACACGAGAGCTTGTGGTCCAGAACCTAGAAGTGTTGCAGAAAATGGGTAGACATACAAAGATACAGGCAACTTCTACAGCAAGGGCAGAAACAGAGGTGCCAAGGTCAGTTGCTGATGCAGCAGTGCCGTCTTGCAAACCATTGGTTTGTGACCTGTGTCTTGCATCCCCAGGGGTCAAAGAATAACTGAGCAGGTTGTGATTGGCACCCATGGCAAGCTGAAAAACTGGCTTAGCAAGCGCATATTGGATGTGTCAGCCATCAAGATTCTTGTGTTTGATGAGGCAGACCAGATGCTGCAGGTTGGTGACTTGGCTGCCTGATGCTGCTGGCAGATCTTGCACATCTGGACAGTCTGCAATGTTTGTCATTCATACTGCATGAGCAACACTCCACCCCCACAGCACACAACTCTTTGTTGGCCCTTTGCAGACAGATGGGTTCTCTTCAGATTCTGCCCGCATGATGAAAGAGGTTAAGAAAAACAAGGAAGAAGGCAAAGTTCAGATTTTGTTGTTCAGTGCAACCTTTGATGAGGCTGTCAAGAAGTATGCAAATGAAGTAGTCGGAGGCCAAGCTAATCAGGTGCGCTCATGCACTATGCTGTATCCTTGCTCTTGCCTGTCTGAAACATGCCTGTCTGTGCAAGTCACACCCTTGCACCATTGTGTTATGCTCAGTGAGCACCAGCAATGTAACAATCGTCAGAGTTTTCATGCTTTTGGGTGGCACAAAGAACACACCTTATTGAGGTAGAAGCAAGTGGATACATCAAAATATTCCAACCAAATAACCAGTGCAACAGCCCCTGTGTTACAAGCAGAGTCCATTGTCCTTTCACCATCTTGCATGTATGTCATCAGGTGCTTGAACACATGTGGTCTACAGCTTGTTTTGTGTCCACAGGTGTTTCTCCAAAGGGAGCAACTCAGTTTGGACGTGATCAAGCAGTGCCGTGTCAAGTGTCCCACTGTACCAGACAAGCAGAAAGTGCTGAAGGAAATGATATTTCCAAACTGCGAGAAACTGGGGCAAACTATCATCTTTGTGCGGACTAGGGACACTGCCCGTTCGCTGCATAACATGGTATGGCTCCAAACACCAGTCACTTGATGCAACTGTTACACCTGCTTTAACAACCTGCAAGCAGCATGACAATACCTGGCTTGCAAGTATTGCAGCAATTTGCAACAAAAGCACAAGATTTCTAGTGGATTGCAGCAGGCTGCGTGGGTCACTCCAGAGCTCTCTGGATCCCTGACCTTTGGAGGGTCTGACTGTCTGTTGCTGCATGCAGCTAGACAAAGAGGGTTTTCCCTGCACCAGTATATCTGGGGAGCTTGAGCATGCCAAACGAGATAGTGTCATCAAGGAGTTCAGGACAGGAGCCACAAAGGTGTTAATAGCTACAGATGTCTTGGCCCGTGGCTTTGATGTACAACAGGTAAGTGCGTTGACGTCTGGTTGACTGTCAGTTGCTGACCCAGTTGCTTTCATTTGTTTTTATACAATTTTGAGTTGAGTTCTGCATGCACTGGCAAAGCTCCCTCAGCAACTCCAAGCTGAAGCATTCAAAGTTGCGCAATGGTGACATGACTCAAAACCCACACAACTGGTTGCAGGTTGACACTGTGCTGCTACCATGTGGCCAACGTGCGGTGTCCCATCTGTGGGTGAGTGTGTGTTTTATTAGGACAAACCTTGATTGTATAACATGCTCTGCAGGTTTCTCTGGTTGTCAACTACGATCCTCCTGTGAAGCCAGAGGTCAGGTCAAATGCTTTTTCTGCAGCTTTTGAGACCTATTTGCACAGGATTGGCAGAAGTGGCCGCTTTGGGCGCAAGGGAGCTGCATTCAACCTGGTGACAGGCGTCACTGAGAATGCTGTCATTGATGAGATTGCTGATTACTTCAAAATCGAGATTCCGGACCTGCAATGGGATGATGAGGACAAGTTCCAGGAGCTTCTGGTCGAAGCTGGTCTTCTGTAGAGCTTGTCTTGTCACTGTCATTCAATGATTCTAAGGCCCATCTCACATCTTGTCATCAATGTTTGGTAGCTGATGATGCCCTGTGCCAGTCACAATATGTCCTGATTGATTGAGGCTCTGCTGCATGATCTAGCTGCCCCATGTCATGGCCGTTGTCATTGCTGGTGCGATACTCAAGTCATATAGATACACATATATACACATACATATCTTGGGTGCTGATCATGATGCAATGGCCGTTCTAGTGATAAGCAAACGAATGCGCCGGGGGAGCCTGTAGGAGACAGCTCCAGCCCCTGAAGTGTGTGCAGCTAGTTGAGTGCCTTGTGTTGCTTCCTGTGTTGCCTTGAGCAACATGAACGTCACCCTGACGCACGCAAACGTCATGCTGACATGTGCATCTGACGCAGTACATGTGACGCTGACTAATGCATATCTTACGCTACTCTCATCTAGTGACTGAAGCTTGGTCTTGAACAGCAGCTTGTGCGGCGACGTATCTGTGTTTGTGTCTTGCGGCACTAGAGTGCCAGGTGTAGCGACATTTCTGTCGATAAAAGACGGCCAACTGTGCGTGCACGCTTGTTGTTGCTCGTCGTGGTCTCTTGCTCGTTTTCTTCATAGCGTCACCCACACCTAATGCCAGCCCTCCGGTTGTTGGGCAGACGGTGGCAAGTCTCGACTGATATCTTGCCGCTGTTTGCCATATTTTCGACGTGCTTCTACGTGCTGCTTCTGATCTACATCGTTGTTGCCTTTTTTATTACGGTCAATGTCCGCGGCTGCAACGACTCTGCGGTCGGTCGGAACTATCTTGCTACCGTCTGCTTGTTCCTCACCGAGTATGTAGTATCAATGTTCACAGCACTGTGTATCACGTTCATCGGCTTGAGAGGTAAACACACCGACAGCAAGCGGGACCAGGCAACTCTGTGTCGCAAAACTGCACGATTCTGCTCAGCCATGGAACTGCTTGTGCGCATTGCAGGAACACCACTCGAGGCCTCAAGAAGAAAATTAATGGTACCATTCTTGTATCTCCAAGTCCTGAACTGGGTGGTACAGCTTGGTGTATTGGGTGAGTTGCCTCATGCTCATGCTTTGAACTGTTCGTAATCAGTACACATCAGACTTGTGAAACCAAGTTCCCTGCCTTGCGCAGGATATGGTACATATGTTGTTGCTTCACTGCAGCCGACGCATGGATGCTGGAAAAGCGATCACCGCAGAGACTTGACAAGAGTCCTTGTGTATGTGTCATGGGTGATGATCATGATCCTTGATTGGTGGGGACTTTGTTTGATGTTATGCTGTGCTTGGATGTTGCAACATACCTGCTCTGTCCTGTAGCTTGGTGCTTGTTCGAGCCCTACCATTCATGCCTGTGTTGCTTGGCGTGAGGATGACACTGCTGACATATGCAGGGGACGGATGCTGATACTGTACAACATAGCACCAGACTTGCAGAGAATGAGCAGTTGGGTGTGGCGTCTGCGCATCCTGTCCTGGCTCACTGGGAATCAAGATTTGATCAAGCGCCTGCGAAGCACCGAGTGAGCTTTCCCTGCACTTCGCATGCAGACATAGTTGGCGGCTGAGCATGACATTGTGGCTTGTGCTTCACAATGTCTTGGTGTCAAAGATCACGATGGCATACATTGCCAAAAATTCACCAAAAAATGCTATTGCCACGTCAATGCTGACTCTTGTGCATGCAGGGATCACCCCCTGGAGAGACTGACACAATTGTATACAGACCTCATGCGGGGAGTGGACCTAACTCCTGCAGATGAAACTGTTGCGTTGCTGCTGCTGGCAGCACATCAGCGCAACATGCGCAAACGCCACATCAAGCGCAAGCTGGCAGGCAAGAGCTGCTGTTCAGGTCCTCCAGACCTTTGCGAGCCAGGCAGTGCTCACCTTTCCACGGCCATGACACAGCCAGACAAGCAGCAACCTCACCATGCCCCACAGGAGGAAGGCAACACTCAGCAGCAGCAGGACACACAGCTGCAAGCCACTGGTAATACTCAGCAGTCGCAGGACACAGAGGTGCAGGTCAACGTCAATCAAGGGGACAGACAGCAGCAACATCAACCAGATCTGTCTTCATTGTCAGCAAGTGACTCATGTCATCATGACTTGTCAGGGTCTTTGGGTTTGACACCACAGGTCGCAGAGCCTCAAGAGAATGGTGCAAGCCAGCCACAAAATAGCTCAGCACAAAGTCAGCAGCACAAGATTCTTCAGCAGCAGCAGCCTACCAGCCACCATGCTCATGACGACAGTGCATGTGAGCATAGTCAATATGCTCAGCAGCAGGTGCAGCAGCAGCAGCAACACTCACAACATGGTACCCAACAAGCTGAGGTGGCAAGCAGTGATCGGGGCAGCATATCTGGCAAGATGCAAAACCCCATAAAGCAGAGGCCAACACTGCGGCAGATGCACTTGCCAACGGGGATAGACCCAGAACAGGGCTGGGGTCGTGGTGCTGACACAGACGATGATGACTCAGATGTGAGCTATGATGATGGTGACGTGGCTGTGTTTGAGGAGGGGAGGGGTTGTGGCTTCCCCTGTGTGCTGACCCCCTCCAGTATGGCAGCAGATCTGGCTCCTCATCTCACTCACCACCAGGCTGCACAAATTTACCTTGGTAGGCGGCTACCTGTGCCATGTCTTACATTGCATTGTGGTTTTTGCAAGCACGTGCAGGCATCCTTGTGCCTTTCACCCATAAATGTGCTTTAGCAAGTCGCAGCACCTGTCACCTCTATCTGGCCTTGTGAAGTCTTCACTATTCGCCGCCTATACAGGCGGTCTTGAGCAGCCCCAGCATTGTAGCCACCAGCATATAGCGAGCTTGCTTTGCCATTGAGCATGTCAAATACCAATAGCAATTTGCAGGATTCTCATGATGCAGTTGCAATAATGCTCATGCATTCCTGCATCGGCATATTCAGGCGTGCACATTTGTACATTTGCAAAGAAGCCCCAGGGTATTGGCAAACAGATATGGAGCGAAGTATTTGCTCAGGAGACAGAGACGCAGTGGATGATGAGACCTTGCTCACTGCTTCCAAGTTTGCCAAGTACGCTATTGCTGCGTATGGCCAGTTTGGGCTGGACTACAAGGATGAAACTGGGTATGCCTCCCAGCTGTCGCTTCAACTTGCCTTTGTATAGCTGAATGTGTTATTTGACCCCAGCACATCTGACACACCTGACAGACTTGGTACACTGGGTAGCTCTGCAAGCTGCTTTCTGTCTTATGCTGACCCCATCTGCTAAGGCTCATCCTGTTGTGGTCAATGTCAAGCATTACCTGTTTCATTGGCTTCTTGTTTGCTATGTGGAGACATGTAGCTGTGGACAGTCAGCCAAAGTAACATGGTCATGCAGTCACCACAAGGCATCTTGGAAGTTGGCCATGGGGAAGCGCTTTCACTCTTACAAAAAGAACAAGCTAGTGCGATCCAAGGTGAAGACTCACAAGCAACGGCTGCACTATGAAGCCATCATTCAGGTCGCTCAGATTCAAGATGAAGACCTGCTCTACCTCAACTTCACCAATGCTGCCGCGGGTATGTCTCGTTGCAGAGTATGTGTGCTCTGGTGTGTACAGCTCGCACAATCAGACATTTCAGCAAAGACCTCAGCAATCAGCTAACCAAGACATCCTTTGATTAGGGAGATTATGCAGTAGTCAATAGGCCATGGCTCAGGGCATGTAAATGTGTGCATTGCCTCACAACAGCTGTACAGCCTCCATAAAGAGCACTGCTCTCAGCATCTGCATGCATCACAACATCTGTCTGCGTGCCTGATCAGCTAACAGCACACAACAGGGCCCTGGTGTTGGCAGTGGCCGGTGAGACCGCTTGCAGCACTTTGGTGAAACCATCCTGTTTTGGCACAGGGGATGTGCCATACATCATATGCCTGGACCGGCCAACCAGATCTGTTGTCTTGTCCATACGCGGCACCCAAAGCCTGGCAGATGGTGCCACAGACCTGCTGGCCTACCCTCACCCTCTCCACCACTGGCTGCCTGACTGCTACAAAGAGGTGCCACCCCACCCTATCTGCTGCCCACATGCTGTCATTTGTCATTGCTTGTTTACATGTACCTGAAAGATGTGATACCATAAAACTGTGCAATGTCACAAGCTACAGATAGCTTACAGTGGTGCACACAAGCAGGCAGTGGTGATGTGCAGAAAGAGGAGGAGGCAATGTATGGTCATGCTGGCATCCTGGGCGCAGCTGCAGCTGTCTGGGAGGACTTGCATAACAACCATTTCCTGGCAGCCCTGCTGGACCTGCCTGCTGATGAAGATTGCAAGCCTCTTCACCACGACAGGGGTGAGCAGAAGTATGACTCCAGGATGTCCCACAGCGAAAAGGAGCGCCACATGGCCTGGGAGTCTGGCAATGCATCTGTATCAGATGAGGCGGGTGCCGAGGGCTCACTTGCAAAGGATGCTGCTGACGCTGGCAAGCACAGAAGTCAGGGTCGTCCAAGGTTCATGGAGAGACGTAAGTTGAAGCAGTCATATGTGCCAAGTGTCTCTAGCTTTTGGCAGTCACAGTAATGTTATCAAGGGTTCAGGCCCACCTGCAGCACTTGCTGCTGTCAATGTGGACCTCTATGGCTTGTTGATGCATTGGGATGTGCTTGTGGTCCTTGGATTGCTGGTGCCATTGCTTTGCAGCAACAGAAAGCATTTTATGATGTCTATCTGTACCTTTTGCGCTCAACACACCTGTGATGCTGCTGCAGATGGCAGGCATGGACATGCAGACAGGTCCCCTGCTGCCTTGCCTCCTGCACAGAGACCACACCAAAGCAACCAGCAAACTGGAGAAACAAATGGGACAGGGACTGTGAATAGTCACAATGGGCAGCATGAAGAGCAGAAGGGCAAGCAGGAGGACGGCGAGCAGGAGTGTGGACTGAGTTTAGATCAGCTGGGGCATGAGAATGTGGGCAGCCAGCAGGCCCTGCGCAATGAAGACGAGCAGAACAAGTTTGTGGCAGGCATCATCCGCAGGGGGCTGTATAAGGAGGGCTGGAAGCTTGTCATCACAGGTGTGCCTGCTTTTCATTGTTATCGCTATTCACGGATGCACCAGCTACTGTTGGCTGCAGTACTGTTTGTGTCTGGCGCTTGCTGCCATGCCAAGATCAAAGCAATTGAGTTCAGTGTTGATGCCGATCACCTTATAGCTTGTGCACATTGCTGCATGCTCATACAATGGATCTGTGCACCAACTCGTATAACTTAGGTGGGCTTGTGGGCATCTGATGTGAGTGAGCTGCTCCAAGAAATGTTTGGTCACACAGGTCACAGCTTGGGTGCTGGGGTGGCAGCCTTGCTCAGCCTGAAAATGCATCAGAGGGCCCAGGGGGTCAAGTGCTGGGCCTTCTGCCCACCAGGGGGTCTGCTCAGCCAGAACTTGAGCCATGCTGCAGAGGACTACTGCACCAGCATCATTGTCAACAAGGATATGGTGCCTCGCCTGTCTTTGAAGACTGTGTACAGACTGTTTGAGGGTATGTCTTTTGGCTTATCATGCCACAGGTAGAGCTGTGTACAGTGTATAACGCACAGGCAGCAATCATCATTCATAGTCCATGCCCACTCATCAGATACTACAAACCTTGATGATGTCCAAAGCGGATGCTTTTGCTATGCACTTCAATAAACACAAATTCAAACATGCATTCCCCAGCTTGTGTGTATAGCACTTGGCTAAGGGTGCTTCCTGCAGCTTTGATGATGCAAGTGCCGCTGTGGTGGCTCTAGCTAACTTGCTAGGTCTGACTCGCAATAAAAGCATTGCTTGACAGGATGCGTGGCATCTCAAATTTAAAATCGTAATGTCAGCCGAGAGCTTTCGGCTTAGTGAAGACATCACAGACCCTTGAATTAACGATTGCCACACCAGCACAGTGACTGTTCCTCCCCTCTCTCCCAAAAAGGTTGTGTCCTTTTGCATTTGTTGGCAGCAAGCCCATCTGCCCATGGAGTTGCTGCTGCCAAACTGATGCTTTAACATGCAGGCAAAATGATTGCTTTGGCTCGCTGCAATAAGACTGCTACCAGGGTGTTGCTGCACACCCTGCGAGCTGGCAGCCGTCGCGTGCTGCTTTCTGATCCTCGACTTTTTAGGCCATGGGGTCAGGTCAGCAGCGAGGCCAAAGACATGCTGCACAGGTGTGTATGCTTTGTTAGCCTTCATATTGCGTTTTCATCCTGTTAAGGTGTCAAGTCCACAATGCTTGTTGTTGTGCTGAATGCCATGCCTAAGCCTTTACACAGTTGCCCCTTTCAAGGCATAAGATTGAAGCAATGCCTAGCAAGGTTTTGGTATTGAATTTAGGTTTCACTGAACTGGCGTACCTTGCAATACGCTGACCAAGTCTGCAGGTTTCAAGAACGGCCAGCTGAAGACTCCATTACCACGCTGGGGCTGGAGATTGGCTTGTATCCCCCTGGTCGGCAGATATTCCTGCGTCGCTTCAAAAAGGAGTCACAGCCCAAGCGTGCTGAAGATGTCACCTGGGATGCTGTTTGGATTCAGCCCGAGGAGATCATTGGAGAAGGCATACTTGTGTCCAAACATGCTGCCAGGGATCATTACCCCTTTTCTTTGCTTTCAGCATTGGAGCAAGTGACAGATGGTGCTGCCGGTCACGTCAAGCGGAAGACATTTTGAACCAAGTTGTGAAAGATTTATGGTTTCGCTTGTACTTCTGGTCATGATTGTTGCAGTTGTAACTGTGATCATGATCAGGGTGACAAATGTTCAGCTGGCAGGCAAGATTGCAGATGCGTTATGAGATATGAAGCAAGAATGGGATCAGCAGTTTGCACCAGGTGATGCATGTGACAAACAGGGTTCAACAGAGGCAGTGAGTCAAATTTCACTTTGAAGTAAATGGCACTAGGGCTGTATAAGTTTGATTAAAGTGAGACTGAAGTGAGCAAGCAATCTCTGTGTACCTGGCAAGAACAATTAGCTCGAACGCCTGTGTATTATTACTCTTGTTAGGCAACCTCTGTCTGTCTGTAGGGTCTGAAAAGCGTGAAGCATGTTATGTACTGCTGCTTCCTGTGGATCAGTCAACCATTGAACTCCAAAGCTATGTATTGTTTGTAACTGTTCCCTACGCTAGCTGAGCTATATTACCAGCGCAGCATATTGCTATTACCTGAGACACATGCAATACGTGTATGCATGTGGCTTGCTGAAGGCGACATAGTTAACATAATCAGTCAAATGGCTGCATAACTTATTTAGTAAAGCACCTGACTAGTCTCCACCACTCCCATCATTTGCCTCACAGCATGCCCACTTGGCGAGACAGCTCGCTTTGAAGGCCATGATTTACAGCGACTGGACAAAGTGCAATGATAACATCAAGCAGATTTTTGGATTTCAACTAGTGCTTTGCTACGGGGGAAGGATCCCACCATGACGCTGGCTGCTTTCCAGAGCGTTTGGTGCTCCCAAAAGCGTTTTGGCTTCTGTCACATTGCAATCAAGGAACGTGGTGGGCCGACTGGAGCTGTGGATACGTGCCCTGTGCTGTGATTTAGCAGTCACCTCTTTTTTTTTGTTTTTCTTTGGTGACAGGGGAATCGTCCACCCTCGTCAGATGATGAAGGTACCGAAGGAACCTAGTTTGAGCCCAAACAACGGCCTGTGTAAGCGATCAGTCCAGGGCAAGCAATCCCCGCAAAGGGCAAGCAAAACGTCCAAATTACTTCTCGAAACAGGTCTGTGGTCTTCAGTTTGCGGAATCTGGCAAGGGATCCTGAATCGGTCGAACAAAGAGAACTTGGCGCAGCAAAAAAGCCTTGTCCTGGCGTTGACTTGGCGACATATCTACGAGCTTCACCACGCCTTGCCTACCCTGGTTCTACAAGCGTGATGATGTAAGACCAATGTTCATGGCGCCCAGAGTATCCCCAGATATGCTGCGTCCAGACGCATCAAAGGACATCTGGTGAGTACCCTGCACATATGCTTGCTTCTCATGTATGTTGGACATGCAGCCCTTCCTGTCAAGCTATGCACCCTACACATGGGTCGTCAACGATGTCTGACAGAGCCCTGCGCCCCGTGCAGGACTCGCAGTCTGCATGAGGAACTGCTAGCTTTGCGGGTTCAAAAAGACACCAAACAGGAGGTCGGTGAGAGACTGGCTGAAGAGCAAGACTCCCTGTTTCGCAATGTGAGGCATTTGAACCCTGAGCAATCATTTGCACCGCACTTCATACTGACAACTGCCCAGCTGTTGCTGCCCACTGCTGGGCTCTTTGGTTTTCACTAATTTCGTCCTGCAGATCGATGAGTGCGATGCGGGAATCAGGCTTGCCGCTGATGCAAGCCGAAGGAAGGTTTGTATGCCCACTCAGAATGTCAGGGATGCGTTGGTCAAGCTAGAAGGCCTGGTCCAGAGCTGGCAAGCTGCTGTACAAGATGCACAGGTACTCTATGTTTCTTCTCTCTTGTGAGGCCAAGTTCTTCTGTGACCCTCACATCTATGTTTTGCATCAATAATCTTTTCCTCCCGTCCTAGCGGGCTTCGCATAGCCAGTTTCACCAGGACATTCAATATCAGAGGCACTATGATGTTCACACCTATGATAAAGTACATTCTCAAAATGTAGGGCAAAGATTGCTGACTTGCAGTTGCCACCAGTAGTCATGTATCCTCATCAGCACAGCACAGAAGCAGTATCCAAGACTTGACAGATAAGCTACTGTCATACGCATTTATCTCACACATAGTTTGTTTGATGGTGTGCATTAGCATGAAGGCAATCACAGCCATTTCAGGCAGCTGCAAGGTATGTGCTGCAAGAGCATGGAATGGCATTTGTCAACATCGGCAAACCACGTGCTTTTCATTATACATCAGAAGAATGCATGGCCAAAGGACTGTCAACATACACAAACTTGCCAAGTAATGTGCACATGGGGAATGAACAAAAGGAAGCACAGACCATCAGCAATCGAGGCTGTACATGGCTTATTGCAGAGTGATGTTCTCCAGGTTAAAGAGACAGTCAGCGCAAGGGATGAGAAGGAGTTCACCAACTACAAGATCACAACATCATCTTTGTTGGCATGTGAGAGGGCCAGCAACAAGATGCTGGGCAAGAAGAATGGTGAGCTGGAGGACAGACTGGCCGCTGCTGCAGGCACCATTCGGGAACTTAAGAAGACTCAGGCAGCTCTCAAGTCACAGCTTGCCATCAAGGTGAGCACTGACCTCTTCTGTCCTTGAAGTCATGCAGATAAGTTTGCTGGCCTCGGGATGAGCATCGATTGGACAAGAAAACTGGCTGACTGTGATGTCTCCCAGCAAAAGCCATGCCCCTTTCTAGTGTCGGTGGTTGTCAAGGGCCTCAGCAATGGCCAGGTATTCCTCTGCCAGCTGTCAAGACTCAACTGTCAAGACTCAGCTGGCTCTCAGAAACAATAACAATACCCACAACATGTGTAACGTAGTGGCGTTATATTGGTACACAATCCAGACAATTAGACTAGGAAACACCTTAGCCAGGGGCCTGGCCTCATCACTTGATCACGTTGTTTTTGGTCCGATTCGTTATAACATAACTCACAAGTTGTCTTACATCCCTGTGGAAGGCAGACTAGTTGATGCTGCTGCAGGTTTGATGAGCATGTAAACGAAGTGTCTCCTGTTGGCACATGCATACGGCAGGCAACGATCAAAGGCAGTGTGGCGTCTTGTATCAGGCCTGAGTGATGACAGCATGCAAACTCAAGTCCAGATGGCTAATTTGTACAATACATGTATATTGCAGGACTCTGCAACCTCACTCCTCGCTGCTCCAGGCTTCAGTGCGTGGTGCAGGCCCCCATCTTGGCCAAGCCCATCATGCCCTTCATGTTGTGTACCAGTATGATTTGTTACACACAAGCGGAGACTGGCATGATCCCAAATCAACACTCATGACTGCTCTTGCCTGCTGCTGTCTGGAAATCAACTGCCAAACATGCAGCAGCAGCCAGAGACGTCTATTTTGAATCAGAAACGTCATCTCTACACTGGAACTCTGAACTCAGAAACGCATGGGGACAGAAAAAACGCGTTTCTACATTGCAGAGATGTTTCAGGCGGCTCACATCAAGCCATTCTGTGTTTTGTATGCTGACTGGTATAGCAGGATTGGTATAGGGAGGCACCCAGGGCTGGACCTGTTCCACTCTCAACCCAGTAGTCCAGTGCCAAACAAACAGATCTCCAAGAGCAGTGCGCGCCTGATACAATGCTTGAATCTGCTGCTGCTGGTGTACAGGACCAGGCGTGCAAGGATGCCCAAGCCAGCCTCCAGTCCAGTATCAGCAGCCTGGACATAGTGACTCGTGATCTGAATGACAAGTGAGTCAACATTCATTGGTGGTGACACCAGCTGCCCCATCTCAGGTTGGTCGTAGGCTTGCAAGCCTTGGAGATTTGAAGGAGTCTTGCCGCTTTGATGGCAGGTTTCAGTTGGCATCCTCATTCATCAGATGTACCTGTCTGGGGTTTGAAAACAACATGTGTTTAGCATATGCAAGATCGCAAAGCAGAGCAGTCTTGGTATTAGGGTGATAAGCTGCAATAGGCTGTGCAACCGCCTATCATGACCAAATACCAGCACCACACATAGTGTGTCCTGTTGTGCCTTTGTCATGTGCATGACACCCATGCACATTCTGTGCAACAGGGTTTGATGATTGGCTGCTCTGGGTGTTTGGAGCACTTCTGGCTGGATGCATTGCACCTGGCCTCGACCTGACTATACATGTTGATGTACCAATGGTTCCAATCTATTGAGACTAGATCGCCTTTGTACACAAGCTGTCTGATTGTGTGCATATGGTTGGACAGGCACACGCTGGAAATGGATGCCTTGAGGAAGATTCATGCTGTACGTGCTGCCGAGCTAAGTGAGCAAGTTACCCAGCTGCAGGTAAAGCTGCCCTTCATGGGCCTTCTTATCTGGGCAGCTTCACATGTGCAAGGAGGCCTAACAGCTGTACCACCTGCATCCACACAATCAAGCAGCACTCACATGCCTGTGCCTGGAATGTCATATGAAAAAACACCTTGTGACGCTCTGCTACAGCATGTCATCTGTCACTCCCTTGACCGTATCTGTGAGAGGCACATGGAATGTGCCCTCTGTATGCCAAGTGAGCCTTGCAGAAGCTTCATGCAAGCCACACTTGCTGCATTGCAAGTCTCACTTTATGCACTGCAGTATGCAACTTGTGCACTGCATTGTCCCGCATGTACCTAGCTCATCATGAGCTGGAAAGCAAATTCGTCATCATTATTAGTATTATTGTTATCATTATTACTATTACTACTACTATTATCATTACCAGTATCACTATCACTATACATATTATTATTGTGCCGTGCATGAACCCACAGCCAAGTAGTTGACCAGCCTGACTTTGTGTGACCTTGCAGGGCCAGCTTGAAGATGAGCGCAGGGCCAGGAAGCAGCAAGGTGAGCGTGCTGAGCTGGTACACAAGGCCCTGCATGACAGGCAGGCCCAGCTGGAGCAGTCCTATCAGCGCATCACCGCTGCAGAGGCAGCTTCACATGAGGGCGAGAGCAAGGCTCAGGTAATGTTGTATATATGTTCAACCTCTTCCTTTGTATTGCGCTTGCCCTTGCCGCCTGACCCCCGCTTGATGGTCCTGTCTTCAACTCTGTCACACATGCCTTTGCCAAAGCTGATGTTCACTGATCAGGCGTGATCTTCAGGGCTGAAGCCTCTGGCTGCCTGACATCCCCACTCATTCACTGCGCTCTTTTGCTGCCCTTCTGCTTGATGCATTCCAGCTCTGCTTGCATGATGCATGCTGGCTACGACATGGCATTCACCCGTCCCCATTCATATCCTACAGTTTAGTCTTGCCTGTACATTGTTTGGCTTTTGGTAAATATCAGTATCTGCAGCCATCTACTAGTATATCAGTGCGTGTGTGCGCACACGCGCGTGTACGCGTGTGTGTCTGTCCGTGTTTGTGTTGCGCTGTGATTGGTCAACGCCTGATGTGTGACTTGCACAGGCACTGCAGGCAGACCTCAGAAGTGCTCGCCAAGAAGCCGTTGACCTGAAGGGCCACATGGATGCTGAGCTGGCACATCTCAGGCTGCAGCTGGATGCTGCCAGGAAGGAAAACAGCACGCTTGGCCAGCAGCTGGATGATGAAATGCAGAAGAACAGCAAAGTCTTCCAGCAGCTGGATGACAAGGCCAAGGAGAACAGCCAAGTCCTTCAGCAACTCAGCACTGAGATGGAGAAGAACGGCCAAGTCGTCAGGCAGCTAGATGCTGAGCGGAAGAAGAGTGCTGAGGCTGAGCAGCTGAAGCTCAGCAATGCTGAGACCATCAGTCAACTGAGAGGGAAGTTGAGCAGCCTGCAGGTACAGCTCAATGCTGCAGCGCACAAGGCAGAAGCTGAATCAGCAGCCGCAGCACAGCATGCGCAGCATCAACAGGAGCAGGTATCCTCACTCATGTCTCAGCTCAACAGCTTGAGCAAAGCAACTCAGGCAGAGCAGCTGCAGCAGCAGCTGACAGAGGCGCATGACAGTGCTGAGTCAGCTCAGGCAGAGGCCAAAAGGCTGCAGAAGCAGCTGTCAGATGCAATTGTCAGGGCTGACCTGGATGCCAAGCAGCGCATCAAGCTTCAGGCTGACTTGCAGGAAAGCAAGAAGCACATGGCGGCAGCTCATCATGCCGAGTTTCTTGCAAAGGTAATCACTTGCACTCTTTCCCAGCCCGGTATGATATTTGGCTTCTCAGAAGGCAAAGCCTTTTCTTTTCTTTCACGCACTCCTTCATGTGTTGAAGCATCCTGAGCTTTGCTGTCTTTGCCAAGAACCTCAAATGCCAAGTATCATCAGTGATGGTCTTACGCTGAAAAGTCCAGTGACATGTTGAGAAGTGATCAGCTGTATCATTGCTGAAGTGCAGTTGGTCAACTTAGCTCTGCTCGTTTAGATTAGACATGTCCCCCATTGTTTCTGATGTATAGCTTCATCATTGTGCACCTTCTGAAGCTTGGCGTTTGATGAAACTGAGCCATGCTTGTAGCTTGTCTGGTGTTGGAGATTGCATTCATGCCGCAGGAAGCTGCAACTGGTGAGCAGATGTCCACACTCCAGAAGGAGCTGGAGCAGCTTCACGCCAGCGCTGCACACATGAAGCTGCATCTTGAGGCTGCTCGGCAAAGCCAAACAGATGCCCAGGTACCAGCCCCTTGTCTAGCTGCTGTTTCAATGCTTTCAAAGCGCTTGCAGGCGCCTTCCAGATGCCCTGCAGCTTTCCTTTTCTCTGCATGCAGGCTTTCCAGTTCCTTCTGCTTTTGCTTTTCTGCTGTTCATTGATTGCCCGTTGTCAGAGCTAGATATTTTCGCTGAGTGATCACCTAATGGTGCCTGGCAAGAATGATGAGCTGGAACGCCTGTAAATTGTTGTTATTATGGTTACTATTGTTGTTGTTGTTATCACTATTATTGTCAGTGCTCAGGGTCCAGCACGCAGCACTCTATGCACTTTCAGTCCATCCCACTTGGTTCAGGATATTGTAATACCGTGCACACATTGGTCCGCGAAGGCTTCTTGCCTGCCTGCTTTTCAGTGACTGTCTGTTGTCAGACCTTGTTCTTGTCAGTGACCTAAATCATCTCCGCAATGCAGAAACGCGTTTGTACTGTCTCCAGACATTTTTGAGTTTCTAAATCCCGTGTATGGAAATGATGTCTCTGAATAAAAACAGGCGTTTTGGGATTCAGAAGAGCAATCAGGGTCCATGTGATGCAGCTTCAAAGCAAGCCATCTGCTTGAGGGGTTGCTGATGCCATGCGTTGTCTTGTCATACCTCAGAACCCTGATAATTCTCAGCGTCAGGTTGCTAATCACAATGCATGCAACTGCCATGCAGGCAGATGCCTCAGTGCTCCAGCAGGAGTTGCAAGGTCTGCAATGCAGCGCTGCACAAGCAGAGAAGCAGTTGCAGGGCGACATCACCAGCCTACAGGGGCAGCTAGAAACAGCCCTTGCTGCCTCACACCAGGAGATCAGCAGCCTGGGAGGCCAGCTGGGAACGGCCCTTGCTGACTCTGCTGAGGTACGCCCATCCCCTGCCACCCTCACCTTGTCTGACCTGGCAGTCAACCAGCTGTTGGGTCCCTGTCTCAGGCAGTGTATGAGATTGTGTGTCACATTGTGCACTCCCTTCACAAATCTTGGTCTGTTGCCAAGCTGCCGTGGGGGTTCTGGGTGGCACTGCTGCGTCTGCTGATGCACAAACTGCCTTTAGTATACCTTACTCAGTTCCCTGTGCTGTTCTCTGTTCTCTTTCGCTTGCAGGCTTTACTACCACACTGTTGCAGCTGCTGGTCTGCAATTTGTCATGGCTTGATTCAGGATCGAGAGGAGAGGGTGTCATTGCAACTCAGGCTGGCAGAAGGCCCCTTGGGGCGGGTTGAGGCAGACCGCCAAGCCCTCATCAGCCAGCATGCTGCAGCCCTGGAGCAGCAAAGGGAACGTGTAGAAGCCCTGGAGAAGCAGCTGCAGAAGCTGCAGGAAGTTGAGAGGGGTTCCAGGCAGGAGGTGGAGAAGCTGAGCCGGCAGCTGTACATCAAGAGGCCTCAGGTGACACTTTTGGCCATTTTAGCCCTCCTCATCTGCTTCAGCGTGCAGTTCAACCCTCCATTGTGCATTTGTCATGTTGGGACCTGCATGAAAAGAAACAGAAAGACTACACCTTTCACCCTCATTTTCATGAGAAGCCAAGTAATTATACCGGGCTGCCCAGGTGAATCTGCATGCTATGACCTGCACCTCTTGTGTGATACCGTGCACACCTTGTTCCACAAATGCTTCTTGCCTGCCTGCTGTTCAGTGACTGTCTGTTGTCAGACCTTGTTCTTGTCATTGACCCAAAACATCTCCACGATGCAGAAACGCGTTTGTACTGTCCCCAGACATTTCTGAGTTTGTATTTCCCGTGTATGGGTATGATGTCTCTGGGGAAAAAAACGTTTTGGGATTCAGAAGAGCAACCAGGGTCCATTTGATGCAGCTTCAAAGCAAGCCATCTGCTTGAGGAGTCGCTGAGGCCATGCATTCCTTTATTCACAATTGCCCTTTTTCTTGCATTGTCTTGCCATACCTCACAACCCTGATTATACTCAGCGCCAGGTTGCTAATCATCAGCGCATTGTACATGCCATGCAGGCAGAAGCTTCAGCGCTCCAGCAGGAGTTGCAAGGTCTGCGATGCAGCGCTGCACAAGCAGAGAAGCAGTTGCAGGGTGACATCACCAGCCTACAGGGGCAGTTAGCAACAGCCCTTTCTGCCTCAGACCAGGAGATCAGGCAGATGTACGCCCTGAAGGACCAACTGAAGGTTGCTGCTGCTGACTCAGACAGAAGCCTGAGTGTCATGAAGGGCGAACTGGAGACTGTCCAGGCTGAGTGCGCAAAGGCCAGCCAGGTGGAGGGGCGGTTGGAGACGGCCCTCAAGAACAGCAGGAATAGCCATCAGCAGACGGAGGCAGCCTTCATGGCTCGGCGTGCTGCTGAGGTATGCTCATCCCCTGCAACCCTCACCTTCTCTGACCTGGCAGTCAACCAGCTGTTGTGTCCCTCTCTCAGGCAGTGTATGAGATTGTGTGTCACATTCTGCACTCCCTTCACAAATCTTGGTCTGTTGCCAAGCTGCCGTGGGGGTTTTCAGTAGCACTGCTGCAGTCTGTTGATGCACAAACTGCCTGCGGTGTACCTCGCTCAGCTCCCTGTGCTGCTTTCTGCTGGCTATGGCTTGCAGGTCCAACTGCCATACCCCTGCAGCTGTTGATTTGCAACATGTCATTGCTTGATTCAGGATCAAGAGAAGGGGGTGTCATTGCAACTGAGGCTGGCACAGGGCGCCTTGGGGCGGGGTGAGGCAGACCGCCAAGCCCTCATCAGCCAGCATGCTGCAGCCTTGGAGCAGCAGGGGCAGCGTGTAGAAGCCCTGGAGAAGCAGCTGCAGAAGCTGCAGGAAGTTGAGAGGGGGTCCAGGCAGGAGGTGGAGAAGCTGAGCCAGCAGCTGTACCCCAAGAGGCTTCAGGTGACACTTGTTGCCATTTGAGCCCTTCTCATCTGCTTCAGCGCGCACTTCTACGCAACCCTCAATTGTGCATTTGTCATTTGGAGTTTGCATGAAAAGAAAAGAAAAGATTACACCTTTCGGCCTCAATATAATGAGAAGCCAAGTATTGGCCAGCAGGAGCGCATTGATGACCCCACTCTGGGCTTGTCTGATACTGCTTGTGAGGCAACTGGCCTTCACCACCAAGGGGCCACTTCACACATGGTGTGTTGCAACACCTACCATCTAAGTCATGCCTATTCGCATACTGACACCAAGCAGAAGATATTACTGCTCATGGATCTTGCTTCTGTCCTATTTTGAATGGTCCAGAAGCAATGCTGTCATTGTGTGATGTCCAGCAACATGTCCAACGACATATACGGTCTTGACATGTATCTCCTGATAGTTTTGCTCACCATGACAACAACCTCAGCATGCAGTAGTGAGCCATATTGTGATTGATACGACCGACAACATGATCATTGTGCAATGAGAGAGATTACGCTGTCATGTCATGTTGGTCATGTGACTGTTTGATGATACCTGGGGTCTGGTCGAAGCAGTAGGCAATTGCAAGCTTGATAACATGCAGTCGCTGCTGCAGGTGGATGAGGAGGTTGGTGCGGAGGAGCTTCACCCTGAGCTGCACACCTCACAGAACCAAGCAGGTGCAAGGTCACTGCAGACAGTTGACTCACTCAGCTCAGAGCTGGCAAGCAGTGAGCAGGGGCAGGGCCCTTCCAAACTGGACCTGTACAAAGAAGAAGGCAGGTACAAGCCTCGCTACATGTTGCCGGGCTGCACACCCTCACCAGCAGCTACCGCTGAGCAGAGCTACTCAGGTGGGGCTCTGGACGCAGAAGCAAAGAGGGGCAGGGGTAGCAGCAGCCGCCAGCTCAGCAGCAGGCTGGACTATGATATGCCTCTGTTCAGAGGCCCTGTCAGCAGCCCTCAAGGCAAGCAGTGCTCACAGAGACAGCAGCAGCATGGTCATAGGTTTGACTATGATCGTGAGTATGACTACCCTGCGAGGCACTTAGGAGACTCGATCCCAGCTCACCCCAGGGTCCAGCAGCAGCATGGGCGTGAGAACTCTGGGGATGACAGTGAGATGGGTCCCGCAGGGATCACAGTTGGCCCCCAGAGCAATGGGCGGGTTTCAGATGAATTTGGGCTACCAAGCAACGGCCTTGCATCAAAACAGCAGCAGGAGGAGAGGGTAAATGCCATGAGACCACCTGGGTATGACAGAGAGGAGGGTCCCCCAGGGTTTGCAGCAGCCCCCCAAAGCAACGGATGGGGCCCAAAGCCATCAAGCAGTGCCGCTGCCTCACAGCAACACAACGATGGCATGCGGCCGCCAGGGTTTGCAGCAAACCCTAACAGAGGCATGGGCATGGCAGCAGTGCAGTCAGGAAGACAGCAGCAGAGCCAGAGTGGTTATCATGGGCAAGGAGGAAAGCGAAGGAAGTGAAAAGACTGCGGCCACTGATCAAGACTGTCATCACGGGCATAGCAGTGAATTGTCCATTGACATTGCTTAGCCTTGGCAACTGTGGCACCAGTTGAGTGCTGATCACAGATCCATGCATCAGTGTTGAGCAACATATGCATCTTGTAGGCCTTTTAATTATAAACCTTGATATATGGTACTAGTCGACATCTGGTACTAGTTGGTGACTGGTACTTGTGAGTGTCACATGAAAATGCACAGCACAGGCTTGTTAGAGACGCTTTTGGTAATGCAATGTACACAATCTCACATGGGTTCTGCCTCTGCTGATAAGGGCCCAAACCGGTACAGAAAAAGAAATTCAAAAAAAGTTTTTCCCTCAAATGTTGTTTCTGCAAATGGATGGTACAAGTTTATTGTAGGGTTTGAGGATTATGTAATGCATCACCTAATGACCCTGAAAGGATAAGGGGACTGACAATTCTTGGGATCCCCCCAACATCAATTGCCACAGGTCGCAAGCCTTGCTGCGACCAAACGACACAAGGCATCCTCTCTCTGGCAGCTGGGACAGTCCAACACCCGCAGGCTGCAACTATCGCAGCGCAACGTCTTCCGCATGCGTGTTGGATACAGGCAGATGGAAGCTGAACTGCAAGAGGATCGGCCGCAACTTCGACGAGATGTGTACTGCACTTTGGCTGCACTGGACCTGTCAGCACCTTCACTCAAAGATCTTGTAAACATAGCCTCCGAAGTGCATAGCAATGCATCGCGCGGCCCACCAGCATGTTGCTTGAGAGCACACTGTGTGTGATTTGAATTTCCATACTAGGCCTAGCAAAGCAGCAGATCATAACATATTGGCAACATGTTTTTGTTCATGTTTGACAGTTTGCTGATCTGCATTCATGTATGAACTTGAAAATCTAGTGTTGGGGGTTTTTTTTGTTTTTTGAACCCATTAGGGGAGAAACTGCATGAAAAGGGACGATTGCTTGCTCATACATTGCGTAGAAGGAGAAATTGCAAAGCCCCAACAACCTTGTACATCGAAGCTGACAAAGGCTCACAGAGACTCCGCGGACTGTTCACTCAGAACGATCGTTGCAACCAAGTGGAGATGGCTTTTGCTCCAACCAAGGTCCATGTGGGTCCTATGTGAGTCGCTCGTTTGAGCAAATCTCGCACAAGGTCATATGGCTGACGTACGTGGCTGTCAAGTCTGTCCTTCCATCAGATGTGCACACATGTGCAAGATTTGATTGCACGGCATGTGACTGATTTAGGGTTTTGAGGGTTTTGAGAAGTGACACTTTAGAGACACTTGACGGACCCTCCAGCTTGTGGGCTTTTAGCCAAGGCAACCAGCCGGTTATGTTACGACACATGTGTGTCACCGTGTAAGGCAAGAAGAACGGCAAGTGTGACCATGTAAGTGCCCACGCAGGAAATACGCACCTCGGCAACTGGCACAGCCTTGGCCGCGGCCGGCCGGCTAAATTGCCGAGCCAAGCAATGTCAACTAAGCAGGTCGTTCCAAAGCACGGTGGCGAAATTGTGTGAGAAGAGAAACGATGGACAACTCCCCTGTAACCCAAAAAAAAAGAAAAAAAAGGAGAAACAAGCAAGCCAAGCTGGATGCACTCCGCCAAATTGGGCACGTCACTCAGCCGAGCCCAACTCGACCTCCAAGCAGCATCCACCGAAGCATGCACACCACCGGGATCAGGATTTGATTTTTTTCTTGGGAAGGAGAGATATGCATACACGAAGCAACGATACAACCTCAAAGAACGAGGATCAATGCGGGTCTGTCCCTACCGTCTCCTACGGCCTGTGTAGCTGGCACCCTTGGGGTCCGCACAATTTTCGTTGTGAGTTAATGCATACCTTTATTTTCAGCTACGCTTCTTTGTTTCAATTTTGGCAGCTTCTGCTCTTCATCAAGTTGAATAGGCGTGTTGTGGCTTGCCACGTTTGAAATGACACTTTCCATGAGGAGAGCTTGCTCTGCTTGAGATACTCAGTCGAACGGGGTTTTGAGCTGTCGTCTGGCTTTAGCTGTCGTGATGGGAAGTCTGGTACTGAAGCATGTGGAACGCAGTCACCGAGGGGGACCAGTTGAGTTGCTCTCAGTAGCTGGGGGGCCTCTGCATTTCCAGGTACTCTCATTACCAAGCCTGCCTGCATCACGCCAATTTAGCTCTGACCCTACTTTTCAGACTTCCCCCTAGATTGATGCATACGGCAACGACAGCAAGCTACAGCCGTCTGTCGCCTGCAGCAGCAGCAAGGCTCACCGGTAGCAGACCTCTGCACCATTCATGGCAGGCCACAAGCTGATAGCATCATTGTCAACTTCTTCTCAGCTGGTAGCCCCACAGGCATGTTTACGCAGCTGCCTACTGTCTTGTTAGCACAGTTGTCTTCACTAGACAGGCAGCTGCCATCAGATGCCCAACAAGCATGCGAAGGTGCAGAGCAGGGCATCACGCTTGATGAACTTCAGGCAGCTCTCAAGCTGTCTACCCGTGGCAAAAAGCCAGGCTCAGACGGCTTGCCCTGTGAGTTCTTTTCCCACTTCTGGGAGGTGCTTGGGCCGGAGTTGCTGGCAGTCCTGCAAGAGGCCTTTCAAGCTCAGCATGGCCTCTGCTTGCCACCGTCCATGACTCAAGGGGTCATCACCTTGCTGTATGAGGGCAAGGGCTGCAAGGCCCTGTTAGACAGCTACCGCCCCATTACCCTCCTCAACAGCGGCTACAAGCTTCTAGCCAAGGCTCTGGCTATCCGCTTTGGGCCTGCCCTCAAGCATATGGTGGACCCCACTCAGACCGCTTTTGTGCCGGGTTGGTGGACTAGCGGCAATGTGTTGTGCCATTTGGAGGAGGTAGAGTACCTGCAGCAAATAGGTCAGCCTGGCTGCATGGGTTTTTCAGCAAGTCATATGACCGCCTTAGCCACCCCTGGGTGCTAGATTGCATGTTCAGCATGGGCTCTGGACAGCGCGCTTGCAAATGGGTCAGCATCATGCGGCAAAACACCTCAGCTACAGCTGCTTTCAATGGCTGGCAGTCATCCAGCTTTCCTGAGCGATCAGGGGTACAACAAGGTATCCCACTGTCACCCCTCTCATATGTCTTGGCAGCCTTTAGCCTTTTGGCAACCTTTTGGCAACCTTTAGCCGGTCACCTCAGGCACCAAGCCCAGCAAGGTGCCATCAGGCCAATCACCATGCCAGATCGTCAGCCAGCGCCTGTCAGCCACCAACATGCTGAGGACGTTTTGCTTGCCCCTCGCGGGAATTGACCCGAATCCTCCACCACGGGTTCGTCCCGATTTCTTGGCACTTAGAAAATTTCGCATTACTTTGACTGCTGGCCTGGCTTCGAACTCGCATTTGCGACAGGGCACGTCGGCCATACGCACATACGCCTGCCTCAGCCTTTATCTGACAGTTGACAAGTTGTTTGTAATGTCGCGCTGCCTGCAGACGGCTCTGCGCGCTGACATCTGTGTGTAAAAAGCACTTACCAGTGACTTTCAACCTAGAGTACGGGCTATTGTGTCTACAACTCACGTGTGCGAATAGCTGAGCGAATAGCTGAGCACCTTTGTCAACAGAAGATGTATACAGTACCTGAGGAGGAGGAAGATGACCTGTATATGATCAGGTAACAACAAGTCTTGGTCACTGCTTCACGTCAGGTGTCATTGTCATTGTTGCAACCAGCTCCACCCAGGACTGTGTGGTGCTTGCAGCGGTATCACGGGTGAGAGGCTACCCAAAACCTGCTATACATTCCAGCTGATGGCACACCAGCTGGCTGAGCATTTTTTTTTCTTTTTTTTGGGAGGGATGCATATTCATTGCACAAGCGCAACAATAGCAACCTCAAGAGTATGTGAAGTCCACCACAAGCCAAAGAGGCCACAGCTAACAACACATCTTGAATTTGTTGAGGAATGAATCCTGAGCGTCGTGACAATGAAAGCAAAACAAGCAAGCCATCATGGCACACCAGCTGGCTGACCATCATTTGGCTGACAGCTTGCTACTGGAGCATGTTGCAAATGTCAAGGACGACGATGGTGACCCTTACCTGGCAAAGACGGAAAAGATTGGAAAAGTGAGGTAGGCAGATCAGCATGGCAGACACTGCAGCGCTTGCTAGAGATTGGGGTTCCTGTGCTGTCCAGTTACTTGTCTTGGGCGACCACCTTCACAGTGTGTGTCTTCCATGCAGGCAAGCTGGGAAAGACCATGCTGCAAACTCATCACAGCAACAGCCTTTCACCAAGCGGCGGCGTGTGCACATGCAGCAACCTGCAGACGCGTTTCAGAAGCGGCCCAACTCATCATATCTTGCATACCATGTACAGCACACACGAGCTGAATATGCTGACCGCTATCACCCGTTGAAAGGGGTGCTCAAAGCTTGCAGCAGGCAGAAAACCACTGCCCTGCAGCCTATAGAGATTGCAGATCAAGCTGATGACTCAGTCTTGCCAGGGGTTAGCATACTTACGCGCGAGTACCCCCATATGTCCTCACAGCTTGTCTGGCATCCAATCGGCAAACATGTGCTGAATGAAGCAGCAATGCAAATAGTGCCACTGAACTGTCATGCATGGCACCTAGCTAGCTAGACATGGATGTGTGACAGCCAGCAGCTCTATCAAGATGTGTTGTTAGCTTCAGCTTAATGGTATGCAGTGGACATCACATTTCTTTGAGGTTGTTATCGTTGCTTCGTGTAATGAATATCTCTCCCTCCAAAAAAAAAAAAAAAAAAAAAAAAGCCAGCAGCTGCCATATGTTTCTTGGCTTCTGTGAGCCTGTTTCATCAGAGCTTGGCATCAAGGCACCCTTGCGAGTGCTGGTAGATGACAGGCTGCTTGTCCAGAGGAGCAAAAGACCACAACTGCACTGTTTTAGCTTTGACCTTCTCTCCATACATCTTCTCACAAAGGATGTGAGAGTCCCACTGCAGCTCTTGCAGTCGCATGTTGAGCTGTTTGGCTTCAGCACGACAGATGTAGGGCTTACAGTCAGGATTGCCTGCGGTAAAAAAGGACATTATCATTCACACTGCTCAGTTTTGACACAGCCGTGTGCTACAGAAGAGCAGTCTGACCTGCACGGAGTATGTCTGCAAACAAGAAAAGCTGCTCTGCAGAAAGACCATTCATTGGCTCAGGCAGCATATCAATCTCTGGACCAGACAGACCTGGCTCCTTGCCTGCAAAGTACACTGAGGTCAAGCTGAATGCTGCATACAGTGTACACAGTGCTGGGATAGAAAGCACACCAAAATTGTCCCTGTTACTGTTCGGGCGTGCCAGCTTTTGGCCGTTCTTTTGCTAATCTGCATCGTTTGGCACGCCGTTTCCTGCGTGAAGATCGTGGCTCGGCGACGCGTGCGTCTGTTCTTTGGCGGAAAGTTTTCGAGCAGTTTGGCAGATCTTGCACAACAACGTCGTCAGCGTCACCTTTAGACAGTCTTGTTTCAGTATACACGTATTGACGAGGTCCTTGCGGACCGTTAACGCACAGCAGCTCAGCAGCTTTTGCAGTATTGGCGCCAACAGAGCTGTAGATCTACTATGTAGTGGGACCTTCACAAGTCAACAGCAGCAACGGCTTCTGATATTGTCACGGCAGGTTTTGGTAGGAGTTCCGGACAGTCAGAGTCTACTTGTGTCAGCGGGTTCCAACGAACGGGTGTAGTTCTGAGACGCAAAGCTGCAGACCTGCCTTGGGGACATCACCATTAGCACAGCATAGCAGCGCACACGGAACCTGCGGCAAGGCACCTGTTGCAGTATTCTTGTGAGGACCATACACTTTCATGGCAGGCCTCCTAGTGGCAGTAGGATCGACATAAATGCAGTCTTGGCACTGGATGGTGAAGTGCACTCGCAACTTACTGTTGACTCCTACCATATTGCCAAGTCAGCTGGGTGGGCTCCAGATGGCAAGATATTGGAGACACTCTTACCCTGCATTTCAGACTTTTCTCTAGATTGGTGCAATAGACAGATGCACCTTTTCTGGCTAGACGGCGTACTTGAGGACTCCTATTGTCAAGTCAGCTGGGTGAGCTCCAGATGGCAAGATATTGGAGACACTCTTACCCTACATTTCAGACTTTCTTGTAGATTGATGCATTAGACAGATGCACCTTTTCTGGCTAGACGACGTACTAGAGGACTCCTATTGTTAAGTCAGCGGGGTGAGCTCCAGACGGCAAGATATTGGAGACACTCTGACTCTACATTTCAGACTTTTCTCTAGATTGGTGCATTGGACAGATGCTTCTTTTCTGGCTAGACGACGTGCTTGAGGACTCCTATTGTTCAAACAGTTGGGTGGCACTAGATGGCAAGATATTGGAGACACTCTGACCCTACATTTTAAACTTTCCTCTAGGTAGATGCATGAGGGAGATGCATTGTTTCTAGCTGGACATTTTTTGCTTACTTGCCGCACATTGACCAGGCAGTTTTGTGGTTGGTAGTTTGCACACACTTCCATCCTTGTTGGTGCATGAGGGAGATGCATATTTTCTGGTTGGACATCTTTTGTTTGCTAGCGTCGTGTCACCTTGATGGCCAATGTGACTGGTGATGGCACACACTTTCCTTCAGATTGATGCGTTAGGCAGATGCGTCTTTTCTTGTTGGACACCTTTTGCTTTCTTTGGTCATGGCGCCTTTATGGACTTCTGACTTGTGGGATGCTTGTTTACATTTTCCCTAGGTTTGATTGCAGGGTTGGATTTTGCCCTCTCATGGGGATGGTCCATAGGCTTTCCTGAGCTACTGGACATGTTTTCTGTTTTGATTTACTTTGTTTTCTTTCATGATGTGCTTTACGGCGCTTTCATGACACATCATTTTTTGGAGTACCCTTCCTGAGGGGGGTGCCTTATATCGTGGACTGATCGCCTTGTCATCTTGACAAGGCCGGTGTTTCACACAACTTACATTTGTCTGGTATCTTTGTTAGCACCAGCTGGCATAGAGTGGACATCGTACTTGCCTTGGACTGATCGCTTAGGAAGTGTTTTCTAGTCCGGTATTCGGGCACAAACCAGGTTCGTTCGGTACCTCCATCATCTGACGGAGGGTGGACAATTCCCTTGTAACAAAAAAAAAAAAAAAAAAAAACAGTGTGCTGTTAGCCAGAGCATTTTCACAAAAGACAAGGAATTTGCTTGTTGAGCAAGCTTTGCTGTCACTTGAAGCAAAGCTTGTGCAACCAGCAAGCCCCTGCAATCCCTTGCTAGTGTCCAAAAAATTGCCAGAGTGGTTGCTATTTGACTTTTCGACTTTGACTTAGACGGCAGACAAAGACATGGACAAAGACAATCCACACCTCCACTTACCTCCCCTTACCTGCGCCTTCGGCTGCGCCGAGGCAAAGCAGATTGCTATACCCCTCGCTGACAGCTGAACTCTAAAGCTCTTCCTTTCAAACTTGATCACCTAATCCCCGGTGATGAGCTGACTCATGATACCAAGGCAGTTGGGGATGCAAGGAAATGCTGCAATTTACAGCGATGCAAATGTTTGGATGCAGACTTTTGACTACTGCTGTAAATGCCAAACAGAGTAAAGCCAGTCATGTGAACCAATGACATGTGCCAAAAGCGTAGCACAGTCACTGAGTGGCTATGCCGCCTTTGGCAAGCATGACAGGGTATCTGCCTGTGGTCTCAGTTGCCAGCTTGTTGGCAGCAGACACACCATCTGAGCAGCTGCCATCAGATGCGCTCCTTCAGACTTGGCACAGACTCAGGCTAGCAGTGCTGCACAGCA